>Ga0111539_10000297_pt1 | contig 60117 bp, 46 predicted proteins | sample RhiMethybrSRZTD1_FD_79667 | JGI IMG/M metagenome (GOLD analysis project Ga0111539, IMG submission 79667) | Populus rhizosphere microbial communities from Tennessee, USA - Rhizosphere MetaG P. TD hybrid SRZTD1 (version 2) (version 2) | ecosystem: Host-associated > Plants > Roots > Rhizosphere >...
CAGGACTTGGCCGGTGGGGCCTCGGCTCACTGCGATCGTCGCGAGAACCGTCCATGCACGCCGCTTGTGACGGCTGTGGAAACGACGACGCCCCGAGGCTTGTGGCTTCGAGGCGTCTTTCGTTAGCCCTTGTCGGGCTTGATGGTAGCGGGGGCAGGATTCGAACCTACGACCTTCGGGTTATGAGCCCGACGAGCTACCGGGCTGCTCCACCCCGCGTTGGGTGAGGGAAAGACGATAGCGAGCCTGCAACCGACGGCAAGGACGTTCTGCGAAACCCCCCAACCGCCTGGCAACCCGCTCGCTACTTCGATCCGCGCAGCTGCTCGAACGCGTCGCGCAACTCCGCCGGACAATCCGGGGCCGCGAACAGACCCGCGTGCCGATCACCTTCCTGCAACGTCGCTTGCTTCTTGTTCGGATCGTGACGGATCTGCGCCTGCATCCACTCGACCAACCTACGGCGGAACTCCGGATCCTCGGGTGAGGTCGCACGGTAGGTACGCTCGAACACCTGCACGGCCGCGCTCGGATCCGAGGTGAACAACGCGCGCGCAATTCTCGTCTGCAGATCGAGCACCTGCGGATCCGCGGCGACATCGCTCGTCCTTTCACTCAACAAGCGCTGGCCGACCTCCGGCTTGCCGAGCGCGAGCTGCGCTTCGGCGGCGAGCACGCGCAAACGGTCCTTCTGCACGACCGACATCCCACCACCAGCGCCGCCACCGTTGCCGTTGCCGTTCCCGAGGCAGGCCATCGCGTGCGTCGCTGCGTCCTGGAACTTGCCGGTCGCGAGCTCGACCTCGACGCGCAGCAGTCGATACGGAGGCTCGTCCAACCGGCTCTGCTGATCGACGGCGTCGAGCGAAGCGAAGGCTGCGCGCACGTCGCTCGCCTCGCGCTTCAGCTCGTCGGTGCTGGTCCATGACTCCTTCGCGGGCTTTGCGGCGGCTGTCTTGATGATCACGGCCATCGCCTGACGCGCGCGTTCGGCGAGCCCCGCGTCGGGGCTGCCGACGTTCTTGGCGAGGTCGATCGCGTTCTGGCTCGTGAGCACGAGCAGCATGCTCTGCCTCTTGCCGTTGTCGAGCAGCGGCTTGCAGGCCGAGAGCCACTGGCCCTTGTCGGCGTGCGAGTCGGCGGCGAGCGAAGCGAGGGCTTGCAGCAACGGCTCCAAGCGGAACTGGTGCTCGGGCGGCGGTGGGCTGCCGATCTTCTCGAGCACGAGCTTGATCGCCCCGATGGCCCTCTCGGGCATCTGCGGTTCGCGCCCGCAGATTCGCAGGCTCTCGACCATGGCCTTCATGACCGCCGGCTCTGGCTCCGAGGCCAGTCGGTTGCGCAGGGCCTGGATGCTCTGCCACAACCAATCGGAACGGTGAGCGTTCACGGCTTCGGGCAGCCGGGCCAGCGATTCGGCCGCCTGCTGGCGCAACTCCACGGCGGGATCGCCGAGCAACCCGTGCATCGACAGCACCCACTGGTCTGCCGTGTCGGGTTCGTCGCGCCACACCTGCAGGTGGATCAGACAGGCCGAACGGAACTTCGGGTCGAGCCGCGCATCCTGTACGAGACCGAACAGGAGCGCGAACACCTCGGCCACGCGCTTGTCCTTCGCGTCGAGCATCTGCGCGAGCACCAGCGCGTCGTCGCGGAGCTCGAGCGCGGGGTCGCTGCGGCAGATCGCCTCGACGAGCGCGAGCCACTCGGCCTTGTCGGGATCGGTCGGCAGCGGCGCACACCATCGCGGCGTGGTGCGCGAGGAGAGCGTGCCGAGAGTCGTCGTCAACTGGAGTCGACCGGCCTCGCCCTGTCGCAGCAACGTAGTCGCGAGCTTGACCAGCGCGGCGCGCGTGTCCGCGGAGGGGAAGCGGCGCAGAGCACGCAGGGCCGACACCTGGGCCTCGGCGGCCGGTTCCGCGAGTTGGGCCAGCAGCAGCCCCGTGAGCTCGTTCGCGAGCTCGGTCTCTTCGCTGCGCGTGACGCTGGCGGCGACTTCGAGCAGCAAGGCGCGGCGCTTGACCTTGTCGGTGGGGATCTTGCGGAACCGTTCCAGCAGCGCCTTGCAGAAGGCCTGCCGCGGCGCGGGCGATTCTTCCGCGGGCAGGTTGTTCGGCAGCGACTTCTGGAGTTGCTCGAGGCACGCCTCCAACACCGCAGAGTCGTCGACGACGGTGCGCTCCGAGATCACTGCCCAGTCGATGCCAGGCGTGCGCTCGGCGTGCGCGCCGACGAACTCGCGCGCGGCTTTGATGCGCACCCGCTGCAACTCGTCGGAGAGACGCTCCGTCGCCCTCGGTCCGAAGCGCGCGGCCCGTTCGGCGAGGTCGATGTATCTCATGCCCCCGCAGCGATCGTACCAGCCGTCGAACTGGGCCTTCGTCTTGAACTCCTCGTCGTGGTAGGTGAGGCGCTTCAGGCAGAGGCGCGCCGCGTTGCGCACCTGCTCCTCGGGCGCGTCGAGCAGATCCGCCATGGTCTTCGAGAACAGGATCTGCTGCATGTCCGCGAGACAGCGCAACACGAAGATCTTGCCCTCGGCGTCGAGACTGCCGAGCAACACGCGAGCCGCCGCGTCGAGGTCCCGCGCGGGAGCACGCTGCAGCGCGAGGCGGGCCGCGGCGCGCAGCGGATGATCGGTCGCGTCGGAAATCGCGTCCCCATCGACGCGCCACATCGGGGCCACCGCACCGAGGTAGCCGCTCAGCACCTGCCGCCTGACGTCTGGCGCGGCGCCGCCGAACAGATTCGCGGGGTTGCCGAGAAAGTGCCGCTGCAACGCGGACAGGATCGTGCGGCGCAGCGCGTCGGGGTCGTCCGTTCGCAGCAGTTGTTGCTGCAGGATGCGATGCGCTTCCGGCTTGGCCATCGCGAGCAACTGCTCGACGGCCGACTCGCGCGCCTCGAGCCCTTCGGCGCCAGACCGCGCCAACATCGCGCGAAGACGATCGAACTCGTCGGCCTCCTGCACCTTCCGCGTTTGTGCGTTGGCTTGCGGTCCGTGCTGGGCGGCTGCTGCGGCGCGAAGCGCAGCACAGACACTGAGGCAGCAGCACAGAGCCGTGACCCACGACACGCGATGTCGCCCCGCGCCGATCCTGATCACCGAACTACCGTTCATCACCTGTCTCGTCCATCACACCAAGCCAACCTCGAACGGCCACGAAGTGAGCGCCCACTCACGACCGCGCATCCTAACCCGGAGGGCAAGGGTTGAGTGCATCGGCATTCAGCAAGGTCGATCGCGAGCCGAGGTGTGCCTCAGCGTCGATTCGTCCCACATCGATGCGCGCGGCTCGAAGTTCGCAGCGATCCTGCCACCCCGTTCCTCGGGCAGCGGGCGGGTTGCCCAGAGGAATCCGGCGCCGCGGAGCTGGCTGCGTCGTCGGGTTGGCTCACCCGGGAATGATCCAGCGAGCGGCCTTGCTCTTGCCGACCTGGACCACGTAGGAACCCGGCCCGACCCCGGCGTTCACGTCGCTCCAGACTTTGCCGTCGACGCGCACGCCCTTGCCCTCGATCAGACGCCGCGCGTCGCTGCTCGAGGACGCGAGGCCCGAAGCCGCGATGGCCGTCGGCAACGCGATGCGACCATCGGGCAGCCGGCGCACGTCAGGTGCCGGCGTCCATTCGGGCAGCTGGTCCGGCACCCCACCCTGCTGGTGCACGCGGTCGTATTCGGCCCTTGCCGACTTCGCGGCGTCCTTGCCGTGGAAGCCGGCGACCACGGCGTCGGCGAGCGCGAACTTGGCCTCGAGCGGGTTGCCGAGCAGCTGGCCCACGGCCGCCTTGGGCGTGTCGGTGAGCAGCACCAAGTACTTCTCCAGCAAGGTATTGGGCACGCGCATCAGCTTGCCGAACTGCACCGACGCAGTCTCGGCGACGCCGATGTAGTTGCCGAGCGACTTCGACATCTTCTGGCTGCCGTCGAGGCCCTCGAGCAGCGGCATCGTCATGCAGACCTGGGCCGGCTGCCCGCACTGCCCCTGCAGGTCGCGGCCGACGAGCAGGTTGAAGAGCTGGTCGCTGCCTCCGATCTCGACGTCGCAACGCAGCTCGACGGAGTCCCAGCCCTGCAGCAGCGGGTAGAGAAACTCGTGCACGGCGATGGGCTGGCGCTCCCGCTGGCGCTTCTGGAAGTCGTCGCGCTCGAGCATCCTCGCGACGGTGTAGCGGCTCGCGAGCGCGATGCAATCCATGAACGACTGGGCCAGGAACCACTCGCCGTTCTCACGCTCCTCGATGTTGGCGAGGTCGAGCACGGCCCCGACCTGGCTGCGGTAGGTCTGCTTGTTGGCCTCGACCTCTTCGCGCGTCAGCGCCGGGCGCGTTTTGTTGCGGCCCGTCGGGTCACCGACCATGGCGGTCGCCGTGCCCCACAGCACGATGACGCGGTGCCCCAGGAGCTGGAAGTCGCGCAGTTTGCGCAGCGGCACCGTGTGGCCCAGGTGGATGTCGGGCGAGCTCGGATCGATGCCGAACTTGATCCGCAGCGGGCGACCCTCGGCGCGGCTCTGTTCGAGGCGCTTGCGCAGGTCGTCGCGATCGACGAGATCGACCACGCCGCGGTCCAGGATGGCCAACTGTTCTTCGACGGGTCGGAACTTCACGCCGGTGGTCTAGCGGCGCGTCTGCCACCAGGCAAGCCAGGCGTCGCGGTCCCCCACCGGATGGGTCTCGCCCGAGATGGCCCGCAGGGCCGCCATTGCCACCTGGGCCTGCTCGGCGCGCGCGAAGCGGACCTTCTCGATGAGCAGGGCCATGGCCTTCTCCCGGTCCTCGCCCTTGGTCAGCGCAGCCGCCAGGTAGACGACCGGAAACCTCGGCTCGTCGAAGGTGCGCAGCGCCTGCTCGAGCGCCTTCAGGGGGGCTTCCTGCAGCTTCTCGTAGCCGCGCGGCCACTGGGTCAGCGTGCAGGCAGCGATGCCCCGGCGCTGGACCGGTGCGCGAATGCCGTCGACGAGCACGTAGCCGGGCATCAGGTCCAACCGCAGGTGGATCGTTCGCTGCACGGAGCCGCCGGCGTCGGCATCGATGGCCACGGGCAGGCGCAACTCCTTGTCCCCGGCGAGCCGCAGGGTCGCGGGCAACCAGAGGAAGGCCTCGGTGCGCGACGACCGTGAGCTGCCGTCCACGAAGGCGTCTTCGATCGTGACGGCAACCGAGAAGCCGGTCGGGTCGGCATCCCCACGGCCACCCAGCACGAACTCGGGACCACCCGGCGGCAGCACGAGCTCGAACAGCAGCTTCTCGCCGCAAGGCGGCACGGTGGCCGTCGCCGTGGCTGGCGGAACGTTCGGGGCTGCGTTCGGCGGCGTGTTCCCCGGGGATGCGGCGGCGTCGCGGGCGGCCGGCACCAGGGACAGGCGCGCGTGTTCGATCGCGTGCTGCTCGAAGCGCAGGCCCTTCCCGATCGCCCGATACCCACGCATCTGATCGCGCCAGAAGGGCGGCAGGTCGCGCCGGTCGTAGCCCTCGAGCAGGAATTCGAGGTGCGCCACGTCGTGGTCAGCGGCTGCTTCCCTCATGCGCTGCATGATGCCGCCGTAGAACTCCGACAGCACGTGGTCGCCGGGGCCCTGCGCGGGCTGTGGCAGCGGGATCGCGACCGGCACGGCGAGCGGCATCGGCTCAGGCTTCGCCAACAACAGCGGCGCATCCTCGTAGGTGGTGACGCAGCCCGCCAGCGTCACGAGCAAGCACGCCCCGATGCCACAGCGATCGGGGCGGGCCATGGCGCGCCCCGATCGCTCTTGCAGCGGAGCGCCTGTCGTCACTGCACCTCGTCGTCCGCGGTCTTCTTGGTGGCCGCTTCGCGCGCGCTGACGCGCTGGCCGATGCCCTTCAACTGGTCGGCGAGCGAGCCGATGGCCGGCTGCACCTGGCGCTCCGGCTCCCGCTTCTCGGCGGGACGGTCGAGCACCTCGCCTTCCTCGACGTGGGCCTGGATCAACGTGAGGCCGATCTTCCGCTCGTCGGTGTCGATCTTGATGATGCGCACCTCGACGCGCTGGCCGACCTTGACCACTTCCTCGGGGTTGTCGACCTTGTGGTCGGCCAGCTCCGAGATGTGCAGCAAGCCCTCGAGCCCCGGTTCGAGCTCGACGAACACGCCGAAGTTCGTGATCTTCGTGACCGTGCCCGGGACGCTGTCGCCGATGTGGTAGCGCGCGGGGATGTCGCCGCTCCACGGGTCGGCCTGCAGCTGCTTCAAGCCGAGCGCGATGCGCTTCTTCTCCTGGTCGACCGACAACACGACGCACTCGATCTCGTCGCCCTTCTTCACGACCTCGCTGGGGTTCGTGATCTTGCGCGTCCAGCTCATGTCGGTGATGTGCAAGAGGCCGTCGATGCCTTCCTGCAGCTCGATGAAGGCGCCGTAGTTGGTCAGGTTGCGCACCTTGCCGCGGATGACCGTGCCCGGCGGGTAGTGCTCGGCCACCATGTCCCACGGGTTCACTTCGGTCTGCTTCATGCCGAGGCTGATCGTCTGCTTCTCGGTGTCGACCTCGAGCACGACGACCTCGATCTTGTCGCTGACCTTGACGACTTCGTTCGGGTGGTTGACGCGCTTGGTCCAGGACATCTCGGAGATGTGCACGAGACCCTCGACGCCGTCCTCGAGCTTGACGAACGCGCCGTAGCTCATCAGGTTGACGACCTCGCCGGTGAGGCGCTTGCCGACCGGGTACTTCTCCGTGATGTTCTCCCACGGCGACGCGGTCTTCTGCTTCATGCCGAGCGCGATGCGTTCGCGCTCGCGATCGATCTTGAGCACCTTGACCTCGACTTCTTCGTCGAGCTTCAGCATCTCGGACGGGTGGTTCACGCGGCCCCACGACATGTCCGTGATGTGCAACAGGCCGTCGATGCCGCCGAGATCGACGAACACGCCGAAGTCGGCGATGTTCTTGACGGTGCCCTTGCGGATCTGACCCTCGGCCAGCTCCGACAGCAGCGTGGCCTTCTTGGTCTCGCGTTCCTCCTCGATGAGGCGGCGGCGCGAGATCACGATGTTCATGCGCTCCTCGTCGATCTTGATGATGCGCGCCTCGATGTCCTTGCCGATCCAGTCGCCGATGTCGCCGGCGCGGCGGATGTTGACCTGGCTCGCGGGCAGGAAGACCGGCACGCCGATGTCGACGAGCAGGCCGCCCTTGATCTTGCGCAGCACGAGGCCCTTGACGCTGTCACCTTCCTTGTGCGTCTGGATGATGTTCTCCCAGCCGCGGATGCGATCGGCCTTGCGCTTGCTGAGCAGGATGTAGCCTTCGCTGTCGTTGATCTGCTCGACGAGGCATTCGATCTCGAGACCAGGCACCACGGCGAGAGGATCGGGGAACTCGTCGATCGAGATCTGGCCTTCGGCCTTGTAGTTGACGTCGACTACCACGATGCCCTCGGGGAGCACCTTGACGACCCTGCCGTGGACGATCTTGTGGGGCGCCAGCTCGGCAACGGTCTTGCCGATGGCGGTGTCCAGTTCGGCCAGTGTCGTACTGCCGAGCGCCTCCGACGTGAGCCGCGTGAGCTCGTCGGGGGACATCGAGAATTTCTTGATCAGATTCTTGCCGTGCATCAAACGAGAAAAGGTTGAAGGGTGGAAAGGAAGGAAGGGAACACAGTGAGGGGAAAGAACTCCACGCTATCACGAAGCACACTCAAAGGTGTGCACGAGAAGGCGCGGCAAAGAAGAGCCCAAGGATCGTACCATCGGACCAGTTGCCGTCGGCAAACGAGGTCATGACGCGCTCCCGGCGGAGGAGCCCGTCGAAGTACCGGCAGAGGGGGTCGCTTCTCCGGCGACAGCAGGTCGCGCAGCCGACCGTCCTGGCGAAGAATCTGCCAGCGGCGCGTTCGCCAGCTCGGCGACGCGAGCGCGCACCGCCTCGGTGCCACCCGGAGCCAGCACGCGCGCGGCGGGCCAGACCTCGCCATAGCGCATGATGATCTTGCGCGGGCGCGGCAGCCAGGCCCCGCGCGGGAGGGCGCGCCAGGCACCTTCGATCCCGACCGGGACGACCGGTGCTCCACTGCGCCGCACGAGGAACTCGACGCCCGTGCGGAACGGCGCGATGGCGCCATCGCGGCTGCGTGTGCCCTCGGGGAAGATGCCAACCGCTTCGCCGGCGTGCAGACAGTCCGACATGAGGCGCATGGCGTCCTTCGAAGGGGCGTTCCGGTCGATCAGCGTGACGCCGATCTGCCGCAACCACCAGCGCAGCGGTCCGAACTTCGCGAGGCCCTCCTGAGCCAGGAAGCCCACCCACCGGGGGGCCGTGACACCGACGAGCGGCGGGTCGAGGTAGCTCGAGTGGTTCGTGACGAACACCACGGGACCCGTGCGGGGCACGTTCTGGAGACCTTCGATGCGCAAGCGGAACCACACCCTGCTGAGCCAGTAGACGCTGGTCCTCGAAAGCCACCACCAGAACCAGTTGCGCGCCACGCGGCGCAGCGCCTGCGGGCGCTTGCCCTGCTGCGGGGGAACCTCCTCACGGGAACCGGGTTGGCCGACCTCGCTCATCTGGCCTCCCGCGGCCGCGCTGGCGCGCCGGTCCGCACGAAGGCGAGCAGGCGCTCCACGACGGCTTCGGTCGTGAGACCGGTCGAGTCGAGATACAAGGCGTCGGCTGCCTGGCGCAGCGGTGCGTCGGAACGGGTGCTGTCGAGACGATCGCGCACGAGGATCTCCTCGAGCACGAGCGCCTCTTCGACCTCCCGACCTTGGCTGGCGAAGTCGCGACTGCGGCGGCGCGCGCGTTCGCTCGCAGCGGCGTCGAGGTAGATCTTCCACCGCGCCTGAGGAAACACCACGGAGCCCATGTCGCGGCCTTCGGCCACGATCCGACCACCGGCCGCAACGGCTCGCTGCAGATCGCGCATCGCGGCCCGCACGAATGGCAAGGCCGACACGGCCGACACCTGCGATTCGACTTCGCGCGTGCGCAGATGCGCAGTGACGTCGCGCCCGTTCAGCAGATAGCGTCCGGGGCGCACGTCGAGCCGCGCTTCGGCCAACGCCGCGCGCATGCGCGCATGGCCCTGGTCCGCGTCGCCTGCACACTCTGCGGGCGCACAACCCGACTGCAGCAGGTGCCACGTGATCGCCCGATACATCGCCCCGGTGTCGAGATACTGGTAGCCCAGCTTCTGCGCCAGCAATCGCGCCACCGTGCTCTTGCCCGCACCGGACGGTCCGTCGATCGCGACCACTTCGATGGAGCCGCCGGGTTGGCCGGCGGCACCGGGGGTCGAAGCGGCTTCACTGGGGGGACGGGTCACGGACTGGACGGAGCTGGAGAATGAAAACGATCCTGATTGGGAAAGATCGCCGCCGGACTTGCCCGGGGCCGACGATCGGGTGTCGGACTGGCCCGACGAAAGGGGCGCCAAGTCTACCGATCGGGGAAGGGCGCTGGCAATGGTTCTGAGCCGGGTCGCGCGCGGCGCCCGAGCGCCGCGCGCAAACCGGCCCAGGACCTTGCCGCGCGCCTGCGGCGCACCGCTGCGGTTCTGAGCCGGGTCGCGCGCGGCGGCCGAGCGCCGCGGGCAAACCGGCCCAGGACCTTGCCGCGCGCCTGCGGCGCGCCGCTGCGGTTCTGCTCGGGCCGGCCTCACGACGCGAACGGACAGGGCGGCGGCACCGGCAGGGGCTCGAGCTCGCCCGAGTCGTGGCAGCGAACGGGCCCGATGCCGCTCGGGCTCGCCAAGAGCCCGACGCCAGAGGCGTCGAACGCGGGCAGCACCCAGTAGTCGCCGCCGCGATGGGAGCCGTGGCAGTGCCGGTGGATGTGGCCGAACACGAGCCGGCTCGCCCCCGTCCCGAACGCGGCCTCGATCGCCGCTGCCGTCGGCAGGAACCGCTGCTGGTTGCCCGCGGCAATCACCATGCGGCTCTTGCGACGCGCGTGTTCGGCAACGCGCAGAGCGATGCCGACCGGCAGGGCCCGCGCGAGCCAACGCGTCGCCGGGTGTCGCAGCCATCGCTTGGCGCGCTGGTAGGGCAGATCGTTCTGGCACAGCTCGTCGCCGTGCAGCAGCAGCGTGTCGACGCCGCCGATCCGGCCGCGTAAGCCGCCGGCGACGATCCGCGCGCGACTCGCGGCGACGAACTCTGGTCCGAGCAGGAAGTCGCGGTTGCCGTGCAGGCAGTCGATCGCGACTCCGCCGGCAGCCGCGGCCGCGAACATCTCTGCGACCTCGCCCCAGACCCCCGTCTTCACCTGGCGCGGCGTCACGTAGGAGTCGAACAGGTCGCCGAGCACGTGCACACGCGCCTGCAGCCGTCGCGCCGCCGCGAGCACGGCGCGCAACCAGGAGAGCACGACGCCACCGTCCGCGGGCACGTGCAGGTCCGAGATCAGCAACGCGGTCGGCTCGTCTTCGCGCGCTTGGAAGACGCGGGTGCCGAGCACCCGGTCCGCGAGCACGCCGTTCAACGCACGACCTCGAGGAACAGCGCGCCGAACGGGTCGAGCCGCAGGTCGAAGCGAGCGGCCGTGCCGAGTTCGTCCCCGCCGAGGTGCCGCAGCGTGCGCGCCACGGGGAAGTCGACCTGCACCGCTCGCGGTCCTTTGGCCGCCAGATTCTGCAACAGCTTCGGCGAATCGAGCGCATGCAGGCGCAGCGCGAGCACGGACCGCCCGTCGACGAGGCGCAACGGCACGCGCTCGATGCACGTCGGCAGACCTTCGCCGCGGACTTCGCAAGGTGCTTCGACGCCGGCTTGCTGCAGTGCCGCGCGCACGCGGCGGCGCAGCTCGACCGCGGGTCCTACCTGCTGCTCGTCGAGCCGCCACGCGTCGTACATGACGACAGGCGCGTTGAGATAGACGCCGCGGCCCCGATTCGTGAGCTCGAGGAACGTGTCGCCGGCACTGCCCCGTTCGCCGAGTTTGCCCTGCAGACCTCGCTCGGCCAGCGACAGGCCCTGGTCGCGCGCCGTCGAACGCCCTTGCCGCACGAGCAGGTCGTCCCACGCGAGGCTGCGCGCCGTGATGCCGAACACTGCGTCGAGCGCACCCGCGGCGCGCCGCTGCAGCGTACCGTCGTAGAGCCCCACGCTGTGGTCGGCGAGCACGGTGCCGCCGTGGCTCACGTAGGCCGCGATCGCCTGCGCGGTGCGATCGTGCAGCGCGATGCACGCGGGCAGCACGAGGCAACGGGGACGCTGCTGCAGCAGCCGTTCGGGCAGCTGGCTCTCGGCGACGAACCAGGGCTGCAGGCCGAGGTCCTGGAGCAGCCGGGTCCAACCGAGCCGCGCCGCCTGGCTCGTGCTGTGCTCGCTCTCGTAGGACGCGAGGCGCCGCACCCACGTGAGGCCGTCGGTCGCAGAGTCGAGCATCCACCAGACGCGCACCGAAGCCTGGGACTCGAGCACCCAGACGGGGCCCGGTTCCACGGTGGCTCCGGCACACGCATCGAGCACGGTCTGCCATCGGCTCAGCGCCTGCGTGACCGCGGCGCCGAACGGCGTCGGCTTGCCGTCGGGCGACACGACGGCGGCGTCGTTCCAGACCACGACGCCAGCGAGCCCCGAGGTCGCCATCGCGGCCACCTGGGCGCCGATCAGCGAACCGAGCGGCACGTTGCCCTGTTTGCCGTCGGCCGGCGCGAACAGCGTTGCATACCGATGTGCTCGAGGTCGCAGCAGACAACGCGAGAGCTCGACGGCCGCGCCGACCGCATAGGGTTCCGCGAGCGTCAGTCGATCGAGGAACCGCGCGTAGTCGTTGCCACCGAACGCACCGGGGACCTGCAGCCCCGTGAGTCCCACGGGAACGCCGGGCGCGGCCTGCTGTGCGCTCGCGGCGATCGTCGTGACCGCGTGCGCGAACTGCTCGTCGACGAAGTCGAGCCGCACGGCGAACGCACGCAGGTCCGCCGGCAGCAGCGTTTCGCCGAGCTCTCGCCGTCGCACCTGGTCGGTCGTCACGGGCACGACTTCTTCGAAGCTCGCGTATTGCGTGCCGAGCGCCTGGTTCACGGCGTCCAGCGTCTTGTAGCGCTCGCGCACGAACGCGCGGAAGGCCGCCGCGCAGTGCTCGCACTGACACGTGTCGAGCGGCGCGTTGTGTCGTGTCGACGAGGCTTCGTCGGCCAGCGCCACGAACCGCAGTCCGGGGCCGCGCACGCGGCCCACTTCGCCAGCGGCCTGCGCCGCGAGCTGATCGAGCAGACCCGGCGTCGCAAAGCAACCGGGGCGCACGAGAGCCGCGCGATCGCGGTGCTTCTCGTAGGCCTTCTGCAACGGCGTCCATTGCTCGTCGCGCAGCTCGAGACAACCCTTGCCGATCGGCTGGTCGAGGTAGTAGCCGAGTCCGGCCGCCGCGACTGCCGCGGGATCGCCGCCGCGGGCGAGCTGGATCGCCGTGTAGCCGTGCTCCTTCGCGAGTGCGGCGCCGTTCTGCGGGTCGCTGCACCACAGGATGCGCTCGAACTTCACGGGCGGATCGACGCGTGGCTCCGACTGCGACGCCAGCAGACCGGCGAGGCCGAGCATGCAGCCTGCCGGCGTCGCGACGCACCTGGCCCGAGGGCTCTTCATTCGATGCCGTAGTCCTTGAGTTTCTCCCACAATACCTTGCGCGAGATCCCCAACACCGAAGCCGCCTTCGTGCGATGACCGCCGACCGCGCGCAGCACGCTCTTCAGGTGCTGGGCCTCGGCTTCGACCAGAACCTCGCGCAGCGAGCGCAGCGTCATCGGCGGCTCGAGGGCAGCACGACGCGACTTGTCGACCGGCAGCAGGTGCTCCTTCTTGAGCACCGTGGCGCCACCCGACATCGCGATCGCCTGCGCGCACCGGTTCTCGAGCTCGCGCACGTTGCCGGGCCACGAGTAGCCGGCCATCGCCTCGAGCACGTCGGTCTTGACCGTGTAGGGTCGGCCGCTGCCGAGCTTCTCGACGAAGTGCTGGGTCAGCAGCGGCAGATCGCCGTCGCGATCGCGCAACGGCGGCAGCCGGATCGGCACGACGTTGAGGCGGTAGTAGAGATCCTCGCGGAACTTGCCGGCGCGCACGTGATCGAGCAGCGGCACCTTGGTCGCCGCGATCACGCGGATGTCCACGCGCACCAGCGTCTCGCCGCCGACGCGTTCGAACTCGCGCTCTTGCAGCACACGCAGCAGCTTGACCTGCACCGACAGCGGCATGTCGTCGATGTCGTCGAGCAGGATCGTGCCGCCGTCCGCGACTTCGAAGCGGCCGCGGCGCTGTCGCTGCGCATCCGTGAACGCGCCCTTCTCGTGGCCGAACAGCTCGGTTTCCAGCAGCGTGTCGGGCAGCGCGCCGCACGACAGCGCCACGAACGGTTTCTCCTTGCGCGGACTCAGCAAGTGGATCGCACGCGCGATGCGTTCCTTGCCGGTGCCGCTCTCGCCTTCGATCAGCACGGAGGCTTCGGTCGGCGCAATCGTGCGCACGGTCTTCACGACGGCTTGCATCGCGCGGCTCTCCCCGATCACGCCGGGCAGCCCCTGCCCCTGATCGGTCTTCAGCTGCTCGCGCAGACGCTGGTTCTCGAACAGCAGCGCGCGGAACTTCGCGATGCGCTTCAGGCGCTCGATCACGTGCTCGTTCAGGAACGGCTTCTGGATGTAGTCGTCGGCGCCGAGGCGCATCGCTTCGACCGCGGACTCGACCGTCGCGTAGGCGGTCATCACGAGCACCTCGGTGTCGGGCCGCGCGCGTTTCGCCGCCTGCAGGACCTGCAGGCCGTCGGCGCCCGGCAACCGCACGTCCGTGATCACGACGTCGTAGCTGCGCTGGCCGACTTCGGCGATCGCGAGCTTGCCGTCGGCAAGGTGCTCGACCTCGTAGCCGACGCCCTCGAGGTCGTCCTTCAGCGTGACTGCGATACTCTGTTCGTCCTCGACGAGAAGGATCCGCATCGGGCCGTCGCTCACGATGCTCCCCCACGGCCCGGATCCCCCTTGCGCCGCGCTTTCCCCGGCTTGCTCTCAGGAGGAGGCTCTTCGCCGCGCAACTGCGTCTCGCCGAACGAAACCACCTGATCGCCGCCGTGCTGGACCGCGAACTCGAGCGCGACCTCGCTCTGCGCCACGAACGTGTCGAAGAACAACGTCTCCTGGTGATCGCACGCGCTGATGCCGATGCTGAGCGTCAGCGCCAGCTCGCGACCGCCGACGACGATGCGGACGTCGCGAAACTGCTGGTGCAGGCGGTCGACGACGACGCGAGTCTGTTCGAGGTTCGTGTGCGGCAGCACGAGCAGATAACGATCGTCGTTCGTGGCGCCGAGCAGGTCGGCGCCGCGCGTCTTGCCGCGAACGAGCTCGGCGATCGCCGCGCGCAGCGTGTGGCGCAACTCGGCGCCGTGCATGTCGACGAGCTGCGCGATGCGATCCACCTGCATCAGCGCGCAACCGAGCGGCAGCTTGTGCCGCCGGGAACGAGCGAACTCGTTCTTCATCATGTGCAGGATCTGGGCCTGCGAGAACAGCGAACTGCTGAGGAAGCCCTCGCCGGGGGCGGCGGCATCCTTCGGTTTGCCTCCTCCCGGACGCGCCTTGCGAAAGCCTGGTTTGGTCATTGTTCGATCGACCGGCGCCAACTCGTGCGACTCGCCGTGAACCTGGGACCGCTGGACTGCTGTCCAGGACGTGCGCCAGACTACCGCGACCGGCGGCAGGACGGAGCGACGGTGCCGCGTTATCCCTGGCGGACGAGCAGGCTGAAAGAGCAGCTGGGGGGAAAAAAAGACGGGCCTCAGCCGGTCAGAACTGAGGCCCGTGAATGCGGGTCAGGCTACGCAACGGAGAGGGCGGTTAGGGAGGGGGATACTTGTCTCCACCACACAGCCACGACCCGACTGTGTCTGCTGCAAGCAGGACCAGCGAACTGGTTCTGCCACCAACCCAATGGTCAGTCGAGTTGGTTGTTCGAGTCAAATTCAGAGAACGTCTCGCTGCCGACAGCGGCGAAAGCCACCGTCACCGGTCCGCTCGATTCCCTGGCCAGGCTAGCCAAGGCTCCTCGCGAGCCAGGGGTGTGATCATGCCAGGACTCCACCAGATTTCAACACCCCTCCCCACGTTTTTCGACAAGTGTGTGCAAAGCCGTCACTGCGCGACGCACGGAGCGCCTTTGTCCGGTGCCTTCGGACAGTCCAACCCGCTCGGCTGCAAGCCCCTAGAAAAACGGTCCGGAGAGCACGCGCCGAACGCTGCGCAGTGGAGAAGCAGTGGAATGTCTTTGGCCAGCGAGGTCGCCGCTGGGGCGCGTGCCGACCGGCGATTCAACGCAGGCAGCGGCGTCAACCTGCGCGCGGCATCAGTACTGCGGGGCAAGGCCTGGACCACCACCGCGACTGCCGCAGCAGCAGCAACTAGCGCAGCGCGCGATGGCACCGAAGCCGCGAGAACTCGTGCCCTCAGCCGCTCTGCCGCTGCGCCTTCGTGAACGCGCGATTGCGGCCGCGCACGGCCTTCACGAGCGGGAACGACACCGTCTTGCCGTTCTGCTGCAGCGTGATGACGCCGCGCTTGATGACCTTGGTCGACACCTTCAGATGCATCATCACGCCGTCGGGCGTCAGGATGCGCACCGGCTGCAGGTTCGGCTTGAAGGTGCGCTTGCTGCGGCCGGTGACCCGGCGACCGACGCCGCCGTCCTTCTTGGCGAGACCGCGGCGTTTGACTTTGTGGCCAATGCGGGTGCGACGACCGGTGACTGCGCAGACTCGGGACATGGCGGGCTCGTTTCGGAGAAGGGGCGAAGAGGATACCAGCCTTCCCAGCGGGGGCAAGTGAGGAGTTGCCGGCGAGCACTGCTCTCGGCCCACGCAACCATCCGCGACTACCGCGGGGCCGGCGCCATCCTGGCTCTGTATCGCTGCAACCGCTCGGTGTACTCGGGGTTGCCCTTGCCGCCCTTCTCGATCGCAGTCTCCTGCAGCGCGACCGCCTCGTCGACGCGCCCGGCGAGGAACATGGCCAGCGCCGCCGTGTCGAACTCGTAGGAGTCCATGCTGTCGCGCTGCTCGAGCATGCGTTCCGCCAGACCGGCCGCGAACGCGTCGTAGCGCCCCATCGTCGGAAGCTCCGTCATGATGTACCAGCAGTCGTTGTTGATGGTGATCGCCGCGGCGTCCTCGAGGTAGGCGTCGAGCAGCTTCCTGGCCGCCGCCGTGTCCTCGGCACAACGCACCGCGACGCCGTAGCGCGCCGCCGTCAGGAGCCGAGGCAGCGCGCCGAGGGTCGCCGCCTGGTCGAGCGCCATCGTCGCGAGGTCGCGGTGCACCGGCGCATCCTTGTCCTGCGTCAGCAGCGTCGCGAAGTCGAGGCAGCTCGAGGCGCTCGTGACGACGAGCTTGCGCACGGCGATCGCGTGGCGGCCGACTTCGCGACCCAACCCCGCCTGCACGAGCGCGCGCAGGTAGGCGAGTTGCACCGTGACGTCGTGACGTGCCTCCTTCGCTGCGGCCTCGAGCAGCGGAACAAGCGTCGTGGCGAGTCCTTCGCGACCTGGATCACCGCGCATCGCGAGGTCCGCGAACGCCGCGAGCGGCCGCGCTTCGCCGGCGAGCGCCTTGCTCGCGCGCTGCAAGACCTTCGAGGCCTCGCCGGCGTCGTTGCGCTTCGTCGCCTGCGCGGTGTAGAGCAAGCCGAACGACAGGCCATCGCGCGGCACGGTGACCAGCACGTCTTCGAGCGCCCGCACCGTGTCGGCCGCAACGGCGTCGTCGAACGAGGCCTGCAGGTTGGTACGGATCGCGAATGCGCGTGCCGTGGGCGCGATGACGTCCTCGCCGCGCAGTGTCGCCTCGATCGCATCGACGAGCCCCGCTTCCGGGCAGCCGAGCAGCACGACCTTGCCGCGTTTGTCGAGCACGATCACGTGCCACGGGCCGTCGGCCGCGCCGAGCCAGGCGTTCGTGAGCTCCGCTTCGTCGTCGGCCGCGACGCGACATCCGGGCCAGTTCGCGAGGTTTCGAGCGTCGGGGGCCTTCACGACGGCCACCACGGCGAGACCGCGATCGGCGAAGCGGCGTTGCAGCGAAGCGAGGTAGTCGCCGTCGCTCGCGAACTGCGCCGCGAGGCCGGGCCGCGTGTAGAACGCGAGCACGGTGCACGGCGCCATGCCTTCCCCTGCCATGGCAGCGGGCTCGCCCTGCAGCCAGTGTCGCCACGCCGCCGGTGGTGCCGCGTCGCCGAAGCCGACCTGCGCCACGGCCCCTGTGCTCAGGACCACTGCCGCCAGTGCATCACGCAACCGCGCTTCCATGTTCCTTTGCATCGGCCTGGTGGAGCGTCGACTTCACCGCGGGGCCGTTGCGGGGGTCGAGGCCGGGGTTGGCGCCGGGGTTGTGGCCGGGGTTCGGGCCGGCGTTGGGCGCACCGCCGCGAACATCCCGGTCTTCTGCATGCGTCCGACGGGTCCGGCGACGACCTGCTGGAGTCCGTGCGAGAGCCCTGCCACCGCGGCGTCGGCTCCCGAGCCTTCGAGCGGCTCCTTCACGGCGAACTCGTCGTGGAACACGAGCTGGTCGTGCGCCAGCAGCCAGAGCTCGAGCGTGACCCGCGCTTCGGGCCCTTGCTCACCGCGGGACTCGGCGAAGTCGACGATGCGACCGTGCAACGACCAGTTCTCGTCGCCCGCATCGGCGCCTCCCTTGACGAGGTCGCATACCCGCGCGCGCGACAGGCCGAGCACGAGCGCGTCCGTCACGAGGCGGTCGAGCGGCGCGATCCAGCGCTGCTGCGGCCGCGGCACGACGTGCACGCCGTCCTGTACGAGCAGGCAATCCGAGGCCAGCGAGGTGCCGAGCTGGAGGTCGTGCACGCGCAACACACCGGCACGGCCTGGATCGGGTTCCGAGGCCTGCGGCACATCGAGCCGGTAATACTGCTCGCGCGGCACTTCGACGCTGCTGCAGGCTGCGAGCATCGCCACGAGCAGGAGTGCTTTCGCCGCGTTGCGGCGATGACGAGCTGCGGATTCGTTCATCGGTCCCCCCCACCCGGCGCCGCCATCGGGCGCACGCCGAACAACAAGCTGTCGGGCGCCAGCTTCAACTGACGCGCGAGCGCGCGGACTTCCTCGAGCGTCGTGCACAGGCTCGCGAGCGCCGTCAGGGCCGGCCGGCGCATGCCCGTGGCCCATGCGGTCGCCTCGTGCATCAAGGACGTGGCCTCGGGCACCGTGCCGTCGGCCAGCGTGCGCGTCGCGCGTTCCGTCGACGCGAGGATCGCGGCCACGCGCGCCTGGTTCTCGTCGCCGAGCATCTGCTCGAGACGCGCGAACGTCGCGTCCACGCGCGCGAGCACGCCGCCGGCCTGCGACACGAAGTCCGGCAAGCTCGCGGTCAGCGCGTGGATCGGGTCTTCCTTCGGCTCGATGAACGCGCCCGGGGCCAGCGACTTGCCGTCGGGGCCATAACCCTCGAGCTCGACGGTCACCTGCCCCGTCACGAGCAGGCGGTCCATGCGCGCCCGCGTGATGTTCTGGATGTCGGCGCGTGTCGGATCGACGCGCACCGTGACCAGCGTGTTGCCGTTCTGGAAGCGCATGTCCGAGACCACGCCGATCGGCACGCCCTGGAAGTTCACCCTCGAGCCGATCACCATGCCCTTCACGTTCTCGTGGAACACGATGAAGTAGTCGGCGCGAACCGCGTTGACGCTGCTCTGCAGGATGAACCCCAACAGCGCCACGAACAGGGCGCCGGTCACGAGCACGAACAGACCCAGCCGGAATCGTCGGTTGGCGCTCTGCACGTTCAGACCTCCAGGTGCGAGATGACATCCATGCCACGGCTGTCTTCGGCAGGACGGCGTCGTTCGATGAAGTCGCGCAGGCGCACATTCGTGTTCATCCAGACTTGATCGCGCGCGCCCATCGCCGCGACCTTGCCGTCGAGCAGCACGAGGATGCGATCGGCGATCGCGTAGGCCGACGGCAGGTCGTGCGTGACGACGATCATGGTGATGCCGAACACCTTGTTCAGTTTCGCGATCAGGTTGTCGACCTCGGCCGCCGTGACCGGATCGAGGCCCGACGACGGCTCGTCGAAGTAGACGATGTCGGGATCGAGCGCGATCGCGCGCGCGAGCGCCGCACGCTTCCTCATGCCGCCCGACAACGCGCTCGGCGGTGACGCAGCGGCATGCAGCAGCCCGACCATGTCGAGCTTCATGCGCGCGGTCTCGACGATCACGGTCTCGGGCAGATCGGTGTTCTCGCGCAGCGGCAGCGCGACGTTCTCGAGCACGCTGAGGTTGCCGAGCAGTGCGCCGCCCTGGAACGAGAGTCCCGTGCGCAGCCGCAGATGCTGCAGCAGCTCGGGCGACGCCGAATACAGGTCGTGGCCCGCGACGGAGACGGAGCCGAGCGTCGGCGGCAGCAGACCACACAGGTTGCGCAGCAGCGTCGTCTTGCCGCATCCCGACGGGCCCATGATCACGAACACTTCGCCGCGCCGCACGGCGAGGTCCACGCCGTCGAGCACCGTGCGCTCTCCGAACATCGTCGTGAGCGCCACGGCGCGCACGAGGTCCTCGGTCTGCCGCCGCGCGGCCGGATCGGAAGAGAGCGGGTTCATGTTCAGCGCGCCATGCGTTGCCAGGTTACGAACAGCGCATCGATGACGATCACGATGAAGATGCTCAGCACGACGGAGTTGGTCGTGGCGCGGCCGACGCCCTCGCTGCCGTCCTGCACGCGCAAGCCGAGCGCGCAGCCGACGAGGCCGACCGCGGCGCCGAACGTGGTGCTCTTCGCGAGCGCGACGACGAAGTCCTCGAGCGTCAGCGCCTGCCGGAGCTGTTCGGCGAACGCGCCGAGCTCGATGCCGGCGAAGCCCCACGCGAACGCGGCTCCGCCACACATGCCGACGACGTCGAAGACGATGCTCAGCGCCAGCGCGCCGTAGGCGCACGCGACCACCTTCGGCAAGACGAGGAACGCGAGCGGACGGATGCCCATCTGCTCGAGAGCCGCAATCTCCTCGCTGACGACCATCGCGCCGAGCTGGGCCGCGTTGCGCGAACCCGAACGAGCGGCGAGCACGATCGCCGTCATCAGCGGGCCGATCTCGGCGATCACGGCCACGCCGACCATGTCCGCGACGTAGACCTCGCACCCCCACACGCGCAATTGCACGTAGGCCTGCATCGCGAGGACCATGCCGAGCATGAACGCGATCAACGCGATGATCGCCAGCGCGCCCGCGGCACAGTGGTCGACTTCGATCGCCGTGCGGTCGAGCCGCAGGAAGTGCCCGCGCAACGGGCCGAGCACGAGCTCGCGCAGCGCGTCGCGGCCCGTGCGCAATACGGCGATCGCGCCGTCGACCATCGGCTCGACCACGGCGCCGACGCGCACGATGGGGCCGGGTCGCTGCGTAACCGCGCTCGGCAGCACGAGGCGATGCACCGACACGAGCGAGAAGAAGTCGAGCATCGGCTGGCTGAGCCCCTTGAGCTTGATCTCGACGCCGGCTTCGTTCGCGGCCTTCATGCTCGCCACGACGCCGCCGAGCCCGGCCGAGTCGAACGTCTCCACAGCGCCGAGATCCACGCACACGCGCTTCGGCTTGCTGCGCATCTGGTGCTCGAACTCGGCGACGAGGATGCCCACCGTGGATCGATCCAGGGTGGCCGTGGCAGTGATGGTCGGGTGGCTCACGGGGCTCGGGAAGTCCCGTTCCTATCGGGCAGTGCAGGCTTCCACCTTGACCCGGGCATCAACCCCGCGCCGGGCCGGCCGCCGTTGCGATGCCACCCCCGATTGGCCAGAATGTCGGAGGTCGCTCCGCCGCCGACGCGTCTCATCCCAGCGCGTTCCCGCGCCCCGTGCGCGGGAAGACAGACTGCTCATGAAGCCATCGACCCTGCTCTGGTGCGCCGCGATGCTGGCGGCCTGCTCCACTTTCACCGCCCCCACGCCCGCTGAAACGACCCGCCTCGCCGAGGCCCGACGGCTGCTCGAAGAACGGCCGCGCGACGCGCTCATGATCACGGACGAGCTGCTCGCGCAGAACCCGAAGCTGCGCGAGGCGCGTCTCGTCGCCGCCGAGGGCGGATACCGCCTCGCGAAGATGGGCGGGAAGATGAACGAACTGTTGTTGCAGGACTCGGTGCGGGACTTCCAGCGCGCGCTCGAGGGCGTCGAAGAGAACGGCGAGCCGCGCGCGTTCCGCATGCTCGCCGAATGCTATTTCGAGCTCGGCGACTTCGAACACGCCGGCGAAGCGGCGTTGCGGGCTGCGCAGGGCTTCAAGGCGCTCAAGACGACGTCGGGAAACCGCCACGCCACCGAGGCCAACCTGATGGCGGCCCGCTGCGACATGCAGCTGTTCGTCGCGGCCCGGCAGGCCGAGGTGGAGACCGGCAAGCCCGACGCGCGAGGGTTCGTGCCCGTGACCCCGCCCACGGGCGAGATCGCATCGCGTGCGATGAACTTGTTCGCGAGCGTGCGGACCGAGTATCCCGGCGAAGCAACGACGCAGATCGCAGCGATCCTCCAGTCGATCGGCCAGGACGCCGAGAGTGCGCAAGAGCTCGAACGCGGCGTGCGCGAGACGCCGCAGGAGTCCGCGATCCACGACGCCTACATCGGGTGGATGGTGCGCCGGGGCCAGTACGACGCGCTGATCGGCGCCTACGGACGGTTCGTGAAGGAGAATCCGGGCGCGACGATCCTGCGCTGGCACCAGGGCCGCGCCGTGTACTCCCGCGCCGACAAGCTGCGCGACGAAGGCAACTACCAGGGTGCGCTCGCGGCCTACGGCAAGGCGAGGGCCATCTTCGCCGAGTATCACGCGATCGTGCCCGGCCACGCTGCGAACACGAACCAGTGGCTCGCGCTCTGCGAGCTGTCCCTGGCGTGCGTGTCGTTGGACATGGGCAACCTGCAGAACGCCGAGACGCACCTGTTCGCGGCCGACGACCGCACTCCGCTCACGACGACCTACGAGGACGGCAAGCCGAAGCTGCCCGACAGCTTCGGCAGGCACTACACGAGCCTCGTGAGCGGCATCAGCCGCGCGCTGTCGGAGAGCGGCGAGAATGCGCTGCAGCAGACGCTCGCGTTCAACGAGGAGGTGCTGCGGCGGCATCCCGATCGCTGGGGCTTCGTCTACAACAACGCCGGGCTCGCCGCGCGCGACCGCGGCGTCCAGGTCGGCAAGCAAGGCCAGAACGAAGCGGCGATGCAGCTGTGGGAACGCAGCTACGCGCACTACCAGAAAGCCGTGGAGCTGTCGCCCGACGAGGAGCGCTTCGTCAACGACTGCGGCCTCATGCTGGTCTACCACCTGAACCGCGACTTCGATCGCGCGCGCGAGCTGTTCGATCGCGCGATCGCGGTCGGGCAGGCGAAGCTCGACAAGCTGCCTCGCGAAGAACCGTTGCGCGAAGGAGCGACGCTCGACCAGGCCACGGCCGACGAGCGGGACGCGCGCAAGCGCGAACGCGAAGTCGTCGAAGAGGCGGTTGGCGACGCCTACCAGAACATCGCCGTGCTGCTCCAGCGACACTTGAAGCAGCCGTTCGACGCCTGGCGTCCGTTCTGCGAGAACGCGGTGCGCTACTACCCGTACGAACGGCGCGAGGCGGCCGGCATGCTGCGCAAGAAGGGCGAGATCGAAATCGCGTCGACGCAGCGCAGCGCCGCAGGTCCCAAGGCCGTGGCCCAGAGCAGCGCCGCCGACGCGCTCGCCAAGGCGACGCCGGCCGTGACCGCCAAGGTGGGCGCGCAGGACTACGACGGCGCGCTGACCGTGCTCGATGCCATCGGCAAGGAGTGCCGCGACTACGCGCCGTATCACCACCTGCGCGGCGACATCACGCTTCGTCTCGCGCGCGCAGGCCGCGACACGGGCCGCAAGGGTGCCGACCTGCTGTTCCAGGATGCCGTGATCGCGCTGAAGCGCGGCGTCGAGCTCGACAGCGAGCCGGGCAAGCCGCGGCAGTTGCTCGGCGAGGCCATGTACGAGACGGGCGACGCCGAAGGCGCAGCGAAAACGGCTTCGGAGCTGTTGCTGCACCTGCAGTCGCAGGGTGGCGCCAAGCAGGACGACCTGCTCGCCGTGCATTCGCTGCGCGCGAATGCCGCGTCGCGCGCCTACGCGGCCAAGCAGCAGGCAGGCAGCGACGACCAGGAGTTGCTCGTGGCAGCGCGGACATCGTTCCGCCTGCTCGAACAGAACGGTCGACTCGATGCCGGAATGTGCACGCTGTGGTCGGCGACGGAGCAGTGGGCCGGCGCGCCCGCCGAGGCCGTCAACGTGTTCGTGCGGGCCCTGACGAAGCACCCCGACGATCAGGCGCTGCTCGGTGCGCTGGTGACCACGGCGGCGACGCAGCAGCAACTGCCGCTCGCGATCGAAGCGCTGACGCCGCGCACCGACGCGACGAGCCTGTTCTATCTCGGCAGGGCGCGCTACCTGCTGGCCGGCGTCGAGCGCGAGAGCGGCGACAACACGCGTGCCCTGCAGAGCCTCGATGCCGCGCGCGAGACCTTCGCGCGATCGATGCAGCAGAACGCGGACTACGGCGACAGCTGCGAGCAGTGGATCGCGATGTGCCTCGGCAAGAAGGGCAACGTCGCGCTGGGCAGCGACGACCTCCCGAACGCGGAAGCCTGGTTGCTCGAGGCTGTGCGGTTGCGTCCCGACCGCATCGGCGAGGACCTGGGCCAGAACGAAACGACCAAGCTCGGCATCATGCGCGTCGCCGACCAGCACTACCGCGCCAAGAACCTCGCGAAGGCCGAAGCCATCTACCGCATCGCATCGGCGGCGGCCGACAGCGACCTCGAGCTGCTCAACAACGCGGGTCTGTTCGCGCGCGACCAAGGCAGCGAGCTCGAACGGGCCGGCAAGGGCAAGGAGGCCAAGGCCATGTACGAACAGAGCTACAAGGTCTACCAGCGCGCGCAGCAACTCGACCCGCAGAGCGTGAGGTTGCGCAACGACTGCGCGTTGATTGCGATCTACCACCTCGAACGCGATTGGCTGCAGTCGAAGCAGCTGCTCGATGCGGCGATCGCCGACGGCGAGAAGACGCTGCGCGACAACCCACCCGGCGATGCCACCGAGCGCCAGCAGCTCGACGAGGCACTCGGCGACTGCTACGAGAACCTCGCGCTCTGGCACCTCAAGCACTCGCAGGACGCGGCCGCTGCGAAGGCGGCGGCGCTGCAGAGCCAGCAGCACTACCCCGGCGCCCAACGCGGGGGTTCTCGCCGGCACCTGCAGGCGGCGGAACGGCTGTTGCAAGGCAAGTGAACATGCGGACCCCCTGCTGCGTGCTCTGGCTCGTGCTCGCTTTCACTCTGCCCTGCCAGACTCCGACGCCGACTCCCCCCACCACCCAGGAACCGTCGCTGCGCGAGCGCGCGTATGGCGCGGAGAACCGCGGCCGCTTCAGCGAGGCGGCCGATGCGTTCCTGGCGCTCGCCAAGGCCGAGCCGCAGCGGCCGGACTGGGTCGTCGACGCGGGGCGATGTCTCGGCCGCAGCAGCCGCTTCAAGGAAGCGATCGACCTGCTCGACGGCGCGCGCAAAACCTTCCCGGGCATGATCTCCGTGGAGAGCATGCTGGCGCAAACGCTGATGCTGCAGGCCGAGCGGGATCGCAGCACGCCGAACCCCGAGATCCTGTTGACCGATGCCGCCGAGCTCGCCGAGAGGGTGCTGCGCGTGGCCCCCGACGACGAGGACAGCCGCCTCGTGCTCGCGCAGGCGCGCTACCTGCTCGGCGACTGGGAGCAGGCCATCAAGCAGGCCGAAGAAGCCGTGCGCCGCCATCCCGCGCGCGCCGGCGCTCACATCCTGCTCGGCCGCATCGCGACGGATCGCTTTCACGATCTGCTGCAGCAATACAACGCGCAGAAGCCGACCGGCCAGGCGGCCGCCGATCAGGTCGGCGCGATCGACGTGCAGCGTCAGCTCGCGATCCGTTCGTACAAGCGCGCTGCGGAGCTCGATCCGACGCGCGCCCACCCGCACATAGCACTCGGCCAGCTCGCGTTCATGGACCAGCGCACGGCCGAGGGCCGCGCGCATTTCGTCGACGCGCTGGCCATCGATCCCGACATCTCGCTCGACCACAACGCATTCCTGATCGAGATCGACTGGAAAGCCCGGCGCGCCGCCTATGCCGAGGCACACCGTCGCTACGCGGCCGGAACGAAAGCACAACCCGAGAAGGCCGCGACGCTGCGCTTCCACGAGGGCCGCGCGTGCTTCGACGGCGGCAGCTGGGCCGAGGCGCAGAAGTGCTTCGAGGACGCACTGGCCGGCAACCCTGCGGCCACGAACAACCTCTACTACCTGTTCCTGTGCTGCTACCACCAGAACGATCACGACGCGGCGGAGCGGCACGCGGCAAAGTTCGCCGCGATCAGCGCTCCGGCCTTCGCCGACGTCGTGCGCGCGCTGCCCGGCGACAAACGCGGCGAGGTCGGCGCCATCATCGGCTTCCTGGCCGACCGCGCCTATGCCGGCAAGCGCGTCGAGAACAGCCGCGACCTCAACCACGTCATCGCCTGCCTCAAGGACTCGGCCGACGCGTGGAACAACCACGCTTTCCTCTGCCGCGAGACCGGGCGCTTTCCCGAAGCGTGGAGCTCCTACCAGAACGCGCTCGAGAAGGAACCCGACTCACCGCAGCTGCTGAACGACGCAGCCGTGATCCTGCAGTATCACATGACGTCGCCCGAGAACGTGCAGAAGGCGCGGGGCATGTACGAACGCGCGGTCAAGCTCGCCGACAAGATGCTCGCCGATGCGAGCATCACGGGCGCCGCGCGCGATCGGATCGCGCAGGCAAAGACCGATGCGACCGCGAACCTCGCAGCACTGCCGCGCTGAGAAGCGCCTGCGTCGCCGTCACTCCGCGGCTTCGGGCAACAGGCGGCGCCCGAGGTTGCCGTAGTTGCGATACTCGGTGATGTCCGGCGGCCCGGCCGCGTAGCGCCACAGCAGACGCGTCTGGTCGTGGGCCGGGATCGCGATCAAAGAGCTCGACACCGTGCCATACTCGTCGCCGCGCTTGCAGATCGCGTGGCGGCCCTCGCCACCGCGGTCCTTGAGCACCGGCAGCAGCGCATCGAGCCGCTGTTCGACTTCGTGCATCGGCCCGAGTGCCGCCGTGATGCCATGGACCTGCAGCACGCCGGGTCCGTGTTCGTTGGTCACCACGAGCAACGGGTCGATCCACTCGATCACGCGCACCTGGCCGCGAGCGTGGTGAAGGATCACCGTGCGGACGCCGTTGCAGAGCACGAGCTGGAATCCGGCGTGCGCATGTTCCTTCACGCGTGCCTGCACCGCGTCGATGCCGTCGTCGAAGTCCGCCTGGTCGAGCGCCAGATGCGGCAGATGGCCGCGCGAGGGTGCATCGGGCACCGGTGGCACGCCGGCGACGTTCGTGATGCCGGCGAACCAACCGCGCTCGTCGACCGCGAGCCACGTGCCACCGGCCGTGCGATCACGCGGCGACAACAGCCGGCGGCGTTGCCCGATCCACAATCCCGGCGGCGAGGCCTTGCGGTCCGTGCGTTCGTCGCGATTGCCCGCGACCACGATCGGATGGTCGTCGTGGTAGCCCCGCAACACGATCAGGATGCACATGTGTCCATGCCCGGGCGGACCCGCGCGGCTGCCAGCGTAGGACGTCCGCCCGGAGATCGCCAACACGCTGCCGCCGCTCGCGACGCGTGACCGGTTTCTGCCGGATTTCCTGCGCAATGTGCAGGTCGCCACTCCACCAAGGTCATGCGTCACCCGCTGCTCTTCTGGTCGATCGCGCTGTGTTTCGTTGCTTCACTGCCAGGCCAGGAGCCATCCGGTCTGCAAGTCCAGAGCGCCGAGCCACGGCTGGCCACGTTGCTGGCTGCATCCACCGCGTCGTTGCGCACCGAGCCAACCGCGGGGAGCGGCATCGACGCCGCGTGGACCGCGCTGGGGCAGCTGCGGCTCGGCGACTCGTCGGCCGCCCGCACCACGCTCGAGGCGTCATGGTCGAACGCTCGCGGCGACGCCGAAGCCTTGCCACCCGACGATCTCGCGTGGTTCGTCGTCGCGTACTACTGGTATCTGCGCGCGAGCCGCGACGCCGGGCCCATGCGGGACCATTGGCACGAACTGCAGAGCGCCATCCAGCGCGCTGAAGCCGCGCCGCGGACCACGTTCGCGCAGGAAGCCATGTTCGTGCACGCCATGTTCTGTCTCGGCGGGCTGCCCGACACGTGCGATCGCATCGAGGCCCCACAGCGGTGGCAGAAGACACAGCCATCGCCGCGCCCGGGTGGGCTGTGGACCAGGAAGGCCATCGAACGGCTCTTCGCGCTCGAAGCCTCGACGTGGCAGCCCGGTCGCGGCCACTACCGCCCGCACCTGACTGCGGGGGCGATCGTGCTGCCCGAGCGAGCCGATGTCTCCGTACTCGTGCCCGCCGCAGCCGGGCTGCTCGTCGCGACCGAGGATCGCCTGCTGCGCCACCTGCGCACCGTGATCGGGGACCCAGTGTCTGCGAGCGCCGTGAACGCCACCACCATGCCGTTCCTGCCGTTCGTCACTGCGTTCGAGCTCTCGGCAGCAGCGCAAGTCGACGACGAGGCGGCTCGCACGCGTTGCTGGACCGCGATGCTCGCGGCGCTGAACCCGGACCGCCTGGGCGCTGCACACGCCGGCGCGTTGCTCGACAGCGCGTTGTTCGCCATCACGGGTCTGCGTCTGGCCACTGGAGCCGGAGTCGACGAGGACGTCGTGCGCGTGCGGCCCTGGCTGCCGCCGCACCACGATCACCTGCGCCTGCGCGGCCTGTGCGTGGACGGCGCGAGCTTCGACCTCGACCTGTCGCAACGCACGGGCCCCTTCTGCCGCGACGAAGCGGACGAGCCCGCGCTCGTCGATCTCCCCGACGCAACGCCGAGGCTGCGCGTCCGGCTCGCTCTCGTCGCGAGTCCGGCAGACAGCCCTCGCACCGTGGTCCTGCAGGGTGCCGGCACGCAGTATCTCGCGGAACTGAAGCCGGGCGCGGTCCTCGAGCGATCGCTACCGCGGTTGTGCCGAGAAACGCAGCACGAGGCGCCGCGGTAACTCGGGCCGTTTCGCGTCTGCCTTGTCGCTGGACTTGTCCTTGTCCGTGGACTGACGCACGGCTCCCGCCAGCGAGCTGCGTGGCGGCAGAGCCGCCTCGCTGGTCTCGCCCGTCGTCAACTTCATGCCGCTCTTCTCCGCAAACAGCGAGAGCTGGTTGATCACGAACCAGAGGTCCTCCTGGCTGCCCTCGACGAGCCAACCACGTTCCACGAGCACCACGCTGTCCCTTCCTCCCACACCAGCACGGCTGCGGTCCTTCGCGTTCTCACCGAGCGCCTTTGCTTCGGTCTCCTTGCGCTCGTTGCCGGCCGCGAACGCGGTAGCATCGTGAAGCGGCGTGAACTGCAGCCCGCCGGCGGACCAGGCTGCGCCGCCCGTATCGGGGGGAGAAGCCACCGTCATCTGACGCTTGAAGAAGGCTTCGAGCTGCGGCGGCAGTTCCACGGCCTCCGCGGCCTTGCGCTTCGCGGCGCCGGGACTTGGTGCTCCGCTGGCCTGGGCATCTGCGTCCGGTTGCGGCGGCGGCGCCTGCCTGCGTGCCTCCCTCGTGCTCGAGCCCGTGGGGACCGACTGCCCGTCCTGCAATCTGGATTCGGTGTTCCTGGAGTCGGCGACCACAGCGCCGCCTTGCAAGACGAGGACGGGAAGCCGATCGCCCCACGCCCCCGCGGCGAAGAGGTCACGCTCCACCGGAGCGTCCACGCCAGGCTGCGCGCCCCCACCCCCAACCTGCTTCTTGCCCGCATCACCCGTCGGCGCCGCCGGGTCGTTCGCTGGTTGCGCCTTCGGAGCGGGCACCGCGGATTTCGCCTGGGCGGCCGCACCCTCCGCCGCGGGGTCGTTCGGTTCGGCTGGCGCGGGCTCGTGCGCGGCGGACGTCGGCGCGACCGGTGTCGGCGCCGGCGCTGCCGGCGCTGCCGGATTCGTGCCAAGGGTTCTCGCTTCCTCGTCGACCGCGACTGTCTCGAGCTTCTCGCGATCCGACCGTTCAACCCGCGCAACGGCCCCGGCCTCGCCGGCCTGCTTGCGCGTGTCGTCGCCGGCGGGCCGTTTCTCACCCTCGGCCTTCACCTCATCGAGCGTGGCGATCGAGTCCGTCTTGGGCGCAGGCGACCAGGTGTTCACCAAGAGGGCCAGCAGCAACAGCGCCGCCGCACTCGCGAGGCTCCACAGAAACGAGCGGTTGCGCCAACGCGGCCCGACATTGGTGCGCGTGTTGCCCGCGGCGATCGCCGCCATGACGCGATCCGCGATCTGCACCGGACGGGCCGGCGCCTGCAAGGCCGCGCGCACGGCCGCGACCGTCTTCTCGTAGTCTTCGAGATCTTTGCGCAGTTGCGGGCTCACGCGCAGCTCGGCGACGAAGCGCTCGCGCTCGCGCTCGCTCAAGCGACCGTCGACCCAGTCGGCGAGACGCGCGTCGACTTCGCGTTCGGGCTTGCTTGTCATGGCGCGAACTCCTTGAGCATGCCTTGCAGCAGCAACCGGCCGCGGTGGATCCGCGAGCGCACCGTGCCGATCGGCAGATCGAGCACGCTCGCGATCTCCTCGTAGGAGAGCGACTCCATGTCGCGCAGCACGACGGCCTCGCGGAACTCGTCGGGCAGGTCGCGCACGCAGGCTCGCACGCGCACGAGGAAGTCGCGCTGGTGCGCCTTCTCGCCGGGATCCTGCTCGCGACCGGCCGGCGTGATGTAGAGGTCGTCGGTGCCCTGCACCGGCGCGTCGATCGACAGCGTGCGGCGGTCGCGCTTCTGGGCCCGGCGCCGCCGGTATTCGGTGATCGCGACGTTCATCGAGATCGTGTGCAACCAGGTCACGAACCGCACCTGCCCGTCGAAGCCGCGGATCCCCTTGTGCACGCGCATGAACACCTCCTGGCAGAGGTCTTCAGCCATCGTGCGGTCACAGTGCAAGACGGAGGTCATCACGCGGCTCACCCGATCCTGGAACATCTCGATCAGGATCCGGAAGGCGTCCGCATCGCCTTGCTGTGCACGCAGCATGGGTTCGCGTGCCGGATCCACTTCACCCATGTCACCGCCGATCGCAGGTCCGTTGAGGCGAATGGGCTCGCGCTGCGGCAGGGGCTGGGCACCGGGCAGCAGACGCGGAGGTGCCGGCGTGGTTCCTTCGGCGAACGGCTTTTTCTCTGCTGTCACTGCTGTGTGGGAAAGCCCGATGACAAGTAGCAGGCGCGTCACCGCGCGCCCACCATGCGCTCACGATATCCTCGGCGGAGAGCCGTGGCGACCGCGGACAGCGGATCCACGGACCATCGACAACTTTCCTCCCAGCTCGACCATGGCCCAGACCGTTTTCACGTTTCCCTGCCCCTGCTGCAACAAACTCGTCGAGGTGGACACGCGTTCGGGCAAGGCGCGCGCAGCGCGGCCGGAAGAGGCCAAAGGCGGCCGCGATCTCGACCAACTGCTCAACGATCAGGGCAGCGACAAGAAGCGTCTCGGCGACCTGTTCTCTTCCGCGAAGGACCAGGTGTCGCGCACCGCCGACCGTCTCGAAGAACAGCTGAAGAAAGCCAAGGAAGAAGCAAAGAAGGACAAGGACGATCGGCCGCGCAACATCTTCGACCTCGACTGAGTTGCTCGCCGGCGCGAGGTACTAACTGCTGCCGTAGCCGAGCAACGTGCCGACCTGATAGATCGCGACGGCGACCAACCAGGCGAGCACGGTCATGTAGCAGAACGTGAACACCGGCCAGCGCCACGAGTGCGTCTCACGGCGGATGGCAGCCAGCGTGCCCGCACACTGGCTGCACAGCGCGAAGAACGCCATGACGGCGAGTGCGATGAGCCCGCTCATCGTCGGTTTGCCATCGGGCCCCTTGGCCGAACGCAGCGCATCCTGCAGCCGTTGATCGGGGGCATCGCGCGAGGCTTCGACCTTTCCGAGGCTGTAGAGCGTGCCGAGCGTCGGCACGACGAGCTCGCGCGCGGGAAAAGCGGCCAGGATCCCGACCGTCATGCGCCAATCGAATCCGGCCGGCGCGAACACGGGCTGCACGGCGCGTCCGATGTGGCTGAGCCAGCTCTGCTCGAGGTTGGCGCCCGCCTCTTCGGCATCGAGCGCAGCGCGACGCGCTTCGCCCGCTTCGCCCGCGGGCAACGCCGCGCGCTCGGCTTCGAACCTCGCGTGGATCTCGGGCGACCGCGGGAAGTAGCCGAGCGCCCAGACGACGACGGTCGACACGACGATCACCGTTCCCGCCGTGCGCAGGAAGCTGCGCACCGCATGCCAGGTGTGTGCCAGCACGATGCGCAGCCGCGGCCGCTGGTAGACCGGCAGTTCCATCGCGAGCGCCGAAGCCCCGCCGCGCAGGACCGTGCGCCGCAGCACGAGCGCCACGACCGCGGCCGCGACGATGCCGAGCAGGTAGAGCAGCAGCAGCAGCATGCCCGCGATGTGCGCCTCGAAGAACGCAGCGAGCAACACGACGTAGACGGGCAACCGCGCCGAGCACGACATCAGCGGTGCCACCGCGATCGTGGCCAGGCGATCGCGTTCGTCGCTGAGGATGCGGCTCGCCACGATGCCGGGGATCGCGCACGCGAAGCTGCTCGTCAGCGGCACGAAGCTCTTGCCCGTGAGACCGAACCGCCGCATGAGCGCATCGAGCAGGAACACGGCGCGCGCCATGTATCCGGTGGCCTCGACGATCGTCACGAACGCGATCAGCAGCGCGATCTGCGGCACGAACACGAAGCACGACCCAACGCCGTTCACGAGACCGTCGTTGAGGAAGCTGCGCACCGCGCCGGGCGGCAGCAGGCCGTCGACGGCGTCGTTGACCCAGCCTTGGGCGGCTTCGATCCAGCCCATGAACGGCTCAGCGACCGTGAACACGAGCTGGAACATCGCGAACAACACCGCGAGCAGCACGACCGGGCCGAGCAGCGGGTGCAGCAACGCGGCATCGATGCGGTCCGTGCGCGAACGCCGCGCCGTCCGCCCGGTGGCCGGCAACCCAGTGGCCGGCATCCCGCCATCCGGCACCGCAAACTCGGGCGCGCTCTCCGGACCGCCGGGCACGTCGAGCGCAGCCAGAGCGAGCATCTCGCGCAGCGCGTCGGCCCCCGCACCGCTGTCGCCGTTCACCCTGACCAGCGGCAGGCCGACCGCCTGCTGCAGGCGTTCGACGTCGATCGGGAAACCCTCGGCGGTCGCGACATCGACCTTCGTGAGCGCCACGACGATCGGCAGCCGCAGGCGGCGAAGCTCCTGCAGCAGCCGCAACTCGACGGGCAGCTTGCACGCATCGAGCACGGCACAGACGAGGTCCGGTGCAGGACCTCCGGGCGGTCTCAGGAACGCGATTGCCACGGCCTCGTCGCGGCTGTCGGCCTGCAGCGAAGCGATGCCCGGGAGGTCGACGATGCGCAACGACACGCCACGCGCCGCGGTGACGCTCTCGACGCACTCGACCGACGTGCCCGGAAAGTTCACGGGGCGCTGCAGCGTGCCCGTCAGATGCATCAGCAACGAGGTCTTGCCGGAGTTCGCGCGACCGACCAGGGCCACGGTGCGTTGTGCGGTCGTTGCGGCGAGCGCTGGCTTCGTCACCGGGACACCTCGACGCCGCGCACCAGCACTCGCTCCGCTTCGCTACGGCGAAGAGCCAGGCGGTATCCGTGGAGACGGAACAACAGCGGATCGCCGAACGGCGCGCGCCCGATCCACTCGATCCGGGCACCGGGCCACAGACCACACGCAGCGAGCCGGTGTGCGAGCGCGTCGCCGCCGGTCACCTCGACGACGGCGACCTGCTGGCCACGCGCAGCGCGCAGCAGACAGAATGGTGCCGAACCAGAGGCATCAGGCGGCACCGGCGACGGGGCTTGGAGTCCGGACGTGTTCAAGCAACGATGCGTTGTTGAGATTCTATCTCAATGCCGCATCATGCCGCCGACAGCCTCGAATTCCAACCGGGTGGATGGACGCAGTGGTTTCGCCCGCGGAGCGCGTGCAAGCGCCAGGTGGCAGTCGCAGGCGGTCACGGGCAAGATCCTGCTTCCGTGTCCAAACCGCCAACCCCCCATCGCGTCTCGGTCCGCGTCGCGGGTACCGAGCTCCTCTTCGAGACGGGCCGCATCGCGCGTCAGGCCCATGGCGCCGTGCTCGCACGCTGCGGCGACAACGTCGTGCTGGCCACCGTCACGGCCGCAGCGACCCCGAAACCGGGCCAGGACTTCTTTCCCCTGACCGTCGAGTATCGCGAGAAGTTCGCGGCCGCAGGGCGCATCCCGGGTGGCTTCGGCCGGCGCGAGGGCCGCATCCTCGATCACGAGACCCTCTGCAGCCGGCTGATCGACCGCACGATCCGCTCGCTGTTCCCCGACGAGTATCGCAACGAAGTGCAGGTCCAGGTCCAGGTCCTCAGCGCCGAACCGAGCAGCGATCTCGAGAGCCTCGCGATCCTCGCTGCGTGCGCCGCGCTGCACGTGAGCCCGGTGCCCGCGAAGGGCCCCGCGGGCGGCCTGCGCATCCAGCGCGTGAACGGCCAGTGGCTCGCGTTCGCGGGCGCTGCGCAACGCGAGCAGGCCGACCTCGAGTTCTCGGTCGGCACCGGCCCCGATGGTCTCGTGATGCTCGAAGGGCAAGCGCTCGAGATCAGCGAAGCCGATGCGCTCGCGGCGATCGGCCAGGCTAGCGAGTGGATCGCGCGCTGCAAGAAGGCGTTCGCCGAACTGCGCGAGCTCGCGGGGTTGCCAAAACACGCCGTGCCCGGGCCCGTCGACCTGCCCGCGGTTCCCGCGGCGGCGTCACGAGCACTCGGCGAGGCGTTGCGGATCGCGGAGAAGACGGAGCGTCGCGCCGCGATCGCCGCCGCCGAAGCGGGCTGGCTCGGAGCCTTGCCGGCCGAACAACAACTCGCAGCGAGGCTCGCATACTCGGCCGCGGTCTGGTCCAGGACGCGCGAACTGGCGCTCGGCGAAGGGCGTCGCCTCGACGGCCGCGCGACGACCGAGATCCGTCCGATCTGGAGCGAAGTCGGATTGTTGCCGCGAGCCCACGGCTCGGCGCTGTTCACGCGCGGCGAGACCCAAGCAATCGTCACGTGCACGCTCGGCAGTCCCGACGACGCGCTGCGCCGCGAGGGCATCGCCGCCGATGGCGAGACCGAGCGCTTCATGCTGCACTACAACTTCCCGCCCTACTCGGTCGGCGAGATCCGCGCGCTGCGCGGACCGGGGCGCCGCGAGATCGGCCACGGTTCGCTCGCGCGTCGCGGCTTGCTCGCCGTGCTGCCCCCGCACGACGAGTTCCCCTACACGATCCGCATCGAGTCCGAGATCACCGAGAGCAACGGCAGTTCGTCGATGGCCACGGTCTGCGGCGGCACGATGGCGATGCTGCATGCGGGCGTGCCGCTGCAGCGCCCGGTTGCCGGCATCGCGATGGGTCTCGTCTCGGATGGCACGCGCCACACGGTGCTCAGCGACATCCTCGGCGACGAGGATCACCTTGGCGACATGGACTTCAAGGTCGTCGGCAGCGAGCGCGGCATCACGGCGATCCAGCTCGACAACAAGCTCGGCGGCCTGCCCGACACGGTGCTGGACCAGGCGTTCGCGCAGGCGCGCGAAGGGCGGCTGCACATCCTCGCCGAGATGAAGAAGACGATCGCGGCTCCGGCCACGCCGTCGCGCTTCGTGCCACGCGCGCTGCATCTCGCGATCATGCCCGATGCGATCGGCGCGCTCATCGGCGCGCGCGGAGCCAACATCAAGGCGATCACCGAGAGCACCGGCGCGCGCGTCAGCGTCGACGACACGGGCGAGGTGCTCATCTACGCGACCGACCAGAACAGCGCGCAGCGCGCGTCGATCATGGTGCAGCGATCGGCCGGCGTGCTCAAGGTGGGCCGCTGCTACCGCGGCACCGTCACGGGCGTGAAGGACTTCGGCGCCTTCGTGAAGATCAACGCCGTGAACGAAGGGCTCGTGCCCGTCGAAGAGCTCGACAAGGCGCCCGTGCGCCACGCGTCGGACATCGCGCGCGAGGGCGAGGAGATGGTCGTCGCGGTGATCGGCGCCGACGACCGCGGCCGGCTGCGACTGTCGCGGCGGCAGGCGCTCGGCGTCGACGACGCGCAGATCGAGTTCTGAGTCGGGTCGCCCGCGGCGCCGAGCGCCGCGGGCATACTGACCCAGGACCCTGCCGCGCGCCTGCGGCGCGCCGCTTCGGTTCTGAGTGCCGCGGACTAGCTCGCGGCCGGCACGACGCCGCGCGGCGCGAACACGACGGCTTCGGGCATCACCTTCGCGAGGCGTTTCGTCGCCTCGAGCGGCAGCAGCCGGTAGGTGTGCGTGCCCGCGTGCCCGTGTCGCACGACGCAGAGTGCCCCGGCGCGCACCTCCTGTGCCTCGCGCGGCGACAGCTCGAGCCAGGGCAACGTGCCGTCGCTGGCCTCGAAGTAGAACTTGACCGCACCGGGGCCCGGCTTCTTCGCGTCGGCGAGCAGCGCGCGGACGGCCTGGACTTCCTCGTGTCGCTTGCGTTCGGCCTCGATGCGCTCCTGCTCGACGCGCGTGCGTTCGCGTTCGCGCGCCTGCAGTCGTTCGACCTCGCGCTGCCGCGCGGCAGCTTCCTGGTCGAGCGCAGGCTGCCCCTTCTCGCTGCGCGCGACGCGCTCGTCGTGTGCGAGCCGCCGCGCTTCCTTGTCGGAGATCAGGTTGGCCTTCTTGAATTGGTCGCGCAGGCTCATCGGAGGTGCGTGCAGCTTACCTCAAAGCGCGTTCAGCTGACCTTGGCCTCGTAGCTCGCCGAAGCCACGCGGCCTTCGTGCAGCGTCACGCGCAGCGTGCCCTTGAACTTGCTGCCGAGGCTCGCCTGCATGCGGTCGTGCAGGTACTTGCACAGGTTCTCGGTCGTCGTGTTGATGCCGGCCAGCACGGAGACGTGGTCGAGGTTCTGGAAACGCAGCGGTGCGAGCGCTCCCGCGAGCGCCTGCTGGGCCGCCGCGAAGTCCACGATGATGCCGTTCTTGTCCACGGCCGGCGTCGAGAAGGCGACCTCGACGTCGAACGTGCTCACGTGCATCTGTTGGGCGGGACCGAAGATCTCACCCTTCAGCGAATGGGCGCACTTCAGGTAGTCGGCAATCGTCAGCGTGTACATGGCCCGTAGTCTCGCAAACCGTCGCGCTGCCGGACAGCTTCACATGGCCTGGAAGGTGACGTCGTGCTTCTGCAGCTGCGGCTCAGCCCCGGGCTTGCTGTCTCCGGCCCAGGACCACTCCGCGCGGATGTCGACTCCCTTCTTGAACGGTTCCGCGGGATAGAAGACCCACAGGCCCTGCGCCGAAGTGCGGCGGTTCGAGCCCTTGGCCTCGACGAGGAACCCGGCCACGGCAGCGCCTTGCGACGTGACCTTGCAGGTCACGTCCTGGCTCTTGCCCCAGTAGAGATGCAGCGTCAACGGGTAGCCGATCTGCTTCTGCTTGCCGCGCTGGTTGTCGCTCAGCAGGCGCTGCACTTCGGGCCCCAGCAGATCGACGTCGACGGCGGCCGGAACCGGGTCGCGCGCGCGCCCACCCTTCTGGTTCGCGGCCGGAAAGCAGGCACTCGTGAGCTTGTCGCCGGGGATGCGCCCGCGATTGCAATCGAGCACCATGATGCCGCCTTCGGCGTAGAGGCCGACCGTGTCGACGTTGCTGTTCAAGATGGCATCGCGGTAGCCGGGCAGGAACATCCAGACTTCCGCGGCCTTCTTGGGATCCTTGTCGCGCGTCCACACCAACGCGCTCTGGGCGAAGATGCGACCGGCGTTGCTGTAGCCGGGCTTGCCCGCGAGCTCCGTCTGCTCCTTGTCGGGGCCGCGCTGGTCCTTGTTGGCGCGCAGATAGTCGACGTGCTCCTTGCAGTCGACGGACATCTGGGCCGACCAGCCGACGGGCTTGCGTTCCCACAGCTTGCGCAAGCGGTTCAGCTCCTCGAGCCAGGGCGGAGCCTCCTTGCTCGTTGCTTCGAGCGGCGTGCACTTCTCGAGGATCGCGCGCTTGAGCGCGGAGTCCTCGGTCCAGAAGCGGCGCCAGCGCTCCTCGACCTGCTTCAGCGGCAGCGCCGCGAGCTCCTGGAACCTCGCGGACACCTCGTCCTCGGTGCGCGCCTTCGAGACGGTGCTGTCGAGCTTCTTCATGAGCAACGGATCGCGGCGCAACAGGTAGTCGCAGAACGACCAGGCCTTGATGCGCGCGTCGTTCGGGAACTGCGCGGCCTTGAGCAGCGGCAACCTCGCCGCCGCAGTCGCGCCTTGCGACCACGCGATGTCGACGGCGAGCTCGCGCCAGGTGTCCAGGTCGGGCAACAACAGCTTCTGTTCGTCGCGGCCGCCGGCGACGGTGCCCTCCTTCTTCTGCTGGCCGACCGTGAACACGAGGTTGCGGCCGAAGAACATGCCGACGATCGCATGACCGATGCCCTCTCGCATCGCGTCGGTGTAGATGCCCGAGTAGTCCCACACGGCCTTACGCACCGCGAGGTCGTAGACGATTTCCGGCTGCTCCACACCGCAGGCATGCATGTCCTGGACCATCGTCGACGACGCGTTCTGCACGATGAAGTCGGTGTCGGGACCCGATTGCTGTTTGCGCACGAAGTCGACCCACGTCGACTTCTGCTTGAAGAACACGAACTTGCGGATCGGCGGCGTCTTGGGTGGGAAGCCCTCGTAGCCCTCGTAGGCCACGGCACAGAACGCAACCGCGCGCTCGGCCCACGCCGCAGCCTGCTGCAGCACGTCGGGCTCCCAGTCGCCGTAGATCGTGAACTTCTCGCTCTTCACGGTGATGTAGGAAACCCCGGCCTTCTGCAGCAGCGGGTTCTCCTCCTTGACGACGTTGGCCGCGAACTGCTGCTCGGTGAGGCGCGTGATCGCGCGGTCCATCAGACGCGAGCGCCGCAGGATCTCCAGGTCGATGTCGTCGCCCGTGATGCCCTCGACCTGCTTGAGGCCGCTCTGTGCGACCACCTTGGCATCCTTGGGCAGGAACCGCAGCGCGCGCGTGGTGTGATACTGGCCGCGTTGTGTCTTGCCGGCGGCCGCGAGCTGCGCTGCCAGCGCACGATGGCCTTCGCCGAGCTTCTGCGCCAACGCGTCCCACTTCTGTTCGAGCATGTGCGCGACGCCCGCGTTGGGCTGGTCCTGCTCCGGGTATTCGAACTTCGGGTCGCGCTGCCAGACCGTGCCCATGCGCACGAAACCGAGCGCCTTGCGCGACGCCTCGTCGTCGGGCGCGTACTCGCCGATGACCTCCTGCCAGGCGACGCGCGCGCGCATCGGGAAGCCGTTCTTGAAGGACATGGCCGCATACGCCGCGAGCTCCTTGGCGCCGAGCGCCAGCATCTCGGCCTCCATCGGCTCGACGGCGGCCGTGGCGGCGGCTGGCTCGGGGGCAGCCTTCTCCTGCGCTCGGCCAACCGCGATGATGCAGAGACATGTCGTCCAAGCCACCACGCACGAACACGAACGCCAGAAGGAACCTGCCATCGTGGGACCGAGCATACCAATGCGGTGTTGTCGCACGCAGCCTTCTGGCAGCGGCGTTGTCGCCTCTGCTCGTCGGGCTCACGGCACCAGCACAGCAGCCGAAGGATGCGCCGCAGGGCCCCGTGTTGACGCTGCAGAACCTCGCTCCGTTCGCGCGCCGCGAGGGTGCTTGCGTGGTCGTGCCGTTCGCCGCAGGTGCAGTGCAGAAAGTTCCAGACCTGCACGTGCCCGACACGCCGACCGCCTGGCAACCATTCGGCGCGCGCTGGCCCGATGGTTCGGTGCGGCAGGCATTGTGTCTGTTCGAGACCTCGGTGGGCCCGCTCGCCGAGGTCAACCTGACGCTCGCCGCGGGCAGCGGACCGGCGTTGCCGACCGGCGACGTGGTTCTGCCGGCGGCGCGAATGGAGTTCGTCGCGCGCCAGGGCGAAACCACGCACCGCGCGATCCCCGAACGCGTCGGTGATCTCGAGCACAATGCGCTGCGCCGCGTGGAGCTGCGGCGCGCGCGTCTCGGCGACAGTGGGCTCGTCGTCGAGCTGATCGTCACGGCGTGGCGCAACCAGCCGCATGCGGCCGTCGACGTCGCGGTGTTCTACTCGGATCCACGCACGCCGGCGATGCAATGCAACCTCGACGAGCTCGCGATCGAGACCACGGGCATGGCGCTCGTGCTGCGCCACGCGGGGCGACTCGGCGTCACGCAAGTGACGACCGAACAGGGCAGCCGCTGCGTGCTGCTCACGGGCAACGCAATCGGCGATGGCCAGGGACTGCGGCGCACCGGAGCGCTCGTGCCGCCGTTGCGCGGCGACGGCGGCGTCGCCGACGCGACGTGGAAGGCTGCCTGCGTCGTGCCGCTGCTCGGCGCGACGTCGTGGCGCGACAGCGGCGCGTTCGGCGCCTTCGGCTACGTGCCCGAGCCCCCGATGTGGCTGCGCGGCCGCGCGCTGCGCGATCACTTGGCACTGCGGCATCGTGTGTTCGTCGCCGGCGATCAACCGGGCGGCGACCCGTTCGGCCTCGGCTGGCACGGGCTCGCGAAGTTTGCGGGACAGACCGGCGACCAGAGCGACTTCGGCGTCGTCAAGATGTCGCTCGTCGCGGCCACGGGTCTGCCGAGCATGCTGCTCGAGGTCGAGGCCTCGATGTTGCAGGAGGCCTGCCGGCCCGTGCACTTCTTCGAAGCTGACGGCTCGCCGGTCGAAGCGGCCAGGCATCCGGAGTGGGTCGTCTGGTCCGGGCGCACGCACTGGCATCCCGACGTGTCGAAGGACCGGCTCGGCAAACCCGTACCCGAGCCGCCGTTCGAGCATCACGATTGGTCAGGCAAGGACCGCGAACACTGGAGCAGCAACTACCTCGGCGCGTTCGCGCTGCTGTCGGGCTCGCACTGGGCGCGAGCCGAGCTCGAGAACGAAGCGCGGCTCTACCTCGCGGGTCAGACCCTCGACCCAAGGCTGTCGACGTCCCACTCCGGCGCTGCGCGCGGCGCCGGCCGCGTGCAGCTCGCCGCGGCGTGGAACCTGCTCGCCACGGGCAACGAAGCGCTGCGGCAGCGCATGAACGAACGCATCGATCAGGTCTACTACCGCGAATGGGCCGGGCGCGAGATGCCCGCAGGCAAGGTCCGCGCGATGTGCTCGTGCGATCCCGACCCGCGCCTGCTGATGGGCAAGTTCCCCTACTGGAATCCATGGCAGGACGCGTTGGCTGCGATCGGTTTCGGCGCCGCGCACCTCGTCACGGGCAACGCGCACGCGCGCGAGCTCGCCGAGGAGCTGGCGATCAACGTCGTGCGTTACGGCTGGCGGTTGACCGACCGCGACTGCGGCGTCGCGATGGCCATGCGCTGGCAGGACGGCGAGCCGTTCACCGCGGAGCAGATGACGGTGGACGATCCGACGCTCGCGAATTGGTCCGACATCGGCGCATACTCGGTGTGGTCGATCGGCGCGGTCGAGATCGCGCGCCAGACAGCACTGGCCCGCGGCGACAAGGAGATCAACGAGAAGTGCCTCAAGATCCAGCACCGCATGAGCGAAACGCGCCGCCCACCGCGCAACGAAACGCCAGACTTCGGTGGCATCGACCGTCTCACCGAATGGGATGCCGTCCGTTGGCCGCCGCGTTGAACCTGCGCGCGCTGGGCGTTCGCGCTGGTTTTTGTCGCCGCTCCCATCGGCGCAACGTTGCTCGTCGTCGTCGCCGGAACGACTTCGAGAGTACAATGCGCAGTACAACTGACTCGGGCGAAACGTGCATCGCACGCAAACCCGCGCGGTTGTTGGTACGCCCGGGAGGAATTGAACCTCCAACCTCCAGATCCGTAGTCTGGCGCTCTATCCAATTGAGCTACGGGCGCAGGGTTTTGGGGGCGGGACCCTAGCCGCGGCCGTGAAGTTGCGCAAGCGCCTTTTCCGTGCAGCGGACGGCCTGGTCTGGACCCTTTTGCACCCGCCTTGTTACCCTCCGCCCCTTCGGCGCTGAACGCGCCACTGCCTTCCGACATGTCCACGACGCTCGATCTCTCCAAGTACGGCATCAAAGTCACCAATGTGCTCCGCAACGCGGAGCCAGCCCTCCTGTACGAGCAGGCGCTCAAACGCGGCGAGGGCGAGATCACGAGCACGGGCGCGCTCGCGGCCCGCTCCGGCGCCAAGACCGGCCGCTCACCGAAGGACAAGCGCATCGTCGACGCCGAGCCGTCGACGAAGGACATCTGGTGGGGCGACGTCAACATGAAGCTCGCGGACAAGACGTTCCTCGTGAACCGCCAGCGCGCGATCGACTTCCTGAACACGCGCGACCAGCTCTACGTCGTCGATGGCTTCGCGGGCTGGGACCAGAAGCACCAGATCAAGGTGCGCGTGGTCTGCCTGTCGGCCTACCACGCGTTGTTCATGTGGAACATGCTGATCCGCCCGACGCCGGCCCAGCTCGCGTCCTTCGGCGAGCCGAGCTACGTGATCTTCAACTCGGGCCTGTTCCCGGCCAACCCGCTCACGGCCGAGATGAGCAGCAGCACCTCGGTCGACCTGAGCTTCGAGCGCGGTGAGTTCGTGATCCTCGGCACGCAATACGCGGGCGAGATGAAGAAGGGCGTGTTCACGATCATGAACTACCTGATGCCCAAGAAGGGCATCCTGTCGATGCACTGCTCGGCCAACGAGGGCAAAGCCGGCGACGTGTCGCTGTTCTTCGGCCTCTCGGGCACCGGCAAGACGACGCTGTCCGCCGACCCGCGCCGCGCGCTGATCGGCGACGACGAGCACTGCTGGAGCGACGACGGCATCTTCAACATCGAGGGCGGCTGTTACGCGAAGTGCATCAACCTGAGCAAGGAGAGCGAGCCCGAGATCTTCGATGCGATTCGCTTCGGCTCGGTGCTCGAGAACGTGATCTACGACAAGCAGACGCGCGTCGTCGACTACACGAGCCAGGCGATCACCGAGAACACGCGCTGCAGCTACCCGGTCGAGTACATCCCGAACGCGAAGATCCCCTGCGTCGGCAAGCACCCGAAGAACGTGATCTTCCTGACCTGCGACGCGTTCGGCGTGCTGCCGCCCGTCAGCAAGCTCACGCCCGAGCAGGCGATGTTCCACTTCATCTCGGGTTACACGGCGAAGGTCGCCGGCACCGAGATGGGCGTCAAGGATCCCGAGGCGACGTTCTCGGCGTGCTTCGGCGCGGCATTCATGGTCTGGCACCCGACCAAATACGCGGAGCTGCTCGCCGACAAGATCGCCAAGAACGGCTCGCAGGCCTGGCTCGTGAACACGGGTTGGAGCGGCGGCGGCCACGGCGTCGGCAAGCGCATGAGCCTCAAATACACGCGCGCCATCCTCGACGCGATCCACGACGGCTCGCTCGCGAAGTCCGCGACGGTCGTCGATCCGGTGTTCGGGCTCGTCGTGCCGACGAGCTGCGCGAACGTTCCGAGCGAGATCCTGATCGCGAAGAACACCTGGGCCGACAAGGCTGCGTACGACCAGAAGGCCGCGCACCTGGCCTCGCTGTTCGTGAAGAACTTCGGCAAGTACGCGGACCGCGCCAGCGAGAAGATCCGCGCCGCCGCGCCGCGCGTCTGAGCCCCGCTGCGCTCGCACCCGGCGCGCGGTATCGTGCGGGAGCTTGAACCAGAACGCACTGAGGCAGCACGTTCTCGCCCTGCTCGACGGTGGCCGCGCGCACGCACGCGCCAAGGACGTGCTGGCCGGCTTCCCGAAGAGGCTCTGTGGCAAACGGCCCCGCGGCGCGCCGCACAGCGGCTGGCAGCTGCTCGAGCACCTGCGGATCGCGCAGCGCGACATCCTCGACTACTGCCGCATCAGAGACCACCAGTCGCCGGAGTGGCCGGCCGGCTTCTGGCCGCGATCGCCGCAGCCGTCGGCTACGGCCGCCTGGGACCGCAGCGCGCGCGCGTTTCTCGCCGACTTGCGCAGCTGCCTGCGCGTCGCGCGCGACCGGCGCGTCGACCTGCTCGCCGAGATCCCCCACGCCGGGGTCAGCTGGCTGCACGAGCTGCTGTTGATCGCCGACCACAACGCGTGGCACCTCGGGCAAATGCTGCAGCTGCAGCGCCAGCTCGAGGCGTGAGCGCGATCGAGGCCGACCGCGGGCTCCAGCGCGGCGGCGCGTAGCATGCGCGCATGCGCCCTTTCGCCTTCTCGCTCTCCGTCCTGCTGGCCGCGCCGCTGCTGTTCGCACAGGGTGTCGACATGCGCGCGCGCATCGAAACGTTCTCGGCCGACATGCGCGATCTCGGTCGCCGCTACGACGTGCCGATGTCGGCCGAGCGCCGCTCGCGCCTCACCACGCGGCTCGGCGACGAGGCGAAGCAGCTCGCGGCGATCGACTTCGACAGCCTGTCGCACGACGCGCGCATCGACTGGCTGCTGCTCGACAACCACGTTCGCCGTGAGCTCGAACAGCTCGCGGAAGAAGGCCGCGACGACGGCGAGGTCGAAGAGCTCGTGCCGTTTGCGGCGACGATCGCCGGTCTCTGCGAAGCGAGGCGACGCATGGAAGAGGTCGATCCAACGGCCGCGGCCGAGACGATGGCGACCCTCGCGCAAGCGATCGATCGAGTCAGGACGGGGCTGCGCGAGAAGGAGTTCGAGCACCTCGACCTGCCCGTCGCCGCGCGCGCGGTCGATCGCATCGGCGACCTGCGCTCCGCGCTGCGCTCCTGGTTCGAGTATCGGGACGGCTACGACCCGCTGTTCTCGTGGTGGGTGCGCGCCCCGTACAAGACCGCCGACGCTGCGCTCGGTTCGCTGCACGACGAGCTCGAAGCGCGCAACGGCAAGCTCGCGGGCGACAGCACGCTCGTCGGGGACCCGATCGGTGAAGCGGCGCTGCTGCGCGAGCTCGCGTTCGAGTGGATCCCGTACTCCCCAACCGAGCTCGTCGCGATCGCCGAGCGCGAGTTCGCGTGGTGCGACGCCGAGATGGAGAAGGCAGCGAAGGAACTGAAGTGCGCCGACTGGCGCGCCGCGTTGGAGCTCGTGAAGCGCCGCTACAAGCCACCGGGCGCTCAGCCCCAGTTGATCAAGCAACTCGCCGAAGAGGCGATCGACTTCCTCGAGCAGCGCGACCTGATCACGATCCCCGACCTGGCCAAGGAGTGCTGGCGCATGCGCATGATGTCGCCGCAGGCACAGCGCGTGAATCCGTTCTTCCTCGGCGGCGAGACGATCCAGGTCTCGTTCCCCACGGACGCGATGGCGCACATCGACAAGCTGCAGAGTTTGCGCAGCAACAACGAGCACTTCTGCCGCGCGACCGTGTTTCACGAGTTGATCCCCGGGCATTGGCTGCAGCAGTACTCGCAGGCGCGCCATCGCCAGTATCGCGCGCCGTTCGGCACGCCGTTCTGGATCGAGGGCTGGGCGCTCTACTGGGAGATGCGCATGTACGATCTCGGCCTCGCCAAGAGTCCCGAGGACAAGGTCGGCACGCTCTACTGGCGCAAGCACCGCTGCGCGCGCATCGTGTTCTCGCTGAACTTCCACCTCGGCCAGTGGACCGGACCGCAGTGTGTCGACTACCTGATCGAGCGGGTCGGGCACGAACGGGCCGCCGCCGAAGGTGAAGTGCGGCGCTCCGTGGGCGGCGCCTACGGGCCGCTGTACCAGGCTGCTTACATGCTTGGAGGCCTGCAGTTGCGCGCGCTGCACGGTGAGCTCGTAGCGACCGGGAAGCAAACCGAACGGGCCTTCCACGACGAGATCCTGCGGCAGAATTCCATTCCCATCGCCGTGCTGCGCGCGGCCCTCGCGCAGACACCGGTGCCGCGACCGTTGCCACCGTGGCGCTTCGCCCAGTAGGTCAATTGCCCCAAAGTCGTTGCAGACGATGTTTTCGGCGTGCAGGGGTTTGACCTGGCGACTGCCGGCCGTCGATACTCGGCCACGTTGGGAAACCCAGATGGCGCCATCTCGGGTATTCCCACATTCACTCACCAGGAGACAGAAGATGCGAATCAAGGCAAGCGCGCTTCTCGTTGCGGCCGCCTTCGCCCTGCCTGCTTTGGCTCAGACCGAAGCACAGCCGGCGCCAAAGGCCGATGCCAATACGCAGAAGCTGTGGAAGATCGAAACCTCCGGAATCGGCGGTTGAGGCGCAGCCTCCCAGGCTGCCAGGGTCCGTGAGATCCTGGAAAAGGACAAGAACCTCAAGAACCTCATCTTCGACACGACGGGCATCGGCTACTTCGAAGCCGCCAAGACCGTGCCGGAGATGGCCGACCTCAACGCAAGGCTGACCAAGGGACGCTCGCAGGGTGTGACCATCACGCGACTCACCGAGGTCGACATGCCGAAGGCAGAGGTGGTCTTCGAGGTCACCGTCTCGGGGCTTGGTTGAATGAATTCAGCAGTCGAGACGCGTGACGTCTTGAGCAAGCTCGACGGTGTGATCCGTGTTCACCCGAACGGCCTGAACGGCAAAGCGCTGGTCTTCGTGAAGGACAAGAAAGCCTTCACGCCGGACTCCGCGAAGACGGCGTTGGCGACGACGAAGGAACTGCGCATGCGCAAGTGCGAGCCAGTAAAGATCTGATCGTTCGCGATACTTGCTGTTGATCCGCTACGAGCCGTTCACACCGCAGCGTGTGGGCGGCTCGCTGTATTTCCTGGCGCCACCTCCAGGGCCGCGTAGGCCGACACCACGAAGCCGCGCGCTGCGAGCAGCTCGCGAGTCGCCGGAGCCGTGAGCGCCGCGAGCTCCGCGGCAGCCGCAGCTTCTTGCCGCGCGCTGGGCGGATCGAGCCGCGCGAACTCGGCATCGGCGACGCGCGGATGCACCATCCACTCGCAGTCCTGCAGCGGCAAAACCGCCACGACCGACGCGAACCGCGACGCGAAGTCGACCCTGTACTCGGTACTCGAACCGACGAACGGCAGCACTCGGAGTCCCGCCTGCGTCACGTGCCGCTGCGCGCCGCGGGACAGCGCCGCGAGCACGAGGCGCCTCGGCAACAACCGGCCGCCGACAACGGCCATCTCCGCCGGCAGCCGCGTCCACCGGATGCCTGCCGCCGCCGCCGCGGCAAAGCAGACTTCACGGACAACTGGCCAGCAGTGCACGTGGTGATGACCGTTGAAGTGCGTCGGGCGCACGCCGAGCTCGCGCAGCCGCTGCAGCTGCGCTTCGACCTCGCGTGCGACAGCAGCTCGGTCGACCCGCCGCAGCATGGACGCGCGCAATGCCGGTCCCAGACCCCGGAACCTGCCTTGCGCGTCGGTGAACCCGGCGATAGGTCCCGACAGCGCGCGCCCGAGCGTGAGGCTGAAGTGCAGCCCGATGCCGAGACCGGCCACCTCGGCCAGGTTCACGCCATGTTCTGCCGATGCGCCGGTCACACACAGCGAGGTCTCGCGCACGAGCCCGTTCTGCGCCGCCGCGGCAATGCCCTCGTCGACGCCCGGAGAGATCCCGAGGTCGTCGGCCACGAACACGACGCGCGGCATCAGCCGCTCCGGCGCGCCGGGCCTGCAGCCGCCTTGGTCACCGTCGGCGAGGGCTCCGCGCCCGCTCGCGATCCGCCGTCGCGCAACTCCTGCAGCACCGACGCGGACGGCTCCCGGTCGTAGACGCCGCGCCACATCCGCCAGCGCACCTTGATCATGTCGCGCATCATCGCCAGCGAGTCGCGCACGAACCGCACGGTCGTCGGCTCCTTGCGGTAGACGAACATCACCGGGCAGTCGGCGACGCGCAGGCCGAGGCGACGGGCCACCGCGAACAACTCGACGTCGAACGAGAAACGCGACAGCTGGACGCGCCCCGCGAGGCGCTCGGCTGCAGCCTTGCGGAATCCCTTCAGACCCGCCTGGGTGTCGTGGACGCCGCGCACGACGAGCACGCGGACCAGCAGGTTGAACGCCCGGCCCAACAGGTGGCGCGAGAACAGCTTGCCGAAGAAGGTGGGCGCCACGATGTAGCGACTGCCGGCGTGCATGCGGCTGCCGTAGGCGATGTCGGCGCCGGACTCGAGTGCCTGCACCAATACACCGATGTTGTCGACCGGGTAGGTCAGGTCGGCGTCGGAGAACACGACGTAGTCGCCGCCGGCGTGCAGGAAGGCGCGGCGGATCGAGAAGCCCTTGCCGCGATTCTCGGCGTTGCGCAGCGCCGTGAAGACGCGCCCCGGCGTCGAAGCGTGATGGACGGCGAACTCGGCAAGGATCCGAGCCGAAGCATCGCTGCTGCCGTCGTCGACGACGAGCAGTTCCGTGGCGCGCGGCTGGTTCGCGAGCCAGCCCCAGGCCTGCTGCAGCGAGTCGGCCAGGAAGGAACCACCCTGGTAGACGGGGATCACCAGGGTCAGGGACGGTCGGTCGGCGATGCGCATGGTCATCCCAGGACTAGGGCCTCCTTGCGGGGGGTGCCGGTGCGCAGCACCAGGTCGAGGCTCACGAGACAGGCGGCGAACGGCTGCAGACAGCGCAGCAGCGGTACTTCGCGCGGCAGCCCGAGCGGCAGGTTGTCGACGACGACGAGCAGCAGCGCGCTCCCGGCGAGGCAGAGCCGCAGCCCGGAGCCATCGCGGGCCGCCGTGATCAGCGCCCAGGACAGCGGCGGCGCGATCCACAGGTAGGTCGCCTTCTCGGTGGCCGGACCGAGCAGCAAGAACCAGAGCAGCGTCGCCGCTGCCGCGAAGGTCGACACGTCGGTCGCAGTCGCGCCGCAGCGCCGCCGCCACCACGCGACCCAGACGATCGCGAAGCCGCCGAAGGCCTGCAGGGCGAAGTAAGGGCGCGCAGGCAGCGGCACGTGCAGCGTCGCCGCGACCAGGTGCAGGTCGCGGTAGGACTCGCCGAGGTTCGCCGTGCGATCCTCCGCGACCAGCAGCTCGTAGAGATGCCGATACTGCGCGGTCACGTAGTCGGGGTGCTGCAGCGCGTAGGGCAAGGTCACGAGCAGCAGCAGGCCGAGACCGAGGCCGAGCCACAGCCTCGGCCGCAGCGTGGCCAGCACCATGCCGTATGCGAATGGATAGATCTTGCACGCGGTCGCGAGGCCCATGCTCCCCGCGGCGGACACCGTGCGCGCCTCCAGCGTGGCCGCCGTCGCGAGCAGCATCAAGCCGAGCACGAGCGGGTTGCCCTGGCCGTTGTTGACGCTGGCGATCGAGCACACGGTCAACACGCCGAGCCCGAGCGCCCGTTCGCGGCTGCTCAGCACGAACGGCAATCCGGCGCGCAGCGTGGCGCGCACCCCGATCAGCAGCACCAACACGTTCACCAACCGCCAGAGGATGCTGCCGAGCACCGGCCCGCAGACTGCGAACGGCACGAACAGCGCCGCGCAAAGCGGCGGATAGCGGAAGCCGCCGTTCGTGCCCGGCGCCAGATACAGGTCGCGACCCGCCAGGAAGTCCAGTGCCGCCGGCGCGAACACTTTCAGGTAGACGTTGTTGCGATACGGATCGTATTCGACCTCGAGCAGGCGCTGGGCGCCGAGCAACCGGACGACGACTACGAGCACGAGCGTCGCGAACGCGGCGATCGCCGTCCATTCCCAGCGCGATCGTTTCATCGCGCCTCACGTGCCGCGCAGCCTGCGGCGCAGGAACGACGCGTGCAGAACCGCCGGCAAACCGAAGGTAGGGCGATCACGAGACGGGTGCACGTTCTACCCGATTGTGCCTCGGTCCTCCACGTGGTGCCGTGCGGCACGCAGGAGCTCAGAAGTTCCAGATGAAACCCACCCAGATTCGGCATTCGTTCTGGCTCGGGTTGCGCGGGGTGTCGCGCCCCAGCGCATTCGAAATGTGGTGATAGTGCGCGCCGATCAGCATGCTCACGCCGCTCTCCAGCGGCACGTCCACGCCACCGCCGAATCCGAACGAGAAGTTCCAGTAGGTGCCGCCGGGCGGGATGTGGTCGCTCGCATACTGGAAGCCGGTGTTCCCGTCGATGAAGAACGGCGACGTGTCGCCGAACGGATAGCCGCGGACCACGGCCTCGACCTCGCCACTGTAGACGTTGTGGCCGGGAGTGAACCACGTGGCGTAGACCGTGCCGAGTCCGAACGCCAGGTTGTCGGCGACATAGTGCGACAGGTGCACCCCGATTCCCGCGTCGTCGATTTCCGCGTTCCCGTCCCAGAAGAAGGACTTCTGCAGGATCGGGATCCCGTAGTAGGCGTTCGCCTCGATCGTGTTGGAGCCGGCCTCGCGGCTCACGCCGTTTGCAGCGTTTGCAGGTTTTGCAGGGATTGCAGGGTTCGCAACATTTGCATCGTTGGCAAAGGGATGCGCCGCGACGACGTCACCGCTGACGCAACTCGGTACGGCGAGCAACCAGCCGAGCAGCCTGCCTCGCAGCATCGCGGCTACCTGCCTCCCCGCGAGCAGGCCGCGGCAACCGCGGCTTGCATCGATGTCGATGTCGACCGGACTGGGCTCGATCGAAATGGTCCCGAGCATCTCGACCTGGTCGCAGAGCGTGGTGCTCTCTGGATCATCGCGGTGCGAGGGGCATCGGCGGAGCGAGACTATGGCATGCTCGCGGACGTGAGATCGAGCAGAATCCCGCAATCGAACGGCGCGCACTCTCCATGCTGCTGCGACCGCAGGCGCTGCCCCTACGGAGCCCGGCGCGCGCTTGACCGGGCTGCCAGGGTCGCTAACGTTCTCGTCCCCCATCGGCCGATGGCGGTCCCCCGTGCTTGCACGCGACCTGTCGGTGCGAAGGCGCGATCCTCGATAGCTCAGTTGGTAGAGCAGGTGACTGTTAATCACCGGGTCGTAGGTTCAAGTCCTACTCGAGGAGCCATTCCTCCGCGGTAGCGGAGCGAGCCAGCCCCGCGGTAAACGCCGCGGGGCTGGGTCGTGTACGGGGAACGGGCGGAAGTCGCGCGGGTGGACGCGGATGCGAGGTCGGCGGGCGAAGCGGCTGGCTCTCGTTGCGTGGGACGCGAAAGCGTTTGTGGTGCATGCGCCGCGGTCGCGTCCCACGGCAGACGGGGTTCGCTCTCGTGCTCTCCGCAGGCAAGAAGAGAGCATGGACCTGGAACCGAGTGCCAGGCCCGCGAGCCGAGGATTCTGCGAGAGGCAGCAAAGGGCGTCGACTTTCTCCGCTGCCCGGACCACAACGACCCGTTCGCTTGACCGCGAGCCGATGGTCTCCGACGATCGCCGCCGGTCTTCGACTTGAGTGTGGCATGCAGGGCGGATCGAGCATGAACGAACGGTGGTCCTCCGTGGACGAAGTGGCCGCGCACCTCGGTGACGTACGGGACACCGTGTACCGCTGGAGCGAGAACGGCCGCCTGCCGGCGCAGAGATCGGCCGGCTCTGGAAGCTCAAGCTCTCGGAGGTCGACGCCGGGGTCTATGCCGGCAGCACGGACGAGCCCCTCCACCGGAAGGACGACGGGGGGCCGTCTACTCGCTCCTCAAAGCGAGGCCCATTCTACCGAGTCTCATCGTGATGAGTCTGGTGACGATCCCGCGCCACATCCTCGGGGCGCGCTCGCTGTCCGGAGGCGCTGCAGTCGATCATGAACAACGGCGCCAAGCGGTGCTCCTCCGGACCGAGAACAAGCGCCAATTCCTCGACGTCTCAGGCGGGGTCGGCGACAAGGTCGGCGCGAACCTCTACTTCCGACCCACTGACCACCGCGATCAAGGCGCTGGGGCTGAGCTGATGAGGTCGAGAACGACAAGCAAGGATCCCAGGAACTTGCCGGAGGTCGTGAGTGGGTAAGCCGTACGCCACCGAGCTCGAACAACTGCACACGACCTACGCGTGGGCGGCGACGACCAACATCGATGATCTGGCCGCGGCGGTCTCCGCGACGGCGACTCTTCCGCTGCTCGCAGTTGGCTCAGGAGGTTCGCTCTCAGCTGCGCACCATGCGGGCAGCCTTCACCAGGAATGCACCGGACTTCTCTCCAAGGCGGTCACGCCGTTGGAGCTTGTTCGTTCGTCGCTCTATCTCGGCGCCCACGGCGTAGTGCTCTTGAGTGCCGGCGGGACGAACGCTGACATCATCGGCAGCCTGCGGAACATCGTCGAAAGAGAGCCTCGCCGGTGCACCGTTCTCTGCTTCCGACGGGGCAGCGCACTGTCGGAACTTGCCGTTCAGTACCAGTTCGTACGCCTAGTCGAGATGTCGCCCCCGACGCCCAAGGACGGGTTCCTGTCGACCAACTCGTTGCTCGCATTCACCGTGCTGCTGGAGCGCGTCTACGCGCGAATCTTCGGCACCGGTGAGGTGCTCTCCGAGACGCTCGATGACCTTCTTCTCTCCGATCCTCCTCTTGAGCGCCTCATCGCCAAGTACCGTGGAGAATGCGGAGCTCTCTGGAAGCGCGACACCGTCCTCGTGCTCCATGGGCCGGGCGTTCATGCTGCGGCCGTCGACTTGGAGTCGAAGTTCTCAGAGGCCGCACTAGGCCACGTGCAGGTGACAGATCTCCGAAACTTCGCGCACGGCCGGCACAACTGGCTCGCGAGGCGGGAGGACACCACCGGGGTGCTCGCGCTCTATTCGGATCCCGACCGCGACCTCGCCAAGGCGACGCTCAAACTACTGCCGGGCAACGTGCCCATCGCTCGCATCGACATCCCGGCGGTGGGGGCGTCATCGCGTGTAGCCGCGCAGGTCGCCGTGCTCCACGTCGTTGGGGACGCCGGCGAAGCACGCGAGATCGACCCCGGTCGCCCGCAGGTGCCGCAATTTGGTCGGCAGATCTATCACCTCCAAGCATTCTCCAAGTCGCGCTCGGTGAGGCTTTCGCCGGAGGCGATCGCGGTCTCGCGGAAGGTGGTAGTGGACCCCCACCATCTCGGGTCCAGGCCGGAGTTCGAGGGGTGGTGCAGGGCGTACCACGAGTTCCTGGCGGGCCTGGAAAACGTCACGTTCGGGTCCGTGCTCTTCGACTACGACGGAACGCTCTGCGATGGCAGGGACCGGTTCACTGGCATGCGCGACGAGATTGCTTCCGCATTGAACCGCATCCTCTCGGCTCAGGTTCCCGTCGGCATCGCGACGGGGCGCGGGAAATCCGTGCGGGAGGACCTGCGAAGGGCCCTCCCACAAAGCCTGTGGGACCGTGTCTTCGTCGGCTACTACAACTGCACGGACATCGCTCTACTCACGGACGACTCACATCCCAGTACCTCGGGCGCTCCAGTCGGTTCCTTGGGCGCGGCCGCAGACGTGCTCTCTCGGCATCCCTTCGTCGCGTCTCTCGGGACCACCGAGATCCGCCCGACGCAGGTATCTCTCCAGGCCAAGTCCGCCGCCTCCGCTGAGCTCGTTTGGCGCGCCGCCCTCGATCTCGTTCAGATGTACGGCGATCTGAAGATCGTCCGCTCGAGCCACTCTATCGACATCCTCACGCAAGCTGCTTCCAAGAAGGCCCTACTGAGGGCCCTCAGCGAAGTAGTCGCGCCGAAGCCGGTTCTGTGCGTCGGGGACATGGGCAGATGGCCCGGGAACGACCACGAGATTCTAGCCAGCCACCACTCCCTCAGCGTTGACGAGGTGTCTACCGCCACCGGCAGCTGCTGGAACCTGGCTCCAGCCGGCATCCGGGGCGTGCAGGCGACCGTCCACTATCTCGGTGCTCTCAACCCGGCCCGCGGCTCATTCACGCTCGACATCAGCAAGCTCGCGCCGACGAGGACGACGAGAACGACGAAGGAGCGCTCATGAAGCGGGAACTCGCTCTCCAGCTACTGCAGACGATCATCCCGGGGCTCGCCGACGAGAGTCATGCGGCGCGCCTGTTCCGCGATCTGCAGCTCCTCGCAGACTACAAGTACAACAAGTACGAGATGTTTCATCCGGGGCGGCTCTTTCTGGAGAACCTGTACCTCTGGCTGCAGCAGTTCGCCGAGAGCGAGCGCGCGGACGCCCTCGACTTCATTCAGAAGCAGCTCATCTTCATTTCCCGCGAGGAGTTCCAGCAGCTCGCTCAGGTTCTCTACAACGACCAGATCCGGAGACGGCAGCTCGAGATTGCAGCCAGCCGCGCTGGCGTACCGCGGCACCACATACGGGCGATTCGGGAATCTGAGGCGTTCGCTCGAACGACGCGTGCCTCTCTCTACGTCGGAATGAGCGATGGCGCGCGCCTCGACTTTATTCGGCGGCACAACCTCCAATTGAACAACGAGCAGGTTCTTCCCTACTACGCGGTCCCCAAGGAGAAGGTGGACGAGTGCCTTGAGGCTCTACGCGCTGAGGCTGGAGATCCGAGGGCGCTGTTCCGCTGCCTCTTCCTCGTGGACGACTTTGCAGGGTCCGGCAACACGTTGCTCCGCGAAGTCGTGACGGTCGCGCTGCCGGAAGCGTGGAAGCCTCCCGCCATCCCAGCGCGCTGGCAAGCGCGTCTCCGCTTCAAGGGCCAACCGCCGACGATGGAGTTCGTTTGGTGCGGGGAGATCGCGACGGCGGACCTTCATGACCTGCGCAGCCTTGACGGCAACGACGCCTATCGGGCCGCCCTCGAGCAGGTCGCTGGCAAGTGCCGGACGCGCGACACTACTCTCAAGGGGTCGTTGAATAAGGTCGCGAACGGCCCGTTCGGCCCCGCGCTGGAACCCGACGCGGAGGTATTCTTCTGTCCGCTGCTCACGACCGAGCATGCCCTTGGTCGCCTCACACCCCTTCTCCCAAGACTCCCTGGGCCGTTCGGGAGGATCCAGATACTGGCTGGAGCAATCATCGATCGGCGCGTCCCGGTCACCGATGCGACGTCGCCCATCGGTGCGATGTGCGAGAAGTACTACGACGTAGCCCTGGAGGACGAACACACCGGAAACATCAAGTTCGGCTACGACGGGTGTGGCCTTCCTCTGGTGCTGCACCACAACACGCCCAACAACTCGCTTTATCTGCTCTGGGCGCGGCGGAGCAGGAACGTGGCGCCGTTGTTCGTGCGCTACGAGCGCCATGGACGCGAGGGACCTTAGCGATGGCACGGGTACGCAACGCGTTCAAGATCCGGGCGGCAGACACTCCGATCATCGAAACATCGCAGTTTCTCCAGCTCTACTGCCCGCTGCTGCTGGACCAGCTTCAACGAGACGATCTTTTCGTTCCGAAGCTGATCGTCGTGCGCGGAAGCCCCGGGTCGGGTAAGTCAAGCCTTCTTCGACTCTTCGAAGCCGACACGCTCCTAGCTGTGCACGCGCGAAGGCAGCCGAGTGATCACGCCCTGGTCGAGCGGCTGACCGAGCTCGGGATCCTCTCGGATTCAGGCCCGAAAGCCCTGGGGATCTACATTCAGTGCGACAGCAGCTTGCGTGACATCGCGAAGCTGCTGCCCAACCAGCCCCTCCTTCGCCTCTTCAACACCCTGCTCGACACGCGCATCCTGGTCCTCTTCCTACGCGCAGTCCGACAACTACAGGCCGCTGGGTGCCTCACGCTGCCGGACGAGTGCGTGCTTCAGCCCCTTCCCTCCGGCGACGCACCGCCCCTGCTATTCGCTGAGGCGCGCTCGCTCCAGCAACTCGAGGAGTTATGCACACGAATCGAGCATGATTTCGGCTCGCTGTTGAACAGCTTCCCTGACGACCCGCTGCCGACGTCGATCCAACCGCATGCTCGGGTGTACTCGCTCGCGTTTCTTGCCCAGCAGGTCCAGCAAAACGAGGCCCTGGCCGATCTCCTCCCGGTCATCATGCTCGACGATGTGCAGGAGCTATACCCGGACCAGCGCCAGCACCTTCGGGCAGAGTTCATGCGTCGCGCCTCCATCCCGCGCTGGCTCGCGGTGCGCACCCACGTTTTCGGGTTGGAGGAGTTGATCTCGGTCGAAGGCGCCGAGCAGGGACGCGAGTATCGCGAGATCCCGCTCGACGAGATCTTCCAAGAGAAGCCATCGGTATTCGGAAAGTTCGCGGCGAACGTCGTGGACCGACGGCTGCAGTGCACGGATTCGCTGCAGCAGGTGCCGATCGGCGACTTCAAGGATCTGCTGAGAGAACCGCCGGAGTCACTCGGGGCGGACGCAGCGCGCAAGGTTGTCGACAGTATGAGCAAGAGGGCTGGCGACATCCGGCAGGGAGCGGCCTTCCAAGAACGGCTCAATTCACTCCGCGATGCAATTGATGCGTCCCTGCCATTCGCACGGCTCGTCGAGCTCGAGCAGGAGATGATCGGTTTCGAGCGGCATGCGAACAGGGGACAGCTGAGCCTCTTTCCAGAACTCGTGGCTTCCCAGGTCTCGAACGGCAAGACAGCGGAGGCAGCGAAGCTGTTTGCCTCAAAACGGGCCAAGTACCCGTACTACTGGGGCTTCGACACCCTCACCCGTGTCGCAAGTGGCAACGTCGAGCAGCTCCTTTCGACGAGCGCAGTGCTTGTTGATCGCATGATCTACCGCGCGGAACTCGATCGAGACAAAGCGATCTCGGCCAAGGAGCAGGAGGAGATCTTCAAGCGCTGCGCAGAAGACTACTACGGCGCGCTCCAGGAGAAGCACAAACGGGGCTCGGCAATCCGTCAGTTCGTCGACAACCTCGGACTGTTCTTCGCAGAAGTGACCTACCGACCCAACGCGCCCATTGCTCCGGGAGTCAACGGCTTCGGGCTTACGCGTCACGAAATCGAACACGCTGCTGGCTCGAGCGTGGAGACGCGCGAGGCACAGGTGTTCCGCGAAGTGCTTACGAATGCCGTCGCCGGCAACGTCATCTCCGTCCGAGTCACGAAGCAGGGCCAGGCTGGCGCCGAGAAGATCGTCTTCTACCTCAATCGGATTCTCTGTCTCCGATTCCATCTCCCGCTCCACTATGGTGGCTGGCAGCACCTCCCCACGGACCTTCTCGTCCGAATGATGAAGGAACCTGTGCCCCTCAAGGAAATGACGCGCCGAGGGGCGTCTGGCACGCCGCTCCTCTTTGACGACGGGAGCGAGTCATGACCACTCGTTGGAGCGACTACTTCCTCGATGAGGAGTTTGGGCGATTTTGGTCTGAGCGTGCCCATGATCCGCACGTCCGTGTGTTGCTCATCGTCGGACTCGGCTTCGATCCACGCTGCCTGATAGCGCTCAAGACTCTCACCGGAGCCGGTCTCGGCGATAGGCTCGGCTATGTCACGCTGCGCATCCTGGCGCGGCCAGCACTGGGCGACGCAGGACTCGCGACCGAGCAACTGTCGAAGGCGAACGCCGACGAGCTCGATCGGGTTACCGGGTGCCGCCGGGAGGCCGTGTACGACGTCGCGACGCACGACGGCGAGGGCCACAACGTTGCCGGGCGCACGACGCTGTCGGAGATGTCGAAGGCTACGGACATCCTCGGTTCGTACACGGACGTGGTCGTGGACATCAGTGGGATGCCCCGGGGAGTCTTCTTCCCCCTCCTTGCATACTTGCTGCGGCTGGTGGGAAAGGGCACGTTCAAGAATCTGCACGTCACTGTGGTCGAGGATCCAGTTCTGGACTCCAAGATCTCCGGCCGCGAGTACGGGCAGGCGGACTTCCTTCACACTTTTCGCCTCCAGGGTGACAACAAGCTCGTGTGGCTACCGGTCGTCGGGGCGAACGAAGGAGGCCGCCTGGAGAAGGTGCACAACAAATTGAAGGGCATGTGCATCGAAATCTGTCCGATCGTGCCTTTTCCAGCGCGATCGTTGCGACGCGTTGATGACATCGTGCTTAGGCACTCGGAACTGCTGTTCGAGGGCTTTCTCGTGGCCCACGAGAACCTTCTACTGTGCGACGAGCGCACGCCATTCGACGTCTATCGAAAGATCCTCGAGGTCGAGGACTACTACCGCAGTCGACTCAGCGCCATCCAGGGCATGGGACCAGTGACGACCGTCGTGTCACCACTGTCGAGCAAAACGATGTCGCTCGGGATGTTGTTAGCAGCAGTTGAACGATCACTGCCGGTGTGCCACGTCGAGCCGGGTACGTACCAGGTCGATACAGACGATGAAGGACACCTGGTTGGAGATACCACGCGCGGCCCGATCGAGATCTGGCTGGCCGGAGAGCCGTACGCGTTATGAAACCTCGAACGGGGACAAGGCAGCGAGGAAAGCCCTCGCGATCGAACGGCTCGATTCCCGGGGACGGGCTCCGGAGGCACCCAAGCACGACGACCGCCGTCGGAACCGGCTTTCTCGCACTCGACATCGTCATCGCGGAAGGCCGAGAGCAGCATCCCCGAACGTGGGCCGGCGGCACGTGCGGCAACGTTCTGGCCATTCTCGCGTACCTCGGGTGGCGGGCCTATCCCGTGGCGAGCCTCGGCATGGATGCTGGTGCCGAGCGGGTCATCGCTGATCTCACCGAGCTCGGCGTCGACGTGCGCTTCATTCGGAAGGATCCGGCACGACGTACTCCTATCGTCATCGAGAGAATCCGAACGCTCGCGAGCGGGCTCCCACGTTCGCGTTTCGTTTGGACTTGTCCGTGGTGCGGAGCGTGGTTGCCCGGCTACCAGGCCGTCCTCGTCAAGGACATGGAAGCCGTGGTCGCCAGCATGCCGGACCCCGCGGTCTTCTTCTTCGACCGCGTTTCGCGCGGGGCTTTGGATCTCGCCACCGCGTCGGCAGCCCGGGGCGCTCTCGTCGTCTTCGAACCGTCGAGCGTGGGTGACGAGCGCCTGTTTCGAAAGGCTCTGGGCCTGAGCCACGTGTTGAAGTACTCGCACGAGCGGCTCTCCGGCATTGGCGAGAGGTTGGGAGAAGGCGCCCCTCTTCTGGAGGTCGAGACGCTCGGCGCCGAGGGTCTCCGCTATCGGCTGCGGGGACCGTTAGGCAGGCGCGACTGGCGGCTCCTCGACGCATACGGCGTCACCGACGTGAAAGACACGGTCGGCGCAGGCGACTGGTGCACGGCCGGCCTGATCCACGTGCTGGGCGCCGAAGGCGCGGCCCGTCTCATGAGAGCCGACACTGCCGCAGTGGAGGCGGCCCTACGCCTCGGCCAAGCTCTCGCGGCGCTGACGTGCGCCTACGAAGGTGCGCGGGGTGGGATGTACGCGATGGACAAGCGGCAATTCCGGGCCGCCATCAAGACGATCCTGGCCGGCGGCTCCCCGAGCGCACGTGCTGAACTGCCCGACACAGGCCTCAAGAAGCTCTGGAAGGCGGTGTGCCCGGCCTGTGGCCCGAAACGAGGTACGGAGCGGCCTCCTACAGAAGGCAAGAACGCCCAAGGGAAGATCGCTCCGTGACGCGTGGGATGCCGCACCTCGTCTCGGCTCGGATCGAACTTCGGGGTATGCCTGACAGGAGGAGATCTGCTCTCCTACCACTATGGAGCAGCGTGCGGTTCGGTTCCCCGCCCTGATCAGGAGCAGGTAGCGCGGCTCAAGTCACCGATCAACAGATCGACGACTGCTCCTCATGCACCGCGAGCCGACGGCGTTCCATTTCTTCTCGGAGGTTCGTGTCCCAACTCACGTGCGACACACTACCCCGGAGTGGATAGAACCGAGTGGAACGCGCGAGCGCTTACATCGCCTCGAGCCTCGAGCGACGGCTTCGCTTCGCCCTGGCGCAACTCATGTCGAGCCGAGAAGTCGAGCCCCCTGATCCTTGGCGTCGCGCTCGATCTCGTACACCCGACGCAGGACGGCGATTGCATTGTCGGCGTGTTCCTTCTCGCTGTCAAGTGCCATCGAAGCAGCGCAAGCAGCGCCGCCGCGCGTGTGCCCAGCAACCGACCTCCGTGACGGCCCGGTTTGGAACTCGCTACAACATGCTTCCGGCCAGCTCCATCACGAAGCGCACGCTGACCTCTTGCCCATATGACGGTACACTCATGGGATGCGGCATTTCCTTGTCGCTGCATCCCCATATTATGCTGCCGACGATCAACCTGTTACTCTGGTTCACGCATTCGTACGCGAATGCATGGGCGTGTCCGCCCTTGCTATGCCATCGTTCATACTCTGTGCATTTCCACCCCAGCTCCTTTAGTCCGGCCAGCACGCGCCACAACACAACCTGACCGTTCACCAACACCAAACTTGAGCAGGGCAACGCGTTCGTTGTGGCAACAACATCCGCTCCGGTTGCCTCGCCGGTCGCAATCACAAACGCCGCATCTCGCTCCGCTGGCCTGCCCCTCAGTTCCACCGGCGCCCCAGTCCTGACAAGCGCAAAAGTCAAGCCATCAAAGCACTCCGCGGGATCTAAGCGATGACCGCCGATTGAGTCCGGCACGTACGCCGGCCCGCCCACTGCCCGAACTCGCCATACTGATACTCCCTTCGGCAATGCACCGCTTCGCAAGCTGCAGCTCATAGCGAGCTCATTCGTTCCGAACCCCCAGCATCCGACAACCACCGCTATTCCAAAGACTCGGCGTATGACTCTATGCCACTTCCATGCGAGGATACAGGCGATCAAGGCTGCTGCGGTCCATACCCTCATCGCTCGGCTATGCGACTGAAGTGTGCTCATTCTCGACAGCCAAGCGGGCTCGCTGCAGGCGATTAGGTACTCCAGCAGCCGCCTTCGCTCGGCCTTGTGAATCGCGAAACTGCTCAGCATGGTGGAATCGCCGACGATCACGACGGCGCCCGCGCCCCATGGTGCACCCATCGCTACCGCTGCGTCCCCGTGGCGAACGGTTGTTGCCGTTGCATCCTCAGCAAAATGACTCCGGCCGGCAGGATCCCATTCAGTTACGATTGCATCCCTCACCGTTAGCAGCACAACACCTCGCCCGCGAACAGAACATCCTGACATCAGACCGTCTACGTACCGCTCCCGGCCGGGCTGCTCCCAGAGCGCGTGCGCCGTAGTTACTCCGCCGTGTCCATCACTGGTGACATGATCATAACCGCATCTAAGCCCAGAGAATTCCAGCAAGTCGTTCACTATTGTTGTCGCATGCAGTAGATTCGTATGGTCGCCAAGCACAAGCAACCGGCCACCCTGCTCCACCCAGTGGCGCACCACATTTACCTCTCGTTGTTCGTATTCTTGCTCGGGCATCTTTATCACTAGTAGGTCCAGGTTCCGCAGCGCATCGTCCGTCAAGTTGCCGCGAATCACCGTGCACTCGGCAGATGTCCTCTTCAGCCAGTC
>Ga0111539_10000301_pt1 | contig 59888 bp, 46 predicted proteins | sample RhiMethybrSRZTD1_FD_79667 | JGI IMG/M metagenome (GOLD analysis project Ga0111539, IMG submission 79667) | Populus rhizosphere microbial communities from Tennessee, USA - Rhizosphere MetaG P. TD hybrid SRZTD1 (version 2) (version 2) | ecosystem: Host-associated > Plants > Roots > Rhizosphere >...
GGGTACGGCATGGCCGTCGCGCAGGCGCAGCACCGGGTGCGTGAGATCTACGACCAGCTGACCAGGCGAGGCGTGGACGTGAAGTTCGCGATCCATCCCGTCGCCGGCCGCATGCCCGGGCACATGAACGTGCTCCTGGCGGAAGCGGAGCTCCCGTACGACTCGCTGGTCGAGATGGAGGACATCAACCACGATCTCCCGCAAACCGACGTCGTCCTTGTCGTCGGCGCCAACGACGTGGTCAACCCCGCTGCGCGCCACGACAAGGCGAGCCCGATCTTCGGGATGCCGATCATCGACGCCGACAAGGCCAAGGCCTGCATCGCCATCAAGCGCTCCATGAACCCCGGGTTCGCCGGCATCGACAACGAGCTCTACTACGCCGACAACACGCTGATGGTGTTTGGGGACGCGAAGGGCGTGCTCGGGGACGTCGTCAAGGAACTGTCAGGCGAGTCTGGCGGGATTCACTAGCGAGCATCTTTTTATAGGAGATTAGGAGACCAGGAGTTCAGGAGTCTTCAGGAAACCTGGCCGATCTCCTGACCTCCTGATTAATTTCTGAATAAGCCCCTGCCGTTGATGCGTGTCATCGCCATCACCCGTCCCGTGCCCGCGTCGTTGACGGAATGCGAGCTCACGCATCTACAGCGCGTTCCGATCGACACTGCGCTCGCCCGGGCGCAGCATGCCGAGTACGAGCGGACGCTGGCTGAGCTCGGATGCGAGATCGTCCATGTTCCCGCGGCCGACGAGCTGCCGGATTCCGTGTTCGTCGAAGACACGGCGGTCGTGCTCGACGAGATCGCCGTCATCACCCGGCCGGGCGCCGCGTCGCGGCGAGCCGAAACCGGCGAGGTCGCGACAACGCTGGGCTCCATTCGTCAACTCCGGTTCCTCACCGAGCCGGCAACGCTCGACGGCGGCGATGTGCTGCGGCTCGGGCGCGTGCTTTACGTGGGCCGCGGTACGCGGACAAATGCCGCTGGCGTGCAGCAACTGGCCGATTTCATTTCGTCCTGCGGGTACGACGTCCGCACTGTGCCGGTGGACAACTGTTTGCATCTGAAGTCTGCCGTCACCGAAGCCGCGCCAGGCGTCGTCTTGATCAATCCCGACTGGGTCAATGGCCAGATGTTCCCGGATCACGCGATCATAGAGGTCGATCCATCCGAGCCCGCGGCGGCCAACGTGCTGCGCATTGGCGACACTGTAGTGTCCGCCGCGGCACATCCGCGGACGAACGCTCGTCTGTCATCGGTCGCGCGCGTGCGCACGGTGGATCTCTCGGAGCTGGCGAAGGCGGAAGGGGCGGTCACGTGCTGCAGCCTGATCGTCAATCGTCAATCGTGAATCATGATCGCCCCGAGCCTCGTCGAGGGGCGAAGAAGAGAATGAGCGCCTACGTCATCGCGAATGTCACCGTGAAGGATCCGGTCAGATACGAAGACTACCGCCGGCTGGTCACGCCAACGCTGGAGAAGTACGGCGGCCGCTTCATCGCGCGTGGCGGCAGCATCGAAGTGCTCGAAGGCGACTGGCACCCGAACCGGCTCGTGCTGGTCGAGTTCCCGTCGGTCGCTGCGGCGCGCGAATGGTGGAACTCTCCTGAGTACTCCGAAGCGAAGCGGATCCGTCAGGAGACGTCGGACGGCACCCTGCTGATCCTGGAAGGCGTATAGGTGAATCAGGATCAGCTGCTCGAGGTTCTCGGGCGCTACTGGGGCTACTCGGCATTCCGGCCGCTCCAGCGCGACGCGATGGAGGCGATCCTTTCCCACCGCGACTCGGTGGTGGTGTTGCCGACCGGCGGTGGCAAGTCGCTCTGTTTCCAGGCGCCGGCGCTCGTGCATCCCGGCCTCGCGGTGATCGTCTCTCCGCTGATTTCGTTGATGAAAGATCAGGTCGACGGCCTGACCGCGAATGGCGTGCCCGCGGCCTGCTTCAACAGTGCGCTGCCGCCGGACGAGCGGGCGGCGGTGCTCCGCGGTGTTCGGGAGGGGCGTTACCGCCTGCTCTACGTATCTCCCGAGCGGCTTGCGGGCGAGGGCAGCGAGCCGTTCCTCACGCAGATCGGTAAGTCGAACATCAGCTTCATCGCCGTCGACGAGGCGCATTGCATCAGCCAGTGGGGACACGACTTCCGCCCTGAGTATCGGCAACTGGCGCGGCTGCGCGACGTGTTTCCCAATGTCAGTCTTCACGCCTACACCGCGACTGCGACCGCGCGCGTGCGCCGCGACATCGCCGCGCAGCTTGCACTGCGCAACCCGATCGAGCTGGTCGGCTCGTTCGATCGGCCCAACCTGGTTTACCGCGTGCTCGGCCGCGCGCAGCTCAAACGGCAGCTGCAGGACGTGCTCGGCCGCCACCGCGGCCACGCAGGCATCGTCTACTGCACGTCACGAAAAGAGGTCGACGCGCTGGCAGCCTGGCTGTGTGAGACGGGTGTCCGGGCGCGTCCGTACCATGCCGGTCTCGGGGACGGCGAACGGGCCAGGAACCAGGACGCGTTTCTGGACGAGCACGCCGACGTCGTGGTGGCGACCGTCGCGTTCGGGATGGGCATCGACCGCTCCGACGTCCGCTTCGTCGTCCATGCCGGCGCGCCGCAGTCCCTCGAGCACTATCAGCAGGAGTCCGGGCGGGCCGGGCGTGACGGTCTCGAAGCCGAGTGCGTGCTGATCTATTCGAGCGCCGACTTCCTGAAATGGCGGGTGATGCTGGAACGCAATGGAGAATTGACCGCTGCGCGCCGCGGGTTGCTGCGCGACATTGAGCGGTACGCGGCCGCGGTCGGATGCCGGCACAAGCACCTGCTCGCGTATTTCGGAGAGGCGGATGCGCGGGAGAACTGCGGTGCGTGCGACTTCTGTCTCGACGAGCTCGAAGCCGTGCCGGACGCCGCTGTTCTCGCCAGAAAAGTGCTGTCGTGCGTGGCGCGGGTCGGGCAGCGGTTCGGCGCGGGGCACGTCGCCAACGTGCTCCGCGGCGCCGAGACCGAGCAGGTGATGGGCCGGCGTCACCACACGTTGACCACCTTCGGCCTCCTGCGCGACGCGTCGATCCCGGAAATCCGCGGCTACGTCGAGCAGCTGATCGCCCACCGCCTGCTGCGTCAGACAGACGACGAGTACCCGGTGCTGACGCTCACGGAGGACGGCGTCGCGCTGCTGAAAGATGCGGCGGCCGTGCCGGGCCTCGCGCTCGCACGACAACGTCGCCCGGTTCGCGGCGAAGCGCCGCGGCGTGCCGCGATCGAGACCGAATCCTGGCAGGACGTCGATCGCGATCTCTTCGAGCGGCTCCGCGCGCTGCGGCTCGACATCGCGCGTTCGCGGGGCGTGCCCCCTTACGTCATCTTCCACGACACCACGCTGCGCGAAATGGCCCGGCTGAAGCCGAGATCGATTTCCGACCTGCTCAGTGTTCGCGGCGTTGGCGCGCGCAAGGCCGAGGATCTCGGCGAGGCGTTCGTGAAAGCGATCGTTGGTTTTCAGTAGCCAGTAACCAGTTTCCAGTCTTCAGTTTTCGGTCACGGTCCGTTCTCCGGGGAACTGGGAACTGGGAACCGGTTACTGGCTACTGGTAAGCTTGAACTCAGGGCATGCCTCGCTCTCTCTCCTTCCAGTCGCTCTTCCAGCATTCGCCGAATTCCTACATGGTGCTCGATCGGCAGCTGCGATTCGTCGCCGCGAACGACGCATACCTGCAGGTTACCGGCAAGCGCCTGGACGAGCTCATCGGGCGAAACGTGTTCGACGAGTTTCCGCACGATCCGGCAGATCCTGGCAACGAGAGCGCCGCGCTGCTCCGCCAGTCGCTGGAGCGCGTCCTCGAGACCGGCCGGGCCGACGTGATCGCCTTCATCCGCTATCGAGTGCCGCGGGCCGAGGATGGCGATGGCCGGATCGAGGATCGCTTCTGGAGTGCGACACACACTCCCATCCACGATGAGCACGGTGAAGTCGCTTACATCCTTCAGCACACCGTGGACGTGAGCGAGCTACAGCGCCTGCGGAAGGCCGCGTCTCATCCGGCCGCGGCAGCCACGACCCGGATGGAGGCCGGCGTCCTGGAGCGCGCCAGGGAAGTGCAGGAGACGAATCAGTCCCTGCAGATCGAGCGCGCCAACCTGCAGCGGCTGTTCGAGCAGGCGCCGGGCTTCATGGCCTTTTTGAGCGGGCCCACTCACGTCTTCGAGATCGCCAATGCGGGTTACTACCAGCTGGTGGGGCATCGCGAGATCATCGGCAAGACCCTGGCGGAGGCGCTTCCCGAGCTCGAGAACCAGCTTTTCATCCAGCTCCTCGACGACGTGTTCACGACCGGGAAGCCGTTCGTCGGCACCGGGATGCGTGCGCTGCTCCAGCAGGAGCCCGGCGCGCCGCTCTCGGAGGTCTTCCTGAATTTCAGCTACCAGCCGATCGTCGACCCTTCGAACCGGACGACCGGGATCCTCGTGCTCGGCCACGACATCACCCGGCAGAAGATCCAGGAGGTGGAGCGGGCGGCTCTGTTCGAACGCGAGCGGGCGGCCCGCGCGGAAGCGGAAGCGGCGCGCGACGAGCTCCATCGCCGCGCCGAGTTCGACAAGCAGCTGATTGGCATCGTCAGTCACGATCTGCGCAACCCGATGAACGCGATCGGTATCGCGACGTCGCTGCTGCTGGAGCGTGGCCAGCTCGACGAGCAAGGTGTCCGCGTCGTGAAGCGGATCATGTCGTCGTCCGATCGTGCAGTGAGGTTGATCCAGGACTTCCTCGACTTCACCCAGGCCAGGGTGATGGGACGCATTCCGATGACCCCGAAGCCCGCCAACATTCGCGAGCTCGCCCGGCAGGTGTTCGACGAAGTGCTGCTGACCCAGCCGTCCCGGAAGGGCACGATCGTTCATGACGGCGAGGCGGACGGGATGTGGGATCCCGACCGGCTCGCGCAAGTGATCGGGAACCTGCTCAGCAACGCCTTCCAGCACAGTCCCCCCTCGAGCACCGTCTGCCTCACGACCCGCGGGGATCAGGATGGCGTGACGATCGACGTACACAACGAGGGCACGCCAATCTCACCCGACGATCTCGCCAGACTGTTCGAGCCGTTCGAGCGCGGCACCGATGCGAGCGCGAGCGGCCGCAGCATCGGCCTTGGTCTCTACATCTCGCGCCAGATCATCGAAGCGCATGGCGGCACCATCGAGGTGCGCTCGGTCGAGGGCGAGGGGACGCGTTTCAGGGTGTCGTTACCGCGAAGCGCGAGCGCGGACGGCGATGCACTGGTTTCCAGTGCTCAGTCTCCAGTTAGTAATTGAGATCCGGATGAATCACCGGCCCGACGCGCGTGCCCAATTGTCGACGAGGACAAGCTCTCTTGGATACGCCTCGCCAGCGGGCTGGAGCATCACTAGATGCTGGCCATCGGCAGTCACGTCGTAGAAAGGCAGGGCGCTGACCGCAAACAGCTCCTTGGGGCGGCCGATCGCCAGTGTATTGAGAGTAGGACGAACCGGCAGCACGAACATCTTGCCCGCGGACCAGTAGAACAGGTCTCCATTGGCAGCCCATCGAGGGACAGAGCCGCCGGCCCGCGAGATCTGAATCGGCGCCGAGTTCCCTTCAATCCGGCGCGCGTAAATCTCGTCGCCTCCGGATTCGTTCGACACATACGCCAGCCACTGTCCATCCGGGGAGAACGTCGGATGGTTGTCCTCGAAGGGTGATACCACCAGAGGAAAACTCCTGCCCCCTGCGGGCATCAACCAGATGTCACGTCGGGATTCCGGATGGTTCTCCGTAAAAGCGAGCAGCCGCCCATCTGGCGACCATGCGTGGGGGATCCGAGCATACTCGCCCGGTGCCAGCGCCTCGTCCTCCGGAGGCTGTTGCGCCAGCGCCCCGGGCGCTCCGCGGGGGTCATCCCAACGCTTCCAGAACATCTGCACTGCCGCGCCCCGGTCCGACGCATAGACGATTCGGGTGCCGTCGCGTGTCCAGACGGGAGTGCCTTCGAACACAGGAGCAAAGGTGATTCGCTTCAGTGAGTTACGTGTCAGATCGTAGACATGGACGTCCGCGTCGCCTTCACTCGAACCGAAGGCAAGGCGGCGCCCATCGGGTGAAAGCCGGACGCTGGTCAACAGACCCTTCACGGCGGTTATTGGCGTTGCCGCGCCGTCCCGATTCACCCACGCCAGCGTCATGGACGTGCCACCGCCGCCGGCGGGCAGATAAACGAGCGTACCCTGTCGGGACACGGTCATCTGCGCCGCGCCGATGTACCGGGAACTCGACACGACATCGACGACTACGAATGGCGCGCCAATGATCTGTATCGCCTCAGGATCGAAACGGACAGCCAGGAGCGAGTTGCCCGACAAGTAGATCAGGTGGCCAGCGCTATACCGCGCATAGCTGGCGTTCTCCAGCAAGAGCCGGCGGGGAGCGGATTTGTCAACCGGTTGCGCGACGATCTGATTGTCGCTAAGCGTCGTGTCGGTTGGATTTCCGCTCGTGTACAACACCGTCCGTCCGCCAGGAAGCAGTTCCGGCCACCGATGGGATCGTTCGCGCGGGTTCGGGCTGGTAATCGGCTCGGGCCGGCCGCCCATCGCGCTCACGCGGAATAGTGGGCCGTCTGTCGTGGCTGCGAAAACAATCGTGTCGCTGCTGCCCCAAGCGCCACCGCGGCCTCGCGGCGCATCGCAGATGACGATTGGCGGTGTCCCATCGAACGAAACGCGCTTCAGCTTTCGTTCGGCGAAAAACCCGACCGAGCGGCCATCGGCAGAGAAGAACGGCGCGGCCGCCCCTTCGGTCCCTGGTAGCGGCGTGGAGTCGAGTCGATCCAGCAGACGGAGGTACAGGCTGGTCGTGGAATTGACGGCGGCCACGTAGACCAGGCGCCGTCCGTCGGGTGACAGCGCCACCGCGGGCTGTCCGTCAGTGCCGACAATCCCGGCGGTCACGGGGATGGTCGCGCGGAATGCCCGACCCGCTGGATCATCTGCTCCCGGCGACCGCCGGCCGATCAGGCCTCCCAACCCGACGGCGAGCACCAGCGCTGCGAACAGCAGGAGGCCACGCGTCCACGACGATCTCGTGGCAACCACCGGGAGCGCGTGACCAGCGCCCGTAGGCCGGCGCTGAGTCCACTGCAGCACAGCGCTCAAGTCGGCAGCCGATTGCCAGCGTTCCGCCGGATCGCGTGCGAGACACCGCCGAATCGCCCAATCGACATCCGCGGGGCACTCAGCGACCACGTCACAGATCGACGCGGGCGATCCGGTCAGGATCGCGGTCGCGATCGTGGTCGTTCCTTCGCCGGCAACGCCCTTGTGACCGGTGGCCATCTCATACAGCACTAGCCCGCATGCGAAGATGTCGGTTCTGGCATCCGTCTCCTGGCCCTGAAGTTGTTCTGGCGCCATGTACCGTAGCGTGCCGAAGACCTGTCCTGGAGTGGTGGGTGAGGTATCGGCACTCATCTCGGCATCGCGAAGATTGCGACGGAGCGCGGCGATGCCGAAATCCAGCAGCTTGGCGCCGGACTTCGTCAGCAAGATGTTGCTAGGCTTGATGTCGCGATGGACAATGCCGGCGGCGTGCGCGTGGGCGAGGGCGTCGAGTATCTCGATTGCTCGCGACACTACCTCCTCGAGCGCCACCGCCCCCCGAGTCAGTCGTTCGGCCAGCGACTCGCCGTCGACGTACTCCATGACGAGAAAGTCGATACCGTCGGCGTGGCCAACGTCATAAACGGCACAGACGTGGCGGTGGTTCAGCGCGGCGATCGCCTGCGCCTCGCGTTGGAACCGGCGGCGCGCCTGGTCGCTATGGGCGAGATCCCGGGTCAGGACTTTGATTGCGACGGTTCGATTCAGTCGAGTGTCGTGGCCGCGGTAAACGTCTCCCATGCCGCCGCGGCCGATTAAGGAGACGAGCTCGTAGCGACCGAGTTGGCTGAGCCCTCCAGCAGAGCTGTCGTCCAGACGCTCGGGGCCAGACATGAACCGAGTATACGGGCGGAGGATGGGCACGTCACGCGTGCCAAAGGCCACGAGCAGCCGTCGGCGGCCTACTTCCGCAGGCGGCCCTCCGTGTCCCCGTCGTGAAGCGGATCATGTCGTCGTCCGATCATGCAGCCGTCTCGGTAACATCACCGACGCCCGGTCCGCGGCGGGTTCGTGGTCTGGTCCCGTCGCAACGCCTCGCCATCGAGCTTCAGCCGCAGCTCCCGGGCCTCCGCAAGGTAGCGTTCTATTTCCCGGATCAGCTCTTGCGTCGCCGGCGACTCTTGTTCGCCGCGCTCGTTCGCGCCACGGATGATGCTCTCGCGCAACGCCACCAGCGCGTACACATCCGGCACCTGCGCGAGTGATCGCGCCCGTTGCGCCAGCTTCTGACTGTCGTTTTGCGTGGGACCCGAACGCGCCTTCGTCACGGGCATCGTCGATTCCACGACGCCCTTGGTCGCAACCGGAGTCGAGTTCGAGCCATCGCCTGCCGCCAGGTCTCGCCCCGACTGCCCGCTCGCGGCGTTGGTCGGCGCCGATGCCGAGGACGCCGCGACATTCCCACCAGTCGACATCGTCGAGACCGCAACGCCGCTCGTCCGATCGCGCACCGACCACAACCCGGCGACCGCCCCCAACGTGCTGCCGATGAGGGCCGCAATCGTGGCATTCCTGATGAGGCGCGACCTGCGACGGAGTGATGCTGCCGTTTTCGAGAACCTCACCGGGTCAGGTTCTCCGCAACGCGACTGACGCCCTGGGCGGCCACCACGACTCGTCTGGTCCGCTCGCCGAGCTCCGGATGGCGGAACGTGATCTCGTGTGGACCGATCGGCAATTCGATGTTGCCGAGGGGAGTCTGTCCGGCCGGGCGGCCATCAATCAGCACGTCCGCCCATGGCGTCGCATTCACGTTGAGCAGCCCGGTCGGTGGCTTGACCTCCACCGATGCGGTGCGGCCCGCCACGACGTCGATCGTCTGTGGGGCCGCGTAGCCGAGGCTCTCGTTGCGCAGAACGACATCGTGCCGGCCGGACAGGAGCGTGATTTTCGCCGTGCCGCTCGTCCCGATCACCTCGTCGCCCTCGATGATGTCGACAGGGAAGGGCGACGCCACGGCTAACCAGCCTGCAGTGGGTGCAGTCGAGCGGGGCAATGAGAACACCACTTCCTTTGCGACCGCGGCGCTCACTGCGACGGTGCGGCGAGCCGAGCCGGCGTCCGCTCTCACGGTGATGATGTGCTCGCCATCGGCCAGATCATCGATCACCAGCGGCGACACCCCGCGCAGCCGGTCGTCGACCGTGACACGAGCGCCGGGAGGATCGGTCAGGATGGACAGGCGGCCCGAGGACGTCGCGTGAGCGCTCGACGTCAGGTCGAAGTACTGGGACATCTGAGCGCCGGGGGCGACGGTCACCCGCACCTGGCGTTCGAACCCGGACCGTCGAACGGTCACCAGGTGCGAGCCCGGCTCGATCGCCACTGTCAGCGGCGCCGCGCCGCGCGACACGGTATCGATCAGCAGCTCGGCCCCGGGTGGCTGGGTATCGACGGTGAGTGTCGCGGGAACCAGGCCAGTGGCGCGGACCGGGACATACCAAGCCCGCACGGCCGTGAACGCTACAACCGCGCTCACGCCGACAATCGCGGCCATCAGCAGCGATGTCCAGCCCGAGCGGGCCCACCAGGCTTCGAGGGCGGACGCGGTGCGTTCGGACTCGTCCTCTGTCTGGAACACAAGCCCTCCGACACGAAGTCGCAGAGACCCCTTTTCCCACATCAGTCGCCTCGAGGCAATGACCCAGTTGCATACGGCTGGGCTCGCGTTGCGACGAGACGGCGCCCCCTATCGCGCCGGCGGTGCTGGCATCTCTTTCTTACTGAAGCGCCAGCATCTCGTCGCGCATCGCCACGTGATACCGGGCGGCCGCGATCGCGGACCTCGGCGTGTTGGTGAACCCCAGCGAGATTCGATTCGTATGTTGTCGATAACTTAGGTATCATTGTCGACGACTTAGGCATGGGGAGGAATGTGCTCCGATGAGCAGGCCGTCCGACTTGATCCAGGGCACCCTCGATCTCTTGATTCTGAAGACCGTCGCGCTCGAGCCCAGGCACGGATGGGCGATTGCCAAGCGGATTCAGCAGGTGAGCGGCGACGTCCTGCTGATTACCCAGGGCTCGCTCTATCCCGCGCTGCACCGTCTCGAGCAGCAGGGATGGCTGAAGGCGCAGTCCGGCACCACAGAGACCGGGCGTGAAGCGAAGTTCTACGCGCTCACCGCGGCCGGCCGCAAGCAGCTCGCGCGCGAGCTCGAGAGCTGGGACCGGTTGTCGACGGCAATTGGCCTGGTCGTCCGCGAAGCCGGGTAGGGCGATGCCATAAGGGATTCTGGTTGAAGTCATGAACGCGTTGAACAGGGAGCAGGGCATGTCACGCGCGATCGACAAACTCCATCTGCGGTTGAAGTCGCTGTTTCACGTGCGGAGGGTGGAGCAGTCGCTGAAACAGGAGCTCGAGCTGCACCTCGAGCAGCAGATCGAGGAGAACCTGGCGGCGGGGATGGCTCCAGAGGAGGCGCGCGCCGCCGCGCTGCGCGCGTTCGGGCCGGTGAGCGTGGTCGAAGAACAGTGCCGCGACACCCGTCGCGTCGCGTTCGTCGACCATGTGATGCTCGACTTGCGCTACACGCTGCGCTCGCTCGTGCATCAGCCGATGTTGCTTGCCGCCGCCGTGTTGTCGATCGGGGTGGCCATCGCCGCCAACACCACGATCTTCAGTCTCGCGAGCCAGCTGCTCTTCGCGACACCTTCGGCGTATCGCGCCGACCGCCTCGTTCATATCTGGATTGCCGGAGGCAGTCACGTCTCGCATCGTCAATGGCGCGCGCTCGAAGAGAGCCGCGCCCTGGACGGGCTTACCGGGTTCAACATCGAAACCAGCGCCAACTGGCGCGGCCCCGATCAGACGGTCAACCTCATCACCATGGCGGTGGCCGGGAACTTCTTCGATGTGATCGGCGTGCCGATGGCGCTCGGCCGGGGCTTCACCGCGCGGGAAGCCCAGGCGGAGCTCGATCCGGCGGTCGTCGTGATCAGTCACCGGTTCTGGCGACAGCGGTTGGGAAGCACACCTACCGTCATCGGCAGCACGCTGATCTTCAACGCCCGTCCCTACACCGTGACCGGCGTGATCGCGGAAGGGGCACGGTCGATCGCCGGGTTAGGCTTGTCGCCGGAAGTCTATCTGCCGGTCGGGCGTACGCTGATGCCGGATTTCGATAGCACCGGTCCGGTCGCGACCATTCAGCTCGTCGGCCGCCTCCGCGACGATCAGACGCTGGCCGCGGGACGGGCCGCGCTGGCCGCGGCCGGATCGGCTGTTGCGATTCCGGGGCAGCGCCGTCTCGGTGAGATCGCGCGTTTCGTGCCGGCAGGTTCGACCGAACAGTTCGGCGACCTGACGACCCTCAGCGCGTTCTTCGCGGTTCTCCTGGTCGCTGTCGGGTTAATCCTTGCGATCGCCTGCGCCAATGTCGCCGGCCTCCTTCTCGCGCGAGCCACGACCCGGGGCCGTGAGATAGCGGTTCGCGCGGCGCTCGGCGCCAGCCGCTGGCGCCTGGTTCAACAGCTGCTCATCGAGGGCTTCTGGATTGCGTTCTTCGGCGCGTCCACCGGGCTGCTGCTGATGTCTCTCGTCCTCACCGTGCTTGCCCGCGTGCCCCTGCCCTTGCCGCTGCCGCTCGAGCTGCACGGAGACGTCGATGGTCGAGTCCTCGCGTATTCCACGCTGCTCACCCTGGTCACGACCATCCTGTGCGCGCTCGCGCCCGCCCTCCAGGCGACACGGCGTTCGCAGCTGCCCGCGCTGAAGAATCAGGACCCGCTCGTCGTGCGGCGCGTCGGACGGCGGTGGTCGCTGCGCAACCTTCTGGTCGTGGGGCAGGTCGCCGTGGCGCTCGTCCTGCTCGTGACCGCGCTGCTCTTCGTGCGCAACCTGGCGCGCGCCGGCGATCTCGACCCGGGTTTCGAGGTCGAGCACATGCTGGTCGCGCAGATCGGAATCGTCGAAGGCAAGTTCACGCCGGTGACGGGCACGGCCTGGCTCGACGGCGCCGTGCAGCGGCTCCGCAGCATGCCCGGTGTGGAGGACGCCAGTTACGCGTTCGGCGCTCCGCTCACGCTGCGCAGTGGTATGACTTCGGGGGCCGACCTCGTCATCAACGGCAAGCTGCCGGCAGTTCATGCGGTTTATCAGGACAGTTGGGTGGGTCCGGGCTATTTCAAGGTGATGGGCATCAGGGTGGTGGCCGGCCGTGAGTTCGGTGAGGACGACCGCCGCGGTGGCCGCGTGGTCGTGGCCGTGAACGAGGAGTTCGTGCGTCGATATCTGCCAAACGAGGAACCGATCGGGGCACAGGTTCGCCTGCCGGGACCGACCCCGGCCGGCTACCTGGCCGAAGTCGTGGCCGTGGTTCGCAACGGCAAGTATCGGTCGCTCGGCGAATCACAGCAGGCGGCCGTCTACGAGGTGTACGGCCAGCGGGTGCACCAGCATCGCTTCGCGCACATCTTCGTGCGGTCGCTCCCGGACGTGGCGCCGCCGCCGCGCGACGTCGCGCGGGTCCTGCAGGAGCTCGATCCGTCGGCGGCCATCGACGTCCAGCCGATGCGCGCGGCCCTGGCGTTCGCGTTCATGCCCAGCCGGATAGGGGCCGGCTTACTCGGCGCGCTCGGAGCGTTGGGGCTGACGCTGGCCATGGTTGGCCTGTTCGCGATCGTCGCGTACTCGGTCAGCCGGCGGTCCGCGGAGATCGGCATTCGCGTCGCGCTCGGTGCCACGCGCGGCGCCGTCATGACCCTCGTGATCCGGGATGCCATCGTCATCGCGTGCCTCGGTTGTGCGATTGGTCTCGGTGCGGCCTGGCTCGTCACCAGCCCGCTGTCGATGTTCCTGGTGGGAGGCTTGAGCCCGACGGATCCGATCACCTTCGTCGGGACGACCGCGGTCACGCTCGGCGTGAGCGTGCTCGCGGCCGCGATTCCCGCCCGCCGCGCGTTGCGAATCGATCCAGTCAACGCCTTGAGGGCGGAGTAGAGGGCCGCGCCGGCTGCGAACCGACAACGCGGCATAATCCCCCGCCGCGCCTCCAAACCCCACTTCACCCGGACGACGAGATCGCACGCTGACGAGCTTCCGCGGTCGCGAGATTCTTGTCGTGATGGCGCGGCTGCGTCAGAATCGAGGGTCGCGAGGGTCCATCATTGAGCTCGCCTGGACGCTCGGGGCCATGGAGCAGCCATGAGACAGATGATGGCGGACATTCGTCACGGGCTGCGGCGACTGGCAGCCACTCCACTTCTCTCAGTCGGCGCGACGCTGATCCTGGCCGGGGGCATCGGATCCGCGGTCGTCATGGTCGACGTGCTTGACCGCCTGCTGCTGCGTGTGCCCGCGCGCGTGAAAGATCCGGACCGCGTGTCGCGGGTCTACGTCGGTATCGCGGACGGCTCGTACGTCAACCGGACCGATTACGCCACCTTCGATGCGCTCGCCGCTTCCGGCGATCTCGAGTCGGGCGCAATCTATCTGACCGAGTCGCTGTCGCTCGGACGCGGCGCCCGGGCGAGGCAGGTAGAGACCGTCGCGCACACCGGTGGGTATTTCGCGGCACTTGGCGTACGGCCCCGGCTTGGATCGTGGCCGGACGGCGCCCAGGACGCCGCCGTCATCAGTCACCGCCTCTGGCAGCAGGAGTTCGGCGGGGCCGAGGACGTGCTCGGTAAGCCGCTCCGCCTCGGGCTCGACACCTACAGCATCACCGCGGTGGCGCCCCAGGGCTTTGCCGGGATCGACTACAAGGCTGCCGATGTGTGGCTGCCGCTCGCCCCGCGAGCGCGCGCCGGCTACGGGGCGGAGTGGAAGACGCAGTTCGTGTTCCTGCAGATTATCGGGCGGCTTCGGTCCGGCGTCGGTCGGGACCAGGCCGGCGCCCGGGCGACTGCCGCCTATCGTGCGAACCACACGCAGCCATGGGAGAAGAGCAATGTAGTGGTCCTGGGAGATCTGCGGCCGGCCAGGGCCCCCGGACAGCGGGTCGGCATGCGGGTCGAAACGCTCGTCGCCGGAATGTCCATTCTGGTGCTGCTCATCACCTGCGGTAATGTCGCGAACCTGCTGTTGGTCCGCGGCCTGGGTCGCGATCGCGAATACATGATCAAGACCGCGCTGGGCGCGAGCCGGGGCAGACTGCTGAGGGAGATTCTCCTCGAGGCCGCACTGCTCGCCGGCGGCGCCGGCGGCGCCGCGCTAATCGTGGTGACCGCGGGTGGAACCGTAATGCGGCGCGAATTTCTTTCCCCCTTGACCGCGCTCGCGGCTCCGGTGGACCCCCGTCTGGTATTCGTCACCGCGATCTTCTGCATGGCGGCGGCATTTCTGCTCGGCCTGGCGCCGGCGCTCCGCCTGACCACACGCCGGGCGCTCAGCCCGGGGCCGGCCGCGCGCATCCGGCCGTCCCGCCTGATCGACGTGTTTTCCGGAGTGCAGGTCGCACTGTCGCTGCCGCTGATCATCGCGGCGGCGCTGTTCGCAGTCAGCCTCTGGAAGGCGCGCCACCAGGACTTCGGGATGGAAACGGACCGCGTCACAGTGGTGACGAGCAATCTCTTCGAGGTCGGGCGGCCCTGGGAGACGCACGCGGCGCATCGTGAGATCCAGGTGCGGGTCGCCCGCTTGCCGGGCGTGGAATCGACGGCCATCATCGAGACTCTGCCGATGGGCGGCGGCAGGTTCTGGTTAATCGAGGTGCCCGGCCGGAACGCACCCGCTGGTCCGATCTCGAGCGATGACCTGCCGTTGTTCAACGGCGTCGACCCGTCGTTCTTTCCGCTGATGCGGATGCGCCTGACCGCCGGCCGGCTGTTCACCGACGACGAGAATCGCGTGGGAGCGCGACCGGTCGCGGTCATTACGGAGTCGATGGCGCGGAACTTCTGGCCCGGGTTACCGGCGATCGGGCAGTGCTTCTACATGGACGGGCGGGACAAGCCGTGCACCGAAGTCGTCGGCGCCCTGGCTGACGCGCGGCTGCACCCGTCGATTCGCCCCACCAGGCAATGGGCCTCCGCCTGTTACCTGCCGATCGACGCGCGGCCCCGCGATACGTCGGCCCGCACGCTGCTGGTCCGGACCGTCGGGAACCCGGCAGGCCTGCTCGACACGATCCAGCGCGAGTCGCAGGCCGCAGCGCCCGACCTTCCGTACGTGGCCGTCCACGCGTTCGACGATATATTCAGGAGCCTGCTGCGACCGTGGCGTCTCGGCACGACCGTGTTCGCGATCTTCGGAGTCCTCTGCGCCGCGATCGCGGCAGTCGGCCTGGCCGTGGTCGGCGCCTACGGTGTCGCGAGGCGGCGGCGCGAAATCGGCATCCGCTCGGCGCTCGGGGCGCAGCCCCGCCAGCTGACCAGGCTCGTGCTCGCCCGAAGTACAGGGGTGATGGCCGCCGGCGTGATCTCGGGACTGGCCCTCGCCTGGGCGGGCAGCCAGCTCCTGAGCGCGCAGCTGTTCGGCATCACGCCGCGCGAGCCGCGCGTCTTCGCCGGCGCGGCACTGAGTCTGCTGCTGATCGGCGGCGTCGCCGCGTGGCTGCCGGCCCGCCGCGCCGCCCGCATCGATCCGACGGTCGCCCTCCGCGTTGAATAGCGCCCAGGTCCTCCGCACCCGTGGCTTACGCTTTCAGGCGGAAATTCGATCCGTTATAGCGACCGTTCTGACGGCGCCGCCCTCTCTCACTTCAGCGGTTGGGTCGTCCGCAGGTAGCCCACGAGGTCGATGACCTCCTTGTCTTCGAGCGGGTCGAGCAGGCCGGGCGGCATCATCGACACCGCCGTCGCTTCGCGGGACTGGATCTCTGCCTTGCTCACGACCACCGGAGCTTCGCGTCCGGCGACGCGCAGGGTCACCTGGCGATCGGTTTCGCCGACGACGCTGCCGCTGTAAGTGCGGCCATCGCGGGTCGTGATGACCACCATCTTGTAAGCGTCCTGGACTTCAGCGTTCGGTTCGAGGACGTTGAACAGCAGCCAGTTGAGGTTGCTGCGGTTCGAGCCAGTCAGATCCGGACCGAGCGTGCCCCCCTCGCCGTACAGCTTGTGGCATGCACCGCAGGTGCGCTGGAATACGGCACGCCCGTTCCTCGCGTTGGCGCCGGTCATCGACGTGTCGTTGAGCAGCCCGCGATAGCGAGAGAAGGTCCGTTCGTTGTTCGCGCCCTCCACCGGTCCCCACACCTCGACGAACCGCGTGCCGACGACACGCAGCAGCTGACGGGCCGCGTAGGGCGGGATATCGGTCTTCGGGACGACGTTCTTCGCAATCGCATCGGTCAGCATCCGGCCGTATCGCGGGCGCGAGGTCAGCGTCTGGATCGCCTCGGCTTTCTCCGCGGTGCTCAAACTCTGATAGCGGTCGATCAGGAGCCGGCCGAGCCCGTCATCGTCGTAGGCCGCGATCGCGCGGATGCCATCCACGCGGAGCGCGGGATCATTCAGCACGGTTGGAAGCTCCGGTGGCAGTTGGGCACGTCGCTGGGCGGAAAGGGCGACGAGCGCCTTGCGGCGCTCAGATGCTGGAGCATCGGCTCGTTTGAGCGTGCCGAGTTGCTGGCGCGCGAGCTCGCTATCGCCGAACTGCTGGGCGACTTCCACCGCCAGCGTCGCGGTTCGTGAGTCAGCGCGCTTGAGCTGACCATAAACGGTCGTCCAGTTGGGCGGCGCGCTCACATCGAAGCGACCCTCGAGGCCGTCCCGCAGTCCTTCGAGCAGGCTGGCCTGTGCGCGCGGGCTCGTTGCCAGCGCGGCGACGACCGGTTCGACCGCGTTCGCATCGACGGCGCGGCGGGCGATGAACCGGGCGATCAGCGGCACGTTGCTCTGCGAAGCCCGCTCGAGCGCGAGCGCCGGTTGATCTTCGACCAGCGGCTCGATCGCGAGCCAGACCAGCTTCGGGATGTTCTCGTCGTCGGCGTCTTCGCTGCGCGCCATCAACTCCGTGGCGAGCGGCCATCGCTGCGGCTTGTCGATGCGCTGCAGCGCCGAGGCGAGGTAGAGACGCACCACGGCCGATTCATCCCTGCGTGCGAGCTGGACGAACTTCTCGAGCACCGGGCCGGCAGGTGTGCCGGTCTCCGTCAGGAGCTGTATCGCCCAGGCCCGGACGTACTCGTCACGATCGTCGAGCGCCTGCGCGAGCCGCTCGGAGGTCCATCCTCCAGTGACGTGCAGTCCCCACATCGCGCGCAACCGCCAGTCTTCGTTCGTGGAGGCGGTGAACAGGCGGCGCAGCCGGTCGTGCGTGTCAGGTGACAACTTCCCGCCAGCGGCGCGACCCTGAAGGATGACCCGCGCGCGGCGCGCGTGCCAGTCGCTGGGACTTTCCTGAAGCGCGACGAGCTGGGCATCGGTCAGCGTGCGCAGATCGCCGTAGCGCCCGGGCCACGCCTGCGCGAGCGATTGTTTCGGCGCGATCCGGAAGACCCGGCCGGTGTCCTTGTGAAGGATGTCCTGGCCGCAGATGTCGCCGTCGTGCCAGTCGAGCACGTAGAGGGCTCCGTCCGGCCCGATCTCCAGGCTGAAGCCGATCCAGTGCGCGTTGTTGGCCATCATGAAGTCGTCGCCGTGATGGGCGACGAAGCCCGAGCCTTTACGCTCGAGGACGTCGGAGAGCACTGCGTGCTCGTGGATGTTCGCCATGAAGATGCGGCCGGCTTGAGACTGCGGAAACGCATCCGACTGATAGACGCGGGCACCGCCGTGAGCGGATCGATGTCGATGATCGGCGATGGTCTGGATGTCGCTGTAAACGTATGGATTGAAGTGCTGTCCGCCCTGGCGCATGTAGATGCCGCCGGGAATGACGTGGAAGAGATGTGGAATGACGCAGGCGCTGATGAGCAACTGGCCCTTCGCGTCGTAGTCGATCCCCCACGGATTGCTGAAACCGTGGGCGACGACCTCGAAGACGTCGCGGGTCGGGTGATAGCGCCACACGCCGCCGTTGATTTCGACGCCATCGCCGGCCATCACGTTCGGAAACGGCTCCTTCGCTTTATAGATTCGGCCTTTGCCTTCAGGCTTCCGAATCTTCGAGCTCGTCGCGTATCCCTGCAGGCCGTAGAGCCAGCCGTCCGGCCCCCAATGCAGGCTGTTGATCGTCTCGTGACGATCCTGGATCCCCCACCCGGTCAGGCGCACCTCGATGTCGGCCATGTCGGCCTTGTCGTCGTTGTTGCGGTCCGGCACGAACAGCAGGTTGGGCGGCGCGCCGAGGAACAGGCCGCCGAAGCCGACGGCGATCGCGGCAGGGAAGGGAATGCCTTCGAGGAACACCTTCCGGCTGTCGGCTACGCCGTCGTGATCAGTGTCCTCGAGGATCAGGATTCGACTGTCGCCGTGGTTCGAGAAGCCGGCCACCCGTGACTCGTAGTCACGGTTCTCGGCAATCCACAGCCGCCCGCGATCGTCCCAGCAGAAGGCCATCGGCTGGGTGATCATCGGCTCGTTCGCCCACGCGTTCACCGCATAGCCATCGAGCGTGGTCATCTGCGCAACCGCCTGCTGGGGCGTGAGCAGTTTGGCCTCCCGTCCTTCACGCTGCGCGATCCCCCAGAGCACCGTCGTGCTCGCGTTGTTCGTGTACTCCCTCCACGACGCGGTCATTTGAATGTCGTTCAGCGGACCACCGGTGTAGATCAGCAGGCGGTGACGGATGACCTCGGTCTGGTTGCGGGCGATCGTCCAGTCGCCGGCGCGCGACCGGGCCGGGCCGACACCGAGCTGATCGTCGACGCGCCACATCTGCGGATATCCGGCGTTGTCGGGATGATCGAAGATCGCGATGTGCGCGAAATCGTCGCGGTCGGGCACCTGCATGGCCGCGTCCACCCACATCGCCCGTTGGCCCTCGGCGCGGTCGTTCCGCTGTCGTGCCGCATTGATGACTTCGCCCTTGATCCCCTCGCGCCACGGCATGCGGAGAAACAGGCCGCCGTAGTCGTACTTCCCGATGGTCACGTCGGTCTTCGCTTCGCCGCGCCAGGTGAGATCGAGCTGAATCGCACCATTCTTCTCGCGCATCGCCCAGCGCTGGGTCTCGGTCAGCACTGGCTGGCCGCTCTCGTCGAGCAGGTCGTACACCGTCTGCCAGCGCACCTCGTCGCCGTTTGCCTGTAGCACCGTCGCCGACACGCGGCGCCAGAACTGCGCCCCCGGGTTGTGGAAGTAGTCGCGTCCGTTGAGCCGCGTGAATCCCCAGTACAGACCGGTCTGATGCGGGTGGTGGGCAGGTTTTGCCTCGGTGAGGACGCCGCGCCCATCGGGCGCAACGATCGGGTGCAGATATGGCCGCTCGTCCGGCCGCGCCTGCTGCGTGACGAGCGCCGTCCGCCCGCCGCTACGGAATACGGCGATCGTTCCCGCCTTCACGTCCTGGCGGATCGCGAAGGTCTTCGACCCGGCTGGCGCCGGCTTGGACTGTAGAGCCCGGCTCTGAATTGCACGCGACGTGAAAGCAACCCAGACGAGCGCCACCGTGATGAAGGTCAGGAACGAGATGCTCTTTTTCATGTCGGCTCACCGCCGCGAGATGGTAACGGAAAAGTCGGCTGGCTTAGCGGCCGGCTGATACATTAGCCTCATGCGCATCGCCGCCACCGTCCTCGCCACCGCCATGATGGCCGGTGGCCCGGCTGTCTCAACTCAACAGAAAGCGCGCGAGGCGCCGCCGGCGGAGTACGGATACACCGTCGTCCGCAGCTATCCGCACGATCGCGATGCCTTTACGCAGGGCCTCGAGTACCTTGACGGCGTTCTTTATGAGGGCACCGGCCGTAACGGACACTCCGACATTCGCAGGGTGAAGCTCGAGACCGGGGAAGTGCTGCAGGCGCAGCCGCTCGACGCCCGCTATTTCGGGGAGGGCATCACGGTCTGGAAGAACCGGATCATCCAGCTGACGTGGCAGTCCGAAGTGGGGTTCGTCTACGACCGACAGACGTTCAAGCGCCAGCGCACCTTCCAGTACACCGGTGAGGGCTGGGGCCTGACCCACGACGGAACGCGCCTGATCATGAGCGACGGATCGTCGACGGGCACGCTCAAGTTCTTCGATCCTGAAACACTTCGCCAGACCGGCACCATCACCGTTCGCGATGGCGGCCGGCCGGTCGCGCATCTCAACGAGCTCGAGTTCGTCAAGGGGCAGATCTACGCCAACGTCTGGCAGACCGATCGCATCGCCATCATCGCGCCGAAGACAGGGCGCGTCACCGGGTGGGTCGATCTCCATGGGCTGCTCGATCCTCGTGAGGCTGGCGGGGTGGACGTCCTCAACGGCATTGCCTACGACACCGCCGGAAACCGCCTGTTCGTGACCGGCAAGCTGTGGCCCCGCATCTTCGAGATCCGCCTGATCCCGAAGCGAACATGAACGCCGAAGCCCGTTCCTGCGTCTGCGCCCTGCTTGCCCTCTCTGCTCTGACAGGGGCTCCGTTCGCCCAGAAGCCGCCTGACCGGTGGCCCTCATTTCGCGGTCCCTTCGCGTCCGGCGTCGGCGAGGGCGTGCGACTGCCCGGCAGCTGGAACGTCAAAGAGAACCGCAACCTGCGCTGGACCACGGCAGTGCCGGGGCTCGCGCATTCGAGTCCGATTGTCTGGGGGGATCGGCTGTACGTCACAACGGCGATCAGCAGCCAGGCGGATGCGACGTTCAAACCGGGCCTGTACGGTGAGGGCACGGCATCCGAGGACAAGTCGGTGCAGCGCTGGGTGGTGATGGCGCTCGATCGACGCACAGGTGGCGTAGCCTGGCGGCAGACCGCGTACGAGGGCGTGCCTCGCGAAAAGCGCCACATCAAGGCGACGTATGCCAACGCCACGCCTGCCACCGACGGCCGTCGCGTAGTCGCATTCTTCGGGTCGCAGGGACTCTACGCGTTCGACATGGACGGCCGGTTGCGCTGGAAGAAGGACCTCGGGATCCTGAACACCGGCGCGTACGACCTTCCCGAGTACGAGTGGGGCACCGCGAGCTCTCCGATCATCTACAAGAACCTGGTGATCGTTCAATGCGACACGCAGAACGAATCGTTCGTCCTCGCCGCGGACATCGACACGGGCGCCACGGTGTGGAAGACGGTCCGGAACGAGCTGCCGTCCTGGGGGACGCCGACCGTGTATCCGGCTCAGGGCGGACGACCCGCCGAGCTGATCACGAATGCGTCGAACTTCATCCGCGGCTACGATCCCGACACCGGCGCCGAGCGATGGCGCCTCAGTGGCAGCTCCAAGATCACGGCTCCGACTCCGGTCTTCAGCCGCGACCTCATCGTCATTGCCAGCGGCCGCGCGCCGGAACGCCCGGTCTTCGCTATCAAACCCGGCGCAACCGGCGACATCACCCTCCGGTCCAACGAGACCTCGAGTCGGCATGTGCTCTGGAGCAAAACCGGTCGCGGCTCGTACATGCCCACTCCGCTGATCTATGAGGGGCTCCTCTACGTGCTCGCGAATCAGGGCCTGCTCGATGCCTACGATCTGCAGTCCGGGGACGACGTCTACCGCCAGCGCATTCCGCACTCGGGCAGCGGCTTCAGCGCCTCACCGGTCGCGGCTGACGGCCGTATCTATCTGTCCAGCGAGGACGGCGACATCTTCGTCGTCCGGGCCGGCCCCTCGTTCGAGCTCCTCGGCCGCTACCCGATGGGCGAGCCGCTGATGGCCACGCCGGCGCTGGCCGGCGACACGATGTACGTGCGGGGGGAGAGGCATCTTTTTGCGATTGGGAAGAAGTGATTCGCCGCGGTTCGCGGGTTCGGGGGCTCGCGGGTTCGGAAAGCCGGCGATACTCAGAGGTAACTTGCCGCTCGGATTTGCGCCCGGTTGCCTCTGAATAGCACAGGCTTTCCGAGCCCCCGACCCCCCGAACCCCCGAACCCCCGGCAAGCGAAGCACCACCCATGATTGACGACCTCTGGTAGCCGTTCCTGATCGAGCGGAAGGGCGCCGGGGTCGTGGCGCGGAAGGACTACGAGCTGCTCCACGACATGCGCGATTTCCTGCAGTGGCGCCGCCGTGATGCGGTGCTGCTCGCCGAGGCGAACGTCCCGCCGGATGAGAGCCTCGAGTATTTCGGCGAGCTCGGCGATCGGCTGCAGATGATGCTGAATTTCCCGGTCAACCAGCGGCTGTTCTATGCGCTGGCGTCCGGCGACGTCCGGCCGCTGGTGCGAGCGCCGGAGGCGACCTACAGGCGGCCGGCAGCCGCGCAGTGGGTCAACTTCCTGCGGAGCCACGACGAGCTCGATCTGGGCCGGCTCACCGATACGCAACGCCAACGCGTGTTCGACGCGTTCGGGCCGTCGAAGGCAATGCAGCTCTACGACCGCGGCATCCGGAGGCGGCTCGCGCCGATGCTCGAGAACGACCGCCGCCGGCTCGAGCTGGCGTTCAGCCTGCTCTTCACGCTGCCGGGGACGCCGATGCTGCAATACGGCGACGAGATCGGCATCGGCGACGACCTCTCACTTCCGGAACGCGAGGCCGCCCGAACGCCGATGCAGTGGTCGGGAGAGAAACAGGGCGGCTTTTCGACGGCGGATCGCACGGTCCGCCCGGTGATCGCGGATCCCATCTACGGCTATCACCGGGTCAACGTCGAAGCGCAGCGGCGCGATCCGCAATCGCTGGTGAACTGGGTCGAGCGGAAGATTCGCATGCGGCGGGAATGCCCGGAGATCAGCTGGGGCGACTGGAAGATTCTCGACCCGGCCACATCAGGCGTGCTGATGATGCGCTACGACTGGCGCGGCCACACGTTGATCATCGTCCACAACTTCACGCCAAAGAGCCGGGTCGCCCGCCTCGACGCCGCCACCGCCGGCTCCCGCGCGCTCACCGACCTGCTCTGGACGAACGACAGCGACGCGGACGAGAACGGCCGCCATTTCATTCAGCTCGATCCGTACGCGTATCGATGGTTCAGGGGGAGGGGGATGGATCGGAATGTACCACGACAGTAGGGTCCGTGGTGCCGGGTTCCAGGTTCGGTTCGGGGCCCGGATTCGGTTCGAAGGTTCAGACGGCTTCAACCCCGAACTCTGAACCTCGGGACCGAACGGGAACCTCGGAACCGAACGGGAACCTCGGAACCGAACGGGAACCTCGGAACCGAACGGGAACCTCGGAACCGAACGGGAACCTTTGAACCGAACTTGGAACCCGGCACCCGGCACCCGGAACCTACTGAGCCCTCGTCAACTGCCCCCGCACCGCTCCGCCCTGATTGAGCGCCGTGTGTACGTTGAAGTAATAGGCCGCGGGATTGGCCATGATCGCGGCGGCGTCGGTCTGGCTCACCGGGGCCGTCAGCGACACGTTGACGGTGCCGTCGCCCAGCAGGAGAGGGGCTGTCGGTGTCAGATTGGTGTTCACGAGCGGGCTGCCGTTCTGTCCGGCCACACCCGGATGGATGTGCGCGAGGATCGCGGGCGTGCCGGGAGGGAAGCCGCTCAGCTGAATGGCGAACGTCGCCGTGCCCGCGCCGGTGACGCCTCCGCCGGCGTCGCGCGGCACGTTGAACGTGATCGTCACGTTGCCGCGCCCGTTCGCTTCGGTGCCGGTCACCGGCGGCACTTCGTTCGCCGCGGTCAGCTGCGAGCTGAAGACGATCGGTCCCGTATTCGATGGTCCGGCCGGATTGTCGTTGTCGTCGCCACACCCGGCCGCTAGCGCCAGGACCGTCATCAGGACTGCCACTCGTCGCATCACGTTTCTCCTGTGGGGAGTAGTGTATGCGGCCGGGCGGACGCAGCAAAAACGTCGGGGCTCGGGGGCTCGGCGGCTCGGGGGTTCGGCGGTACTCAGAGGCAACGGGGGCCAATCCAAACGGCCTGTTGCCTCTGAGTACCACCGGCTCCGCCGAGCCGCCGAACCGCCGGGCCCCCGAACCCCCGACAGCGAAGCCGTTACTGCCTGATCAGCTGCCCGCGCATCACACCAGACCCGTTGGCGCGCGTGTGCACGTTGAAGTAGTAGGCACCCGGGTTCGCGGTGATGTTGGTGGCGTCCGTCTGGGAAAGGGGATTTTGATTGGTCAGCAGGCGACTCACGTTTCCGGTCGTGCCCAGGTTGATCGGATCCGCTGGCGTCAGATTGGTGCCGACCAGCACCCCTCCATTCTGGCCGGTGACACCCGGATGAATGTGTGCCGCGACTGCCTGCGCGCCGTCGGGGAATCCGGTCGTCGAGACTTCGAACGTCGCTGTCCCGGGCCCGTTGATCGCGCCGCTGTTGTCGCGGGGCACGTTGAACGTGATGATGACGAAGCCGCGGCCGGTGGCTTCCGCACCCTGGATAGCCGGGACCTCGTTGGCGGGGCTCAGCTGGGCGGTGAACAGGATGGGCCCGGCGGTTGGCGAATTCGGGTTGTCGTCGTCGCATCCCACCGCCAGCGCCAGGACAATCATTAGAAAACCTACTCGTCGCATCTTCACTTCTCCCTTGAAGAACGCCCGCCCGCTGGCGGCGTTGCGCTCGGATCGTAGCCTACGAGCCGTCGCATGTATGCACCGGTCGCATGTATCGAACCGAACCGTTGAGGCGGTGTCATGCTGCTGTATCTGTTCCTTACGCTGGCAAGCGCCGTGCCCGCCTGCCCGGCGCCCCGTCCGTCGTTCATCGAAGGAAGACGCTCCGTCGAGTTTCGCGCCCGAATCACCTTACCGATTCGGAAAAACGGATTACGGCTCGTGTAACGTATCGTGAGGATGCCTGATCTTCCCGATCCGCCTGTTGCGGATGCTCCCCCGGCCCCCTCAGCCCCGCGGACCCCGGCCGCGCCCGATCGTGGCTGGCGGCAGCGCGCCGGCACGGTCAGTCTCCCTGAGGTTCACGGCACGGTTCCGGTCCCGCTGACAGCCGGGTTCTGGCGCAAGATGCTGGCGTTTGCCGGACCGGGGTACCTCGTCGCCGTCGGCTACATGGATCCAGGCAACTGGGCGACCGACCTCGCCGGAGGATCCCGCTACGGCTACACGCTGATCAGCGTGATCATGCTGTCGAACCTGATGGCGATCCTGCTGCAGGCGCTCTCGGAGCGGCTGGGTATCGTCAGCGGCCGCGATCTCGCGCAGGCCTGCCGCGATCATTTTTCGCATCCAGTCACCGTCGGCTTATGGTTCCTGTGCGAGATTGCGATTGCCGCCTGCGATCTCGCGGAAGTGATCGGCTCGGCGATCGCGCTCAACCTGCTGTTTGGCCTGCCGCTGTTCTGGGGCGTGTGCCTGACCGCCTTCGACGTGCTGCTCGTGCTGTATCTGCAGCAATACCGTTTCCGGTACGTGGAGGTGCTCGTGGTGCTGCTGATTCTCGGCATCGCGGGCTCGTTCGCGATCGAGCTGGCGCTGGCGCGGCCCGATCTCGCCGAGGTGCTCGCCTCGCTGGTGCCGTCGCCCGAGATCGCGCGCAACCCCGACATGCTCTACATCGCGGTCGGCATCCTCGGGGCGACCGTCATGCCGCACAACCTCTACCTGCACTCGTCCATCGTGCAGACCCGGAAATACCAGGACTCGATCGAGAGCCGGCGCGAGGCGGTCCGCTTCGCCACCATCGACTCGACAGTCGCGCTGATGTCGGCCCTCTTCCTGAACGGCGCGATCCTGGTCATGGCTGCGGCGACCTTTCACGGCACCGGCCACCAGGAGGTGGCGGACATCTCCGACGCCTACCTGCTGCTCGCGCCTCTGCTCGGCACCCAGCTGGCGAGTACGCTGTTCGCGGTCGCGCTGCTGTTCTCCGGTCAGAACGCAACCTTGACTGGCACGCTGGCCGGCCAGATCGTGATGGAAGGCTTTCTCAACATCCGGCTGCGTCCCTGGCTGCGGCGTCTAATCACGCGGTTGATCGCGATCGTGCCCGCGCTCTTCACGGTCGCCCTCTACGGCGAGCGCGGAACGGCGGCGCTCCTGATCCTGAGCCAGGTCATCCTGAGCCTGCAGCTCCCGTTCGCGGTCTTTCCCCTGGTCATGTTCGTCGGCAGCCGCCAGAAGATGGGAACGCTCGTCGCTCCTCGCTGGATGCTGGCGCTCGCCTGGCCGACCGCCGTCGTGATCGCTGCGCTCAACGTGTGGATGCTCTGGCAAACGCTCGGGGCCTAGCGATGTACACGAAGATCCTTGTCGCCATTGAGAACTCGGCCGCCGACCAGGCGGTGCTTCAGCACATCGAGCGCCTCGCGCGGTTGACCGGCGCCGGGCTGTTGCTGGTCCATGTCGCCGACGGGTTCGCGGCGAGGCACTTCAACGATCTGGATCTGCGTGAATCGGAAGAGATGCGTGAGGACCGCGCCTACCTCCAGCAATTGTGCGAGGACATGAGCGGCAAGGGCATGGTCTGCGCCGCGCGGCTGGCGATGGGCGACCCGGCGACCGAGCTGGTGCGGGTGGCGGCAGAGGAGGGCGTCGACTTGATAGCGATGTCCACCCACGGGCATCGCTTTCTCCAGGACCTGCTGCGGGGCAGCACCGCAGATCGGGTGCGGCACGGTGTGTCGATCCCCGTTCTGATGGTGCGGGCGAAGTAGCGCGTGAAGCGCCCGCGGTTCCGTCGCCCGCGCGATCGACAGGAGCTCTCGATTCTGGTCGGGGCGATCGTCATCCTCGCGCTGATCTGGATCTTCGCCACGCTCGCGGGCGAGGTCATGGAAGGCGACACCCGGCAGTTCGACGAGTGGGTCCTCGGCGCGTTGAGGCAGCGGGCGGACCCGGGACAGTTGAGGGGACCGACGTGGCTGGCGTCGGGAGCCCAGGATCTGACCGCGCTCGGCAGCCCGACCGTGCTGGGCTTGACCGTGCTGGCGGTGACCGGCTACCTGTTTCTGCACGGTTTGTATCGCAACGGGATGTTCATCTTCGTTGCGAGCGTCGGTGGCTGGGTCCTCAACTGGCTGTTGAAGGCGGTATTCGCTCGCAGCCGGCCCGACATCGTGCCGCACCTGCGCGAGGTGATGAGCTCCAGCTTTCCCAGCGGTCACGCGTTGACGTCTGCGGCCGTCTACCTGACGCTCGGCGCGCTGCTGATGCGGATCGCCGAAGGTCGGCTCGCGAAGTACTACTGCATCGCGATCGCGATGCTCCTCACGTTCCTGGTCGGCAGCAGCCGCGTCTTCCTGGGCGTGCACTATCCGACCGACGTCGTGGCCGGTTGGCTCATCGGCATGTCGTGGGCGCTGCTTTGCTGGGTCGTCGAGCGCACGCTCGAGCGCCGCGCCGGGCTGAAGCGGGAGAAGGAACAAGTCGAGAAGCAGGGTTCGGGAGATACTTGACCGCCGATGTCCACGTCTTCAGTGCTCCGTGTGTTCGGACTGCTTGCCGCGCTCGCTGTTGCCGGCCTTGCGCCTGCAGGTGTGCGTGCCAGTGGCCGTCAGGAAGGGAAGCAGGGAGAGCCGGCTCGCCGCAGCGACCACCTCGTGCTCGCCGTCGTCCGGAACGATGGTATCCTGTTGCCATTCGCCGCTTTCAACGGACGCAAGTGGTCCGCGCCCTGGCCGTTCCTGCAGCGCCGCTTCGGTCAAAACACCATCGAGATTCCGGTCAATCTGGCCAGCGTGCCGCTGGACTGGTGGGGCGGCGAGCGACCGGGTGACTGGCGGCTCTGGCCCATGAATTCCGAGAGTTCGCGGCCCCTGACCTTGTCCACGCTGATGATGATGCAGATCGGCACGGACCGGCAGATCGGTTTCCGCACGGACCAGCCGCCCGTGTTGCCGCCCGTGCCGCCGTTCGAGCTGCCATTCCCGAAGATCGGTGTGGCTGTCGCAGGCGACACGCCGGTGACGCCGATCGCGACGGTCAGCGCGCTCAGTGCCACACGGAAAACGTTCGCCGAGTCGCTGCGCGTGGAAATCGACAAAGCCGAAGACCGCGCCCTCGGTGCTATCAGTGCGTCCAGCAACTGGCGCCACCCGGTCAAGCGCGAAGCGCGCGCAGCGCTGGTCCCGGAGATCGAGGCGTGGTACATCACGCCGCTCGGGTCCGCAGACGAGCGGCTGTCCTATATCGAAGCGGTGAAGAAGTACCCGTTGCAGCCCGACGACAAGGGCTGCGGGCTGGAGACGTTCGCCAGCGGGTGGGTGTACCACGACGCCGACCCGCAGAAGAACGCCAAGGCGCGGCTCAGCGCGGTCGTGACGTACTGCGATCGCCGCGGGGTGTCGTACATGCTGCCGTTCGGCCAGATGAAGCTCAACGATCGCGTCCACTGGATCGTCCAGATGTCCGGCCGCGATCACGAGTGGTACGCGGTCGTCGAGGCCACGCCTGACCGCACCCGGTACGTCGCGGAATTCCAGGCGGGATCGGTGCCCCTGCCCCGATGATTCCGTCCACCGGCGCACCACCTGGCACCCGTGTCCGCGGGTCCGTCGTCCAGCTGCTTGCGATACTCGCGATGACGTTGACGGTTCCGTTCTCGCTCCGCGTGATGCACGGCCGTTCCGCGGATACGACCTCGCGCCTTCCGTATCTTCCGGTGTTCCCCGGGCACCGCTCGCAGCTGTTCCATGCCGGCCGCATCCCGGAGCTCCAGCAGATGAACCCGGGGGCAGTGGTGATTGGCGATTCGATGGCCGGCACCCGCATCGACGAGCGGGTGCTCTCGAAACGTTCAGGTGTACCGGTGGCGCCGCTCCTTCAAGCGGGATCCGGGCCGGCGTTCTGGTATCTCGCGCTCAAGAACTGGGTCGTCGCCAGCGGAATCAAGCCCCGGGTGGTCTTCATCTTCTTCCGCGATACCAACCTTACCGACGTGATGTTCCGGCTCGACGATCAGTTTCGCTGGTCGCTCGACATGGTCGCCAGCGACACCGAGGAGGAACTCAACGACGTGGTCCAGTCGGCGCTCGATGGACCCTTCTACGCGGTGCATCAGGGCGTCGAGCGTCTCTATCACGTGGATGCGGCGCGCCGGACGGTCGAGCCAATGGTGTCCCGCGCCCCGGCCAGGTGGATCGCCGGATCAGCGGGACAGCCGCGGCTGCTCGAACATGCCAACCAGCGATTCGGGCTCGATCATCTCCGGGTCATGGAAGCGGCCGACATGGCCGCCGACGCCGGGACCGATTTTGCCGCCTCGGTGAAGCAGTCCGTGCTGCCCCTGATGCTGCGTGAAGCGCAGCGGGGCGGCTTCAAGTTGTGCCTGGTTCGCGTGCAGCGCCGCCCGGTGAACGGTCAGCCGCCCGTCCAGTCTCCGGCGCTGAAGAAGTACGTGCACGATCTTCGCGAATACGTGCAGGCGCATGGCGGGATCCTGCACGACGACACCGGTGACCCGGCGATCACCCTCGACATGTACGAGGACGGCGATCACATCGCCCGGCACGCACGCGCTGACTACACCCGGTTGTTCTACGAGCGCCTGCGCGTGCTGCTCAGACCTGCTCTCCGCGTCAACGGAGCCCCGGCCGCGCAGTGATCTTTCACAGCCTCGACTTCGTTCTCTTCTTCCTCGTCTTCACCGCGATTTACTGGTCGCTGCCACACCGGCCCCAGAACGTCTTCCTGTTTGCGGGCAGCTACTTCTTCTACGGCTACGTCCATCTCTGGTTTCTGATCCTGATCGCCACCTCGACGAGCATCGACTACTGCGCGGCGCGCGGGATGGAAGCGCGGCCGGCTCACCGCCGCAAGTTCCTCTGGCTGAGCATCGTCACGAACTTCGGGATGCTCGGGTTCTTCAAGTACTTCGATTTCTTCGTCGACAACGTTGCCGCGGCGCTGGCGACGATGGGCCTGCCGTGGCATCAGCCGACGCTGCGGATCCTGCTGCCCGTCGGCATCTCTTTCTACACGTTCCAGGCGATGAGCTACACCATCGACGTGTACAAGGGAGAGCTTCATGCGCGCCGAAACCTGCTCGACCTCGCCACGTTCGTGTCGTTCTTCCCGCACCTGGTCGCGGGACCGATCCAGCGCGCGTCGTTCCTTCTCCCGCAGGTCGAGACGCCGCGCCGCTTCTCGGTCGACAAGGCCACGAGCGGGTTCGGGCTGATCTGCTGGGGGTTCTTCAAGAAGCTGGTGATCGCTGACAACGTCGGCGTGATCGCGAACAAGGTGTTCGCGCTCGGCGATCCGACGTTTCCGCTGCTGTGGTCAGGCGTCTTCGCGTTCGCGATCCAGATTTACGCGGACTTCTCCGCCTATACCGACATCGCGCGCGGAACCTCGCGGTGGCTCGGGTTCGAACTGACCGAGAACTTCGACCATCCGTACCTCGCGCGTACGCCCGCGGACTTCTGGCGACGGTGGAACATCTCGCTTTCGAGCTGGTTCCGCGATTACGTCTACATCCCGCTGGGGGGATCGAAGGCTGGTGACGCGAAATGGGCGCGCAACGTGATGGTCACGTTCCTGCTGTCCGGCCTCTGGCACGGCGCCAGCTGGAACTACGTGCTCTGGGGCGCCTATCACGGCGTCCTGCTCGTGCTCACACGCGCACGCAGGATCCTCAAGCCCGCCGCGCCGGTCCCCGCGGGGCACAGGCCAGTGGTTGCGGCCCTGATCATCATGGCGCAGGTCGCGGGCATGTTCGCGCTGACGCTCGTTGGCTGGTTGCTTTTTCGGGAAACCGAGCTGTCGGCGATCGTGCGTGCCCTCACTCTCTCACCGTTCTCCGCGCCGGCCGACGATCGCAGCACGGGTCTCTATCTGTTCGTGCTGACACTGCTGTACTCGTTGCCGCTGTGGGCGCAGAGTATCTGGGTGGAGTGGCATCGCGACGAATCGGGCGTTCGCCACCCGGCCTTCATCGTGCCGCCGGGATGGCCCCGCGCCGCGGTTCAGGGCGTCGCCTGCGGCCTCGCCTTCGCGGCAATCCTGCTGCTGCGCAGCCGCGCGTCGCTGGATTTCATTTACTTTCAGTTTTAAACAGTCGCGGGTTCGGGGGTTCGGGGGCTCGCGGGTTCGGGAAAGCCGGTGGTAGGAGCGACAACCGGCCGTTTGGATTTACCCCGGTTGCCTCAGACTACCACCGGCTCCACCGAACCCGCGAGCCCGCGAACCCGCGACAGGCCTATTTCACCGTCACGCGCGCCCAGTCCCATCCCTCCAGCCCGCGCTGGTTGATGGCTTTCACCCCGATGCTCGTCCCCGATGCGACCTTGATCGACGCCGTCGGCTTGGAAACGCGAATCTGCTGCGCGTCCGTGCCCCACGCCACGATGTAACCGGTAACCCCTTGTTCGGGCGAAGGCGTCCAGGAGAGCGTTGCCGTGCCGTTCTGGTAGCTGTCTACCCTCACATCTGCGAGTCGCGAGGGGCTCGACGCCAGCAGCATCAGCGTGGCTGCCGTGGTCTTCGCGACCTCGGTCACCAGCTGGTGGTTGATGGTGTCGAGCGTGTCGTGCGGCTGATGGTAGTGAGGGCTGGCGAGTACCGGATATGACCCGATGCCGCCCACGATGTCTCCGTAGGCTTCGTAGTAGGCGTGCGCATCCGTGCCCTTGTAGTAGAGCACGTCGTAGGTGATGAGGTTGCTGAACTGCATCGCAGCCGCGTGCTGGATGTCGCGGATGCCGGGATTCGAGTAGCGGATCGTGTTGTCCAGCCGGTTGTCGTTGGCCCATCCGACCATGTCGTTGTTGAGCGCGCCGACGATGCGGACTTTGTCGGCGACGGCACGCCGCACGAACTCGCGGCTGCCGAGAAGGCCGGACTCTTCGCCGGTGAACGAGGCGAACATGATGGTCGCAGGCTGCGGATGCGCGGCGAGCAGCCGGGCCGTCTCGAGGAGCGCGGCCGTCCCGGACGAATCGTCGTCTGCACCCGGGCCGGTGGCCACCGAATCGTAGTGGCTGCTCACGACGTAAACGAGCTCGGGATTGGTCGTGCCTTTCAGCGTGGCGACGACGTTCGCGGTCTGCCCGCCGGCGGCCTCGGATCGTGAGAACCACTGGAATTCCGGCGTGTAGCCGAACGACTTGTACGTGTCGAAGAGATAGCTGGACGCGAGCTTGTTCCCCGGCCGTGTGATGTGCTTCGAGTCGAAGTCATACAAGGCATGCTCGTAGGCGTAGACGCGGCTCGTAGAGGCCTCGGAGACCACGGCGGTCACTGCGGCGGCGACGGGAGCGAACGCGCGCTTGCCCCTGTTGCGGAGGGCTTCCTCTGCGGCGAGGTTCGCCTGAAGCCGCGCGCGCAGCTCGTCCCGGGTGATCTTCGTTGTGAGGTCGGTGATGTAGACGCCGCGCTCCAGCGAAACGGTGTCACCGTCACGTTCGGCCACGATCAGCACCTTGGTGCCATCCCGGTTCGGCACCCATTCGTATTCGGGAGCAACCGTCCTCACGGTGTTGTTGTGGAAGAGCCGCATGCGGCGGCCCGATTCCGGGTCATAGACGAACGATCGCCGGTGCCGCGGTTCGCCCATCAGACCCAGAATGCGTCCGTCCCCAAGAAAACGCGGTGCGAGGTCGTGCTGGATTTCCCGTGTCAACCGGTGTTCGCCGGTGCCGTCCGTGCGCGCGACGTAGAGTTCCCAGTCCTGATCGACCATCATCTGGAACGCCACGCGGCTGCCATCAGGCGATAGCGCCGGCGCATCGAGCCTCGTCGTGCCGGTCCGCGCTACGGTCGGTCGATCTGGCGTGGCGACCGCTGCGACGAGCAGTTGCGTGTCGGGAGCCAGACGCGAGACATAGGTCAGCATTCGTCCATCGCCCGAGAATGCCGGCGCCGTGCCGGAGATCACGGTCGCTGTAGATGCCGGCAGCGAGATCACACCGAAGCGCGCATTGAGCCCGGAGCCCGCACCACGCCGTCCCTGCGAGCGATGCGTGAACAGCACTGCGGTTCCTGTCGAGTTCACCTCCTGCAGCACCTTGGCTGGTTCACCGGTCGTGAGGGCCACAGGGCTTCGTCCGTCCTTGATGACGAACACCTGTTCGACATTCCCTTCCTCGGTGCCGGTGAAGAGGGCGATGTTGTCCGCGGCGAGGCGTACGGCGGTTTTCCGGCGGCTCCCGGTATCCAGTTCACGCTCAGCGCCCGTAGCGATCTCGCGAACCGTGATCCATGCGGCGGTTTCGGTCAGCGCGGCCAGCGCCGTCGTCAGCCGGGTGCGCTCCGCGGCCTCGGCCTGTTCCGCCGACGTTTCCAGGCGCTGCATCTCCGGAGTGGCCGCGAGTTTCAGGTACGCGATCTGCGATCCGTCGGGGGAAAATGACGCGCCGAACCCCGTAAGCTCCGCGATGGTCTTCGACGGCGCGTCCGCACTGGCGAGCCGCGTGCGGCGAGCGACACCACGGCCGATCTCGTATGAGAGGTACCGCCCGTCGGGCGAAAAGCGCGGTGACCCGCCGTCGGTGGTCAGTTCGGTTGTCTTGAAGAGCTCACCGGTCTGGAGCGCGATGGCCTCGATGACGTCCTGCGACGGAGAGCCGTCGAGAAGGGCAAGATATTCGGTCATCGCGCGAGGGTAGTCGCCGCGATCCCACGCGATGTCCGCGTCGATCAACCGGCCGTTCGAGACCTCGCCGAATCCAACCCACGCCGTCAGCAGGACGATCGCTACTGCACCGGGCAGTCGTGTCATGCGGGTATTTTGACGTGGGAGCTTCGCTGGTCGGTAGTCGGAAGTCAGGGACTGGGGGCTCGGGACTGGGAAGCCGGCGGTAACCAGAGGCAACTTGCTGCTGGGCGTTGCCTGGTTGCCTCTATTACCGCCTAGCCCCAGCCCCCAGTCCCCAGCCTCGACTCAATAAAAGAGGGCCGGCCCCTTTCGGACCGGCCCTCTTTCTTTCTCTACTCGCTCCGGGATGAGCGTTCCCCTACTTGCTGCTCTGATTCAAAGCCTTCCGTAGTTCCGCCAGGTGCGTGCGGATCTGTTCGATCTGTTCACGATTGAGGGAGCTCGCGCCAGCCGCTGGCTTGCTCGTGGCGGAGCCAGTGGTTCCGGCCGCGCCCGATGATCCGTTCAGGATCGCTTCGATCGCTTCGATCTGGCGCATCGCGTCTGAGTGACCCGACTGCGCTTTCGCCGACTGATCGGGCGAATCCGCGGCCGGCGTCGCGGTGCTGCCGGTCGTGCCGGCGGGCGCCGGGGCTGTCCGGCCCGACGTGCCCGTTGGCGTAGGCGTGCTCGGCGAAGGCTCCGCAGGCGTGGTCGGTGCTGCTGGCGGAGTCGGCTCGGTCGGCGCTGCCGCCGGCGGTGTGCTGGGCGGTGTGCTCGGCGACGTCGGGCTTGGTTGGGCCGCTGCTGCGGCAGGGTCCGCCGGCGTGGCCGGCGACGCGGCCGGTGAGGCGCTTGCTGACGCGCCGCCGCCCGCGGCCTTCTCGAACTCCATCAGGTGCGTGCGGAATTCAACGAGCTTGGCGCGGATCGTCGGATCGACCGTATTCGTTCCACTGGTGCCGACCGCGCCCGCGGCACCCGGCGCCGGGGTGGCTGGCGTTGCTGGCGTAGCCGGGGACTCGTCCGCGCGCTGATCGCCAACCAGAGTATTCAGGTTCGCCTGTACTTTGCTGTAGGACGCACGCCAGTCGGTGTTCGTGCTGATCAACTCGTTGAAGTTCGAGATCAGCTGCGAGACCTGGGTCCGTGCGTCACCTGTCAACTGCGACGCCGCGGGAAGCTGGGTGAGCTGACTGAGGCTTTCACGCGCCGCGGTCAGATGCTTTTTGACGGCGTCGGTATCGACCGACTGCGCGCCAGCCGGAGGCTGCTGTCCGGCCTGAGCCTGTGCGGGCGGCGTCGCTGCAGCCGGCTCAGTCGGTGCCGGCGTCGTTGCCGGGCTCGCGGTCGTCGTGGTGCTGCTCGGCGGCTGTGACGGGCTCGCCGACGGCGTCGACGGGCTCGCCGCGGCAGCGGCCGCTGCCGCACTCGCGCTGGCCGACGGATCTTCAGCGCCCGGCGACGGCGTGCTGCCCATCGAAGCCGCGAACGCGGTCAGATGGGTGCGCACTTCCTGCAGCTTGGCCTTGGCGGCGTCGTCGAGACCCGGCGCGGCCTTCGAAGCCGTCTTGCCGGTCGTGCCCGCAGCGCCTGGCTCGGGGGCGCCGGTCGTGCCCTCGCCGCCAAGCAGCTCGGTCAGAATTCGATCGGCGGCCGCGAGCTCAGTGCTCGCGCTGGTGCTGCTCTTGCCCGCGGGTGCCGAGGACTTGCCGGCAGACGACGAGCGCTGGAGCGCGGTGATGTGTCGCTTCAACTCGGCCACGCGGCTCTTCGCGGTGCCGGTCAACGACGCCGCCGGAATATCGTTCAATGCCGTTTCGGCCTTTCGCAGATGCTCGTTCGACGAGCTCTGCTCGCCCGCGGGGCGAGAAGCAGAAGGTGTCTGCGAGGGCGTAGGGCTGGTCTGCTGCGCCCAGCTCCCGACGGGCATCGCGAGCAGCGCGGATGCTGCAATCGCTGTTGTCCAACTCGCTGTGGAACGTTTCATTGCTTGGCTCCTCCCTGAGCAAATGCTTCAACTGTCGCTGTAGGAATCGAGCAAGCGAAATGCCACGGCGAGCTCAACGAGAGCGGTCCGCGACCGCTACCTTCAAACTGCCAATGATTTGTGGTCGGGCTTAGTGAGTTACGCAAGAGGCGCGCAAAAAAATCGCGCAATTTCTACCTGATCGTCGCGTTCGCTGCGTCAGCCGCTCATCAGCCGCTGGCAGCGTGTTCCCTACTGGATCGTGAGGCGAACCAGAACGTCGCGGCCTTCGCCCCACGCCTCACGGTTGCGTGTGACGAACAGCAGCGTCCCGCCTGGCGCGGTGGTGACTTGTCCGATTGCCCCGAAACGCCGCTGAAGCAGCCGCACCGGCTCGGCACCGTCGAGCCTGCCGTCAGGTGTGATCCCAATCCTCAATAGATCGTGAACGCCGAGAGAGGAAACGATCAGGTCGCCATCGAACGGGCTGCGCGGATCCTTGACGGCGGTCATCCCCGAGGGAAGTGTTCCCGCCGGCAACGACACGGTTGGCGCTGAGCCGTCCGAGAGGCGTGCGCGCCTGTTCACGGTCGGCCACCCATAGTCCGCGCCGGCATGCACCGTGTTGATCTCATCCGCATCGAGCCCGCTCTCCACCTCCATGAAGGCGCCGGCGCCGAGCCAGACGAAACCGCTCGGGTCGCGGTGACCGCTCGAGTACACGGGTGACGCGCGTGGGTTGTCGCGTGGCGTTCGACCATCCGGCAGCAGTCGCAGAATCCTGCCCCCGTCCGGCGAAGCGCTCAGCGTGTCCGCGTCCATGGATCGCGAGCCGAGTCCGACGTATAGCCCGCCATCGGGACCGAAGCGGATCACGCCGGCCGGATCGCGAGCGGTAAATGGCGCGGTGGCGATTACCGCGGCCTGACCGAATTGTCCGTTCGACTCCCTGTATCGCACCAGAAGCGCTCGCGACTCCGCCGATGCAGGTTCGACCTTCAACACATAAAGGAGGTGAGATTCGGCGAAGTCCGGTGCGAGCGCGATCGACAGCACGACCGCTTCGCGATCGCGTGAGGTCGGAAGGCTGTCTGCAGCGTCGCCGCCGGAGGTCGTTCCATCCTCGTCGAAGAGGCGGATGATGCCTGCACGCTCGGCGACGAAGATGCGACCGGACGGGTCTATCGCAACGTCGGCCGGTTCCACGAGACCGGTACCCAGGATCTCGGCATTCAGCATCGTGCCATCAGACGCGGCAACCGGACCATCCTCGGGCGGCGCGACGCTCGGGAGCGATGACGAATCGTCCGAAGCTGTCACGCTCGCGATCTGAAGTTCCAATGGGGCAGAGCGCGGCCCTTCGACCACGGTATCGCCGGAAGGGTAGAAGGCAGCCAGCTCCAGCGTGTGACGGCCGGCGGTCATCGATGGCAGCGGTGCGTTACATTCGAGACTGCCGCTGCTTCCGGGGTTGCAGACGACGCCGTCCAGGACTCGCCGGGTGCCGTCCACGTACGCCGCAAACTGGAGCACGGTCGCGTCACTGGCGCTGGCGGCCTGCGTCCAGCCGAAACGTTCGCGCCCGGTGACGGTGTCGCCGGACCCGGATGGTGGGGGAGAGGACGGCGGCGAATCGTCGCTGCCACCACAAGCCGCGGCGGCCAGTAGTGACACGACGAGCAAGGTGCGCGACAATCCCATAGACTCCCCGGAAGCCCGGATCATAACCCACCCATGAGAAGCCTCGGTATCGCAGCGCTCATTACGCTGATCACCGTTACCGCCTGGTCGCAGCCGGCACTCAGCGTCCGTTCCATCCCTTTCGTGTCCGGACTTCAGAGCCCCGTCGGCTTCGTTCCGGATCCAACCGATCGCGCCGTGTTTTACGCGATCGAGCAGGCGGGGCGCATCAGGATCATCCGGGACCGCGCGATCGTCGGGGATCTGCTCGACTTCCGGGGCGCAATCACGAGCGGAGGGGAACGCGGGCTCCTCGGGCTGGCGTTCGCGCCGGACTTTGCGACGAGCAGCCGCTTTTTCATCAATTTCACGAACCTGAGCGGTCACACTGTGGTGTCGCGATTCCGCAAGATTCCGGGCGGGGGCGCCGACATCTCGAGCCGGTTCGATCTGCGGTTCAACGACGCGGATGCATCGGATCCGGCGGTGATCTTTCAGCCCTACTCCAATCACAACGGCGGCAACCTCGCGTTCGGTCCGGACCGGTATCTCTATATCGGCCTCGGCGACGGCGGATCCGGCAACGATCCCGAGAATCGAGCGCAGAACCTCTCGAAGCTGCTCGGCAAGATGCTGCGGATCAATGTGAACGTTCCCGACAGCCATCCGACGGGATACGACCTGCCGCCCGACAACCCGTTCATCAACGCTGCGCCTCCCACCCGGCGCGAGATCTGGAACGTAGGACTTCGCAATCCCTGGCGATACAGCTTTGATGACACGGCACTCGGGGGCACGGGTGCGCTGGTCATTGGCGACGTCGGCCAGGGGCAGTTCGAAGAGATCGACTACGAGCCGCGCGGCCGCAGCGGGCGGAACTACGGCTGGCCGCAATTCGAAGGGAGGGTCGCGTACTTGACGACGCGGCCTGCCGCGCCGATCGCGCCGACGGCTCCGATTCACGACTACGGCCGCTCGCTGGGGGCTTCGGTGACCGGGGGGTTCGTCTACCGGGGACGATCGCTCGGCAATGATTACCGCGGCCGCTACTTCTTCGCTGACTACGTCAGCGGTCGCGTCTGGTCGCTCGGCCTCGCGTTGAATGCGAACGGCGAGGCCCAGGTCAACGGCACCGTCGAGCACACGGCGGACCTCGGTGGATCCTCGGTTCTCGGAAACATCAGCTCTTTCGGTACCGACCTGGATGGCGAGCTGTACATCGTCAGCCACACGCGCGGCGTGGTCCTGAGGCTGATTGGCGACCTGCCGAAGCCGGAGAATCTGAGAATTATTCGCTGACTGCGGATTGAGAGTGTTGACGCTTTTCGTGCTGATTTGTATACTTTCGCGCAAATGAGTTTCTGGACATGCGCGTCCGCCGTCGCCTCTCGAAAGCGGGTGAAGAAACCCGGCAGGCCGGCGGTGTGTACTTGCGCGTGATCTGACAATTTCGAACGCGAGCAACACCCGACGCCGGCTCTGGAGTGACAGAGCCGGCGTTTTTGTTTGAGCGAAGCGAAGCAATAGCCAAACAAGAGAACCAACAGGTCAAAAGGAGCTGCGATGAGTCCCGGTCCGGTGGTGCTGAAATTTGGCGGAACCTCAGTCGGCGACGCGGAGGCGATTGGCAGGCTGGTGCGGCACGTGTCGGCCGCACACGCAGGAGCCAGCGCGGTGGTGGTCGTGTCGGCGCTGTCGGGGGTCACCGACCGGCTCTTCAACCTCGCGGCGGCGGCGGCAGCGACCGACGAGAAGATCGTGCTCGCCGGAGTCGCCGAGCTGCAGCAGCGTCACGAACAGGTCGCCCGGGAGGTCGTACCGGATGCCGACGCGCTCTGCGAGGTGCTCGCGTCGGAAGCGACCGAGCTCCGCAACCTGCTGCACGCCATCGGAACGCTGAAGGATCCGTCTCCACGTGCGCGGGACGCAGTCGCAGCTTTCGGAGAGCTGCTAAGCAGCCGCATTGTCGAAGCGGCGTGCCTGGCAGCCGGCCTTCCCGCCGTCTGGGTCGACGCGCGAAGGGTTCTCGTGACCAACGAGACGTTCGGCTCGGCGCTGCCGCTGACCACCGAAACGTCGGCCGCCGTCAATGAGCATCTTGCACCGCTCGTGGCCGCCCGCCAGGTACCGATCATCGGCGGCTACGTGGGTGCGACCACAACCGGCGTCACGACCACGCTCGGACGCGGCGGGTCCGACTACTCGGCGGCGATTCTCGGGGCGGCGCTCGACGCCAGCGAGATTCAGATCTGGACCGACGTGGACGGGATGATGACGGCCGATCCCCGCGTCGTGAAGTCGACGCACGTCGTGCCGCGCCTGTCCTTCGAAGAGGCATCGGAGCTGGCTTACTTCGGCGCGAAGGTGCTGCACCCGAGCACGATCCTGCCCGCGGTCGCCAAGAACATTCCGGTCAAGATCCTGAACAGCCGCAAATTCGACGGAGGCGGCACGCTCATCACCGGAAGCTCGCCGGTCGACGAGCCGCTCGCCGCGCTCGCCTGCAAGCGCCACATCACCGTCGTCGACATCACGTCCACGCGCATGCTGATGGCGCACGGTTTCCTGCGCCGGGTCTTCGAGGTGTTCGAGCGCTGCCGGACGGCGATTGACGTGGTGAGCACGTCGGAGGTCAGCATCTCGGTCACCATCGACGACGCGAGCCGGCTGGAGCAGCTGGTGGAGGAGCTCTCGGCCTTCGCTGACGTGCGAGTCGAGCACGACCTGGCGATCCTCTGTGCGGTGGGTGACGGCCTGCGCCGCGATCCGAAGCTGGCCACGCGCATCCTCGGATCGCTGGAGCACTTCCCGCTGCGAATGGTCTCGCAGGCGGCTTCGCGGCGGAACGTGACGGTCGTCCTCCAGGACAGTGTGGCGGCGCAGGCGATGAATCATCTGCACGACACGTTCTTCGCACGCGAGGCGAAGGCACCGCTTGCCCGCGGTCTTGCCTCGTGACCGCATCGCTCCTGATAGTCGGCCGGGGCCGGATGGGCCGCGTGGTCGAAGCGCTCTCGCCCGATTACGGCTTTCACGTCGCCGGGACCGTGGACATCGATAACGCCGCGCAGCCCGATTCATGGCCGCAGGCCGACGTGGCGATCGACTTCTCGCTGGCCGACGCGGTACCCGTGAACTTTCCCGTGCTCGCTGCCCGCGGCATGAACGTCGTGATCGGCGCGACCGGCTGGCAGGCGGCAGAGCCGGCACTGCGGGCGGAAGCCGACGCGCGGAGGATCGGGGTCGTGGCGGCGCCGAACTTTGCGGTCGGGGTCAACCTGTTCCTGGCCCTGGTGGAACGGGCCGCAGAGCTCTGGCGCGACCAGCCGGCATTCGGCGCGTGGCTGCACGAGCTGCACCATGCGGCGAAGAAGGACGCACCGTCGGGCACCGCCCTTGCGATGGAATCCGCGATGCGCGGCAAGGGCTATCGTCACCCCATCGACGTCTCGTCGTCCCGGGCCGGATCAATTCCGGGCACGCACACGCTGGGATTCGACGCGGCGGCGGAGACGATAACGCTGACGCACACGGCACGGGATCGCGCAGTCTTCGCCCGCGGCGCGCTGCACGCCGCGCAGTGGTTGCAGGGCAAGCGCGGGTGGTTCACGATGAAAGATGTCTTGGGACTCTGACGATGGCCGCGGTTCGCGGTTCGGGGGTTCGCGGTTCGCGTACCTCACAGACTTGTAGGGCCGGGTCTTCAGACCCGGCCGAGTAGGAGAACACATGCCTAGGCTCTGGACCGGATGCGGGACGGCACTGGTAACGCCGTTCAGTCGTGACGGGTCGGTCGATCAAGCTGGAGTGCGACGCCTCGCCAAACGCCAGATCGATGCCGGCATCAACTTCCTCGTACCGTGCGGCACGACAGGCGAGAGCCCGACGCTGTCGGACGAGGAACGATTCCGCGTCGTCGAGCTCGTCGTCGAGGAAGCGGCGGGCAGGGTTCCCGTGCTTGCCGGCGCTGGCGGCTACGATACGCGCGAGGTGATTCGCTCGGCGCAGCAGATGAAGCGTCTCGGTGCGGCCGGCATCCTGTCAGTGACGCCCTACTACAACAAGCCGACTCAGGAGGGCCTGTTCCAGCACTACAGCGCGATCGCCGGCGAGGTAGGGCTGCCGATCATCGTCTATAACGTGCCCGGCCGGACCGGCTGCAACGTCGATGTTGCGACGCTGGTGCGCCTCAGCCAGGTCGCGAACATCGCCGGCGTGAAGGAAGCCTCGGGCAATGTTTCGCAGATGTGCGAAATCTGCCGCGCAGTCCCCGAGAGTTTCATCGTGCTGTCAGGCGACGATGCCCTGACGCTGCCACTGATGTCGGTCGGCGGCCACGGGATCATTTCGGTGATCTCGAACGAGGCCCCTGCCGAAATGGCGCGAATGGCCGACCTGGCCGCGGCCGGAGACTTCAATGCCGCGAGGCGGATACACCTGCAGCTGATGCCGCTGATGAGTGCGAACTTCGTCGAATCGAACCCGATTCCGGTGAAGGCGGCAATGGCGGCCATGGGCCTGCTCGAGGAGGTCTATCGGCTCCCGATGGTGCCGCCGTCAGATGCCTCGCGCCAGCGAATTCTTGCCGCCTTGAACGCCGCCCGCGTTTTCGAAACCGCAGGCGCTTCGACCCGATGACCACAGTTACGCTGCAGGAACAGATTGCCGGACTCATCGCGTCATCCTCGATCGATCCCGAGCCGGCGCGGGCCGTGTTCGCGGAACTCCGCGCCGCGCTCTCGCAGGGCACCGTTCGTGCCGCCGAACCGGATTCGGCCTCGCCGGGTGGTTGGCGAGTCAATGCGTGGGTGAAGCAGGGCATCCTGCTCGGGTTCAAGTTCGGCCAGGTCGTGGAGATGTCGGCGGATCACGGCCGATGGCCGTTCTTCGACAAGGACACGCTTCCATTGAAGCGGCTCGCCGCCGACGCCGGGGTTCGTATCGTGCCCGGCGGATCGACCGTTCGCGACGGTGCGTTCATCGGCCAGAAGGTCATCTGCATGCCACCGATGTACATCAACATCGGCGCCTACGTCGGCGACGAGACGCTCGTCGATTCCCACGCGCTCGTCGGCTCGTGCGCGCAGATCGGCCGCCGCGTTCATCTCAGCGCAGCGGCGCAGATTGGCGGCGTGCTCGAGCCCGTCGGCGCGCTGCCGGTGATCATCGAAGACGACGTCCTCGTGGGCGGGAACTGTGGCGTGTACGAAGGGGCGATCGTGAAGCGACGGTCAGTCCTCGCCGCTGGCACGGTCATCACCGGGTCGACGCCAGTCTACGATCTGCCGAACGGCCGGATCATCCGCGCGGAAGCCGGCCTGCCGCTGATCATTCCCGAGGGCGCGGTGGTCGTTCCCGGCTCGAGGCGGGTGACGACGGGCCGCGGGCCGGAGTGGGGCCTCTCGCTCGCCACACCGGTGATCGTCAAATACAGGGACGAGCAGACCGACGCACGGACGGCACTCGAAGAAGGCCTGAGATGAACGCGGTCGACTTCGCGCGCGAGCTGATCGACATCGATTCCACCACCGGGCGTGAGCAGGAAGCCGGCGAATGGCTGGCGCGCAGCCTTCGCTCGCTCGGCTATCGCGTCGACGAGCAGCCGGTCAGCGACGGGCGGCGGAATGTCGTCGCCACCATCGACTCGCCGGTCGTCGTGCTTTCCACGCACTACGACTGCGTGCCGCCCCACTTCGGGAGCTTGATTCGCGACGGGCGGTTGTACGGCCGCGGCTCGTGCGACGCGAAGGGTATCCTCGCTGCGCAGGTGGCTGCGGTCGAACGGCTTCGCCAGTCGGGAGAGACACGGGTCGGCATGCTCTTCGTGGTCGGCGAGGAGCGGGGCAGCGACGGTGCGGATGTGGCGAACGCCAGCCCGATCGGATCGCAGTTCCTCATCAACGGCGAACCGACCGACAGCCGGCTCGCGATCGCGACCCGCGGCAACCTTCGCGTGCGGCTGCGCGCAACCGGTCGTGCTGCGCACTCCGCGGCGCCGGAGCACGGCATCTCGGCAATCGACAAGCTGCTCGATGCTCTCATGCAGCTGCGCACGATCCCGCTCCCCGTCGATCCGGGTCTCGGGCGGACCTTTTACAGCATCGGCCTGATCGAAGGCGGCGTGGCGCCGAACGTGATTTCTCCGCACGCCAGCGCCGAGGTCATGTTCCGGACAATCGGGCCCCCCGAGCCCTTGCTGGCCCTCATGGAACAGCTGCGTCCCCTGGTCGACCTCGAGGAGGTCCTCCGGGTGCCCCACGTCCGGTTGAAGACCTGGACGAACAGCCCGGTCGAGACGGCGGTGTTCCCGTTCACCACCGATATCCCGCTTCTGTCGGCCTGGGGGACGCCCCTCCTTTTCGGGCCCGGGTCATTTCTGATGGCTCATACGTCCCAGGAATACCTCGATCTGGCCGAGCTGGAGGCCGCCATCGGGCACTACGTCGCCCTGGCGACGTCGTGCCTCCGGGACGCCGCAGCGCCCGCAACCTCTTGACACATACGGCCCTCGCGGGTACGCTGCTCAGAATGCTTTCCGAGGTCAAGACCTGCGCCTGTTGTTGCGTGAGGGCCTATGTGCCCGTCGCGGCTGAGGTCTTGCTTCGGACGATGCGGAACGATTAAGCGCAACATAAGCAACGCGAGAGACCAAAGCCCGGCAGGCTCCAAGCCTTCCGGGCTTTTTTATTTTTCAAGGCCGAACATGCTCTTTCCGACGTTCCTCAAGCTGCAAGGCAGGCGGGTGCTGCTCGTGGGCGGCGGCCCGGTGGCTGCCGGAAAGCTGCGCGGCCTGCTCGAAGCCGGTGCAGACGTGACGGTAGTGGCACCGGCCATTGTCCAGGAGATTGCGGCCGCACCCGTGACCCCGGCGATGCGCCGTTTCCAGGTTTCGGATCTCGACGGCGTCTCGTTCGTGGTTGCTGCGGCGCCGCCCGACGTCAATCGCGAGGTCGCCGCAGCAGCGCAGGCACGCGGCATCTTCGTCAACGCGGTGGACGACGTCGAGAGCGCGAGCGCCTACGCCGGCGCCGTCGTACGGCGGGCGGGCGTGACCATCGCCATCTCCACCGACGGCGACGCGCCGGCGCTGGCCGGACTGGTGCGCGAGGCGCTCGAGGTGCTGCTGCCGGACGATCTCGACAAGTGGATGGAAACCGCCCGCGCGTCGCGCCGCGAGTGGCTGGAGCGCAAGGTTCCGATGGCCGAACGGCGTCCATTGCTGCTCGAGGCGCTGAACGCCCTCTATGTCGAACGACAAACCGCGGCGGCCGCGGGGGGAGTGCGCTGACGTGACTCGTTCCGTCGAGGGACTGCCCGGAGGCTGGGTGGCGCTGGTCGGCGCCGGCCCGGGAGATCCGGACTTGCTGACTCGCCGCGCGGTGAAGCGGCTCGAGGAAGCCGATCTGGTCCTCTACGACGCGCTGATCGATCCCGACGTGCTGTCGCTGGCCGGCTCGGCGCAGCGTATCTATGTTGGCAAGCGCGCGGGGCGCCCGGCGATGCGGCAGGAACTGATCAACCGACTGCTCGTTCGCGCGGCGAGAAGCGGGCGTCGCGTGGTTCGGTTGAAGGGCGGCGATCCGTTCGTGTTCGGCCGTGGCGGGGAAGAGGCGCTCGCGCTCGTGGCTGCGGGCATCCCCTTCGAAGTCGTGCCCGGCGTGTCATCGGCGGTTGCGGCGGCTGAACTCGCGGGCATACCGGTGACGCATCGTGGCGTATCGGCGGCTTTCGTCGTCGTGTCGGGCCACGCGCCTGGCGCCTACGAACCAGTCCTGACCACGCTCGCGCCGCAGTCGGCAACCGTCGTCGTGCTGATGGGGCTGGCCTCGGCCGGCAGCATCGCCGCTACGCTGACCGCACACGGATGGACGCCGGCGACAGCGGCCGCGATCATCCGTGGCGCTTCGACCGCAGGTGCCGAGCTCTGGACCGGAACGCTCGCGGAGCTGGCAAGCGCCGCCGAACAGAGCGAGAGCGAGCGGCCGGGGACGATCGTGATCGGCGATGTCGTGCGCGTCGGCGCGATGCTGGCCGACCTCGAGACGGAATCGGAGCAGGACGAAGCGTTCGGCCGCGCGGCAGCAAGATAGGCGCGCGCGGCGCGCCCCGCCGGAGCGGAGCGGGGCCCTCGGGGCCCCCGCGAGCGATGGCGTAAGGGGGTCCGGGGGACGAAGTCCCCCGGCCTAGGAGGTATCTCATGGCTGCAACCGAAGATCGAGACACATTGGGACGGGCGCGGCTGTCGTTCGCCAAGACGGCGGACATCGACGAATTCGTCGACGTGCTCAGCCGGTTCGAACGGGGAGAGATCGGACCCGACGAATGGCGGGCGTTCCGGCTCGTGCGCGGCACCTACGGCCAGCGTCAGAACATCGACGCGTCGATGCTGCGCATCAAGGTGCCTCAGGGCGTCCTCGACGTCCAGCAGCTCGAAGCGATGGCCGAAGTCGCCGAGCGGTATTCGCGCGGCTTCGGCCACATCACGACGCGCCAGAACATTCAGCTGCACTTCGTGAAGCTCCACGACGTCGAGCTGGCGATGCGGCGGCTCGCGGAAGCCGGCGTGACCACGCGTGAAGCCTGCGGCAATTCGGTCAGGAACATCACCGCTTGCCCGTATTCGGGTGTCGCGGCGGACGAGCCGTTCGACGTCACGCCCTATGCCGAAGCGCTGACTCGCTACTTCCTCCGTCACAAGTTGAGCGCGTGTCTGCCGCGCAAGTTCAAGGTCGCCTTCGAGGGCTGCACGCACGATCACATCGCGGCGGCCATCAATGACATCGGCTGGACGGCGCGCATGCGGACCGTGGACGGCCGCCCGGAGCGCGGGTTCCGCGTCACGGTCGCCGGCGGCACCTCCACGCTCGCGCGATCCGGCAACGAGCTCTTCGAATTCGCTCCGGTCGGCGAGATGTTCAACATCGCCGAAGCCATCGTCCGTGTCTTCCACCGGCTCGGCGACTACAAGCACAAGCAGCGCAATCGCTTGAAGTTCCTGGTGCGCTCACTCGGGTGGGACGGGTTCAAGACGGAGTTCGACAAGGAATTGGCGGCGTTCCGACAGGAGGGTGGCGCACGGCTGCCGTTCGAACCGGAGAATCCGCCGGTCGAGGGCCCTCCCGCGTCGCGCGCCAGCGTGCCCGCGGCGGCGGACATTGCCGCGGCGGTCGTGAGTGGCAAGGTGATCGGGCCCGGGATCGTTCCGCGCGTCGAGCCCGTCATACCAGACGGACACGAACACCGTGAGGCCTACGAGTACTGGACCCGCACGAACGTGCGGCGGCAGAAGCAGCCCGGCTACGCGATCGTGACCGTCACGACGGTGCTGGGGGATCTCACGTCCGCGCAGTTCCGGATGCTCGGACAGCTCGCGCTCGCGTTCTCCGACGGCACCGTGCGGATCACGATGGATCAGAACGTGGTGTTCCGGTGGGTTCCGGAGGAATCGCTGCCGGTGTTGTATGGCCGTCTGGCGGCGGCGGGCCTGTCGCGCGGCGGCGCGTCAACGCTGGCTGATGTCACCAGTTGCCCCGGTGCGGAGTCGTGCAAGCTGGCCGTCACCCAATCGCGCGGGCTGGGGCGCCTCCTGTCGGATGCTCTCAGCGAGCGTCCGGATCTGGTTGCTGCCGTTCCCGGCCTCGACATCAAGATCAGCGGCTGCCCGAACGGTTGCGGCCAGCACCACATTGCCGGCATCGGTTTCCAGGGGAGCCTGAGGAAGGTGGGCGGGCGGCCCGCGCCGCACTACTTCGTGATGGTGGGCGGCGGCGTCGTCGACGGAACGACCACCTTCGGCCGCCACGTCGCGACGATTCCGGCACGACGCGGCTTCGTTGCCCTCGAGCGCCTGGTGCAGTTCTACAAAGACGAGGCCGCGCCGGGGGAGGCGCCGCTGACGTTCTTCCGCCGCGTCGAAGCGCCGAAAGTCAAGGCGCTCCTCTCGGATCTCGAAAAGATCGACCCGGCGGCGGCCACCGAAACGGATTTCATCGACCTGGCAGAAGACCATGCCTTCAACCCGGAAGTGATGGATGGCGAGTGCAGCGCCTGACCGCGTCAGCGGCATGACGACGACCCGGCTTTTTGTGCCTGCTTCGATGATCGATCTCATCGGAGGGACGCCGCTCGTCCGTCTTCGGACGTTCGGCGTGGACACACCTGGGGTCGAGCTTTATGCGAAGGCCGAGTTCCAGAACCCGGGCGGATCGGTCAAGGATCGAGCGGCGGCGTCGATTCTCCGCGAGGCCCAGCGGACTGGCCGCCTGCGTGATGGCGTCACGATTCTGGATGCGACCTCAGGCAACACCGGGATCGCATACGCCATGATCTCGGCCGCGTATGGCTACCGGCTGAAGCTGTGCATGCCGGCCAATGTCACGCCCGAGCGCACGCGGATGTTGAAGGCCTATGGCGCCGAGATCGTGCTGACCGATCCGATGGAAGGCACCGACGGCGCGATTCGCGAAGCCAGGCGCCTGTTTGCCGCCGATCCGCAGCGCTACTTCTACGCTGACCAGTACAACAACGACGCGAACTGGCGCGCGCATTACGAGACCACCGGACCCGAAATCATCGAGCAGACCGAGGGGCGCATTACGCACTTCGTCGCTGGCCTCGGAACCAGCGGCACCTTCATGGGCGTCGGCCGCCGGCTGCGCGAGTTCAATCCCGATATTCAGCTGATCTCCGTTCAGCCCGACTCCCCGATGCACGGGGTCGAGGGCCTGAAGCACATGGAGACGGCCATCCGTCCGGGCATCTACGACGATACGCTGGCGGACGAGGACGTCCGCGTGACGACTGAGCGCGCCTACGCCTTCACGCGCCGTCTCGCGTCGGAAGAGGGCATGCTGGTCGGCGTGTCGAGCGGCGCGGCGCTGGCAGCCGCGCTGGATCTCTCTGAGCGCGTGCGAAAGGGCCTGATCGTCGTGGTGTTCCCCGACAGCGGCACACGCTATCTGACCGAGCGGTTCTGGGACGCGGAGGCGCGCTGATGCCGGCCCCCTCAGGATTGGATGCGGACGCCGAAGCCGAGATCCGGCGCCACGGCGCCGAAACCTATCCCAATGAATGCTGTGGCGCCCTGATCGCCAATGGTGACAGGATCGTCGAGGCGTTCAGGCTGCCCAACACGACGGCTGAAGGTGCGCGGCGCCGGTTCATGATCGGTCCGGAGGACTACCGCCTGGCCGAGGCCCGGGCGCGCGAGCGGCGCGGCACGCTGGCTGGCTTCTACCACTCGCACCCGGACCATCCGGCGCGGCCGTCCCCGACGGATCTGGCGCAGGCCTGGCCGAACCTGACGTACATAATCGTTGCGGTGCGCGAGGGTACGCCCGAAGATCTCAAGTCCTGGCGGCTGCTCGAGGATCGTACGGGTTTCGAGGAGATTTGATATCCGCTGCCTGCGGCCCGCAGTCCGTGGCCCGGATTCGGCATTCGCGGACCGCGGACCGCGGACAACGGACCGCGGATAGTTCGAGGAGATTTAGATGGCTCATAGGGTTCTAATTCCGACACCGCTTCGTCCGTACACCGACTCCAAGGACGCGGTCGAGGTCGACGGCGCCACCGTCGGCGAACTGCTGACGTCGCTGACGGTCCGCTACGGCGACCTGCGGCGGCACCTCTACTCCGAAGAGGGAAAGCTCCGCAGCTTCGTCAACGTCTACGTCAACGACGACGACATCCGGTATCTGGAGCGTGAAGGAACGAAGTTGAAGGACGGCGACGTCGTGAGCATCGTGCCCTCGGTCGCCGGCGGCGCGCCGGTGGCGACGGAAACGCTGCCCGAGCTGACCAACGACGAAGTCCAGCGCTACAGCCGTCACCTCATCCTTCCCGAGGTCGGGTCGGAGGGGCAGAGGAAGTTGAAGGCCGGCCGCGTGCTGTGTGTGGGTGCCGGAGGTCTCGGATCGCCGGCGGCGCTGTATCTGGCAGCGGCAGGGGTCGGCACGATCGGCGTCATCGATTTCGACGCCGTCGATGTGAGCAACCTGCAGCGGCAGATCCTGCACGGCACACCGGATGTGGGCCGTTCGAAGCTGGCGTCGGCCCGCGAGCGGTTGAACGCGCTCAACCCGACCGTAAAGGTCGAGCCCTACGAGACCGCGCTCACGTCGAAGAACGCGCTCGAGATCTTCAGGCAGTACGACATCATTCTCGACGGCACGGACAACTTCTCGACACGCTATCTGGTGAACGACGCGTGCGTGATCCTGGGAAAGCCGAACGCGTACGGCAGCATCTTCCGGTTCGAAGGGCAGGCGTCGGTGTTTGCGACGAAGGGTGGGCCGTGCTATCGCTGCCTTTATCCTGAGCCGCCGCCGCCAGGGCTGGTTCCGAGCTGCGCCGAAGGCGGAGTGCTCGGCGTGTTGCCAGGCGTGATTGGAACCATCCAGGCCACCGAATCGATCAAGCTGCTGCTCGGTGCGCCGGGCACGCTGATCGGCCGGCTGCTGCTTTACGACGCCTGGGGCATGCGCTTCCGCGAGCTGAAGCTTCGGCGCGACCCCGAATGCCCGGTCTGCGGCGACCACCCGACCGTGCGCGAGCTGATCGACTACGACCAGTTCTGCGGCATCGCGCCCGAGGCCTCCGCGCCGCCGCCCTCAGTGCCGGCGGACTTCGAGATCACGGCGCTCGACCTGAAGCGGGCGATCGATTCCGGCAAGAACCCGTACATCCTCGATGTGCGGGAGCCGCAGGAGTACCAGATCAACCGCATTCCCGGATCCGTGCTGATCCCGCTCGGCCAGGTGGCCTCGCGCGTGGCCGAGATCAAGGCAGGCGCCGAGGGCCGTCCGATCGTGGTTCAGTGCAAGATGGGCGGGCGGAGCGCCAAGGCGACCCAGCTCCTGCGCCAGCAGGGCCTGGAGCGCGCGCAGAACCTCAAGGGGGGGATCCTGGCGTGGATTGATCAGGTGGATCCGAAGCAGCCGAAATACTGAAGAGCCCACTACGAGAAGACCCATGCGAATCGCGTTTCAAGGTGCGCCCGGCGCCTACAGCGAGATGGCCGCGCAGCGGGCCTGGCCCGGAGTCGAAACCGTGCCGTGCGAGCAGTTCGAGCACGTGTTCGCATCGGTCGCCGAGGGTCGGACTTCGCATGGCCTGCTGCCCATCGAGAACTCGATCGGCGGCAGCATCCATCGCAACTACGATCTGTTGCTCGACCACGACCTGCCGATCGTCGCCGAAACGGAGCTGCAGGTCGTTCACAACCTGATGGCGCTGCCGGGGATCGAGCTGTCCCAGATCCGCCGGGTGTACTCGCATCCGCAGGCGCTCGCGCAGTGTGAAAAGTTCCTGCGGGGGCTGCCAGACGTTGAGATCGTGGCGACCTACGACACGGCGGGAAGTGCCCGCCTGATCCGCGATCAGAAGCTCACGGACACTGCCGCGGTCGCCTCCGCGCGCGCGGCGGAGATCTTCGAGCTGGCGGTGCTGCAGGCGTCCATCCAGGACTACCGCGACAACATCACGCGGTTCCTGCTGGTCGCCCGTGATCCCGAGCCGCTCGGTACTCCCGACAAGACGTCAGTCGTGTTCGCGCTGCCGAATGCGCCGGGTGCGCTCTTCAAGGCGCTCAGCGTCTTCGCGCTGCGCGACATCGATCTCACCAAGCTCGAGTCCCGTCCGATGCGCGGGCGGCCCTGGGAATATCTCTTCTACGTAGACCTCGCGGCCGGCCGATCCGACGTCCGGTGCGGCCGCGCGATCGTCCACCTCTCCGAATCGGCCCGCTGGGTCAAGATTCTCGGCTCCTACGCGCGCTGGAACGAAGCGTCGATGAAGACACCCCTGCCAGAAGCGTCGGTGGACGTGTCGGCGGTTTAAATACAAAGAACAAGGCAAAAGGCAAAAGGCAAAAGGCAAAATGGAAAACTGTCTCCCTTGTGCCTTCTCCCTTTTCCCTTGAGTAGCTTCTACTGGACGTTCGTCACCTCGACTTCGAACACGATCGTGGCGTTGGGAGGGATCGGACCGTTTCCGCTGCTGCCGTAGGCCAGTTCCGGCGGCAGGACGAACCGCCGGAGTCCGCCGACCCGCATGCCGACGACTCCGCGGTTGAATCCCGAGATCACGCCGTTACCGCCGAGCACAAAGGTGAGCGGCCCGCTCCGGGTGGAGCTGTCGAACTGTGAGCCCTTCCCGTCAGCGCCGTTCGGGTCGTAAAGCCAGCCACCATAGTTCGCGGTCACCGTCCTGCCATTAGTGGCTTCGGTGCCGGTGCCGACACGAATATCGGTTTGCGAGTATTCCGCCCTGGCAGAAGTGGGTTCATTCGGTGAATCGCCGCACGCGGCAACAGTGAGAGAGAGCGCGCCCAGAAGGCTGAGGACAATCCAACGTGTCGGCTTCATCTTTTCTTGAGTTTCCTTGTCTCGATCCGGTTCAACTGCACCGGCTGCGTGTCGAAGTTCTCGATGATGACGGTTTTACCGGCCGGGATGATCTTGGCCGCGATTGCCAGGGTGCCCTGGCCGAACCCCTTGGGCGGCAACTGCATGTCGATGACCGTGAACGGATAGTCGATGGTGATGGGGCGGTTGGTCGCTTCGCTGAACCCGATCGGCCGGTCGGTGAGCAGCATGACGCGCCGGCCCCCGTCCTTCCCGGGCTCTTCGAGCGCCAGCCGGATGTCCCACCCGACCGTGCTCGGCGTCCGCAGCGAGCCGACGCGCTTGGCGCGGCGCAACTGCTCGAGGAGCGCCTCTGCGCCTTTCTCCTTCAGGGTAATGAAGAACGAGTCGCGCTCTTCCTGCGTGGCCCAGCGATTGACCGTCATCAGCAGCTGGGCGGTCGCACCGGTCCCGGTGTAGGCGCCCATGTTGATGGCGAACGCGCTGAACTCTTCGGGCTCACCGTGGGTCTGCCCGGCCAGTCCCGCGCCCGTCAACAGGATCACCACCGTCAGGGATACCGCTCGCTCGAGTCGTCTCATGGTCGTGTCCCTCGCCATATATCAAGTATGACGCGGAACACGCCGTCCCGTTCCTGTAAACCCGACTATTACCAGTATTACTTCGCCGGGATCCGGGATCCGGGATCCGGGGTTCGTTAAGTCCGGATCCCGGAGTACCTCAGTTCGCTCACGCGAGAGCGACTCGATCGTGCGGGGCTTCGGGCAGCGCGGGAAGATACTCGCGCTCGCGGCGCCGGATCGCCCGGTAGCGTTCGAACACGGTCCGATCGCTCTCGAGCCCGAGCATCGATCGGATCGAACTGCCCCGGAATGTGTGGGCGACCATTTCGGCGCCGTGGCGGAGCACGAAGAACGGATTGTGGCGGAGTGCCGGCCAGAAGTGCCCGAGTTTCATCCAGCGCTCGGCACGCCAGCGGAGGAACTCGATCTCGTCCGCCGTCAGATGCTCGCTGCGGACGACTGCGGTCGTACCGTCGTACTCGCTGACGTCTTCATTCACGATCAGATTCCGGCTGCGGAAGTCCGCCGTCATCGGCGTGCCGGGATAGGGTGTCGGGTGCTGAATGTAGGGCCAGTCGATGTGCCGGCGCGCAAACTCCAGATTGGCTTCGATGGATTCGCGCGTGTCCGATGGGTTGCCGACGATCAGCCCGCCGACGACGTACATGCCGTTTCTGTGGAGCACATCGACCGCCGCCTGGGTCGCATTGCCTGCCTGCCCGGCGTTGCCGCGCTGCGCGTTCTTCGCGCGGGCCTTGAGGAAGGCGAGGTCCGCGTCGAGCACGTTCTCGATCCCGAGGAACACGTACCGGAACCCCGCCTTCCGCATCAGCGGCGCCAGCGTGTCGCCGCACGCCGCGATCGATGAGGTCATCGCCTGGACGATGTAGTCGATGTTCTGCAGGCCGGCAGCGACGATCGCACGGCAGAGGGCTTCGAACCGTCGCACGTCGAGCGTGATGTTGTCGTCGACGAGGAATATCGCGCGGGCGCCCCGCCGGCGGGCATCCACGATGTCCGCGATCACCCGCTCGATCGTCCACTTGTAGAAATTGCGCCCCCGCATTTCGATGATCGAGCAGAAGCTGCAATCGAAGGTGCAGCCGCGCGAGGTTTCGACGATGTCGATCCGGCGGCCGAGGAACGTGTAGTCGTCGAGGACCCGGGCGGAACGGTCCGGCAGCCGGACCTCATCCCCCTTGAGGCGGCTCGCGGGGCGATCCCCTGTTCTGATGAAACCGGACGATGTCCGATAGGAAAGTCCGGCAACACCACCAGGATCGCGGCCGCCTTCCCATGCACGGAGCAGTTCGCGAAACGTGATGTCCCCTTCGCCGCGGACGATCGCGTCCACGTCCCAGGACGGATGCTCGTAGATGTCCGTGGCGAGCGACGGGTCGTAGCCGCCGACCACGATTCGCGCCGACGGACAGAGCGTGCGGACCAGTGCGACCACCTTCCTGGCGGTGTGGCGCTGGAACGTCATGATCGAGAGTCCCACCACGTCCGGCCGCTCGGCGGCAACGAGCGAAGCGATGGTCTCGGACACGCGCCGCTGCACCAGCACCAGGTCGGCGATTCGCACCGAGTGATGCGGATCGACGTTGCCGGCGAGCGATCCCAGAGCGCCGTTGGGCATCCGCATCGCGACCGTTGCGGTGTGCTCGAACGAATCCGGCATCGACAGCAGCAGGATGTTCATCGCCGTATGCTCCCGGTCAGGGAAGCATTGTGGATCAGAGCGTCGTCAGCGCACCACCCGGAGATTGGCCGGTGCCGGCACCACGCCCGTGGCGGCCGCGGCCTGAGCCACCACGACCTGCCGGCCGGCTATCGTCAGGGTCGCCGATCGCGCAAGGCCGGGGTTGGCGGCAATCGTGTATGCGAGGGGGCCGGAACCAGCCTGAGTCGTGGCCGGCATCGTGATCCAGGAGGGCATGCCCGAGGCCGACCAGGTGCAGCCGGAGGCGGTGGCAATCGCGAGCGTGCTCGACGTGCCCGCTGCAGTGATGGATAGATTGGTTGGTGTCACGGTGAAAGAGCACACGCCAGCCTGATCCACCCTGAAGCTCTGCCCGGCGATCGTGACGGTGGCGTTCCGGCCCGCTGTCGCCGAGTTCGCATTCACTCTCAGGTTCGCTGTCCCGTTGGCTGTCCCGGACGCGCCGGACGTCACGACGATCCACGAGACCGGGCTCGTTGCAGTCCAGCTGCACCCAGTGCCTCCGGTTACGGTGACGCTGGTCGTTTCACCGGCTGCGGCCACGCTCCGGCTCACCGGACTGATTATGAATGCGCACGGCGCCGTTGCTCCGCTCTGAGTCACGGTGAACGTCTGTCCGGCAATCGTCAAGGTGCCGCTGCGACCCGTCGAACTGGCGTTGGCTGAAACCGAGAAGCTCACGCTGGCAGGTCCAGTGACCGAGACGGGAGACGTGAGCGTAATCCACGTATCGTTCGCGCGCGCCGTCCACGCGCAGGTGGTGCCGGCGCTCACCGAAACGGAGCGCGACGTCGCCGCTGCCGGCACCGATATCGTTGTCGTCGAGAGCAGTGGTGCACAGGGCGCTGAGCTGGTGAAAGGGTTTGACACAAGGCTCGCGGAAGTGCCACCTGGTCCTACCGCGGAAACTCGCGCTTCGTAGATGGTGCCCGGCACGAGCGGAGTTGTCAGGCGCGAAAGAAACGGGAACCGGATCAGGCCCGCGCTGTCCGGGTCCGGCTTCCCGATGTCAATCGAGTACGAGGGAGTGGATGAGCCGGTAGGAAAAATCTGCAGGCGATACGAGCTCACGAGCGGAGTTCCATCGCTTGAAGTTGCGCTGTGATCCGCTGACGCCTGAAATTCTGCCGTCGTCGCGTCGATCACCGTCTGGGCGGCCACGTGAGTTGGCGCTGCCAGCGTGACAAAGACGATCATCACGGTGGTGAGAAACTTATACACACACGCACTCCGCGTCCCAGCCATCTGCTTCGCTCTCGTCTTCAGCACACGAGCGCCGAACACCCGGGCGGTGTGCTCGTGCGGGAACTCAGACCGACCGGATTTCCAGGGGATCTGCCTCCGCCGGAGGCACCAGGGGAATGTCGACGTGACGGGCGGTGCGGGCATCCACCGCTAGGGAGAATCGCCGCGCCGCGCGAACGACGTCACGTACGCGCGCGCTCCTGCACGGAACGTACCCGTCGTTTCAGAAATGTAATGGCGTCAGCCAACGAGCGAAGCAGAACTGTGGGAATTTCTATTGATGTGCTGCGGTATCGCCCTTGCCTCAGCCGTAGGCATGCGTTTCGGCCGGGTCACCAGGTATGCGTTGCTGCTCGTTCCGCTGTTGGTGTGTGCGGCGCGACTCCACGCGCAACGCGCCGCCCCGCCAAACGCGGTGCTCCAGGAAGCGAACCGCTGCCTCAGCCTCGTGCGAGCCAGTTCGCGGCGGCGTCAGCGCAACGAGCGGGACCAGCGGGCGGAACCGGTGGAGAGCTCAGTCCGGACGGACACGATCGCAATCCACCGCGAATACCGCGCCGAAGTACACGACGTTCGCGCGTCCTGAGCGATCGGCTCGCGCCAACGTCCGCGCGCATGAGCGATCAGGCGAGAGTGGCGGAGTACTCCTCGTAAGTCCCGCGGAAATCCTCGATGTGGCCGTTGTTGAAGTGCCACACCCGCGTGCCGACTTCTTCGATCAGATCCTGATCGTGCGTGACCAGCAACACCGTCCCCTCGAAGCGCTGCAGCGCGACGTTGAGCGCGTTGATCGACTCGAGGTCGAGGTGATTGGTAGGCTCGTCCAGTACCAGGACGTTCGGCTTCTGCAGCATGATCCGGCAGAAGAGCAGCCTGGCGGTCTCGCCTCCCGATAAGGCATCAGTCGGCTTGAGGCTCTCTTCACCGGAGAACAGCATCTGGCCGAGGAGGCCGTGAATCTCCTGCCGCGAGGCATCCGGATCGAACTGGTGCAGCCATTCGACGACGGTCATGCCCCTGGCAATCGCGCCGGTGTAGTCCTGCGCGAAGTAGCCGATCGACACCTCATGGCCCCATCGAAGCTTGCCGGCATCGATATCGCCGGGTGATGCCGGGAGGCCCGGCGCATCGGCCAGCAGCGCCTTCAGCAGCGTCGTCTTTCCCTGACCGTTTCGTCCGACCAGCACGATCTTCTCGCCGCGATTGACGATCGCGGAGAAGTCGGGCACGACATGGAGATCGCCGAACGACTTGTCCACGTCGTTAGCCTCGAGCACGGTCCGGCCGGAGGGCCGGTTCATGTTGAACCTGATATACGGACGCTGAATGTTCGAACGCGCCAGCTCCGTCGTCTGCAGCCGCTCGACTTCTTTTCGGCGCGAGGTGGTCTGGCTCGCGCGCGTGCCCGCGCCGAAGCGGGCGATGAAGTCGTTCAGTTGCGCGATCTTCTTCTCGCGCTGCGCGTTCTCGGCTTCCACCCGTGCGCGAATCTGCATCTTCGCCAGCACCATGTCGTCGTAGCCGCCGGTGTAGGTGATGATCGTCTGGTAGTCGATGTCGGCGGTATGGGTGCAGACATCGTTCAGGAAATGTCGATCGTGAGAGATGACGATCAACGTCCCCTCGTACCGGGTCAGGAACTCGCGCAGCCAGTGGATCGAGTCGAGGTCGAGGTGGTTGGTGGGCTCGTCGAGCAGCAGCGCGCGGGGGTGCCCGAACAATGCCTGCGCCAGCAGCACCCGGACCTTCTGCCCGCCCTGCAGCTCCGACATCGGGCGGTCGTGCAGCGGCTCCGGAATGTCGAGGCCCTGCAGCAGGATGGCCGCGTCGCTCTCCGCGGTGTAGCCGTCCTCCTCGCCGACGATGCCCTCGAGCTCGCCCAGGCGCATGCCTTCCTCGTCGGTCATGGCCGTCTTCGCGTAAAGCTGTTCGCGCTCCTCCAGGGCCGACCAGAGGCGCGCGTTACCCATGATGACCGTATCGATCACCCGGTACGCGTCGAACGCGAACTGATCCTGGCGGAGGACGCCGAGCTTGTCGGGGCGGACCACCGACCCCTTTTGTGGCTGCAGCTCACCGGTCAGCAGCTTCATGAAGGTGGACTTCCCGGCGCCATTCGGGCCGGTGAGGCCATATCGGCGGCCCGGGGAGAAAGTCGTGGTGACGTCCTCGAAGAGCACCTTCGAGCCGTACCGCATCGACACACCATTCACAGAAATCATCGTGAGTCCTACTCCGCGAGTGTTTTCTCGGGGGGAAACATCAAATTATAGCAGGTGGCTCGCTACGCTCGCCGGGGGCGACTTGTGGCATTCTTGGCGTCGCCGAAAAAATGCGCACCTCACTCCCGCTCGTTGCGCTCGCGGCCGGGCTGGCCGTCAGTGGCCTCCACGCCCGCCAGGAGAGCTCCCGAACCATGTCGGACGTCCGACTGATGACAGTCGACCCCGGTCATTTCCATGCTGCGCTCGTGCAGAAGGAGATGTATCGCGGCGTCGATCCGAAAGTGGATGTATACGCCCCGCTGAGCGGCGATCTCTACGAGCACCTGAAGCGGATCGACGCGTATAACCGGCGGCCGGCGCAGCCGACGAGCTGGGCAGTCGAAGTCCACTCGTCGGCGGACTACTTCGAGCGCATGCTCCGCGAGCGTCCCGGGAACGTCGTCGTGATGTCGGGTCGCAACCGGGACAAGATCGGCCGGGTCGAGGCGTCCGTGCGGGCGGGGCTGCACGTGCTCGCCGACAAGCCGTGGATCCTGAAGTCGTCGGAGTTCGGAAGGCTCGAGTCCACCCTCGCCGAAGCGGACAAGGCCGACGTCGTCGCGTACGACATCATGACCGAGCGCTTCGAGGTCACGTCGATGGTGCAGCGCGCGCTCGTGAACGATCGCGCGGTGTTCGGCGAGCCGCTCAAGGGGACCGAAGCGGATCCGGCCGCCTACATGGAGAGCGTGCACTACCTGCTGAAGATGGTCTCAGGGGCGCCGAACATCCGTCCCGCATGGTTCTTCGACAACACGCAGCAGGGCGAGGGACTGAACGACGTCGGGACGCACCTGGTCGATCTCGTGCAGTGGACGCTCTTCCCGGAGCAGGCGCTCGACTATCGGCGCGACGTGCAGGTCCTGTCAGCGCAACGCTGGGCCACGCCGATACCTGAAGCAGACTTCCGCCGCGTGACCGCCGAAGCCCGGTTCCCGGAGTTTCTCGCACCGGTCGTGAAAAACGGGACCCTCGAATATTTCTGCAACACGGCCGTGTCTTATACGTTGCGCGGCATCCACACAAAGCTCAGCGCGATCTGGGACTGGGAACCGGCGCCGGGATCCGGCGACATCCACTACGCCTTCTACAAGGGGTCGCGAGCGAAGATCGAGGTGCGACAGACGCAAGCCGACAAGTACCGGCCTGAGTTGTATGTCGTCCCGGCGAGCGCGGCCGTGCGCGGCGAGGTGTTGACCGCCGTCCGCTCCCGCATCGCCGGCCTGCAGAAGGAGTTCGCGGGCGTCACCTTGGAGGAGCGCGGCGAGGAGATCCACGTCGCAATCCCCGACGCGCTGCGTGTCGGCCACGAGGCGCACTTTGCGCAGGTGATGGGCCAGTTCCTCCGCTTCGTGCGCAATCGCCGCGAGCTCCCGCCGTGGGAACGGCCGAACATGCTGGCCAAGTATTTCGTGACCACAATGAGCACCGAGCTGAGTTACAAACGGCCGCCGCAGCCCGCACCCCGCCTCGCGCCGCGCTGAGGCGTGCCGGCCGGAGTCCTGGCTTGGAAGGCCCGGCTACGCTCTGCTGGCTTGCCAGCCGAAGTCTCTCAGCAAGCGGGCAGCCTCCGCGAGAAAAGAGAGCGGCTTGCCAGCCGTAGTCTCTCTCGGCGAGCGGGAAAGGTCCGCCTCCGCGCCGCTTTGCGGCGACTCCGGCGGACAGCCTGCGCGAGAAAAGAGAGCGGAGGCTGGTGCCGGAGGTGGGAATCGAACCCACACTCCCCGAAGGGAACGGGATTTTGAGACCTGCGAAATGGGTGGACGGACCTGGTCAGAACCGCTCCAGAACGGCAGGCGAGTGATCAGATATGGTCGAGACTGGGCGCCTCGAACTGGACTAGTCGCACGTGGTCGCACGCCCGTTGCGGGCGCGCTGGTGGCGCTCTCGTTAGTTTGGACGTCGCATCAGAGACCGTTGACTTAGTGGTCGCCTTTGGGTCGGCGGCGATCGGCCCGTGTTTTGGGTTCGCGGTCCTGCTGCCCCCTACGCCTTTCTTGTTCCTCGGGTTTCACAGGCCAGTCTCGGCCGCAGCTGCGACAGTGCCAGCACAGTTCTACCACCCCGCCTTTGATGATCGTTTCGAGGACCACCGTACCAGTGGCGGCGCACGACGGACAGTGTGCCGGGACGAAAAACTTGAACATGGCACGTGCGCGGGAGTGCAAGCACGAGTGTTGTTCAGGTGCGCGACTTCTCTCCGCTCGACACTGGACCGCAGCGCTCTTTTACGGCGTCGATGATTGCGCGGAAGTCGGGCGGCTTCCTGATGCAAGGCGCCCCGATCTGCGCCGTCACTTGCTCTGGCTCGTAATGCGCGGTGAGACAAAGGATTGGCACCGATGCCAACTCAGGGTCGGCGAGTTGCCGCCGTCGGAATTCAGAGCCGCCCATTACCGGCATGTGCATGTCCAGCAACACCAGGCACGGCCGTTGTTGCCGCATCTGCTCGAGCGCCTCGGCGCCGTTCCGCGCGCACGCCGCGTCGTAGCCCCACGAGGTGAGTAGCACCCGCATCATTCGCAGCGTTTCTTCGTCGTCTTCCACGATCAGCACAAGAGGCA
>Ga0111539_10000302_pt1 | contig 59849 bp, 64 predicted proteins | sample RhiMethybrSRZTD1_FD_79667 | JGI IMG/M metagenome (GOLD analysis project Ga0111539, IMG submission 79667) | Populus rhizosphere microbial communities from Tennessee, USA - Rhizosphere MetaG P. TD hybrid SRZTD1 (version 2) (version 2) | ecosystem: Host-associated > Plants > Roots > Rhizosphere >...
CCAGATGAAAGCGGATTCCATCGCCTACGTCATCGCCGGCATGTGCTTTGGCGTGATCCTCGGCTGGCTCATCGGGACCCAGCAGGCACGTCGCCCAGCCGCAGCGCCGGCCGCCCAATCGGTTGCGGCGGAGAGCCAGACGGCTGGCAACCCCCCCCAGGCCCCGCCTCTGGACGAGGGCAGCGTGCAGGCGCTGACCACGATCATCAAGAGCGATCCCAAGAACGTGGACGCGGTACTGAAGCTCGCGAACACGTACTTCGATGCCGAGCACTGGGACGAGGCCATTCAGTGGTACAAGCGAGCCGTCGAGCTCGATCCCAAGAACCCCGATGCGAGCACGGACCTCGGCGTGAGTCTCTACTACACCAACCGTCCCGACGAGGCGCTGGCGCAGTTCGAGCATTCGTTGAAGGTCAGTCCGCAGCACACCAAGACGCTGCTGAACAAAGGCATCGTCCTGGCGTTTGGCAAACGCGATCTCAAGGCTGCCGCTGCGGAATGGGAGAAGGTCGTCACGCTGGCGCCGAACAGTCCTGAAGGTCAGGCCGCGCGGCGGGCACTCGAGGGGATCGCTGCCGCACATGCCCGAGGCGGCGCGACGAGCAACCAGTGACCAGATTTCTCCTCATCGCGATTCTCCTGTCGATGATCGCCTGGGCATTCTGGAAGGTTGTCGGCGGCATCATCGAGACGCTCGGAGGTCTGCCCGACAAGCCGAGATTCCAGACCAAGGCGGCTCGAGATCCCGTGTGCGGCACGTGGGTGTCAACGCGCAACTCGCTCGCCCTTCGCGCCGGCGATACCACCCACTATTTCTGCTCGGATGCCTGTCGCGCGAAGTTTGCGAAGGGCAGATGAGCACTCGCATCGAGGAACAGACACGCGCGGAGATCGTCGAGGCTGGCCGGCGCATGTACGCGCGCGGCTACGTCGCCAGCAACGACGGCAACATCAGCGCCCGCCTGGACGAGACGCGGATCCTCACCACGCCGAAGAGCGTCTCCAAGGGGTTCATGACGCCGGACATGATGGTGGTCGTGGACTACGAGGGCAAGAAGCTCGCCGGCGATCGCGATCCCTCGTCCGAGCTGCCGATGCATCTCGAGATCTATCGCAATCGGCCGGACGTCAACGCCGTCGTGCATGCGCACCCACCGCTGGCGACCGGCTTCGCTGTGGCAGGCATCCCGTTGACGAAAGCGGTGCTCGCCGAAGTCGTGACGACGCTCGGCAGCATTCCGATCGCCGAGTACGGCACGCCGTCTACCGCGGAACTGCCGGCGGCGGTCCGCAAGTACATCAAGGCGCACGACGGCCTGCTGCTGGCCAACCACGGCGCCGTGACGTGTTGCCGCACCGTGATGACCGCGTACTACAAGATGGAAACGATCGAGCACTTCGCCAAGATCAGTCTCGTGGCCAGGCTGCTCGGACGCGAGCATTTGATTTCGCGCGAGGAAGTGGAGCGATTGCAGGGGCTTCGTGGCATGTATGGAATCGCCGCGCCGGCGCCGCTCTGCGCTGACCCCTCGGAACTCGTCGCCACCGATCAGATCCTGTGTCAGGTGCTCGAAGCGCCTGAAGCGGGCGGGTCGGAGCGACTCGTGCCCGACGTCGCGACATCGGCGAGACTCGTGCCCGATGTCGCGAGCACGCTGCGTCAAGCGAGCAGAGACGGGGAAATTCGGCTAACATACGGCGAACTTACGGCGCTGATTGCCGACGCGGTCAAGAACCTCCGTTAATCGGTTGGTAATTGGTAGTTGGGAGTTGGGAGTTAACGATGGGTGAGGCGTTGGGGATGGTGGAGACCAAGGGTCTGGTCGCGATGATCGAGGCGGCCGACGCGATGGTCAAAGCCGCAAAAGTCACGCTGGTCGGCTGGGAGAAGATCGGCGCCGGGTATGTGACGGCGATCGTTCGCGGCGACGTCGCCGCAGTGAAAGCTGCCACCGATGCCGGCGCGGCCGCCGCTCGCCGGGTGGGAGAGCTCGTGTCCGTGCATGTCATTCCACGGCCGCACGCCAACCTCGAGGACGCGCTCCCGATCGGCAAATCGAACGCCGTCAAGGCGTAGCCGTTTTCACCCCGCATGATCCTGGCCCGCATCGTCGGGACGGTTGTCGCCACGCGGAAGGATCCGCGGCTTGTCAGCAGCAAGCTGCTCGTCGCGCGCCCGATGGATCCGCACGGCAAGGCGGAGGGCAACTACCTGGTTGCCGTAGATACCGTCGATGCCGGCGTCGGCGAAACCGTTCTCATCGTCAGCGGCAGCTCGGCGCGCATGGCGTCGGGCATGAAAGACTGTCCCGTTGACGCCGCGATTGTCGGCATCGTCGATCACGTCGAGGTCGCTGCAGGCGACTGATGCAACTCGCAAAGGTCATCGGCGATATCGTCGTTACTCGCAAAGACGATGCACTGCACGCCATCAAGCTGATGGTGCTGCAGCCGCTGGCACCCGATGGCAGCCCCATCGGCCGAACGCTCGTCGCCGTCGATGCGGTGGGTGCGGGCGTGGGCGAGACGGTGTTCTTCGTGCGCGGTAAGGAGGCATCGTTTCCCTTCTACCCGACTGAAGTGCCAACCGACGCAGGGATCGTCGGCATCGTCGATCAGGTAGACGTACCGTAGGGCGCGTCCTTTCGGACGCGCCGAGAGCTATGCAAATCGCCCGAGTCGTCGGCACCGTCGTCGCCACACAGAAGCACGCCAAGTTCGCCGGCGCCAAGCTGCTCCTCGTGCAGCCGGTGGGCCTCGATGATGCGCCGCGCGGAACGCCGCTGCTGGCCGTGGATTCAGTGGGCGCCGGCGTCCACGAGAAGGTGCTCGTGGTGATCGAAGGCCGCGCCGCCGGTGAGGCGCTTGGCCGCAAGGGCGCGCCCGTGGATGCGGCCATCATTGGGATCATAGACCAGGTGGACGCACAGGAATGACCGAGCAGGAGCTTCGCGCGCTCGTTCGTGACGCGATCGCGAAACACGCCGCCGCGCACGCCGCTGAACCGTCGCCCGCGCGCACGCCACCGCTTCGCCTCCACCCGAGTCACCACCTGATTTCGCTACCGGCCGGGGCCGATGGCGATGGTCTCTGCATCATCGAACCAGCCGTCAGCTGCAACCACTGCGGCTACTGCAAATCACTCGGCCATTAGCGGTATGTCCTTCGCGAAAGACGACCGGCCGCTCCGTTGTCGCGGCCGGCAGCTCGCCATAGCAGGCTAGTTGTGGCTATTACCCCGTCAGCTGCTGCGGACCACTAGGTGGCGAAGCCGAGCGTTCTCGTCACCCGGCGCATTCCCTCGTCTGCGCTCACGCGTCTCGAAGAGGCCGCTGATGTCGAGCTATACAGCCGCGGAGATCTTCCGCACGACGAGCTGATTGCCCGCATCGCCGGCAAGCAGGGGCTGCTCTCGGTGGTCACCGATACGATCGATCGGGCCGTGCTCGAGGCAGGCCGCGAATTGAAGATCGTGTCCACCATCGCGGTTGGCTACAACAACATCGATATCGCCGCCGCGCGGGAGCGCGGCATCGTCATCACCAACACGCCGGACGTCGTTACCGAATCCACCGCCGATCTCACGTGGTCGCTGATCCTCGGCGTCATGCGCCGTATCGTCGAGGGCGATCGACTCGTGCGGCGTGGTCAATGGAAAGGCTTCGCGCTCGACTTCATGCTCGGCTCGGATCTTCGCGGCAAGCAGCTCGGTATTGTCGGCTTTGGACGGATCGGGCAGGCCGTCGCCGCGCGCGCGCCGGCGTTCGGCATGCGCGTGGCCTACACCGGCCGTGCACCAAAGCCTGACGTGGAAGGCGAATTCATGCCGCTCGATCGCTTGCTCTCCACGTCCGACGTCGTGTCGCTGCATTGTCCGCTGACGTCGGAGACGAAGCATCTGATCAACCAGACGACGCTGGCGCGGATGAAACGGAGCGCGTATCTGATCAGCGCCGCGCGTGGTCCAGTGGTGGACGAGGCGGCACTCGTGTGGGCGCTCGAGAACCGGCTCATCGCCGGGGCCGCGCTCGATGTGTACGAGAAGGAGCCCGAGATTCACAAAGGGCTGCTCGCGTTCGAGAACGTGGTACTGTCGCCGCACCTGGGCAGCTCGGCGATCGAAACGCGTACGACGATGATTCAGCTCGCAGTGCAGAACATCATCGCCGTTCTTGCAGGCCAGCCTCCGCTGACACCAATCACTTAGGTCCTCGCGTTTGCCTTGTGACCTTTGCCCTTTGACTTACGTTCACTCGGGATCGCGGTGAACAGTGTCCATTGAGAACGCCGGCAGACACACCGCGACGTACTCGGCGCCACCGTGCGGTGTGCTGTATCGGACCCACTCGCCCGGTGACGTGACGACAGCTTGACCGGCGTTGACGTCAATCACGCCGTGTTCGTGCTCGACGCGCACGGTGCCTTTCAGCACGACGGTGATCTCTTCGAACTGCGGCCGCTGGCCCGGCTCTTTCCAGCCAGCTGGCGATACCATTCGCGCCACGCTCACCGCGGAATGTCCGGAGTTGACCCGGCCGGTGTACTCCTCGATGCGCTTGGGAGGCGTTCCGGCCGCTTGAACGATTGTCGGGCTGTCTATGAGTCGAGGCATGTGGTGAACTACCGAAGTTTGATGACGGGATCACGACGCGGCGGCGGAACATACGCGCTGACCAGGCTTTCATGGCCGTCGGCGCCGACGGCTGCGATTCCGAACACGTAGTTGTCGATGGAGAGCTTGGGCAGATTGAATTCGGTCACGTTCCCGACGAGCTGTGTCTGCTGCCAGTCGGCCGTCCACGCCTCGCGCCAATAGATGCGATAGGCAGTGGCTCCGGGCGCGGCGTTCCATCTGAGATTGGCGTCGTAGCCGGACGGCTGCCTGCCGATCATCATCTGACCGCGCGGGTTCGTGATCACCGGGGTCGGCGGAGCAAGCGCCAGCGAGGCGACCGCCGCCGCGTTCACGCGGGTGTTCCGCGCCAAATACTGCGGGTCCACGCCATCGACCGTGTCGCCTGCCGCGTGCTGCCTCGAGAAGTCTTCCTTCGACTCGCGGAACGCGACAGCCGGAAAACCGTATTGCGTAAACGCCGTGTGGTCGCTTCCCCGGCTGAACCGATCCTGCCGCGCCATCAGTCTCACGCGGTGAGACGGGACGTAGAGAGCCGCCATGCGTCCGATGTAGCGGGCCAACGATCGCGACATCGAGTCTTCCGGCCCTTCCGAATAGACGCGGACCGACGCGGCATCCGTCGTGCCGTCGCCGCCACGTGAGTTGCCGACGATGTCGTTGTTGAAGTCGGCGTCGACGGGAACTTTGTCCTTGTATAAATCCATGGCGTGCGCACGCGCGCCGATGAGCCCCTGCTCTTCGCCGGCCCACAGCGCGAACACCAGCGTGGCTTCGAATTCCACACCGCTTTCTGCAAACACGCGCGCCAGCTCCATCGTCAGCGCAGTACCGCTGCCGTTGTCGTTGGCGCCGGGGGCGTCCACGTTGTAGTCCTGATTGCGCCGCAGCTGCGGATCGGGCCGCGGCGTATTTGAGGGCGCCCGCGTGTTGGCGCTGATCTGGCCTTCTTCTCCGATGTTGACCGTGTCGTAATGCGCCGTGACGTAGATGCGCCGCGGGCTCTTGCCCGGCAGCATCGCGACGACGTTCCGCAGATCCACGTTGCGGGTGATGCGGCCCTGCCGTGCCAGCTTGTGGATGTCGAAGCTGACCTGAAGCTTCGCGCTCGAGCGCGTGAGCTCGTCGAAGATCCACTGTCGCGCGGCGCCAATGCCTCGCGTTGGTGACTCGGTGTCGGACAGCGTGTTGCGAGTTCCGAAGCCGGCCAGTTTCTGCACGATGGAAGCGAGCCGTTCTTCGGAAATGCTCGCCACCAGTTTCTGAATGCGTGGATCGGCCTCGGGCGGCTGGATGGCGCCCTGAGCGTCGATCGCTCGCGGGGTAAGAAGTGCGACGAAGAGGACCGCTGATAGCCTTCGCATCGTTGGCCGAATGCTAGCATCACTCCACGGGTCCGGCTAAAGCCGGACACTACGATGCGAAAGGCTGACAACGTCGAGCGCGTGATGCGCACGCTGGGCCGGGCCATCACCGGGATGGACCTCCCGGCGGTCGAGAAAATCTCGGAGGCGCAGGCCGAGAACCCATTCCAGATCCTCATCGCCACGCTGCTCTCGGCGCGGACGCAGGACGCGACGACGCACGCCGCCTCGACGCGGCTGTTCAAGCGAGCTCGTACGCCGCGCAGCATGGCCAGGCTGGATGTCAAAGAGATTGAAACGCTGATTTATCCGGTCAGCTTCTATCGCAACAAGGCACGGCACGTGAAGGGGTGCTGCGAAGAGCTTGTCGAACGCTACGGCGGCCGTGTTCCTTCGACGCTCGAGGAGCTGGTGACGCTGCCCGGCGTGGGTCGCAAGACGGCGAACCTGGTGATGATTCTCGGCTTCAAGAGCGGTCAGAACATCTGCGTGGATACGCATGTCCATCGCATCTCGAATCGATTGGGATGGGTGAGGACGAGGGAACCGGAAGAAACGGAGCAGGCACTCTATCGATCGACGCAGTCGCGGTGGTGGCCGTTGATCAATCTGTATATGGTGACGTGGGGCCAGAACGTGTGCCGGCCGGTCTACCCGCGATGCGGGGATTGCGCCATCGCGGAGGATTGTCGAAGAATTGGCGTGCGGAGGAGAACGCAATGAGAGGCGTGGCGTGTGCGCTGGTAGTGGCGCTGTCGATCGTGGCCCAGACCGCTCGAATCGCGGGTCAGGCCGCACCGGCGCGGTCGCCTGGTGGCGGCCCTGTTGTCGAGTTCGACACGTCGAAGGGCGCGTTCCAGGTCGAGACGTTCCCGAACGAGGCGCCGAAAACCGTGGCGCTGGTGCTCGAACTCGTGAAGCGCAACTACTACAACGGCCTGAGAGTGCATCGCTACGAGCCGGGCATGTTGGTGCAGTGGGGTGACCCGCAAACCCGCGACATGACCAAGAAGGCGGACTGGGGGACACGGGGCAGCGGGAAGCTGGTTGGCGTTTCGGAAGTCAGTCCGAAGCGCCCGCACCGGACCGGTGCGGTGGGCGCTGCATGGGCGGGCGACCCAAAGGCCTTCGACGGGCAGATTTACGTCGTGTTTGCCCCGCAGCCGCAGCTGAATTCCCGCTATACCGTGTGGGGCCAGGTGATTTCGGGCCTGGACGTCGTTCAGAAGCTCCGCGTCGCCGACGTCATCAAACGGGCAGTCGTGAAGCCGAGCGCGACGAAGTAGGGGCCGCCTTCAGGCGGCCCTGGGTGACGAGATCGGCGATATCCGGGTAACGCTCGATCAGTTCCGGCGGATACTCGCCCTCGATCGGCTCACCGAGCTGCGCCTTCAGCATCACGGCGTTCACGACCGACTTCGAAGCGAAGTGATTGTTCGCGTAGAGGTAGGACTTCCGCACGAGCGCCTTCGCCGCGCCGGCGATGTCGGCAAACTCCTGCAGCTCTTTGCCTGAGTAGAGATAGTTGTAGCGATCCTCACTCTTCTCGTGACGCCACCACTCTTTCGCGTTCCGTCCATGCAGGCGCATGTAGTAGAACGTCTTCACGTTCGGCAGATAGTTCTGACGGATTGAAAAGCGGAACTTCGGCTCATCGATCTGCACCCATGCCGCGCCGAACGCGTTCAGCATCCCAAGCGTGTCGCCGATGGCATCGCTCCAGCTCTTGTGACGGAGTTCGACGGCCGTCGGGTAGTCACTGAACACGCGCAGCAGCTGCGCGAGATACTCGCGCGATGCCGGACTGTCCTTGAAACTGGGCGGGAACTGGGCGAGCAGCGCGCCGAGTCGCCCTGACGTGGCCAGCGGATCGACGCCGGCGCGGAACTCATCGATGTCGGCCTGTGTCACCTGTGTGAGCAGATCGAGCAAGGGGCCTTCGGAGCCAGGTGCGCGTTTGAGCGCCGCCTCCCGAAACATCTTCGGATGCGTGAACTTCTGATACAGCTTGAGTGAGAACTCAAAGCTTGCTGGCGTGCGTTCCACCCATCCGCGCGAGACCTCGGGGCGCGGCTGGCCGTAGAACGTCGAGTTCACTTCGACGGTATCGAAGTGCTCGGCGTAGAAGCGCAGTTCGTCGAAGCCGGCTGTGCCGGCGCGCTTGGACCTGGTGGCCGGGTAGAAGAGCCCGTTCCACGTGCCCTTGCCGGTCGGGTAGTTCCAGCCCGAGGTTCCGATGCGCAAGCTCACGTTAGTACAATAACTGCTCTACGGTCTCTGGTCTCTGGTCTACGGTCTCAGGTGACCAAAGACCAAAGTCCAGTGGCCAAAGACCAGTCGTGCTTACGATCAACGAGATCTTCCATTCGGTGCAGGGCGAATCGACATACGCCGGACGGCCGTGTGTGTTCGTGCGCCTGACCGCATGCGATCTGCGTTGCAGCTGGTGCGATACACCCTATGCCTTCTTTGAGGGCAGCAAACGATCTCTGGACGAGGTGATCGGCGAGGTGGATCGCTACGACTGTTCTCTGGTCGAGGTGACCGGCGGCGAACCGCTGTTGCAAGAGGACGTGTATCCGCTCATGCAGACGCTGCTGGACCGTGGCAAGACGGTGCTGCTCGAGACTGGCGGTCATCGCAGCACCGAGCGTGTGCCGGCCGATGTCGTGACGATTCTCGACGTCAAGTGTCCGGGTAGCGGAGAAGTCGAGCGCAACGACTGGGACAACCTTGCCCGACTGCGCCCGCATGACGAAGTGAAGTTCGTCGTCAAGGATCGCGGCGACTACGAGTTTGCTCGCGACATCGTCGCGCAGCGCGAGCTGGTCGGTCGCGCCGCAGCCATTCACTTTTCTCCGGTCCACGGCGTGCTCGACCCCAAGACCCTATCGGAATGGGTCCTCGCCGATCGGCTGCCGGTGCGCGTGCAGCTGCAGCTGCACAAGTACATCTGGAGTCCTGACACGCGCGGTGTCTGACGCCGTCGTACTGCTCAGCGGAGGGCTCGACTCCTACACCGCAGCAGCCATTGCGCGAGCGGATGGCTTCCGTCTGTTTGCGTTGACGATCCGCTACGGCCAGCGCCACGCGAAGGAGCTCGAGGCCGCGCGCGCGGTGGCGAGGTGGCTCGGCATCGAGCGCCACATTGAACTCGACGTCAACCTGTCCACGTTCGGCGGCTCGTCGCTGACGACGGACGCGCCGGTGCCCAAGGATCGTCCGATTGATCCGAATGAGATCCCGTCAACGTATGTGCCGGCGAGAAACACGGTCTTCCTGTCGCTGGCGCTCGGATGGGCCGAGGTGCTCGGCGGGCACGACATCGTGATTGGCGTGAACGCGCTCGACTACTCGGGGTATCCAGACTGCCGTCCCGAATTCATCGCCGCGTTCGAGCAGTTGGCAACGCTTGCCACCGCGCGCGGTGTGCACGGCGAGCGGTTTCGGATTCACGCGCCGCTGCAGATGATGACCAAGGCCGACATCATCAGGCGTGGCGTCGCGCTCGGCCTCGATTACTCGATCACGCACAGCTGTTACGATCCGGGCCCGAGCGGCCCCTGTGGACGATGCGACAGTTGCGTCCTGCGAGCGGCAGGCTTTGCCGAGGCCGGCGTTCCCGATCCGGCGCTGCGATGACCGAACGTATCTATTACACCGAGCCGTCATGCCGGTCGTTCGATGCCGTCGTGACGGAGGCCGTCGAGCACGACGGTGCGCCGGCACTGGTCCTCGACCGCACCGCCTTCTATCCGACGTCCGGCGGGCAGCCGTTCGATACCGGACGTCTCGGCACGGCCAACGTCGTCGTCACGATCGATGACGCGGAGCGAGTGCTGCATGTGGTCAGCGCATCGTTGAGCGTTGGCGACGCCGTGCACGGCGAGATCGACTGGGCGCGGCGCTTCGATCACATGCAGCAGCACACCGGTCAGCATGTGCTCTCGGCCGCATACGATCGGCTGCTCGACAATCGCACCATGAGTTTTCACATGGGTGTCGAGACGTCCACGATCGATCTGGCTCGCGAGGTGTCGTCGGCCGACGTCGAGCGCGCAGTGGACGAAGCGAACCGGATCGTGTGGGAAGACCGTCCCGTGACGATCAGGTTCGTCTCGCCAGAAGAAGCAGCGCGTCTGCCTCTGCGCAAGGAGCCCGTGCGTGACGGGCCGCTGCGGTTGATCGAGATCGCCGACTTCGATCTCTCCGCGTGCGGCGGCACGCACGTCGCTCGCACCGGCGAGATCGGCGTGATCGCGGTGACCGGCGCCGAGAAGTTTCGCGGTGGGACGCGGGTGACATTCGTCTGCGGCGGCCGGGCGCTGCGGACGTTGCGCGCCTATCGCGATGCGGTCGCTGGGAGCGTTCGATCGCTGTCCGTGTTGCCGAACGAGTTGCCGGCTGCGATCGAGCGGCTGCAAGCGGACGGCAAACAGGCGCGCAAGACCATCGCCCGCCTGCAATCGGAGCTGGCCGGTCATGAAGCCGCGCGGCTCATCGCGGCGTCGCCGGTCGTCGAGGGTGTGCATCGTGCGGCGTGCGTCATGGACGGTTGGGATGCGGCGGGACTCAAGGCGATCGCGTCAGCGATGACCGCGAAGGGCCAGGCGGCGGTGGCCATCATCGGCACATCCGCGCCGATCGCAGCCGTCGTCGCACGTTCGGCCGGTGTGACCGTCGATGCGAACGCCGTCCTGCAGCAGTTGCTGAAGCGCTTCGGCGGGCGCGGCGGAGGGAAGCCCGAGCTCGCGCAAGGCGCCGGTCTCACCGGTGACCCTCAGGAGATTGTCTCGGTCGCGCGCGAACTGCTTGGAGGCCCATTGTGACCGTCGTCCGCACGTTGTCTTCTGACGAAGAGATTCTGGCGGCGCGCGGCGTCATGCGGCAGCTGCGGCCACAGATTCCCGAAGCCGCGTATCTCGAGACCGTCCGTCGCATGATGCACACCGACGGGTACTTGCAGGCCGCCGTCTTCGATGGCACCGCCGTTGTCGCTGTTGCCGGCTATCGCTTCATGGAAATGCTCTATGCCGGCAAGACGCTCTACGTGGACGACCTCAACACCGACGAGACGCTTCGCTCACGCGGCCACGGCAAGTTGCTGATGGACTGGCTGAAGCGCGAGGCGAAGGCACGCGGCTGTGTCCAGCTGCAGCTCGACTCGGGAGTCCAGCGTGAGCAGACGCACCGTTTCTATTTCCGCGAAGGCCTGACGATCAACTGCTATCACTTCCGGGTTGATTTGTAACGAATCGTCAGGCTCGCGCGACGTTCTTCAATCGAGCCAGGACGGCAGGGTTTATCACGTTGATCGGCCGTCCCTCCCCATATGCCAGGATTTGATCGAATACGTCCGAAAACTGGAGCTCGTACTCGTCTCGTGTGACGTAGCCGATATGCGGCGTACAGACAACGTTGTCGAGTGTGAGGAGGGAGTCGTTCGGATCGCGTAGCGGTTCCTTCTCGTACACGTCTACTGCCGCCAAGCCGGGGCGCCCGGAACGCAACGCGCGTACGAGCGCCCCCGGCTCGATGAGCGGAGCGCGGCTGGTGTTGACGAGCAGCGCGGACGGGCTCATACGCGCCAGATCCGCGGCGGTGACAATGCCGCGGGTCTCCTCGACCAGCCGCATGTGCAGCGAGACGATGTCGGATCGTTCATAGAACTCGGACTTGCTCGCGGCCGTTGCGTATCCGTCGGCTGCCGCCCGCTGCCGCGAGGCTTCGCGCGCCCAGACGAGGACCTTCATGCCGAAGGCCTTTCCGTAGCCGGCGACCGTGCTGCCGATCCGCCCGTAACCGTGAATGCCGAGTGTCTTGCCGCGAAGCGTGCTCCCGACTCCGACCTGCCAGTTGCCAGCCCGCAACGACTGCATCTGTTGTGGAATCTGCCGCACAGCCGCGAGGATCAGTCCCCAGGTCAGTTCGGCAGCGGCGTAAGAAGGGGTGCCGGCATGCATGTCGGAGGAAACGATCACGCCCAGGCGCGTGCACGCCTCGATGTCGATGTGCGGGTACACGCTGCGCTGACTGATCAACCTGAGTGTGTCGAGACGCTCGAGCAGCGGTGCTCGGATCTCGGTGCGCTCGCGGATGAGCACCAACACCTCGGTATCCTTCAAGCGCGCGGCAAGCGCGTCGGTGTCCTGGACATGATCGTTCCATATGTTGACGTGGTGGCCGTCCAGCTTCCGGAAACACGGCAGCGTCCGCAGCGTGTCGAAGTAATCGTCAAGAATCGTGATCCGCATGATGCTGGCCTACCAACGAGAGTGATCGTCTATCGGATCATCGCACCGACAAGTCGGTTCAGGGTCTCCACCTCTTGCTGTGTCACTGCGACGAAGGCCGGCGAGGGCACCGTCAGATCGGCGAAGGCGATCGATCCGCCGCTCTGGTTGGTGCAGAAGACTTGCTCGACGTCCTTCACCCGCACGGTGACGATGATGTTGCTCGTCGCGGTGGAGCGGAACCGTACCAGAAAATCGTAGCCTGGTGATGGGCTCGTCTCGACCGTGCAGAAATTTCCGAGGCTGCTCACGTCCGCGGTAGGTATGCCTTGCGGAAACCCTGGAACGCCAGAAAGCAGGGTCGGGAGCCGGACACCCGTAACCGGATCGGCAATAGCCTCACGATCGGTGGCGCCAAAAATCAGCGCGTCGGTGCCGGGTCCTCCGATGAATGCCTCGCTTCCGTCTCCTGGCGCCCACAGATTCACGTCGTTGCCGGGCCCGCCGAACATGATGTCACTGTTCGGGGGACCGCCGGGCGCTGCTCCGCCATCTGGTCCGCCGAGGATGATGTCCGCGCCGGGCCCGCCATCCATCACGTCGTTGCCGTTCAATCCAAACATGACGTCATTGCCAGAGCCGCCCTCGAGAACGTCTGTGCGGTTGAGCGATTGATTCGCGGCGGCGCCGGCCTGAATCAGAGGGTTTGCTTGATTGTCGTCATCGGCCCCGATGAGAAGCTGAGGGCCGCCCTTGGCGCCTTCGACGAATGCTGCCTGCATCGGCTGCGCCGGGCCGACGAGGAGGGCGCCCGCCGCGATGAGGCCGGCAGAGAGCGCGGAAAGACCGAAACGGGAAACTGCATTCAGCTGAAGCATGGACCGTGTTCTCCTGTGATGAAGGAACGTCTATGCCTCTCCTAATCTCCGGACCCGTTCGAATATTCCGGGTGCTATCCAGTGATTTCGATGCGGCAGAGCCGCGCCCGATTAGAGCGGCGGCAGAGTCGGACGACCGTTATCGAGTCCGCGTGAATGAGGCCAGCCGAACGGCGATGACGTCGAGCGCGTCGTTGGCGTTTGCGCCGGTGCCTTCGAAGTTGTTGATCAGGATCACGAACGCCAGGTGCTCGCCGTCGCGCGTGGTGACGTAGCCGGCAAGTGTGCGAATGTTCGACATCGTGCCGGTCTTGGCTCGCACGTTGTTCTCCGCAGGCGTTCCCTTCATACGTGTTGACAGCGATCCATCGACGCCGGCGATCGGCAGGCCGCTCACGAATGGTGACTTGCCGGATGGATCCGCCATTCGCTCGAGCACGGCCATAACGGCCTCGGCGGAGATCGCGTCGCGGCGCGAGAGCCCCGAGCCGTCCACCAGCTGATAGCTCGCGTTCGAGATTCCCCACGCATCGAGCCGCTTGCGCAGACCCTCGAGTGCGCCATCGTTGGTGGCGACGACGGTGCTCGCCGCGTTGAGCCGCATCAGCGCTTCGGCGTAGAGATTGATGCTGTCCTTGAGCAGCGGCTGCGCGATCTCAGACAACGGACGCGACCGATGCGTGTAGATCATCGTCGCGAGATCGCGGGCCGGCGTCGGCATGACGTCGTCGATATCGACCGCCTCGCCCGTAACCTCGATGCCGTCGCGAACGAGCCGGCTCTTGAGGACGTTCGCAAACCACAACGTCGGATTCCCGACGGCAATCGCGAGAACCGCGGGCGATGCCGCGGCAGGGATGGAGCCGGCAACGGTGAGCGATGGATCACCGGGCCGCTGCTCGGGCCACAGCAGCTGCGCCGACCCCGCGGCGCCGGTCGCCACGCGATTCGAAACGGCGCGGAACGCCAGCCGCGGATCGACGGTGAGCGTCGCCGGCGCGCCCGCAGACGGCCCAGGGGCAACCGTGATGGTCGTCCGATTCTCGGCGAGGTTCAGCGCGCCAAACAGCGCGCCCGTTGTGTATCCGAGGTCGTCCCAGGCCCACGCCAGCTGCGGCCTCGGCTCTTCTACCCCGTCATCGTCGCCGATGATTCGTCCATCGATGCGACGAATGCCGGCGGCCTTGAGTCCCGCCACCCACGTCGAGAGGTCGTCGCCGGCGCGTCCTCCGACCGAGGGATCGCCGGAGCCCACCACGAGCAGGTCGCCTTGCAGCACGCCGTCTACGATCGGACCCGTCGCGCGAAGCAAGGTCGTGTAGCGGTAGTCCCAGCCCACCGCATCAGCCGCGGTCGCCACGGTGACCAGCTTTGCCACCGAAGCCGGCACCAGCAGCGTGCCTGCGTTCAGGGCGAACAGTGGCTCCCGGCGATCGAGCGACTGCACGGCAATGCCCCAGGAGGCGCGGCTCACGCCGGGCAGGCGGGTCGCGGCGGTGATGCTTTGCTGAAGCTGCGCGACAGGATCGAGCGCGCGAGCAGGTGTTGGCGCGCTCGTGACGGGTGGTGTCTTAGCGCAGCCGACGACTGCGAGATGCAAAATGCAGAATGTCAGTCCTGCCCATCGCACGGCGACAGCTTACTTCACTGCATCGAGTGCTTTCAGCGCTTCGTCGAGAGCTGCGGTTCCGTCGATCTTGGCCGACCCAGGTTCGTCCGAACGCGCGGCGTAGACGTCGGTGCCGGTGCGGCCGAACGTGACCGTCTCACCTTTGTTGTCGTTGGTGCGAGCCGTGACGACGAGCGCTGGACTCTTGAGCGAGCTGTGTGTCTGGTTCTCGAATGAGCTGGCGCGAAGACCGGTGATGCGGTTCACGAGATCATCGGCTTTGGCGGCATCGACCTCCTTGCCGGCGCCGTTCTTCCAGATCTCCTTCTCGTCTTTGCCCTTACTCTTGTCGAGGACGATCTTCTCGCTGCCGCGTGTGAACTCGATGTGCGTGGTGGTAAACGCACGAGCGTCGAAGAGGTCTTTGCGACGCAGCTCTGCTACCGGCTTGATGACATCGGCCTTCAGCGTGGGCGGAACGGTGAAAACCATCGGCCGCGACGCGTCCTTCGCATAGACGACGGCGTTCTCCGTCTTGCCGAGCAGCAGCGTTGCGCGCGAGCTGCCCATCGCGACGACGATCGTCGCGGTGGGTTTGTCGAGCCCGTACTTGGCCAGGTTGCTGGCGTTCTCCTCGGTGATGCCGACCATCTGCGCCGAGCCGACGCGCTCGAGAGAGCTCTCCACCACGGCAAAGTCGGCGCGCGCGGCGAGCGGCTTGACGATCACCCAGTCGCTGCCCTTCTTGGCCAGTTGAATAGTGGTCGCGCCTTCGAGGAGCTCGAGGCCGTCCGCCTTCTGGCGATCGATCTTCAGGATGGTCTTGTCGCGCAGCGCGAAAGGCGTCTTGTTGAACGTCGAGTCCAGGAAGGACGACACCAGGAAGACGCGTTTCTCACCAGGGATACGCGCGTACAGGTCGCCGCCAGTCGGCGTCTTCTCGCCGAACTCGACACGCCGCAGATCCTTCTGTCCCTTGCTGCGGAAGGCGACCGAGATGCGCGCCGGATCGAGGCCGTACTTCTTCACGTCACCCGCGTTGGCATCGACGACGCGCTGCACCTCGAGGCTGGCGAGGCTGGTCGTAATCGAGGTCATCTCAGTCTCGTCAGCGGGAGCCTTCGACGGCTCGACCACCTGCCACGTGCCGTCGGTCTTCTGCACCGTGGCCGTCTCGCTGTTGGCGAGCTTGATCTGGACCTCCTCCATGTCCTCGGAGGCGAGTGTGCCGCCCCAGGCCTTTTCCTTGATCGCAGGTGCGTTGGGTTCAGTCTTGGAATCGACGAAGTAGATGTAGCCGCCCAGCCCAGCCAGGATGAGCACCAGCACGAGAAGAGACCACCCGCTTCGCACGGCTTAGCGCCTCCGCCACCACGAATAGACGCCGGCACCGAGCACGACGCCCGGAATCACGAAGATCGAGAGCAGCAGAATCGCCATCGTCTTGTTCTCGGTCATCGTCAGCCGGCGGTCGGAGGGTTCCTTCGGACGAATGGCGATGAGGTTCTCCTGCTGCGCCAGCCAATTGACCGTGTTCATGAACAGATCGCGGTTGCCTTCGACACCGAGATACGCGTTGGAGATGAAGTCCGAGTCGCCGATCGCCGCGACGCGTGTCTCGGGTTTCTTGGGTTCTTCTTCCGGCTTCTTGGTATCGGCCGCTGGCGCAGGGTCAGGCGTCGGCGCCGGTACAGCAGTGGCGACGCCGATCGAGACCGGGCCTGGGATGTCGCCCTGAGCCGGATCCGCCGAGACCGGGTTCTTCGAATCAGACAATGACGCCAGTGATTTTTCCGCCCAGCTGCGTGCCGCCGTCTGCAGGAAGGTCTGGCCTGAGCGTTTCCCCGGAGACGTTTCAGGCTGCAAGGCGCGCACGAGCGGATACGCGGTGATGAACCCGAAGTTGTTCGTGATCGCGTGCGCTGGATAGGGCGGTGCCGCAACCGGTGCGGTGGGATTCGACGTGAGACCGCTCACGTCAAGGACCACCGTGTCCGTGGCCTGGATGCCCCATTCATTGAGAAGCCCCGTGATCCGCGGCATCGGCGCCGGTTGTTTGAGGTTCTCAGGCGGATCGAGCAGGACGAGCAGCTTGCCGCTGCGCGAGGTCAGGTAGGTGTTGAGCAGCGACACTTCCTGCTCGAGCAGGTCGGTGCGCGGCCCGGCAATCACGAGGACGGTGGCATCCTTCGGGATCTCGTTGGTCTGCGCCAGCGCCAGCGTCGCGAACTCGAAGTTGTCGCGCTTCAGCGAATCCGCGATCGCGCTGTAGCCGATCCGCTTGTCGGCGCTGCCCGGATCCTTCTCACCATGGCCGCTGAGGAAGTAGACCTTCTTCGCCGTGGGGTTGACCACCTTGATCAGCGCGTTGGTGATGTCCTGCTCGGAGTCGGTCGTCACCCGCTCGGTGCGCCCCATGTACTCGACGACGATCGTTCCGTAGGTGTCGACCTTGTATTCCTTCGTCTTCACCGGATCCTTGTCGACGTCCACGTACTCGACATCAACCTGGCTCGACCCGTACTTGTAGGCGTCAAGCCGCGGGCGAAAACGGTCGAGCGCCGTTGCTTGATCGAACACCATGAACTTCGCCTGCGCCGTCAAACTCCCCAGCAGCTTGTTCGTCTGTTCAGACAAGCTGTACTGCTTGTTCTCCGTCAGGTCCCACCGCTTGTTGCGACGATCTGACAGGTAGTTGATCGCGACAAGGATGCCGACGACGACGATGACGCTGCCGGCCGCGATGGTGCCGTAGCGCGCGTTCCGCCGCCGGAAGAACGCGACGATCTCCCGCCACTGCCCGAGCGTGTAGAGGAGCACCAGCGCAAGACCGGCGTACGCGCCATAGGTCGCGTACTGATCCCACTCGGGTTTCGTGAAGCGAATGACCAGCGCGGCGAAGACCAGGGCGACGCCGACCCAACTCAAGATGCTGAGGATCCGTTGCGTCATGGTCAGCCTCTCCACCGTTCGACGTCCACCGATCGGGCGGTGAGGAACAACCCGAACGCGATGAAGCTGAGGTAATAGACGACGTGCTTGGTGTCGATCACACCGCCCATGAAGTCCTCGAGGTGGCCGGTGATTGACAGGTAGTTGAGAACCGCCTGCGACGTCGGCGACATGAACTGGGCGATCCAGTTGATCATCCACAACATCATGAACACCGCGAACGTGGCCACGACGGCCACGATCTGGTTCTTCGTCAAGCTGGAGATGAGCAGGCCGACGGCCATGAAGCAGCCGCCCATCAGCAGCAGGCCCAGATACGACGTCACAATCGGCATCCACTCTGGCGTGCTGACCCAGTAGAGCAGCGCCATGTGGACGACCGTGACGCCGAGCATCGAGGCGTAGAGTCCCATCGCGCCCAGGAACTTGCCCATGATGATCTGGAAGTCGGTGATGGGCGCCGTGAGCAGGAGTTCCATCGTGCCCGAGCGCTTCTCTTCCGAGTAGGTCCGCATCGTGATCATCGGAAGGACGATCAGGAAGACGACCATCGAGTACTGGAACACCGGCCGAATGAGCTGTTCGTTGATGTTGACCGACGGCGCCCCGACGCCGAGGCCCGCCATCTGCATGCTCTGACGCTCGAAGAAGCGCACCGCGGCGTAGAAGTAATAGCCGTAGACCAAGGCATACAGGCCGATCACGACGTACGCGATCGGCGATGCGAAGTAGCTCTTGAGCTCCTTGTAGGTGATGGCGAGGATGTTATTCATGCGCTGCCTCCGCCGCCGCTGTGGGGGCCTCCGTCTCCTCAGTGGTGAGACTCAGGAAGATTTCTTCAAGGCTCATACGCATCGGACGGAGCTCCAGCAGCCCCCAGCCCCGGCCGACGACCGTTGACGCCAGCTCGCGGCGCACGTCGCGATCCGCCGCTGTGGCCACTTCATACCCGATCGTGGATCCGCGCCTCTCGGACACGCTCACGCCTGTCACACCAGGGATGGACGAGAGGGTATCCTTCGCCTCGGCACCCATGCTGTCTACTTCAATGTAGAGCGAGCCGGCACCCTGCAGGCGAGAAGTCAGGTTCTCCGGTGTATCAACCGCCACCACCCGGCCTTTATTGATGATGACGACGCGCTGGCACGTCTGGCTGACTTCAGGAAGGATGTGCGTGCTGAGGATGACCGTGTGCTCGCCGCCCAGTTCTTTGATCAGGCGCCGTGTCTCGATGATCTGCTTCGGGTCGAGGCCGGCGGTCGGCTCGTCGAGAATCAGCACGTCCGGGTTGTGCAGCAGGGCCTGAGCGAGTCCGACTCGCTGCCGGTAGCCCTTCGAGAGCTTTGCGCACTGACGCGTGGCCACGTCCGCTATACGCGTCCGGTCCATCGTCGTCTTTACCCGGTTGGCGCGCTCGCCGCGGGGGACGCCTTTGATGCGGGCGCAGAACATCAGGTAGTCGCCGACGGTCATGTCCGGATAGAGCGGCGGCATCTCCGGCAGGTAGCCGGTTCGGCGCTTGGCTTCGAGGGGCTGCTCGAGGACGTCGTAGCCGGCGACCAGGGCCTTGCCGTCGGTCGGCGGCATATACCCCGTGATGATGCGCATCGTGGTCGTCTTGCCGGCGCCGTTCGGTCCGAGGAAGCCAAGGATTTCACCGCGCTCGGCCTTGAAGCTGACGTCTTGGACCGCCGTGACGGGGCCGTAGTGCTTGGTGAGATGTTGAACTTCAATCACCGCAGTTTCTCCAGTATTAAGCCGGTCTTAATGGAAATGGGCGCCGTCGAGCGGCACAACCGGCGATAGTAACCAGCCAGGGGCTCTCCGCTCAAGGGCAAGCGATCGTGTTAACATATGAACAGTTGTTCATATGTCGCAGCTTGATACCCACACCATCGATGGTCTGACCGAGATTTTCCGCGTGCTCGGCGATCCGACCCGGGTCCGGATTCTCGATGCGCTGTCGCGAACCGAGCTCTGCGTCGGCGATCTGGCCAGTCAGCTCAACGTGACCGAGTCGGCCGTCTCGCACCAGCTTCGCCTCCTCCGCAACACCCGCATCGTCCGGTCGCGACGCGAGGGCCGAATGATTTTCTATGCCCTCGACGACAAGCACGTGCTCGCGCTCTTCCGGCAAGGGTTGAGACACGTCCAGGAGGCCGGCCGCTAGGCGGCGCGAGATGGCTGCGACTGCATCCAGGCCGGGAGCGCCGCCAGCCAAGGTGGCGTGTGCGACGTGCGAGCTGCACGCCGAAGCGGTCTTCCGCGTCGAAGGCATGGACTGCCACGAAGAAGTCGTCATTCTGGAGCGCCGGCTCAAGCCCCTGATGGGTCTGGAAGCGATGTCAGCCGACGTGATCGGCCAGCGGCTGCACGTTCAATATGACGCGGCAAAGCTGACCACGGCCGACATGGTGGACGCGGTTGGCCAGACCGGCATGCGGATGTGGCTCGAGCACGAGGAGCCGCGTGCCTCGGCGCCCGACGTGCGCGCCCGACTCTGGCTGACAGTAGCATCGGGTGCGGCCCTCACGGCCGGGCTGGCGGCGACCGCCCTCGAGCGGCCCCTGGCCGCGGTACTGTGCTTCGTGGCCGGCGCGCTGGTTGGAGGCGTTTACCCGGCGCGCCGTGCGGTGACGGCGCTTCGGACGCGCACGGTAGACATCAACGTGCTGATGGTGATTGCCGTCGCCGGCGCGCTTGGGCTCGGCGAATGGCTCGAAGCCTCGAGCGTCGTGTTCTTGTTCGCGCTGGCGCAATGGCTCGAGGCGCGGACGCTCGAGCGCGCGCGCCAGGCGATACGCGCGCTGGTCGATCTGACCCCGCGTGAGGCGATCGTCAAACGGAACGGTGCCGAGCAGCGGGTGCCGGTCGAGGCCATCGCGGTCGGCGACGTCGTGATCATCAGACCGGGGGACAAGGTGCCGCTCGACGGCACGATCGTCGCCGGGCACAGCGACGTCAACGAAGCGCCGATGACCGGCGAATCGCTGCCGGCGGACAAAGGCCCTGGTGATGAGGCGTACGCCGGCACGATCAACGGTCGCGGGTCGCTCGAACTCGCCGTCACGCGCATCGGTCCGGATACGCGACTGGCGCGGATCATCCATCTCGTCGAAGCGGCGCAGTCGCGGCGAGCGCCAGTGCAATCGTTCGTCGATCGTTTCGCGAGGATCTACACACCAGCGGTGATCGTCCTGGCTGTGCTCGTGGCGGCCATCCCGCCACTCGTGGGCGGCGCCGAAGCGACGACGTGGCTTTATCGATCGCTCGTGCTCCTGGTGATCTCGTGCCCGTGCGCGCTGGTGATCTCGACGCCCGTGTCGATCGTGTCCGCGTTGTCGGCCGCGGCGCGAAACGGCGTGCTGATCAAAGGCGGCGCGCATCTCGAGCGTCTGGCTGCCGTTCACGCGATTGCGTTCGACAAGACCGGCACGTTGACACGCGGCGAGCCGGCGGTCAGTGATGTCATCGCTGTCGGCTCAGCGTCTCCGCAGGATGTGCTTCGTTTTGCCGCCGCGGTCGAAACACGGTCTGAACATCCGATCGCTCGGGCGATTGCCGAGCGGGCGCGTGCCGCAGGAATCGAGATGCCGGAGACCGCCGGTTTCATGTCTGTCCCCGGTATGGGTGTCGAGGCGGTTGTCGGCGGGCGAGTGGTCGTCGTCGGCAATCAGGCCCTCATGACGTCGCGCGGTGTGGCGGCCGCCGACCTCGAGTCGATCCGCCGCGACGGACACACGCTGGTCTTCGTCGCGCTCGATCGCGTGTTGCTCGGTGTGATTGCACTGACCGATCCGCTGCGCGAGACGGCTCGCGAGACGTTGGAGCTGCTGCGCTCGCACGGCATCACACACGTGGCGATGCTGACCGGCGACCACGCGGCCAGCGCGCGTGTCGTCGCCGAGACGTTGTCTCTCGATGAGCACCACGCCGGACTGCTCCCACAGCAGAAGCACGACCGAGTGCTGGCCATCCGCGAGGCGCACGGTGCGATCCTGATGGTGGGCGACGGCGTCAACGATGCGCCGGCGCTGGCCGCGGCGGATGTCGGCGTGGCGATGGGCGCCGCCGGTTCGGATGCGGCGCTCGAGACGGCGGACATCGCGCTCATGTCCGACGAACTGTTGAAGATCCCCTATGCGCTGCGGCTCGCACGCGCCACGCTCTTCAACGTCAAGACCAATGTCGTCGTGTCGCTCGTGCTCAAGGCCGCGTTCCTGATCATGGCGATCGCCGGCTCGGCGACACTGTGGATGGCGGTGCTGGCTGATACTGGCGCGTCAGTGATCGTCGTGGCGAATGCGCTGCGTCTGCTCCGCGCACGCTGACGCTGTCCGCGCAGGCTAAAGCCTGCGCTCCACGTAGAGCGGCGGCTTCAGCCGCCGCGGACATCAGGCCTTGCGATTCGTGAAGAAATGCCCCTGGATGTAATCGTCGATGTGGGCCTGGTCCGCGGGCGTCAACGTCGTGAACTTCACGCCCATGCCGACGCGTCGATCGGTCCACGCGATCGTCGCTTCCGCGTCGATATCCTTCTTCGTCGTCGGTAGACGGAAGCGGACCTTGACGCCTGTGCCAACGGCCAGCGGGTTGGTCGTGCGAATGGCGAGACCACCGCGACTGATGTTCAGCGTCAGTGCAGCCGCGACGGTGTTGCCGAAGCGGTACGCGACCGGAATGCCCAGGACCACGCGCGGGCTCGAGCGGCGATTGGCTTTGCCTGGAAAGAGATGCGGCACGAGCGCCGGCACGATGTGCTGCACGGCCATGTATTCGTTCACGTAGCCGGTCACGCCTAGCGTTCCGAGCTCGCGGACCTCGTCGGCGCTCTTGATCGTGCCGCTGAAGACCATGACGGGCGGGTTCTCCTGGTTCATCTTGCGAAGCGTGCGCAGCATGGCCACCCCGTTGCCTTGCGGCAACCGCAGATCAAGCACGATCAGGTCAATCTCGGCCTTTGACGTCCGTACACATCCAAGCAGCTCCGGGCCGTTCTGCGCCGTCACCGCTTTGTGACCTGCCCCTTCGATCGCCTCTCTGAAGCGGTCGCGCACGAATGCCGTGTCGTCGGCGACGAGCACGGTCTTGGCGGCCACTCTGGGAGTGGTGGTCATCTTGATCACTATCGGATGAGGGCCACAGTGGCGTTAATCGGCGGTCCGTTGAGGCGCTGGTGAGGTGGCGCTTGATTCCCAAAGCAGGGGAGTCCTCGCTATAATCCGAAGCTTGGCCGGGAAACGTCAGGTCCGCTTTGCGGCTCGGTTCCCGGAATCTTCGAGCGCGGCCGATCCGCTGCATGGAGCCCGTATGGCGACCTGCCCAGAGTGCGAATTTGACGAGATAGACACCGAGGACTTCGAGGAGGGCGACACCCTGAGTTGTCCGGAGTGCGGCAAGAGCCTCGTGCTCGTGGGCGCGGATGAACTCGATGTCGCCGGCGACGACGACGACGAGGATCTCGACGACGAAGACGATGATCTCGAAGAAGATGACGACGACGACGACGAGGGCGATCTCGATGACGAGGACGAGGTCGACGACGAGGAGGACTACGACGAGTGAAGACAAAGCGCGTGCGCTTCGCGACGCGCTGGCCAGCTGTGAGTCGCTGCTGATTGCCTTCAGCGGCGGCGCCGACAGTGCATATCTCGCGTGGGAAGCGACCTCAGTCCTAGGTCCATCGGCGCTGTGCGTCACCGCGGACAGTCCCAGCTATCCCGATCATCATCGCCAGCTCGCGCTGCGCATCGCGCGCGACTTCGGCCTGCATCACGAAATCATCCACACCTCCGAGCTCGAGCGGCCGGAGTATCGCGCCAATCCGACCAACCGCTGCTACTACTGCAAGCATGAGCTCTACACGACGCTGACGCGTGTCAGCGCCGAGCGGGGCATTGCCGTCATCGCCGACGGCAGCAATGCCGACGACCGCGGCGACTACCGTCCCGGCCGGCAGGCGGCACGCGAGTTCGGCGTGCGCAGCCCGCTCGACGAGGTGGGGCTCACCAAACAGGAAATTCGCGATCTGTCGAGGAAAGCCGGGCTGCCGACCTGGGACGAGCCGGCGTCGGCGTGCCTGTCCTCGCGCATTCCGTATCATTCCGAGGTCACCGCCGAGAAATTGAGGATCATCGAACGCGCCGAGGCGGCGGTTCGGGCGATGGGGTTCCGCGTGTGCCGGGTCAGGCACCACGATCTCGGCATCGCCGATGGCCGGTCAACGGCGCTGGCGCGTCTCGAGATCGGCCGCGACGAGCTGCCGCGTGCGCTCGAAGCCGAGATCAGTGATCGCCTGGTGCGCGAGCTTCGAGCGATTGGATATCAGCACGTCACCATCGATCTCCAGGGTTACCGGATGGGCAGCCTCAACGAAGGTGTTCCCCTCCGTGTCGTCTGAGCGGTCCCCGATCCCCAAAACGATTCTGGCGATCGCCGCGATCTATCTGGCGGCCCACCTCGTTTTCCTTGCGCCGTCGCTCGAGGACATCGACTCGATCAATTTCGCACTCGGGCTTCGGCACTTCGAGGTTGCGCAGCATCAGCCGCATCCGCCGGGATACCCGGTCTACATCGCGCTGGGACGCACCGCGAAGGCGGTTCTCGAGACGGTGGCGCCCTCGCTTGGTCAGCCCCGTCTCGAGTCTTTGGCGCTGGCGATCTGGTCGCCAATCGCTGGCGCTGTCGCGCTGATTGCGGCGTTCTGGATTTTGAGATTCCTCTCCACTCCGTCCCTGGCGCTGTGGGCCACGGCCTTGCTCGCGGCAAGCCCGCTCTTCTGGCTGAACGGATCGAGGCCAATGAGCGACATGCCGGGTCTGGCGCTCGCACTGGTGGCGCAGTCGCTCTTTCTCAAGGGCACGACGGACAAACGCGCGCTCGTCATCGGTGCGGTGGTCGCGGGAGTTGCGGCCGGCGTGCGAGTGCAGACCGCCTGCCTTACGTTTCCGCTGTTCGTGTTTGCGCTCGTTCAACAACGCCGTGAGGGCGTGCTGTGGATGGTCACCCGGCCTGTGGCAGCCCTTGCACTCGGCGGATTCGCGTGGGCGATTCCGTTGATCGTCTTCTCAGGCGGAGTGAACAACTATCTTGTCGCGCTTGGCTCTCAGGCCGGCGAGGACTTCGCGTGGACGGGCATGTTGTGGACGACCCCAACTCCACGGCGCCTGATCTTCGCGCTCTGGGAAACATTCGTGCTGCCGTGGGACTCGGTACCGTTCGGCATCGTCGTGGGCGTGCTTGCGCTCGCCGGCCTGCTGGCCGCCCTCCTCCGTCAGGCGCGCGCCGTGTTGCTCATCGCGCTGGCGTTCGGGCCGTACGCGATCTTTCATTTGCTGTTTCAGGAAACGATTCACGTCCGATACGCGATGCCCACGCTCCTGGCCATGGTGTGGCTCGTGGCCTGCGCGCCATCGATCGCGGGGCGAGCGGCGCCCGCGGTGAGTGCCGCGATCGTTGCGGCGGCGCTCTGGTTCTCGCTGCCCGTTGGCGTCGCGTATGGGCGTGAGGCGCACCCCGCGTTTCGCGCGATCGCAGCCATGGACGAAAGCCGCGCTACGCACGGAGGCGTCGTCTCCGTTTATTCCCATTACTCGATGCTTCGCCCGCTCGAGGCGGCGTCACCGAACGGGACCCCTATGGTCGCCGCCAAACCACAGCGAAGCCGCGAATGGCTCGGGCCGGTGGACTATTGGCGCGGCGGCGGACGCGACGTCGTCTGGTTTCTCGCCGATCCCAAACGGACCGATCTCGCGCTCATCGACCCGCAGAGTCGCCTCGACGTGACGCGCTACCGCTGGGCCGTCGCCGAGCACGCCGTGCTCAGCGGCACCAGGCCAGTTTCCGCTGACTGGTATCGCATTGGCGTGCCAGGCTGGTTTGCCGGTGAGGGTTGGGGGCTGACCCCAGAAACGGGCGGAATCGCGCAGAGCACCGGGACTGGCGTCGACAAGCGGCCCATTGAGGCATACATCCGCCGCCGGCCGGGCCCGATGCATCTGATGATCGGGGGCCGCCATTTCAGTGCCGCGGGGGCTTCGCCCGTCGTCTTTAGCGCTTCTATCGACGGCGCGCCGGTCGAATCATGGACTGTCGAACCCGGTCCGGGGGGCGTCAGCTTCCTTCGGTTCGTCGATTTGCCCAACGGGCTGCCGCCTGGCACTGGAGACTACGCACAGCTCCTCATCACGGCTCGCGCCGAGCCAGCCTCGCGGCCCACGCCCCAGGTCGCCATCCGACAGTTCGACATCCAGCCCGCCGACACGTTGATTTTTGGGTTCGGCGAGGGCTGGCACGAGGCGGAGTATGACAATGCGACCGGCGTCTCGTGGCGATGGACGAGCGGGCGTTCGGTGCTGCGGGTCTCGCCGCCGCAGGCACTCGTCATCCGGATGCGGGGGGAGTCGCCGCTCAAGTATTTCAGCGAAGTGCCGACAGTAAGGATTAAGGCCGGCGACCGGATCGTCGGCGCGCTGCGCCCGGAAGCCGATTTCGAGTGGGCCGTGACTGTGCCGGCCGACGCGGTGAAAAACGGCGGCGGAGCGATCGTGATCGAAACGGATCGGATCTACCTGCCCGGCGAAGCCGAGGGTACGTCGGATTCGCGCCGACTCGGGCTCCGCTTCTTCGAGATCGATGTCAATCCCGTTAGCCCTTGATTGACAGCGGATCGATCGGACGCTAATCTCGACCCGGGATTCCCGGGCGACAAGTCAACGCAGGAGAGTATGCCGATGAATCTGCGCCGGTGCGTGTGGTTGACCGCAATGATGTTGCTGGTCGTGCTGACTGTGGCGGCGTGCAGCAAGAAGATTCCGCCGCCTCCTCCGCCGCCGCCGGAACCACCCGCGGCGCCTGCTCCGCCGCCGCCTCCTCCGCCGCCGCCGCCCGCGCCTGCGCCGGCGCCGCCTCCGGCACCGAAGCCGCTGACCGAGGAAGAGCTGTTCGCGAAGAAGACCCTCGATCAGCTGAACGCTGAGATGCCGCTTGGCGACGTGATGTTCGACTACGACATGTCGGCCATCAAGGACGATCAGCGCGCGCTACTGCAGAAGAACGCTGACTGGATGCGCAAGTGGACGTCCACGCGCGTGACGGTTGAAGGTCACGCCGATGCACGCGGCACCAACGAATACAACCTCGCCCTTGGCGAGCGTCGTGGCAATGCGGTGAAGAACTACCTGGTGAGCCTGGGGATTGCGGCCGATCGGATGACCGTGATCAGCAAGGGTGAAGAGGCGCAGGTCTGCTCGGAGATGACCGACGCGTGCTACCAGCGCAACCGGCGCGGGCACTTCATCATCACCGCAAAGTAACGTCGTGGGGCCGGTCCGAAAGGACCGGCCCTACGCTCTCACGGTCTCCAATTCCTCGACGATTGCTACCGCCGCTCCTCTGGGATCGGCGGCGGCAATGATCGGCCTTCCCACCACAATGTAGCTTGCGCCAGCCCGGATGGCTTCCGCTGGTCCCATCGTCCGCGACTGATCGTCTTTCGCCGTCCCTGCCGACGCGCCACGAATCCCGGGCGTCACGATGGAGAAGTCAGGACCGCAGGCGGTGCGAATCGCAGCAGTTTCCTGCGGCGACGCGACAACGCCGTCGAGGCCGGCTTCGCGTGCCATTCTCGCCAGCGTGACGGCCTGATCGAGCAATGGCCGCTGCACGCCGATGCTTGCGAGCGTCGGCGCGTCCATGCTGGTCAGCACGGTGACGCCAATCACGATCGGCCGCTGACGCCCCTCTTTCGCGGCCGTCTCCGCCGCAGCACGTGCTGCGGCCTGCATCATCGGCACGCCGCCTGAGGCATGCACGTTGAGCATCCAGACCCCCGTCGAGACGGCCGCTTCGACTGCCTGGGCCACCGTGTTCGGAATGTCGTGAAACTTCAGATCGAGGAAAACAGGTGCGCCGGATGCGACCAGCCGCTTGACGAGATCGGGCCCCTCTGTCGTGAACAGGCGGCTGCCCACTTTGAATCCGCCGGCGAGGCCGTGGAGCTGTTTCGCGAGATCGAGCGCCCGCGCTCCGGAGTCCACGTCGAGCGCGACTAGGAGCTGACCCACTGTTTCTCCTGTGTGCTGGTATCGATGGTGCCGACCAGATCCGCAAGCCGTGAGATGCGGTGCCTCGTCATGTAGTCCTGCATGCCGGCCACGAGCTTGGTCCAGATGAACGGATCGACGAAGTTGGCCGTGCCCACCTGCACGGCCGTCGCGCCGGCGATCATGAACTCGAGCGCGTCAGTAGCGCTGGCGATACCGCCCATGCCGATCACCGGGATCTTCACCGCGCGTCGGCACTCGTACACCATGCGCACGGCGATCGGCCTGATCGCCGGCCCACTCAAACCGCCGACGATGTTGGACAGCTTGGGTCGTCGCGTCTCGACATCAATCGCCATGGCAAGAAACGTGTTCACGAGCGACACGGCATCGGCGCCTGCGTCCTCGGCAGCTTTCGCAATCGAGGCGACGTCGGTCACGTTCGGTGTCAGCTTCGGGATCACCGGCAGGTGCGTCACCTTTTTCACGGCGTTCACGACGTCGAACGTGCCGTGCAGGCTGCAGCCGAAGGTGATGCCGCCCTCCTTGATATTCGGGCACGAGATGTTCAGCTCGAGGGCGTGCACGCCCTCCGCATCCGAGAGGATCCGCGCCAGCTCGACGTACTCGTCGAGCGTGCTGCCGCAGATGTTGATGACGTTGGTCGCGCCGAGGCGCCGCAGTTCCGGAAGCTTCTCGGCGATATAGCGATGGACGCCGATCCCCTGCAGGCCGATGGCGTTCAGCATCCCTGACGGCGTCTCGACGATGCGCTCGGGTGGATGTCCCTCACGTGGCTTGAGAAAGAGACCTTTGGAGACGACGGCGCCGAGCGATGACAGGTCCACGGCGTCGGCGTACTCGACGCCGTAGCCGTAGCAGCCGCTCGCGGCCATCAGCGGGTTCGCTAGCTTGAGCGATCCGATCTGAACTGAAAGGTCCACTTATCAACTCCCAAGCACCAACTACCAACTACCAACCACTTACCACCAACCGGCTTCAGTCCCACACGAGATCGGCGCCATTGAAGACCGGGCCGCCGATGCACGATCGCACGTAGTGGTGGCCACCGGTGCTGTCCTTCACCGGGATGACGCAGCTGTAGCAGCCGCCCATGCCGCAGCCCATGACACGTTCCACCGAGACCTGCGAGCGGCGCCCGTACTTCGTCGAGACGTGCGCGACAGCTTCGAGCATCGGCTCCGGGCCGCACCCATACACCATCACGTTGCCCGTCGCTCTCTGCAGCTCTCGTTCGAGCGGCAGCGTCACGCGACCGCGCTCGCCCGTGCTGCCGTCCTCCGTCGTGAGAACCAGACGAACACCGCGCGACGCAAACCAATCCAGGTAGAACAGCTCGCGTCCCGACCGCGCGCCGTAAAACAACGTGGTCGGCGTCCCGCGCTCGACGAGCACGTCAGTCAGTGTCGCGAACGGTGCCAGGCCGACTCCGCCCGCCACCATCCACCCCTCGGCCGGCGGATCGACGGGCACGAATGGTTTGCCGAGCGGGCCCAGGCACGAGACGACGTCGCCTTCGACGGCTTCGAGCAGCATGCGCGTCGTGACGCCGACGCGCTTGCTGAGCAGCGTCAGACCCTCGACGCGGCCGTTCTCGCGCAGGATCTCGAACACCGAGAACGGACGACGCAGCAGCGGATCGTTTCCGCGGCCTGGCTTGACCATCACGAACTGGCCTGGAGCTACCGCGGCGGCAATCTCAGGAGCGGCGAGAGCGATGACGTTGTAGTCAGAAGAGAGGCGAGTATTGCGAATGACCTTCGCCTCGATGTCGAGGGGCATTCAGTTGAGTATACCTATGAGAATGGTTCTAGACTAAACCGCAGATGCGATACCTGAGGATGTTGAGCAACTCCGTGTTCGCGGGGTTGCTGGCCTCCATCTATCTCACACTGCTTCTGCTGCATCTCAATCCGACGGTGCCGCTGACCGCGCGCGCAGTCTGGCCTCTCCTCACAGTCCTCACGATCTCGTACGGTCTGCACATGGCGGTGGTGTCGTATGCGCTCTATGTCATGCGGCAGATCGCGATCGTCGAGCCCTCGTCACCGGGATGGATCAGCCTGCGGCTGCTGACGTGGAGCGCGGCAGCACTGAGCGGGACGGCAGCGGTGATCACGTGGCTTCACGCCTCGGGTCTGCAGACGTCGTTGGATGCGCGCGCGCGGCCGGGGATTGTTTATGCGGCGACGTCGTTCGCCGTGGCCACGCTGGTGTTCCTGGTGCTTGGGTTTGCGCAGATCGCCGCGCGGCGCCGTCTTCGTGCCACAGTCGCGATCCTGTTTACCATGGCGACCGTCACCTCGATCGTCGTCCCGGTGATGCTTCGTGCGCCGAGCGTCCCTGTTCCCGCCGAACGGGCCACGCGCTCGGCGATCGATCCCGAATCCGTGTCGGGCGGCCGCGTGGTGCTGCTCTGTCTGGACGGTGCATCGCTCGACGTGATCTCGCCGGCGGTGGCTGCCGGACGGTTGCCCAACTTCGGCCGGCTGCTCGATCGCGGTGCGTCGATGCACCTCGCGACGACGCGGCCGACGCAGCCTGAGCCGGTGTGGGCGTCGGTGATGACTGGGATGTGGCCGGCGCATCACGGCGTGCGCGGTGCGGCGAAGTACCGGCCCTTCGACGGCGAGGTGGCCATCGATGTCCTGCCCGACTACCTCTTTTCGCAGGCGCTCATTCGTCTCGGTCTGATGATTGAGGAGCCCTACTCGCCGGCGAGTCTCGAGAGCCTGCCGTTGTGGCAGATCGCCGCGCGGTACGGTATGCCGACGGGTCTGATTGGATTGCCGTTGACCCATCCGGCCGACTCGCGCGCTGGGTTCATTGTGAGCGACCGGTTTCACCGGCGGACCGACCGCTCGGCCATGCTCGACGCGCGGCCGGCGATCTCGCCAGCCCGGATCGACGAAGTCGCCCGCGCGGTGCTCGCCGCCGAGCAGGGACAGGGTCACGAGGACGGCCGCGTCCAACTCGATCTCCTGCCGCCGACTGGCGAAAGCGGATCGAGTGTCGAAGCCGATCGGCTGCATCATCTGCTCGCCAAACATCTCGGATCGGCCGAGCACGTGCGTCTGCTCGCGGTTCGCTATGCCGGGCTCGACGCAGTGGGCCATTACTACCTGCGCTACGCGAGTCCCGATGCCTACGGCGATGTGTCGGAAGAGGAACGTCGGCAGTTCGGACGCGTCCTCGACGACTACTACGCGTATGTCGATACGCTGGTCGGCGACGCGCTGTCGTCGCTTGGCGAGAACGATCTCCTGCTGGTCGTCTCTGGTTTCGGCATGGAGCCGCTGACGTTCGAGAAGCGTCTCCTCGAGCGGGTGATTGGCGATCCGCGATTCACCGGCACTCACGAACGCGCGCCGGACGGCTTCCTGCTGGCCTACGGCGAAGCCGTCGCCCCGGCGCGGCAGGCGCGGGGAGCCGTCGTGGACGTCGCGCCGACATTGCTGTATTTCCTCGGCCTGCCCGTCGCTCGCGACATGGACGGGGTTGTCCGCGCCGATCTCTTCACTCGCGCCTTCAACGGACAGCGGACGATTACATTCATTCCGTCCTATAAGGTTCCGTAGGTTCCGGGGGTATAATTAGCTCGTCTCTTTAATGGCGGTCCTGAGAGGCCGCGAAGAGGTGCACATGCCCGCACATTCGTCCCCTGACAATCCCCTCGCGAGGTCCGCATGCCCGTTGTAATGGATGCGGATCGAATCGGCCGTACGCTCGCGCGCATCGCCCACGAGATCGTCGAGCGCAACAAGGGCGTTGACGACCTCGCCCTGGTCGGCGTGCGCACGCGCGGCGTGCCGATTGCCAAGCGGCTCGCCCGCGCGTTGAAGGAAATCACCGGCCACGACGTACCCACAGGTGCGCTCGACATCACGCTCTACCGCGATGACCTGATGCGTCATGCGGTCGGGCCTCAACCGCAGGTTCGCCGCACCGAGATTCAGTTCTCGATCGACAACCGCAAGATTCTGCTCGTGGACGACGTGCTGTATACCGGCCGGACGACGCGGGCTGCGCTCGACGCGCTGATCGACTATGGGCGGCCGAAAGGCATTCAGCTCATTGTGCTGGTCGATCGCGGCCATCGCGAGCTGCCGATCAAAGCCGACTACGTCGGCAAGAACCTGCCGACGTCGCCCGAGGAGAGCGTGCAGGTCCGTTTGCTGGAGATCGATGGTCAGGACGAAGTGGTCCTCGAGGGAGGTGCGGCATGACGACGGCAAGCACGGAAGTTGATCGGAAACCCGCTGTCACGGCACTGCGCCACAAGGATCTGCTCGGCATCGGCGATCTCACGTCGGACGAGATCGCGCTCGTGCTCGACACCGCCGAAGCGATGAAGGAAGTCGGCACCCGCCCGATCAAGAAGGTCCCGGCGCTGCGCGGCAAGACGGTGGTGAATCTCTTCTTCGAGCCCAGCACGCGCACGCGCACGTCGTTCGAGATTGCCGAGAAGCGGCTCAGCGCCGACACCCTCAACGTCGCCATCGGCACGTCGAGCGTGGTGAAGGGCGAAACGCTGGCCGACACGGCACTCAATCTCGAAGCGATGTCGCCCGACATGATCGTGTTGCGCCACTCCTCGTCCGGCGCCTGCCACCTGCTGTCGCGCATCTGTCGCTCGGCCATCATCAACGCCGGTGATGGGATGCACGAGCACCCCACGCAGGCGCTGCTCGATGCGTTCACGATTCGTGAGCGGAAGAAGCAGTTGAATGGCCTGAAGGTCGCGATCATCGGCGACCTGTTGCACAGCCGCGTGTTGCGGTCGAACATCCAGCTGCTCACCAAAATGGGCGCGCAGGTGTGGGTGTGTGGCCCCCCGACGTTGATTCCCACCGACATCAGGCGATTCGGCGTCATCGCGACGAGCAGCGTGGACGAGGCGGTCGCGGATGCCGACGTCGTGATGCTGCTGCGGATTCAGCTCGAGCGGATGGAGGGCGCCTACTTCCCGTCGCTGCGAGAGTACTTCCGCGTGTTCGGGATGACCGAGGCGCGGCTGCAGCGGGCCAAGCCCGACGTGATGATCATGCATCCGGGTCCGATGAACCGCGGCGTGGAGATCGCGTCGGAAGTCGCCGACGGTCCCTATTCGGTCATCCTCGAGCAGGTGGCCAACGGCGTGGCGGTACGGATGGCGGTGCTGTATCTGTTGGCGGGCGGGGCCGAACATGAAGAAGCTGCTTAAGGGCGGGCGGGTGATCGACCCTGCGAACGGGATTGACGCGTCCTACGACGTGTTGATCGACGGCGATCGCATCGCACGCGTCGGCCGCGATCTGCCGGTGAACGGCGCCGACGTCGTCGAGATTCCTGCTGGCTTCGTGGTCTGCCCGGGCTTCATCGACATGCACGTGCACCTGCGAGAGCCGGGTCAGGAGCACAAGGAGACCGTCGCGACGGGGACAGCGTCCGCCGTGGCCGGAGGATTCACCGCCGTCGCGTGCATGCCGAACACGTCGCCGGTCAACGACAACGCCAATGTCACGTCGCTGATTCTTGCGAAAGCCTCCGAGGCGCGCCTGGCGCGTGTCTATCCGATTGGCGCCGTGTCCAAGGGATCGAAGGGCGAGCTGCTCGCCGACATCGCCGAGCTGAAGGACGCCGGCTGCGTGGCGATCACCGACGATGGTCATCCGGTGGCGACGGCGCTGCTGCTGCGTCGCGCGCTCGAGTACGCGGGGATGTTCGGGATGCCGGTCATCGAGCACTGCGAAGACCAGAGCCTCAAGGGCGACGGCGTGGCGCACGAAGGTTTTCATGCCGCCTCGCTCGGCCTGCGCGGGATCCCGGGCGCGTGCGAAGCGCTCGGCGCCGAGCGCGGGATCCTGCTCTCCGAGCTGACCGGATCGGCCTTTCACGTGGCGCACATGAGCGCGCGAGCGTCGCTGCGCGCCGTGCGAAAAGGCAAGGACAGCGGCGTGCGCGTCACGTGCGAGGTGGCGCCGCATCACTTCACGCTGACCGACGAAATGCTGGGCGCGCCGATTCCGTACGACACCAATGTGAAGATGAATCCGCCGCTGCGTGAAGCCGCCGACCGAGACGCGATGCTGGCGGGTATTGCCGATGGGACGGTGGATGTAATTGCCACCGATCACGCGCCGCATCACTACGACGAGAAGAACGTCGAATTCGACCGCGCGCCGTTTGGGATCGTCGGGCTCGAGACCGCAGTGTCGCTGTCGCTCGATCGGCTCGTCCACGCCGGCGTGATCCGATTGCCCAGGATGGTGGAGTTGATGTCCACGAATCCGGCGCGCATCCTCCGCGTCCCTGGAGGGTCGCTCGCCGAGGGCGTCCCGGCCGACGTCACCATCATCGCGCCAGACCTTCGCGTGCGCGTGCAGGCCACGGCCATGCGTTCGCGCTCGAAGAACACGCCGTTCGACGGCTGGGAGCTTCGCGGTGGCGTGGCCGCCACCGTGGTCGGCGGTCGAACGGTCTTCGTCAACCCGGATGCACCCGTACGGATATGAGCGATGGCCAGCATTCGAATTGTTCCTGCGCAGGTAACCGATGTCCCGGTGATTCTTCGCATGATCAACGCGCTCGCCGAGTACGAGCAGCTGACACATGAGGTGATCGCGACCGAAGACGATCTGCGGCAGTCGCTCTTCGGACCGCGTCCGGCAGGTGAGGTCGTGCTGGCGTACTCAGGAGAGACGCCGATCGGCTTCGCGCTCTATTTCCATACCTTCTCCACGTTCCTCGGCCGCCAGGGTCTCTACCTGGAAGACCTGTTCGTCGTTTCGGAGTGGCGCGGCAAAGGCGTCGGCAAGCAGTTGCTCGCCCACGTCGCGGCAATCGCCGAGAGCCGGAAGTGCGGCCGCTTGGAGTGGGCGGTGCTCGACTGGAACGAGTCGGCGATCGCCTTCTATCGGCGCATGGGTGCTCACGTGCTCGATGAATGGCGGATTTGCCGCCTCACCGGTTCGGAGCTTCGGGCTGTCGCTACGCGCAGATGACATGCAGCTCAGGGTAAGCCGCCTGAGCGGCGCAATTGCGGCGTCACTCGTCGTCGTTCTAGGCGCGCCCTACACGGGTCAGATCCGCGCCGCCATCCAGGACGCTCTCCCAGGCCAATACCGTCTCATCATCGGCGGCATTGTCGTGGCCGCTGTCGGCTTCGCCGTGTTGACGGCACTGCTACGAATCACCGAGCGACGCCTCTCGCGTTATGGGCTGCTCGCGCTCGCGGTCGGCGGCGGTGGCACCTATGCGTGGCTCACGGCCACCGGCAATGCCAACGTGGATGTCGTCGAGCGGTTTCATCTCGTCGAGTACGGCGTGTTGACATGGCTGTACTACCGCGTATGGCATGGACGCGGCGACGTGACGTCGCTGGTGTTTCCGGCGTTTGCGGCGTTCATGGTCGGCATCTTCGACGAAGGACTGCAGTGGCTCGTGCCGGCCCGCGTCGGCGAGCTTCACGACGTCTTGCTGAATAGCGTCTCGATTGCCTGCGGGCTGGTGTTCAGCCTGGGACTCGAGCCGCTGATCGGCGAGCGATGGATGCCCGATCGCCGCGGGCGACGCGCACTCACCCTGTTCGCGGCGGCCACGCTCGTGATGCTCGCCGCTTTTGTCCATACCGTGCACCTGGGCTACGAGATCAACGATCCGGAGGCCGGTGTTTTTCTCTCGCGGTACTCGGCGGAGGAGTTGCTGACGGCGTCGCGCGACCGCGTGGTGCGCTGGCAAGCGGAGCCGCCACGCCAGCTCCGTCGGACGTCGATCGAGGACCACTATCTCGCCGAAGGCGTCTGGCACGTGCAGCGCCGCAACGAAGTCGCCGACCCGCAGCGCATCTGGCACGAGAATCTGATCCTGGAGAAGTATTTTTCGCCGGTGCTGAACTTTCCGACCTACTCGACCGGCGCCGGCGCGAAGTGGGCGGCCGAGCAGCGGGCACATGCGGAAGCCCAGGCCGGAACAGAAGCGAGCCCCTATCGCAGCACCGCGAATCCGTATCCGATCTACACATGGAGTCCGGTGTTGTTCTGGCTCGCGGTTGTCGGCGTGATTGCGGTGCTCTCGGCACTGCTGGTTGTGCCCACGAGCCGTAGTGTCCGGCTTCAGCCGGACCCTCAGCAGATAATCAAGAAGTGACGACGACCGCTGAGCGGCTCGAAGGCCTCTACAAGGCTTTCGACCATGTGACGTCAGCAACCGATCCGGTCCACATCGTCCGGCGCTTTCGTACGCCAGAGGATCGCGAGATCGTCGGGTTTTGTGCAGCAGGCCTCGCCTTTGGGCGTGTGGCCAGCGTGCTGCAGTCGATCGAGTCGCTGCTGACGGTAATGGGTCCGCATCCCGCGCGATTTGTGCGCGACTTCGATCCAGCCCGAGAGCGCGATCGGCTCGCGCCGCTCGTGCACCGGTGGATTCGTGGCCGCGACCTCATGGCACTGCTGCTCATCCTGCAGCGGATGCTGCGCGAGTCAGGCTCGATCGAAGCGTTCTTTCTCGAGGGTGACGACCCCGCCCAGCCGCACGTTGGCGCCGCGCTCGACTCTTTCTCGACGCGCGCCCTGGCCACCGGCTTGCGCGAGGCTTACGGCCGTCGTGTGCCGAAGCAGCGGGGCGTGTCGTACTTTTTTCCGCGGCCCTCAGCCGGAAGCGCGTGCAAACGGCTGAACCTGTTTCTGCGGTGGATGGTCCGACGTGACGAAATCGACCTGGGCGTCTGGACGCGCCTGTCTCCAGCGCGGCTGGTCGTCCCGCTGGACACGCACGTCATCCGGCTCGGCCGCTGTCTTCGGCTGACCCGATACACGAGCCCTGGCTGGAAGATGGCCTCGGAAATCACAGGCTCGCTGCGGACCATCGATCCGCTCGACCCGGTCCGCTACGATTTCGCCCTCTGCCACGTCGGGATGACGAACGCCTGCGGTTTCGGCAAGCCCCAGAAGGACTCACAGTGCCCCCTGAAAGGCCTGTGTTACCCAGGGCCCAGGCGGAAAAAGAACTAAAAAGCGGCGATGTCGAATTCGGGCTTCCCCGAACGACTATCCGGTGTTCGAGAAGTTTTCACCTGACCCGGCCTTCGCCTCCGGCTTCGCGGGGCAGGCCTTTCGGAGGGAGCCATGAAGTATCTGTGCCTGATTTACGACGATGAGAAGAAGTGGGAGACGATGTCCAAGGCTGAGGCTGATGCCTATATGGGCGAGTACTTTGCGTTCACCGACGCGATCAAGGGCAGCGGCCACCATATCGCTGGCCACGCGCTTCAGCCGGTGCAAACGGCGACCACGGTACGGTCGCGCAACGGCAAGCTGTCCACCACTGACGGTCCCTTCGCCGAGACCAAGGAACAGCTCGGCGGCTACTACCTGATCGAAGCCCGGGATCTGAACGACGCTCTGCAGGTGGCGCAGCGGATTCCGTCTGTTCGCACCGGCAGCATCGAGGTCCGGCCGATCCAGGAGTTCAACTAAGTTGGAGGCGCGGGAGACGGTCGATGCCGTCTACCGCGCTGAGTCGCGGCGTGTCCTCGCGACGCTGATTCGTCTCCTCGGCGACTTCGATCGCGCCGAGGAGGCGCTTCACGATGCGTTCATCGCGGCGGTCGAACGGTGGCCGCGCGACGGGGTCCCCGACAATCCCCGGGCCTGGCTGGTATCCACCGGTCGCTTCAAGGCGATCGACGCCATGCGCCGGCGCGCGCGTTTCGATGCCGCGCTGGGCGAGCTCGCCGCGCAAATCGAATCGGCGACGAGCGACGCGTCGGCCTGGGATGACGACACCGTCGAGGACGATCGGCTGCGCTTGATCTTCACGTGCTGCCACCCGGCGCTCACTCCCGACGCACAGGTCGCGCTCACGCTCCGCGAGGTGTGCGGTCTCACCACCGAGGAGATCGCGCATGCCTTCCTGACCACGCCGTCCACGGTCGCGCAGCGCATCGTCCGCGCCAAAGCCAAGATTCGCGATGCGCGGATTCCGTATCAGGTTCCGGCGCGCGCCGATATTCCAGCCCGTCTCGACACGGTGCTCCATGTCGTGTATCTCGTCTTCAACGAGGGGTACTCGGCGTCGGCGGGCGAGTCGCTCATGCGCCACGATCTCTCCGGCGAGGCGGTTCGACTCGGCCGACTGATCGCCGAGCTCTTGCCGGAAGCCGAGGTCATTGGACTGCTTGCCTTGATGCTGCTCCACGAGTCGCGCCGTGCCGCGCGCACGACGGAATCAGGCGAGCTGGTGCTGCTCGACGAGCAGGACCGGACGCGCTGGAATCGCGAGCAGATCGCCGAAGGCTGTGCTCTTGTCGAACGGGCGCTGACCGGAAAGCGCTTCGGACCGTACACGCTTCAGGCGGCCATCGCAGCGGTGCATGCGGAGGCGGCGACGGCGGCCGCGACCGACTGGCCGCAGATTGTGGCTCTCTACGACGTGCTGATGCGCGCCGATCCCTCGCCGGTCGTCGAGCTCAATCGCGCAGCGGCCATCGCGATGCGCGACGGTCCGGCGGCCGGACTCGCCTTCGTGGACGCGATTCTCGCCCGGGGCGATCTCGACGAGTATCATCTTGCGCACTCGGCGCGTGCCGACTTGTGCCGTCGTCTGGGCAGGCTGGCGGAGGCCCGCGTGTCCTACGAGCGGGCGCTTTCGCTGACGAAGCAAGAGCCCGAGCGCCGGTTTCTCGAGCGGAGACTGCGCGCGCTGGCGATTAACTGACCTTCCGCTTCGCCGAGAAGAGCGAGTCGTACGCGGCCTGGGTGCCCTCGACCATGCGGTCCACAGTGAACCGATCCCGTGCGCGCTGCAAAGCCGCTTCGCCCATACGCGCTCTCAGCTTGGGATTCTTCAGCAGCTGAACGATTCGCCCCGCCATCGCCTCGTGATCGCGAATCGGAACGAGGAACCCGGTTTCGCCATCGACCATTACTTCAGGAATCGCTCCGGCATCCGTCGTCACCGCAGCTTTTGAGGCGGCCATCGCATCCACGAGCGCCGTGCACATGCCCTCCGTCGTCGAGCTCATCGCAAACAGGTCGAATCCCTTGGTCAGCTCCACTGCGTCGTCGCGGAAGCCGGCAAGAAACACGTGCCGTTCGAGGTGCTTATGGCGAATGTGCTCTTCGAGCGCGTGGCGGAGCTCACCGTCGCCGACGATGACGAACCGCGCGTCGGGTACCTGACGTACCGTGATGGCGGCGGCGTCAATGAGATGGTGCTGCCCTTTGTGTGGAACCAGCGCCGCGACGTTGCCGACAATCGGCGCCTGCATCGGCAGGTAGAACGCGGCGCGCACGTTGGCCGGTTCAAGCCGGACGATCCGGTCCACGTCCACGCCTTCGTTGACGATCGTGATCTTGGCCCGCGGTACGCCGTCGGTGACGAGGCGGTCGCTGATCACGCGACTGTTGGCGATGAAGCCGTCCACCTGCGCGTACGTCCACCGTGAGAACGACGAGTGGCTGACTCGCAACTCGGTGCGCCGCGAGGCCACCAGCACCGGCGGGGGTGTCGGCGCTGTAATCGAAAGCGCAGTGGCGGCCATCGTCACCGCAAACGGATCGTGCGCGTGAATGAGGTCAGGATTGAGTTGCTTGACGACGCGCGACAGCCGCCATGCTGCGGCCAGGTCGATCTCGTGGTCCGGCGCGAGCGGGATCAGGTCGGTTCCCTCGGACATGCGTCTGAACAACTCGCCTTGTGGATGCGCGACGAGCGCGGCGCGCTCCCGTCGCGCGCGAAGACCCATCACGGTGTACATCACCTGGTTGGAGCCGCCTGTCCAGTTCCGCGATGTGTCGATGTGCAAGGAGAACACTTAACTCAATTCCCAACTGCCAACTACCAACCTCCAACCACTCCCAACCCCCAACGCCCAATCCCCAACGAAGCGCAACGCTCAACGTTGGGCGTTGGGAGTTGGAGGTGGTTGGGAGTTGGAAGTTGGTAGTTGGGAGTTGTGTTGCAACTCCCACAACTTTGCGAACTTCAGAAACACCGAGTACGAGTTCATCAGCGAGATCGTGAGACCGACGGTGCCGTCGAGGAACCCTCTGCGCAGGATGTAGTTCCGCAGGAACGCGGCCGGCGGATGCCCGAGCAGGGCAAGCGGTCCGGTGCGTTGCCCGCGCTCGTACATCTGGCGTGCAGCCAGCGTCGTGTAGTGATTGATCCTCTCGAGCTGATCTCGCAAATCGCGGAACGAGTAGTGCTGCAGCTCGTTGACGAGTTGGCCAGGCCCGCCATCCACGCTCACAGATTCGTGCACATGCAGTCCGGTCCAGCGCGCGGCGCGACGGTCGTAGAGGCGTGTCTGGTAGTCGGGATAGAAGTCGGTCGTCCGTACCCAACGTCCGAGGTGATAGGCGACGCGCGGGACGCGATAGCCTTTGCGCGACGGCTCGGTGGCGAGCAGTGCGTGGACTTCGCCAGCGAGCGCCTGGGTAATACGCTCGTCGGCGTCGAGCGAGAAAATCCAGTCGTGCGTGGCCAGAGTGTGGGCGAAGTTTTTCTGATCGACGTAGCCGGACCAGGTGCGTGTCTCGACCCGGGCGCCTTTCGATCGCGCGATCGCGACGGTGTCGTCAGTGCTTCCCGAGTCTACGACGATGATTTCGTCGGCCCAGGAGGCACTGTCGATCGCCGCCGCGATGTGGTCTGCCTCGTTGAGGGTGATGATGGTGACCGAGACCTTCGGCACACCGGAATCTTACGTGGAAATTGACGAATGACGAGGGACGATTGACGAAGGCACGAAGGACGATCGACGAAGGCGGTCAGCGCATCACATGCGTCAACCGTCCTTCGTCAATCGTCAATTCACGATGCTCTTACTGCTGCGTAGAGACCGGACCGATGCCGCCGCCACCTAGCGGCACCTCCTGCACGGTCTCGAAGTCAACGACCGACTGGTTGTAATCGAGGATCGCTCTCAGCTCGTTATTGCGCGCCAGCGAGAGGTCGCGCTGCGTTTGGAAGACGATGAAGCTCGTGGACGTGCCGGCCTGGAACTTCCGCTGCTCGGCCTCGAGGCGTTGCTCGGCCAACTGGCGCGACGCGCGGGTGCTTTGGACACGCTGCTGGTTGGTCTGCACGTTCCGCGCTTGCTGCCGAACCTGGGTTGAGACCTGCAGCTGCTGGTTCTTGAGGCGCGTCTGTGCCTGGTTGTACTGCAGGCGGGTGCGAGCGAGATTCGCCTCGGCCTGAGACGTGCCGATCGGATAGGTGATGTTCAGCGCCGCGGTCCAACTCGGGCTGCTCAGTCCGAGCAGGTCGCGCAGCACACTCGTATAGGCCTTTTGGATCGGAACGGTCGGCGCGTTCGGATCAACTGGCAGACCCGGAATGTTGGCTCTGGGGAGCTGTGTCCCACCGAGCGCCGCCAGTCCGTAGCTCAGGTTGGCTTGCACGTCGGGCAGCGTCTGGTTGCGGAAGAAGCGGATGTTGATCTCCGTCGCTTCCATTGAGGTCTTGGCTTGCTGAAGGTCGGTCCTTCTCTCGAGCGCGTTTCGTACGGCGGCCTCCACGTCCACGCTCGTCGGCTGAAACGGCGGCAGGTCGCTCGGCTCGATTCGGATGTTCCAGAAGTCCGGCATGGCTGGATCGAAGACCAGCGCCCGCAGTGTGTCCTCCGCTGTCGCGATGTTGGCCTGCGCGACGATGACGGCTTCCTCACGCGCGGCAACCTCCGATTGGGCTTCGACGATGTCGATTGGGGGGACGGTGCCGATTTCGACACGCGAGCGCGTGTTGCGCAGCGATTCCTGCGCCAGCTCGAGCGATTGCTGCTGCACGGCGAGGGAGGCGACCGCGTAGGCCAGGTTCCAGTACGCGTTGCGCACGGTGCGCGTCGTCGAGGCGAGCGTTTGCCTGAGGCCGACGTCGGCGATCTCACGGTTCTTCCCGCTCACCAGCACCTGCTGTCGAACGTTGTCGATCGCCCAGCCGCGCATCAGCGACTGCTGATAGTTCATCGAGAGCGCCGAGTTGAGCTGCGGCTTCCACGTGTTGCCGCTGTTGTTGCTCGACGAACGTGAGTTGTCCCACCCGACGTCGTAGAGCCCGCCCCAGGGCAGCGTCTGCGTCAGGCCGAAGTTGCTGGTGACGGTTTCTTGTTTGAGATTTGCTTCAGCGCTGGCCGTAAACAGGTTGGTTGACGGCCGTTGGAAGCTGTTGTTGGCAATCTGCGAGTTGAACGACGGCGCCCACGCACTTCGCGCCGACAGGACGTTGAGATCCTCAATCTGCGGATCGAGCCGCGAGATCTGAATACCCAGGTTGTTCTCGATCGCGAGCTTGACGGCTTCGTCGGCGGTGAGGCGGCGGACCGGGCGACCATCGGCCGCCGGCTGCTGCGCACCGGCCGGTTGCTGCGGGCTGGCTGGCTGCTGTGCGCTGGCCGCCTGGAGCGCGGCCGACAGGAGGCTGACATGCCCTCTGGCACTTCCACCCACCGCGGATGAGACGAAGGCCTCAGGACTGGTGGCAGGGGTCTGTGCGGAAACGGACACCTGCGTTCCGAAAGCGGCCGCAATCAGGGCTGCGAGGCAGGTTCGAGAAATAGTCGTACGCATCTCTCCGGACTCCACAAATCTAGGACTGGTTAACCTTTGCTATGACGGACGGCCTCAGCCGGATGTTCTGATACTGCAAAAGGTATACTCGGCCCAGATGGCTCCCGTCACTGCTGATTCCGTGCTCGACCGCTTCCGGCAGTCGGGCGCACTGCTCGAAGGGCATTTCCGGTTGACCTCCGGGCTGCACAGTCCAGGGTACCTGCAATGTGCCCTGGTGCTTCAACATCCGGCGCAGGCCGAGGCCTGCGGGGCGGAGATTGCCGAGCGCGTGCGCGGTCTCGGCGCGCAGATCGTCCTGTCACCCGCCCTGGGCGGGATTGTGATTGGGCAGGAGGTCGGCCGGGCGCTGGGGATCCGCGCCATCTTCGCCGAACGGCAGGACGGCACGCTGATGCTCCGCCGCGGGTTCACGCTGTCGCCGGGCGAAAGAGTTCTCGTGGTCGAGGACGTCGTCACCACCGGCGGCTCGACGCGCGAGACGATCGACGTGGCGCGTGCGGCTGGTGCGCAGGTCGTCGGTGCCGCCTCGATCATCGATCGCAGCGGGGGGCAGCAGGCCCTCGACGTGCCGTATCACGCGCTTGCCACCATCTCGTTGCCGACGTATCAGCCAGACGCCTGTCCGCTCTGCGCGGCCGGATCGCCGGTAGTGAAGCCCGGATCTCGTGCCTGACTCCGCAGGGTAGGCCGGGTCTTGTTTTGTAGACCCGGCAATCATGCGAAATCTCAGATTAACCCTCGCGTACGACGGAACTCGTCTCGTCGGTTGGCAGCGGCAAGCCGAAGGCGACTCCGTGCAGGGGCTGCTCGAGGACGCGCTCGCGCGCTTCGAGGGCGCGCCGGTCACGGTGCACGGCGCGGGGCGGACCGACGCCGGTGTGCATGCGCTCGGTCAGGTGGCGAGCGTTCAGGTCACCTGCACGCATGACGTGAACACGCTCACCCGTGCGCTCAACGCGCAATTGCCCGAAGACGTGCGCGTGCTTTCCATCACTGAAATGCCACTGGAGTTTCACGCGCGTTTCAGCGCTCGATCGAAAACCTACCGCTATCAGATTCGCCACGGGATGATTGGCGATCCGTTCGAGCGGGCCTACGTGTGGCATATGCCGGAGCGGCTCGACGTCGCGTCGATGAGCGCGGCGGCCGGCGTCCTCGTCGGCACGCACGATTTCGCGGCGTTCAAGAGCATCGGCAGCCCGACGCGCGACAGTGTGCGGACGGTGACCCACTCGGCGATCGCGGATAGCGACGGCCGGCTGACCTATGAGATCTCCGGCGACGGGTTCCTTCGTCATATGGTGCGGGCGATTGTCGGAACCTTGGTCGAGATCGGCCGCGGATTTCGCGAGCCGGCGTCGATGGCGTCGGTGCTGCGGGGTTCTGCACGCGGCGACGCAGGCGCAACCGCCCCGCCGCAGGGCCTCTTCCTGGTCCGTGTGGATTATCATTAAGTGCTTTGTCCAACGAAGGATTGCGCCGTGTCGCTTGAGGATCTCCTGGCGTGGATTCCGCCTGGACACGCTGACGAGACGCTGGCCCGCGAGATCCAGTTCGACCGCCTGCCGGCGCACGTCGCCATCATCATGGACGGCAACGGCCGCTGGGCCGCGCAGCGTCACCTGCCGCGCGTCGAAGGTCATCGCGCTGGTATCGATGCGGTGCGGGATTCGGTCGAAACTGCTGCGCGTTTGGGCATCGGCGTGCTGACGCTGTACGCATTCTCCATCGAGAATTGGAAACGGCCGGCCAGCGAGATCGGCACGCTCATGCGTCTGCTCAAGCGCTATTTGCGCTCGGAGCTGAACACGCTGCTGCGTAACGACATCCGCTTCCGTGTGATCGGCCGCATGGAAGAACTGGCGCCCGACATCCAGGACGAGCTCAATGTCGCGATCGAGCGGACCAAGAACAGCGGCGGCATGCTGTTCAACATCGCGCTGAACTACGGAGGACGCGCCGAGATTGTCGATGCCGCGCGACGGGCCATCGACGCAGGCGTCCGCGCCGAGGATCTCGACGAGCAGCGCTTCGCGAGTTTCCTCTACACGGCCGGTCAGCCCGATCCGGATCTCCTCATCCGCACCAGCGGTGAAATGCGCGTGAGCAACTTCTTGCTCTGGCAGATCGCGTACTCGGAGATCTACGTGACGGACACGCTGTGGCCCGACTTCCGCCGGCGCCATCTGATCGAGGCGGTACTGGCGTATCAAAAGCGCGAGCGCCGCTACGGCGGGATCAGCGCCCGGGCAGTCATCGGCGCGCAATGAAGCCTCGTTTGCACGCATGACCCGCCTCGTCAGTGGTGTCGCGCTCGCTGCGGCGGCACTTGTGGCGATTCGATTTCTGCCAGTTCTTCCGCTGCGTGTTCTGGCGTGTCTCGTCGCCGCGATGGCTGCGAAGGAGTATCTCGAAATCGTGGACAGCCCGATCAGGGCCGTCGTGCTGGTCGTGGCATTGTGTTGGGTCGTGTCGAGCACATCGGCGGTGTCGGCGCTGGTGCTGCTGACGATGGCCCTGTTGTGGGTCGCAGCGGAGGTGTTGATTTCGAATCACTCGGTCCAGCAGGCGGCCACGGGCATCTTCGCGGCCGCCTACATTGGTATGCCGCTCGGGATGTTGGTCGCAGTGCACGATCGACTGCAGTGGCCGGCGACCCTGCTGCTGATCGGCACGGTCGCGGTGAGTGATTCGATGCAGTACTACACAGGCCGGCTCCTCGGTCGTCATCCGCTGGCGCCAACCATCAGCCCGAAGAAGACCATCGAAGGCGCCATCGGCGGTGTGGTGTTCGGGATCGTCTTCATGACGCTGATCGGCCCGCGAGTGCTGCCGTTCACGGGATACCTGCCGCTCGTGATCCTGGGTCTGCTCGTCGTCGTGTTCGGAATCTGCGGAGATTTGTTCGAGTCGCGCTTGAAGCGCACGGCCGGAGTGAAAGACAGCTCGTCGCTTATTCCGGGGCACGGCGGCGTACTCGATCGCATCGATGCGCTGCTCTTCGCTGTCGCGCCGTTTTATCTCTACATTCGCAACGTCACGTGAAACAACTGGCAATCCTCGGCTCGACCGGATCGATTGGCCGCAGCGCGCTGGCCGTCGTTGACGCGCATCCCTCGCGTCTGCGGGTCGTGGCGTTGGCTGCTGGTGATAACGCTCCGCTGTTGGCCGAACAGGTGCGCCGCTACGGGCCCGAGGTTGTGGCGATGGCGACGAGCGAGGGCGTGGATCGCTTGCGTGCCGCGTGCGGTGCGGATGCGCGAGTCGCGATGAGCGGCGGCGCCGAAGGTTTGATTGCGGTCGCCACGCATCCGTCGGTGGACATCGTCATCTGCGCCTCGTCTGGTACAGCGGGACTCGAAGCGGTGCTCGCGGCAATCGCCGCAGGCAAGACGATCGCATTGGCGAACAAGGAAGTGCTGGTCATGGCCGGTGCGCTGGTGACGGCGGCCGCGCGCCGTCATGGCGTCTCCATCCTTCCGGTAGACAGCGAGCACAACGCCGTGCATCAGTGCCTCCACGGACGCCAGCAGTCCGAGATCCGCCGCTTGATCCTCACGGCGTCCGGGGGGCCGTTCAGGGACTTCGCCCCCGCACAGTTGCAGCAGGTCACTCCCGAGGAGGCGCTGCGCCATCCGACCTGGCAAATGGGCCGCAAAATCACCGTCGATTCCGCGACGTTGATGAACAAGGGCCTCGAGGTGATCGAAGCACACTGGCTGTTCGGTGTCGGTGCCGATCGCATCGAGGTCGTGATTCATCCGCAGTCGATCGTCCACTCCATGGTGGAGCTGGTCGATGGATCGGTGATTGCACAACTCGGCGTTACCGATATGCGGTTACCCATCCAGTACGCGTGCTCGTATCCTGAACGTTGGGACGGCGCCCTACCATCGCTCGACCTGAGCAAGGCGGGACGACTCGAGTTTCATCCCCCAGATCTCGAACGATTTCCGTGTCTGGGTCTCGCGTACCGTGCGCTCCGAGCCGAAGGAACCCTGGCAGTCGTCTTAAATGCAGCAAACGAGGTGGCCGTCGCGGTATTCCTCGACGGCCGGCTCGGATTCACCTCGATTCCGACGGTCATCGAACGGACAATGAACGCGCATTCCGTCGAAGGCGTCTCAACAGTCGAGACGGTTCGGCGCGCGGATTCATGGGGGCGGACGTACGCCCGTGAAATGGCCGCCGAGTTAGAATTGACAGTCTGAGGTTCTGGTTTTGATCACGCTACTGGCGTTTCTTTTCGTGCTCGGTGTCCTCATTTTCGTTCACGAATTGGGGCACTTTCTCGCGGCACGGCGGCACGGCGTTCGGGTTCTGACGTTCTCCCTGGGCTTTGGGCCGAAGATCCTGAAGGTCAAGCGCGGCGACACCGAATACTGCATCAGCGCGGTTCCGCTTGGCGGCTACGTCAAGATGGCCGGTGAGAATCCCGAGGATCCGCGATCGGGTCACCCCGACGAATTTCTCTCCAAGACCAAGTGGCAGCGTTTTCAGATCCTCTTCGCCGGCCCGGCGATGAACATCCTGCTGGCGGTCGTAGTGACGGCCTTCGTCCTGGGCATTCAGGGCGTACGTGTGCCGGTCTATTTCGATCAGCCCGCGCTTGTCGGCTCGGTTGTCTCGGGTTCACCTGCTGAGAAAGCGGGCCTCACGCGGGGCGACCGTGTCATCACCGTGTCCGGCGACACGATTGCGACCTGGAAAGACCTCGATCTGGCGATCGGCATCCGGAGACCGAACCGTGACCTGAGCATCACGGTTCTGCGAAACGGTCAGCCGGTGACGATGAACGTGCGGCCCGTGGCTGAGGGCAAGTACCAAGTCAGCGACATCGGCGTCCTGCCGGATGCGAACCCGATCATCACGCGCGTGATTTCCGGCGACCGCGCCGAGCAGGCCGGTCTGAAAGCCGGCGACATCATCGTCGCCGTGAACGGCGAGCGGATGGCGACCCGCATGCAGCTCATCGACGTCATCTCGAAGAGCGGCGGCAAGAACATTCAGGTGACGGTGCGCCGCGGTGAGGGTGAAGAGACCGTCAGCGCCACGCCGGAACAGCGCGGCGCGCGCGGCTGGTTGGGCGTGGAGTTGTCCGAGCCCACCAAGTCATTCACGCCGGGCCCATTCGAAGCGGTCAAGCTGAGCGTCCAGCACAACATCGAATCGTCGGGAATCATCTTCAGAACACTCGCCGGACTCTTCACCGGCGAGACCTCAGTGCGGCAGCTGCAGGGGCCGGTTGGCATCGCGCAGCTGTCCGGAGAGTCGGCGCAGGAAGGCTTCATCACGCTGCTGTCGCTGATGGCGATGTTGAGCATCAACCTCGGCATCCTCAACCTGATGCCGGTGCCGGTCCTCGACGGCGGACACATCCTGATCATGGCGCTCGAAGGCATCGCCCGACGCGACTTCAGCATGCAAGTGAAAGAGAAGATGCTGCTGGCCGGCTTCGTGGTGCTGATGATGTTGATGGTGACGGTGATCTACAACGACCTCACCCGCATCAGTTGGATTGAGCGCTTCATGCCCTGGCGTAATTAGCAGAGAGAGAGGTCATTCATGACGGCGATCTTTCGCGGGCTCCTGATCGGAGTCATCCTCGCGAGTCTGTCGGCGCCGGCGGCGGCACAACAGAGCTCCACGGTGACCCAGGCTGACATTCAGCGTCTTCAGGACAACGTGTATCTCGCCGATCGTGATGTCTCGCAGGCGCGAAGCCGCGACGCCGCGCGTGCGACGCAGCTCCAGTCCGAGCTCGACGATCTTCGCGACGAGGTCGTGTATCTCAAGGTGAAGCTGCGGAAGGAGCGGACGCTCTCGCGCGCCGAGTATGCCGACGTACGCGATCGCATCGACGATCTGCGCTCACGCGCCCGCGGCGAATCGTCGAGCCCCGTATCATCCTCGTCTTCGTCCTCGTCGCCGGTGGCGCCGGGATCACGGCCGGCAAGTGCGCCACCGACAGGGGCGACCACGGCAGTGTCCCCAGGGTCCGCGCCGACCTCGTCCACCTCGTCACGCACGAGCACGGCGACTCGGCCTGCCGGCACCGTGGAGGTCCCGGTGGGAACGGAGATCGATGTGCGTCTGCAGAACGCACTCAACTCGGGCACCAACCAGGTCGAGGATCGCTTCGAGGCCACGACACTCGTGGACGTCGGGGTGAGCAGCCGCGTGGTGATACCGGCTGGCTCGGTGATGCGAGGCGTGGTTACGCAGGTCGAGCCTGCCACGCGGACCAACCGTACTGCGCGCATGACCGTAAGCTTCGATCAGGTCACCGTGAACGGCCAGGCGTACGCGATTCGCGGCACCGTCACGCAGGCCATCGAAGGCGAAGGGATCAAGGGTGAGACCGCTCGCATCGGCACCGGCGCCGGTGTCGGCGCCATCATCGGCGGCATTCTCGGTGGCTTCAAGGGCGCCCTCGCCGGAATCCTGATCGGCGGCGGCGGCACGATCGCGGCGACCGAAGGCAAGGAAGTCCAGATCCCACAGGGCGCGGTACTGCGCGTCCGCCTCGATTCGCCGGCCTACATCACGCCGCCGGCTCGTTAAAACAACTCCCGTTGGGAGTTAGGACGTCCTGGCGACGTCTTTCATAGCGCCGCGCGCAGCCGCAATCGTCTTCTTGATGTGCGCGTCGGTGTGCGCGCTCGAGAGGAACCACGCCTCGAATTGCGACGGCGGCGGATACACGCCTCGCTTCAGCATGCCCCGGAAGAACGTTCCGTATGCCGTCGTGTTTGCGGCCAGCGCCGACTGATAGTCGCGTACGGGTGTGGATGTGAAGAACGGCGTGAAGAGCGAGCCGAACGCGTTGACCTGGAGAGCGATGCCGGCGTCGCGCGCGGCAGCGGCCAGTCCCGACGCGAGCTTCGACCCGCGCGCTGCCAGATCGCGGTACAACTTCGGCGACAGCCGCTTCAGCGCCCATAGGCCCGCCGTCATCGCCACGGGATTCCCTGAGAGCGTGCCCGCCTGATAGACCGGACCCGCTGGCGCGACCATGTCCATAATCGCGGCGCGTCCGCCATAGGCGCCGACGGGCAGCCCGCCGCCGATGATTTTGCCCAGGCAGGTCAGATCGGGACGGATACCGTAGACCGCCTGCGCGCCTCCCGCCGACGCGCGAAAGCCTGAGATGACCTCGTCGAAGATCAACAGGCTTCCGCTGCGCGTGCAACGCTCGCGCAGCCCGGTGAGGAAATCATCGGCGGGCGGCACGACCCCGATGTTGCCGGCGATCGGCTCGACGATGACCGCGGCGATGCTGCCCTCGTGCTCGGTGAGCAGCGCATCGACGGAATGCAGATCGTTGTAGCGGGCAAGCAGCGTATCGGCGGCCACCGGCGCCGGCACTCCAGGGCTGGTCGGAATACCCAGCGTCAACGCCCCCGAGCCGGCCTTCACGAGAAATGCGTCGGCGTGTCCGTGATAACAGCCTTCGAACTTGATGATCTTGTCCCGGCGCGTATAGGCGCGGGCGACGCGGATCGCGCTCATCGCGGCCTCGGTGCCGGAACTGACGAAGCGGACGCGTTCGAGCGACGGCATGAGCCGCTGGACCTGTTCGCCGAGCTCGTGTTCGAGCGCCGACGGCGCACCGAAGCTGGTGCCCTTCCGCGCCGCGGCGCCGATCGCCTGCACGAGCGCGCGCGGTGCGTGACCGTGAATCAGCGGCCCCCAGGACATCACGTAGTCGATGAAGCGATTGCCGTCCACGTCCTGGATGATGGCGCCCGCGCCGCTCTTGATGAAGAGCGGCGACCCGCCGACGGCCTGGAAGGCGCGAACGGGACTGTCAACGCCGCCCGGCAGCACCTGGCTGGCCCGGGCGAACAGCTTCTTTGAACGTGTCGGTGTCTTCACAGAGAGCGTGCGGCGTCGCGGGCGTAGTAGGTGATGATCATGTCCGCTCCGGCGCGCTTGATGCCGATGAGCGACTCCATCATCACGCGCGGCTCGTCGAGCCAGCCGCGCTGAGCGGCGGCTTTCAACATCGCGTACTCGCCGCTCACGTGATAGGCGGCGGTCGGGTAGCCGAAGCGGGCTTTGACCTTCGCGAGGACGTCGAGATAGGGCAGCGCTGGCTTCACCATCACGATGTCGGCGCCTTCCTGGATGTCAATCTCCACTTCGCGAAGCGCCTCGTCCGCATTCGCGGGGTCCATCTGATGGCTCCGCCGATCGCCGAACTGCGGCGTTGAATCGGCGGCCTCACGAAACGGACCGTAGAACCCTGAGCAGTACTTGGCCGCGTACGACATGATCGCCGTTCGATCGAAGCCGCGTTCGTCGAGCGCCTTGCGGATGGCGCCGACACGGCCATCCATCATGTCGGACGGCGCGACCACATCCGCGCCGGCCACCGCGTGCGACAGCGCAGCGCGTACCAGCTGCTCGACGGTGGCGTCGTTGACGATCTCGTTACCCTCGATGATGCCGCAGTGGCCGTGCGACGTGTATTCACACAGACACACATCGGTCATCACGAGCAGATCGCGAACCTCACGCTTGAGCGCACGGACCGCGGACTGAACGGGAGCATCAGGATCGGCAGCCGCGGATCCTTCAGCGTCCTTCTGTTCGGGCAAGCCAAACAGAATCACCGCCGGCACGCCGTCGGCCTTCGCGGCCGCAGCTTCCTTCACCGCTTCATCGACCGACAGCTGGAAGACACCTGGCATCGACCCGATCTCGCGGCGAACGCCCTCGCCACCGCAGATGAAGAGCGGATAGATGAAACAGTCCGGCGTCAGCCGCGTCTCGCGTACAAGCGAGCGAATGGCCTCGGTCCGGCGCAGTCGCCGCGGACGGCGCGTTAAAGAAAGCGAAGTCCGAGTGGTGACAGCCATAGGTCGATCTTGCCATGAAGAACTAAAGCTTAGTTCTTCGTTCTTAGTTCTTCGTTCGCACCGTTGGTCACGTGCAGTGCGATGGCGGCCACCAGCGCCGGAATCGTGGAGACGGCTGGCACGACGCTCACGGCGAGGCCCAGCTGCGTCGCCGCGTCCGCCGTCACCGGTCCGATCGCGGCCACGACGGTGTTCTTCAGGAGATCGATTGTCTGCTCGGCGCCGTAGATGGCCGAGAAGTTGCGCACGGCCGATGGACTCGTGAACGTGACGACGTCGATGCGGCCGTCGAGCAGCATGCGATAGATGTCCGGTCCGCCATCCTGCTGCGCTTCCTCGAGCACCGTCCGATAGGCAACGACGTCGGTGATGATGGCCCCCGCGGCACGCAGTCCCTCGGCGATCACGTCACGGCCGATGTCGGCGCGCGGCACCAGCACGGCCGCTCCGTCGAGGCTGTTGTCCTGCGTCATCGCGGCGACGACGGCCTCGGCCCTGAACTCGTCGGGAATCAGATCCACCTTGATCCCGTAGCGCGCCAGCCGCTCGGCGGTTCCGCTGCCGACCGTGACGAGGCGGGGCCCCTTCAGCGATCGGATGTCGCGCGAGCCGTCCAGGAACGCGGTCATGAACGACTCGATCGCATTGCCACTGGTGAAGACAATCCAGTCGAAGTCGCCGGCGTTGGCCGCGGCGTTCAGCAGCGGATCCGGATCGTGCGGCGGCATGATGCGGATCATCGGCGCTTCGATCGCTTCAGCCCCAAGGACCGTGAGGCGATCGACCATCTCGGCCGCCTGGTCGCGCGGTCTCGTCACGAGCACACGCTTGCCGAACAGCGGCCGTGCGTCGAACCAGCGGAGATGGTCGCGAAAGCCCACCACGCGGCCGACGACGAGAATCGCCGGACCGCGGCGTGGCTGCTCGCTTACGCGCTCGAGCAGTTCCATCAGCGTGCCGGACACCGTTTCCTGACTCGTGAGCGTTCCGTTGTAGACGATGACCGCTTGATCGTCGCTCGGCCAGCCGTTCTCTTGCATCGCGTCGAGCATGCGCGGCAGCTGCTGTGCGCCGGCATAGCACACGATCGTGCCTTCCAGCTTGGCGAGACTCGCCCAGTCGATGTCCGGTGGTGTGCGGCTCTCGTCCTCGTAGCCGCGGACGAGGGTGATCGTGTCTCCACCGCCAGGGTATGTCACCGGCACGCCGGCGTAGGCTGGTACGCCGATGCCCAGCGGAATACCAGGGACGACTTCGAAGGGGATGCCGTTCTCATGCAGGAACAGCGCTTCCTCGCCGCCGCGATCGAACACGAAGGGGTCACCGCGCTTCAGCCGCGCCACGAGACTGCCTTCGCGCGCCTTCTCGGCCAGCAGCAGGCTGATCGCCTCCTGCGCCATCGGCTGCCGGGCCGCGCTTCCGACGTTGATCAATTCGGCGCCGGGTCGAGCATGTGTCAGCAGGCGTTGCGGCACCAGCTGGTCATGAATGATCACATCCGCGTTGCGCAGACATTCGAGGCCATGCACGGTGATGAGCCCGGGATCACCCGGGCCGGTGCCTATCAGATAGACCGCAGGATTCTTCATGGTTGTTCGCTCGTAGCGCTCGACGCGTGCTGGGCGTCGGCGAGGATCGTATCCGCCCCGCGAGCCAGCAGCGCGTCTGCGACCTGCACGCCGATGGCCTCTGGTTCGCGGATCGAACCGGCCGCGCTGGCGCGGACCTCCCGGCTGCCGTCCAGGGCGATCACGATCGCCGCCAGCGTGAGTGTCTCGCCCTGCACGCTCGCGTATGCGCCGATCGGCATCTGGCATCCGCCACCCAGACGCGCAACCACTGCGCGCTCGGCATCGAGCGCCACGCCCGCGTCCACATCATTGATCGTCATCACCAGCTCGCGTGCGCGTGTATCGTCCTCGCGAATCTCAATCGCGATGATGCCCTGACCCGGTGCCGGCACGCACGTCTCAGCCGGCAACGCCGTGGAGATCCGGTGCGCATGCTGCAGACGACGCAGGCCGGCCGCGGCGAGGACCAGCGCATCATAATCGCCCGAGTCGAGCTTGCGCAGCCGCGTGTCGAGATTGCCGCGAATCGCCTCGAAACGGGCGCCCGGAAACAGCGGCAGGAGCTGGGCAATGCGCCGGACGCTGCTGGTCCCGATTTTCGGCGCCGGTCCGAGGAATTGCGCGACCGCCTCGACCCCGGCGGCGGCGCGACCGGCCGGCAGCACGACCGCGTCGCGCGGATCTTCACGAGGCAGCACCGCTCCGATCGTCAGCCCCGCCGGCAGGACGGCCGGCAGGTCCTTGCTGCTGTGCACGGCCAGATCGATTTCGCCGGCGAGCAGGCTGTCTTCGATTTCCTTGACGAACAGCCGCTTCCCACCGATCTCGGAGAGAACGGCCTCGGCAAGCCGGTCACCAGACGTCTTGATGATCGTGATGTCGCAATCGACGCCGGCGTGTGTCTTGAGCAGCGACGCCGTCGTGTTCGCTTGATAGAGCGCGAGCTGACTGCCGCGCGTTCCGAGTTTCAGCTTCTGCATCGAGATCTACTTTCGCCGATCGGCTGACGGATCAGCCGCCGCGTCAGTAGAGCTCGATGTCGATTCGCCGGTTCGCAACCGGAACAGACGATTGACGGCTTCGGTGTAGGCCACCTGCGTCTCTTCGTCGGGCAGCGCCTTCAGCTGTTCGGTCGGCTCGAGCAGCAGCTTCTCGACGATCAGGCGTGTGACCTCGTCCACGCGGGCCCGCGCGTCCGGCGACAGCCCCGCCAGCTTTCCGTCGAGGCGCTGGAGCTCGGCTCGGCGGATCGCGTCGAAGCGCTGACGCAAGGCGACGACGGTCGGCACGGCGCCGCGTGACCGCTGCCACGTCGCGAACTTGAGCAGTTCCTCGGCGACGATCGTCTCGGCATGGGCGATCTCGCGACTGCGACGCGTCAGATTCTCATGCACGATCGATTGGAGATCGTCCACGTTGTACAGGAACACCTGTTCGATGTCGCTCACCGCCGCCTCGACGTCGCGCGGAACGGCAAGGTCGATGATGAACAGCGGATCCGCGCGATGTCTGCTGCCGGTCGTCGCTTCAATGTGTGCGCGAGTGAGGATTGGCCGCTGCGATCCGGTCGCGGTGACGACGATGTCGGCGGTGGTGAGGAGCAGCGCGAGATCGTCCCAGCGTGCGGCTCGGCCGCCGACAGACGCGGCCAACGCCTCGGCGTGCGCCGCCGTCCGGCTGGTAATAACAATTTCGCCGACGCCCTGCGCGCGCAGATGCTCGGCGGTCAGGCTGCTGATTTCACCGGCGCCGATGACCAGCACGCGGCGGCCTGCGAGTCTCCCGAAGATCTTTCTCGCGAGTGTCACCGCGGCAAAGCTGATCGAGACCGCGCCTTCTCCGAGCGCCGTTTCACTGCGCACACGCTTGCCGACGCCGAACGACCAGTGAAACAGCTTGCTCAGCATCGGGCCGGTGCAGCGACGGCCGGCCGCCGTCTCGAACGCGTCCTTCACCTGCCCGAGGATCTGCGGTTCGCCCACGACGAGCGAGTCAAGGCCGGCGGCGACGCGGAACAAATGCTTCGCCGCTGCGTCGTCGCCGAGCGAGAAGAGATGCGGTGAGAAGCTCTCGCGCGGCAACGAATGGTAGTGGCTGAGGAACTCGATGATTTCGTCGCGCGCGGTCTCCGGATTCTCGCTGGCGACGTAGACCTCGGATCGGTTGCAGGTGGACAGCACGACCGACTCGGCCGCCGAGGGCCGTGTGGCCAGCGCTTCGACCGCGGCGCCGAGATCGCGGCTCGAGAAATCGAGCCGCTCACGTACGTCAACGGGCGCCGTCTTGTGACTGACGCCGAGCAGCAGCAGATGCATTACTGAAATGTGTGGCTCGTCTGCACGAAATAGCTGACCGGCAGGAAGTTCAGCAGCACGATCGCGAAGCCCAGCGCCGAGAGCCAGGCCGCTCTGCGCCCGGTCCATCCCATCGTCGAACGTGCGAAGACCTCAAATGAATAGACCATCCACGTCACGATGGCCATGAGGATCTTCGGATCGTTGAGGCCCATTGCCTGAAGGTTGGAATTGCCCGGCGCGAGCGCGCGCGCCTGTGCCGTCCAAACCACGCCGACCACGACGCCGATCGTCAAGAACAGCCAGCCGATGACCACCGCGCGTGAGTTCATGGCGTCTAGCACGTGCAGCGACGGCAGCCGTGCGTAGAAGTATCCGAGGTGCTTCTTCTTGATCTCCTTGAACTGCAGCATGTAGGTGAGGCCGAGCATGCCAGCCAGCGCAAACGTGGCGTACGAGAACATCAGTGACAGCAGGTGCACCCAGAACCACGGACTGTCGAGCACTGGATCCGCGTTCTCAACGCCCGGTGAGAAGGCCGGAATCATCTGCAGGCCGACGGCGATCGGCAGGATGAACACGCCCATGGCCCGCTCGTCGGTGGTCAGCTCCAGATAGAGGTACGACAGAGCCAGGAGCCACACGAACGTGGAAATGGCGTGCGAGCGGCTCGCAAACGGCACGTGGCGCACCTCCATCGTCTGCATCCCGATCACGAAGGTGTGGGACAACGCTGCGAGGAGGAGGAGCGTCGTGGCCATACGCCCGACCGCCGGCTGTCGCTTGGCGAAGTGCACCGCGTAGACGATCGCGGCTGCGGCGTACAGGACGAGAGGGATCGCGTTCAACGGGCCGTCGGGGCGTAGTAGCCCTTCTTGGTGCGCGGCGTGATGTTGGCGCGCCCCACCTGCACAACCAGGCGGCGCCAGGCCCCGTCACGGCGCTGATTGCCCGACGAGTAGCCGAGTGTGTACTGGCTCGCCAGTTCGTCGGCGATTTGGGCGTAGACGCCGGCCAGATCCTCGATGCGGGCCGGGAAGAACGCCCGGCCGCCGGTCTCCTGCGCGAGCGTGCGCATCACGAACTCCGCTTCGCGGAAGCCCTTGGCCTGCACGTCGTTCCCGCGCAGGGCGATGGCGTAGATCGCCGTTTCGGATCGCTTCGCGAGATCGAGGACCTCTTCGAACGAGACCAGGCTCGATGTGTCCTCGCCGTCGGAGAAGACGATCAGCGCCTGACGACGCACGTCCTCTTCGCTGACCGCTTTGACTTTGCGGAGCTCTTTGAGCGCGATGTAGATCGCGTTGTGCAGCGAGGTCGAGCCGCCGGCATTGGTCTGCTCGATGGCGTTCTGCAGGTCGGCCTGGTTGCCAGTGAAGCCTTGTCGGATCTCGACGCGGCTGTCGAAGTCGATCACCTGAGCGATGTCGTTCGGCTTCAGCTTCTTGATGAAATTCGTCGCTGCGGTCTGCAGCGTCGTGAGGTGTTGCTCCATGCTGGCGCTGCTGTCGAGCAGCAGGGACATCGCGATCGGCTGCTGACGCCGTGAGAAAAACGTGATGTTCTGCTTGACGCCGTCCTCGAACACCGAGAAATCGCCCTCGCCCAGATCGGTCACATAGTGGTTGGACGCGTCAGTGACCGTCACGTTGAGGGAGACGATATCGATCCCAGACCGGAACGATGGGCGCTGTCGGTCGGCCGGCGTCGAGGGGGGCGACGTTGGTGGAGCCTGCGGCGCGGGAGGAGTCGCTTGAGGCGCAGGGGATGATGGCGGCGCCGCTGGCGAAGCCGGCGCAGGAGGTGTGGTCTGCTGCGCCGCTGAACCAGCTGCAAACCCCGCCAGGACGAACGCGACGACAATCGAAAAACGTGTCACCTCAAGCTCCCGACTCCCCGCGTGCTGGCGCCCCGCGCATCGTCACGCCCGTCTTCGCGGATGACACGTCGGTCCGCTCCGGCGGGATGAGCGACTGCGGCCGCCCGTAGATCACCTTGTACTGCGACGAAAGCTCACGAGCCAGCCGCTGCAACGCCGGGTCGAGGCCATGCGGACTGAGTAGCGTGATTTGCTGGCCTCCGCTTTTGGCTGGCCCATCGCTGAGGAGGAACGAGCGCTCGCGGATCCCGTGTTCTTCGCTATGGACGAATTGGCCGATGCCGACGATGTGCAGCGCGGCGTCTACCTTTTCGAGCGCCGCGACGACGTCTTTCGAATAGCGGTTCGTGAACTCGATGCCGTCGGTGATCACCGGGACGATCACGGCGCGCGGAGTTTCTCTCCGCCCCAACCCTTGAGCGGTTTCGACGATGGCGTCGAGCAGCGTCATGCCGCTCTGGGGCATTGGAAACAGACGGCCGACGGCGTCTGACAGACGCTTGGGATCGTTGGTGTAGTCCAGCGCGATCGTCGGCCGATCGGCCAGCGTGATCACTGCGATGTTGTTGCCCATCGCCATCTTGGCGACGAACTTCGACAGGGCCTCGCGAAGGAAGGTAATCTCGTCGCTCGCGGCGGTGCTGTTGTCCACGAGCAAGGCGATGTCGATCGGCTCCGTCGCACGCGACACGCGAAGCACCTCACGGCGGACGCCGTCTTCGCGGACGACGAAGGCATCGGGACCAAGGCCGGCGACTGGCTCGCCGTCCTTGTCGACAGCGCTCACGAAGAGGGCGCGCTCGCGCGATCCACGAGACTCCTGCGCAACGGTCGTCGCTTTCGCGCCGGCAAGCGCACCGATGCACGCGACGATGAGGAGCAGAATTGGCCGGGACGATGTGCGCATAAGGCGAGTCCGTGGCGCGACGCTGGGTAAGCGGCAGTATAGGTCCCGCCCGGAGCGAGCGTCAAGCTGACCTTTGTCTGAAAGCTATTGAAAATATTGGACTTGATCCACTACGAAACGGCGGGCCTACTGGGCTAGACCCGCAGTACGGATATCGAGATGAGCCGCGAGTTTATAAGCTGGTGAACTTTTTCACAAAGCCGGGATATACTGGTGGCGGTCCGGGAGTGCGCGAACGTGGCCAAGAAAGACTCTCGCTTCTCGTTTGCGCGGTCCGTCCAGGCGTTCCAGGAAAACGTTAGCCGGGCGGGTCCGGCCGCAACTGCCAGTTACTCCCTCATCGGCGCCATCGTCGTGCTGGGTGGGCTCGGCTACGCGGTGGATCGCTGGCTCGGCTGGGCGCCCTGGGGTGCGTTTGTCGGCCTCATGCTCGGCTTGGTCGTCGGGTTCTACGAGTTAGTGAAAGCGGCTCGTCGCGGATGAAGCCGGTCGTGTGGATGGTGGCTGCCAGCGGGGCAGCCTGGGTCCTCGTGGCCGCCACGCTGGCCGACCGCGCCAATCCGGAAGTGGCGTGGGGGATCGCCGGTCCGTTGACGAGTGCCGTGGTGAGTTGGGTGGCCTACATCCGGGCACATGACGCGGCGCCGGAGCGCCTCACCCGGGTGATGATTACGGCTTTTGCGCTGAAGCTGATGTTCTTCAGCGTGTACGTGACGGCGGCAATTCGGCTGCTCCACTTGCGGCCGGCTCCGTTCGTCGTGAGCTTCACGAGTGCGTTCATCGCGCTGCACGCGATGGAAGCATTCAGTTTGCGGCGCCTGGTGATGGGCGCCATGCGGTCCGGCTGAAGCCGGACACTACGAGCGATGTTGCAGCCCGAACACATTGTCGAGACGCCCGGCGCCCAGGAGGCCCTCGAGAAGTTCAATCCTGGCGAGACGATCATCGAGCACGTCTCGAACAGCTCGATCGATCACCCGCTGATTCACCTTCCCAAGGTGTTCGGCGTCGATCTCTCCGTCACGAAGCACGTGCTGATGGTGTGGATCGTCGCCGCGATCGTCTTCTTCCTGGTCACCGTCACGGTGCGGCGATACCTGCGGCAGGACAAGCACGTCCCCTCAGGGTTCATGAACGCGCTCGAGTTCCTCGTGATGTACTTGCGCGACAACATCATCGAGCCGAACGTCGGCAAGAAGTGGGTCAACAGCTATGCGCCGCTGCTGCTCACCTTCTTTCTGTTCATCCTGACCGCGAATCTGATCGGCATCATCCCGATCTTCGACGTGCTCACGCTCCTCAACCACACCGTGATCCATGCGCCGGACGACTCGTTCTTCGCTCGTGTGCTGCACGGCGGCGTCACGGCGACCGGCAACTACAACGTCACCGCGGGGCTGGCGACCGTGACGTTCCTGGCGATCATCGTCGCCGGATCACGTGCGCACGGCTTCGTGCAGCACTGGAAGAACCTCGTCCCGCACGCACCGGTCTGGCTGTATCCGCTGCTGATTCCTCTAGAAATCATCGGCATGCTGGTGCGGCCGTTCGCGTTGACCATGCGTCTTGCCGCCAACATGACCGGCGGGCACATCGCGCTGCTCGCGATCCTGTCGTTCGTGTTCATCTTCTTCGAGCTGTTCGGCCAGGCCGCGGCGCTCGGCGTCGGCGTGATTCTGTCACTGCCCGTCGGGGTCGGCCTGTCAGGGCTCGAGCTGATCGTGATCCTGGTGCAGGCATACGTGTTCACGCTGTTGTCGGCCGTGTTCATCGGCATGGCTATTCACGCTCATCATTGAGTTTGAAACGGGAGGGAAGGACGAAATGGAACTGCAGTTTGCATATATGGGCGCCGGCATCGGCGTGGGTCTCGCGGTGATTGGTGCCGGATTGGGCATCGGCCGGCTCGCAGCGGGCGCTGCCGAAGCGATCGGCCGTCAGCCGAGCGCGAGCGCGCAGATCAACGGCGCCGTTCAGCTGCCGCTGTTCCTGCTCGAAGGCGTTGCCGTGCTGGCCGTGGTCTGCGGCCTCATGATCGTCTTCAAA
>Ga0111539_10000308_pt1 | contig 59558 bp, 50 predicted proteins | sample RhiMethybrSRZTD1_FD_79667 | JGI IMG/M metagenome (GOLD analysis project Ga0111539, IMG submission 79667) | Populus rhizosphere microbial communities from Tennessee, USA - Rhizosphere MetaG P. TD hybrid SRZTD1 (version 2) (version 2) | ecosystem: Host-associated > Plants > Roots > Rhizosphere >...
TATGTCAACACCGATATTGCGGCCGGCCCTCCCGTCGTCGGCTGTTACTATGATCCGTGGTACGGCAATATCTGCGGAGTAAGCCAGCCTACAAAATCCGGTACCTTTCTTAGCTATGGAGTTGGAGGCGGGCTGCGTTGGGACGTCAACAACTTGTTGTTTTTCCGCGGCGGCGCACGACAAGAGTGGATCGATTTGTCCCACACCGGCACGCCAAGTTTTACAATAATCAAGCTCGATCTTGGCTTCAAGTTCTAATTGGTCAGTCACGAACACGCAATTCGATTCCTAGGCATAAGGAGACGAGTGCGAGAGAGTCCGGTTGAGTTTTCATGGACAGTTGGTTCTGACAATTTATCTTTCCATATCGGCAAGCGCCAATCCGACTCTATTGAGTTATAGTCAATATTCAGAGGCCAACGTGATGTATGGCCCCGGAGCATGATTCACCATACGAGCTGTGCCGACGACCGTGGTCACGTACAAAAGTGAAGCATCCGAAACCGGACTAATAACCATCCCACACTTATTGTTTCCGGTTTCGCGTGGAGCAAGCGAGTAACCCCCACTCTCCGAGATTGTTCGTACTCAATTGTTCTCCGGTCCAGCACTCAACTGTCGGTAATCAAAATTACTTTCCGACCGTGACAGCCCTCCATCCACTGTCAATTTTGACAGTTCATACTCATAGCGTTACTTGGTAGGCTTCTTTAGGCCTGTCGGCCATTCTACTGGCTTACGCGATCCCACAGACGCATGTCTGCCATCTATGGAGGTCTCGAGAATGTCACGAATAGCTACGTCACGTGCAGAGCGTCGTGAAGGCTGCGGAAGAGTTGCCGGGACCGGCGCACGCTTCATGGGGTTGGTACACCATGCCGACTCGAAGCGGGAATAGGCATACGATCGGACGTCTCACATCGGTCGGGTGGACAAAAGCGCTCGACGAGGCCAATGCCAAGGGCTGGACCGTTGTAGACATGAAGGATGACCGGAAGCGGGTGTTTCCGTTTGAAGAATGAAAACCAGCAGTAAGGCCACCATGTCAACGAAAGACCAAGCCGGAAAAGCACATACGCAATGTTGATGTCTTCGCTTCCGCTGCATGAGATTGTTGGCTTCGTGGCAGGATTCGGAACGACTTTTGCCGCCATGCCCGATTTGATCGCGATGCTCAAGCGGCGGTCCTGCCAAGGAATGAATCCCACCATGGCCGCGATCATGGGCACCTTCCAAATCGTCTGGGTCTATTACGGCTTTCTGATCGAGTCCATGCCCGTCATGGTGTGGAATGTGATAGCGGTGGCGATCAATTTTCTCGCCGTCGGCGCATATCTTTACTTTCGCGCTCAGAAGGGATATCAAAACCATCCATAGGCAGCGGCAATCACTGGATGAATCGGAACCAACGATTGAGGATCTGGTGAGGAGTTCCGTTTCTGATCAAACACACCTCGATGGTCAGCGCCGTATGTGGGCAGTTGAAGTGGGTCTGCATCTGGCCGTTGCCTTCCTGGATGAAGACAATGCGCTGTGTAGGAGGTCATCATGAACAGGTTTTTTCGTCGTTCAGCCGTGCCGTACATCGCGGCCTGTCTTTCGGTTCTGTTTCTGTGTGTTCAGATCGTCAACGCTCAAGAAACCGAGTCGCCGGACCTGCCCGATCGTTTCATGATCCGCGGCGGCTATCTGTTTGTCTTCGGAGCAGATACCGACATCCAAGTAAACGGGCAGCGTGGCCTCGGTACCACGATTGACTTCAACAGGACCTTAGGTGGTACGACGGATTACAGCGGTTTTCGAATCGATACGGCGTATCGCTTTAACGATCGGCACAGCCTCGGGCTCTCCTATTATCGGGTCTTACGAGACGGCACCCGCACGATCAGCACGGATCTGTCCGTCCATGATACTACGTTTGCCGCCGGAGCCAATGTGAACTCGAGTTTAAACTTCGATCTTTGGCGGTTGATTTACAACTATTCGTTCTATCGGAACGACAAGGTCGAACTGGGAATCTCGCCAAGCCTCTATATGCTCAGGCTGAAGTTCAACATTGCGGGGGATCTCACGTGCAGCAGCAACAGTAGCAACAGCACGTCAACCAATTGCGTGGGGCAGCCGACCAATTTTGGCTCGTCATCCGAGAAGCTGACGGTCCCTCTGCCGTCGCTCGGCGGTTACCTCAATTATCACATTACACCCAAGCTGTTGTCGCAGGCACGTTTTGACTGGTTCTACCTGAAAGTCGGCAACGCTTTTGAAGGCTCAATGTTTGAGTTTTATGCAGGATTGGAATATCGGCTCTTCACCCATTTCTCGCTCGGAGCATCGTACGATCGCTTACAAGCAAATGTCGACTTACATAAAGCGACCAGCTCCTCGGGCTTCAGTGTAAATAATGCCTGGAATACAGTATTCCTATATGGCGCGCTGTATTTTTAGACGGCGGCTGCAGGAGAACGCGTGAAGGTCTCATTGTTCTGATGAGCATGAGTAGTCAGTGGTTAACAAGGTAGCAGCCGTCGTGTCGAGCGCCATGTCGAGCCATGCATTCGATCTACCAATGGATCTGGGTGAGCGGAGCCGTCCTCATGCTTATCATGAGCGGTGGTCCTTTAATCTGGGCCGGCGATGCTGTCCCTCCATCGAGCACAACGTCAAGTTCTCAATGTCGGGCAATTCAGCAGGAGACCGATCGGCTTCGATGTTATGACACCGCGGTCGGGCAGCCAACGGATCACAAAAAAGAGGCGCCCTTGGACGTCGTGAAACTGCCTGATCTACCACCAACGCCACTCGCGGAGCTCTGGGAGCTGGAGCCAGACACGAAACACAAGCTATTCTCGATCCGCCCCTATAAACAGGTCTATCTCCTGCCGGTACGCTACACGACGAACGTGAACAACCAACCGTCAAGCCCCACGGAAGGCACCGTTCCCAAGTCTCTGGGGTACATCAATACGGAAGTGAAGTTTCAGTTGTCGGCCAAGATGAAAATGCTGGAAGGCTTGTTCAAAGATCATCTGGACGTATGGATCGGCTACACACAGCTTTCATTTTTCCAGATGTATTCCAAGTCGATCTCGTCTCCATTTCGGGAAACCAACTATGAACCCGAAATCATTTTCACGATCCATACCGATTACGATGTGTTTGGGCTCAGAGGACGGTTCGTGAACCTGGGCATCGTGCATCAGTCAAACGGTCGGCAGGATCCGCTGTCGCGAAGTTGGAACCGTATTTATGCGCAATTCGGATTCGAACGCGACGGCTTTGCTCTGCTGGTCAGGCCTTGGTACCGGATCAAGGAAGACTGGAGCGTAGACAACAATCCCGACATCGTGCAGTTTCTCGGGCATGGCGATGTGGTTGCAGTCTATAAATGGGGCGGCCATACGTTTTCCTTGCTCTTGCGCAGCAACCTGGATTTTTGGAATCTCCACGGCGCGGCTCAAATCGATTGGAGTTTTCCTCTCTATCGTCAACTCAAAGGATACGTCCAAGTGTTTACCGGTTACGGAGAAAGCCTGATCGATTACAACCATAGCCAAACCACGATCGGCGCCGGCTTCTTGCTTCTCGACTGGATGTAATGCAAGTGAGAGTCATTAAGAAGGAGATTAGGTGCGATCCGAGCGCTGCAAACGAATGAGTGCTTTCTCTCTCATGGGTTTGCTCTCGCACCTGGCTCTCGTGCTCATGGTTGTGCCGGGCTGCGCAAGTTCCATCTATGGGTGGCAAGTCCGAACCAGTTCAACCGAGTTGCCTTCCTCCTTTCATCCTACGGACTTGCAGCGGCATCCTGTTGCCCTATTCCCGGCCATTACGATGCCAGGGCTTCGTGGCAATGAGGTCGGGCTTGGGCGATACCTGGGTCAGATTCTTTATAAGGTCGTCCCTGACTGGAACGTTGTGTCTGAGCAGGAGACGAGCACGCGTATCAATCATCAAGGTTTAGCCCAACGAATGACGTTAATGAGAAACGATTATGAACAAAGCAACATCCTTGATCAGGAGGCGCTACGCACCATCGCGTCGGCAATCGGCGTGCGCTTTATCTTTCAATTGCGACTCGGGGCTTTTGTACAAACGATGACGGACCGCTGGAAAGTTCCTGCTTTCGACGTCCGAGTCTCGCAAACTCGTTCGAGCATCATGCGACTGGCGCTGCAGCTATGGGACGCGCAGAACGGAGAGCTGGTATGGACTTCCATTGCCGAATCGAACATGGCGAACGAGGCTGTGTCGCAAGACCCGGTGTATCTAGAGGATATCGCTCGCGCAACCTTGGGCAGCATGATCGCGGATTTTCTCAATAGAAAAACGGCCTCTCGATATACCACGTTGAATAAGGTTCTCGACGACTTGATCAGCGAGGCCATGCCGAAAGAAAAGGACAACAATGAAAACACCCCTCCCGAACGGACCGAGAATAACGGAGCTGATCGAAAGTAGGAATCCCACTTTTCTTTAATTGTGGGTCGAGCTTGTCTACGAGAGGAGACCGCGATGAAGATACACATTCTTCTCCCTCGACTATTGATGCTAGGGATCTGCTTATATGGCTGTACGGGTCCAAATGTGAAGACGGACTTTGATGCGAGTGAAGATTTCACCAAATTCAGAACGTTCGCCTTCTCAGGTCTGACAGATCTGAATAAGGGCGGTGTTCTCGACAATTCTTTGACCCGTACACGGATCGAATCGATCGTTGGGCGAGAATTGAACAAGAAAGGCCTTCAAGAAGTCGGCTTAGAACAACGTCCAGACTTGCTGGTGCATTATTGGGTTGGCATACAAGAAAAGCAGCGGGTTGAAAGCACTGGGCCGGCCGTAGGTGCGTACGGTTGGGGTGGTGGGTATCGAGGGGGAATGGGGTATAGCAGTGTCTCGACCTATGAGTACAAAGAAGGAACTTTGATCGTCGATTTGGTCCAAGCGCTGAAAAAGGAGTTGGTATGGCGCGCGACTATCGTGGCGGATCTTCAGGATACTACCCAGGAGAATATTGAAATGGGGCAAAAGGCAATCGCCAAGGCCTTTGAAAACTATCCACCGAAGCGCACGCAATAGCGCAGTCTTGACCAATGGTTTGTGGCCAGCGCGAGATCTGATGAATCAACGCTGAGAACGCGCAGGTCATTCAGGTCCGCCTACTTCCCTGATGTTCGCTTCGGCACTTCTGACGGATGTCGTTACTGTCTTTGTCCATAACAGTCGTGTCATTAGTGTGGAGTGGCGTTTCGCTCCCCCTTGTGAAGTTTCCTTTTCACGAAAGCCTTTACGGCGGCGTTGAGATCACGTCAATATTGAGCTGACTAAATTATCCAATGATCTATGCATTGCGATCGCATCCTGCACCTATCGTAACTATTGTTCATCCATTATTCGTCCGACGGCTGGAGGGGTGGCAACCTACGTCTACGGTAATAACTAATCACTGAAGATTACAATAGCCCTGACTGGCAACACGCCGTTTCCACGCTCATGGTATTACTCGAATGCGTTTCACATTGATGCCTTTTCCCTGAGTGACTAACCGAAGTAGGGCGAGGCCTGGCACCCTCATAATAAAGTCAAAGCATTGTTGGGCGGGGACTTGAATGTCGTTTGATGTGAGCCATTACCACTTTTCTGCCTATGCCATACCGCCATTATTCACGAGCGCTATTCTCTTGTGTCTTGGCATAGCCGTTCTGGTTCGTGATCGTGCTTCTTCGATCAGCCGATTATTCTTTCTCATGTTGGCGACGACCAGTTTTTGGCTATGTGCGTTTTCGTGGATGTATGCGGCATCCGATGAATCGACAGCTCTCGTGTGGGCCAAAGTCGCGTATCTGGATATTCCTTTTATCTGTGCCGCCATCTATCACTTTACAGTTCACGTTCTTGGCCTCGCGCAACAACGTCGGCGTATGGTCCTATTCGCGTGGATCGTTTCAGCAATATTCGCGGGGACGGCGTACTGGACTGATGCTTTAATTGAAGGCGTGTACCATTATTGGTGGGGATATTATCCAAAATATTCATGGCTCGGCCTACCGTTTCTTCTCTATTTTGTTTGCATGCTCGCGCTTAGTGCTAGGCACTATGCGATGGAATATGCAGCATGCCCTCCCGGGACCCGAAAGATGCGGATCAAATGGTTTCTCATTGGCTTTATGGGTCCCTTAGTAGCCACCCTGGACTTTTTGCCTAAACTAGGAGTTGCCCTCTATCCGGTGGGGTATCTCCCTTTATTGTGGTGGCTCTTGGTTGTTGGGTTTGCAGTATGGAAATATCAGATTCTGCATATCACGCCCTCCTTCGCTGCGGATCAAATCCTTCAAACCATCGCTGATGCCGTTCTGGTCATTGATCGGGCGGGCGTGATTTGTATTGCCAATCATGCCGCTAGTCCGCTGTTTCAAATCACGACATCCGATCTGGTGGGAAAACCCCTGACATCTATCGACAGGTCTCTGGCAGAAACCATTCACGTGGCTAAGCACGTGCCCCATGGATCCATTCATCGGGTCGAGGTGACGCTATCACGACCTGTCCATGGTGTGGTGACCCTTGAACTGTCCGCCTCAGCCATTAAAGACGTCGCGGGGGATGCGGTGGCGATGGTCTGCGTGCTTCGTGATGTGACCAGTCGAAAGCAAGCCGAGCTGACGCTTCAGAATGTCAATGAAGCGTTGGATCAGCAGGTCCGTGCGCGAACGATGGAGCTACGGGCGCTGGTGTTAGAACTGAGCCGGACAGAAGAACGTGAACGAATGCGGCTTGCCACTGAATTGCACGACAACTTAGCGCAGTTTCTCGCTCTTTCGAGGATGCGTCTGGAAAAGTTACGAACGAGCCTTGCGGGTAGCGAGCATGAGGCGATCGTGAAGATCATGCAATTGATCGACGATGCTCTCTCATGTACGAGAATGGTGATGTCAGACCTTCGCCCCGACTTCGTCGGTTCCGGGAATGATTTGATCACGGCTATTACATGGGTTGCCGAGAGAATGCGTAAACGGGGGTTGATTGTGGACATTCATCACGAGGCTCCCCAAATCGTGCTGAATGACCAGATCTTAATGGTGACCTATCAATCCATTCAGGAGCTATTGACGAACGTGTTGAAGCATGCCCGCACTAAACGGGCCAAGGTTTTTGTTCGACGCCTTGATGCAAATATTGAAGCGATTGTAATCGACGATGGGAAAGCTTTTGACGTGTCCGTGACGAAGACTCCTTGCGCGGATGGAGGGTTCGGCTTATTTAATATCCGGGAACGGTTACATTTCCTCGGGGGACAACTCGACATCACATCTATTCCTGGGCATGGGACCACGGCAAGAATCGTGGTGCCTGTCAGCCCGTTGTCTTCTAAAGGCGAGCATGAAGCAGTGCCCATGTCGACAATCACAGAATCGTACAAAGGGGAGGGTCCGACAGAGTCGAGGCGGCGGCAGGTACGTGTGGTGCTCACAGACGATCATCAAATGATGCGAGAAGGACTTCGTCGGGCGATCGAAGAGCGGGGAGATGCCGAGGTGATTGCAGAAGCTGGTGATGGTGAACGGGCCGTCCAATTGGTCCGTGACATGCTCCCTGATGTGGTGGTGATGGATGTCGGGTTGCCCAAAATGAACGGGCTGGAAGCGACCCGCCAAATAAAGACTGAGTTTCCGAACATCGCGGTAATCGGCTTTTCCGTCTCGGAAGGAAGCAAGAGCGAGGTCGCCATGCGGGCTATGGGAGCATGCGCCTATTTCTCAAAATCCGGTTCTATCGAAGCCCTTTGCGAGGCGGTGCGCGGTGTGCCTATCAGGGACTAGGTCAATAAGATGCAAAATTACGCTCATATTCTTGAAAGGCTTTTAAAGTATGGCTGCCTCTGTCATTTGTAACAGTATGCGAAACGGGAACAAAATTCTATCATTCTATCCTGACAACCGTCGGGACAGCTTCTCATTGTCCATGCCGGACGTGCTTTTGACGAATCATTATGTAGATCGTCGCTGTGAGAATGTGAGCCACTACGTTCTCAATTGTTACCTTCGCAGGCGTACCGTTCATAATGCGGAATCGTATACAACAGGACAGCGAGTATTGGTTTGACTGGCCTCGTACAATCCCAAACAATCCGTCTCGCTGTTTCGGATGAGCAAAAATAAAAGAGGGTTGCATGCGCATATCCATTCGACCGTTGTTCCCTCTTCTGGCACTTCTCGCCGTACTGGGGGCCTGCACTAACACGACACCTCCCGCCACCTCTCCATGGTCCGAAGTCGGCATCTCGGATTTTAGAAATATTGCCGGACAATGGGAAGGACTGATGAGACGGACGCCAGAAATGCGCAACGATGATTGGGTCCAGGTCGCGATACGAGATGATGGTATGTATGAATTTAAAAGTTTTCGGACGATTGGGGTCCTCAGCGGTCGAGGGCAATTGACTCTCAATCAGGGGAAAGCCACTCGTTCGACTGATCAGGGGCAATTGACATTCATTCTCTATGAAGCAAATGGAGCTCGCATGTTGCGGGCTAGAGCTACCAAGGACGGCATTGAGTATGCTTCCGACCTTACTCCAGCAAAATAGGCACTAGGCTTAAAACCGCCTCACGATTTCGCTGTCGCTGCGGGAGAGCTAGCCCGAATCCCGACTCATGTGATTTCATCGGCCGGCAGTGGTAGCCTACTGCGGAAGCATCGTTTGGAGAGTCCAACACCTTGGCTTTCGCGTGACAACCTAGACGGTCATGGATATACTTCATTTGAATGACTACTGCCGCTCCCTCCGCGCCGGATTTTACGTTGATTGCCGACGTCGTTCGCACTCGGCTTCCTTTTCCGGCCGACCTTTTAAAGATCACACCCCTGGCTGGTGACGCGTCCAACCGTCGGTACTATCGTCTCAATCTCAGCAGCAGCGCTCCCTCCGTGATTTTGATGCAGCTGGCGTCGCCGGAAGCCTTCAAGCAGTCCGAGGAAGCCGTGAGCGGCGCGGTGACGACGGCGGAATTGCCGTTCATCAACATTCTGAATCATCTGGCCAAGGCGGACGTCGCCGTGCCCACCTTGTATCACTACGATCAAGATGCAGGCTTGCTTTTTCTGCAGGATTTTGGCGATGTCACGTTAGCCGAGGCCTGTACGAATGCGCCGACTGAAACGGTGAAGAGTCATTACCGGCAGGCCATCGAGATGTTGGTGCGCATTCACACGAGAGCCACGACGTCGGTCGATCCGACGTGTCTTGCCTTTGGACGAAGCTTCGATGCCCCGCTTCTCATGTGGGAGTTCGACCACTTTGTGGAATATGGCGTCATCGCACGGCATGGCACGCTGTTAGAACCCAAGCATGAGCAGGGCATGCGCGCCGAGTTTCACAAAATCGCCGACCGGCTTGCCGCGCTCCCCAAAGTCTTCACCCATCGGGATTATCATTCGCGCAACCTGATGGTAGATGGCGCCAATCTGGGCGTGATCGATTTTCAAGACGCATTGATGGGGCCGGCGGTGTACGATCTGGCGTCGCTGTTGCGCGATGCGTATATCGCGCTCGACGAACCTGTCGTCGACGAGCTAATCGGCGACTACCTGAATGCAATGGCGGCGGAAAATCATCGTTTTGCCGACCGATCTGACTTTCGGCGCATGTTCGATCTGATGAGCATCCAACGCAATCTCAAAGCGGCCGGACGTTTCGTCTACATCGACCGGGTCAAGCACAATCCGAAATTTCTTGCAGACATTCCTCGAGTGTTGAGTTACGTAAAACGCAATCTCTCCCGCTATCCCGAATTGTTTGGCCTCCGCGACGCGCTGACTCCCTATGTCCCCGAACTCCAGTAGTCACTGTCTTGCTCGAAGACGGCCATGAGTGATCCATGCGTGCGATGATTCTGGCGGCAGGTCTGGGCACCCGGCTCCGACCGCTGACCAATACGATTCCTAAGCCCCTCTTGCCTGTGGGCGGCACTCCGCTGATTGTCTGGAATCTGCTCTTGCTGCGGCGACACGGTATATGCGAAGTGATGATCAACCTGCATCATTTGGGATCGCAGATTGAAAAGGAGCTGGGCGATGGGAGGACGTTGGATATGCGAATCTCCTACTCACGGGAATCAATTCTTCTCGGGACCGGTGGGGGACTGAAGCAGGCCGAAGCTTTTTTTCAGGGAGAGGCATTTCTCGTTCTGAACGGGGATACGCTGTTCGAATTGGATCTTGGACATCTCATTCGCTTTCATGAACGTGAGGACCCATTGGCCACGATGGTTGTGCGAGAAGATCCGGATGCGGAGCGCTGGGGTGCGGTGGAGTTGGATGGCGAACAGCGAATCATACGCATTAATGGGCGGGGCGGTATCGGCGGTGATTCACTGCGCCAGCGGATGTTCGCCGGTGTGCACATCGTCCATCCTCACTTGCTTCGTACGGTTCCTTCCGGGCGCGAATCATCTATTATCGATGCCTACGTACATGAAATTCAAAGCGGTGAACGGGTGCTCAGCTATCCACTGGCCGGCTACTGGTCGGATGTCGGGACGCCCGCCCGTTATGCGGCCGCACAACAGGCGGTTGATGAAGGATTACTCCGTCTTGCAGACCGAAAATGACCAGTTAAACTTCGTAGATACTTATCCGACTTTTAATTTCTGATCTTTCCGACTACAATTTGGACTCAACATTACCTAAGGGGAGGACCCATGGAATTGTTGAAGGCTTTTGTGTGGCTCTGCGTAGGATGGGCGGTGACTTCATTCGCGCGGAGCGAAACGTCATCGCTTCCCCAATCTTCTCAACCGGCTCCCGCTCCATCGCCTCACGTAGTTCGCGAACCGTTGCGTACACGGCTGCTCCAACAGACGCCGATCCTTCCCGACGAGGCCGTCAAGCAACGTCTTGCCACGCTCTGTCTGCGTGACGGCAAAAGCCTGATTTACATTGCCGTCTGTCCATGGCATACACCCACTGCCGACGTGAACTCGACCGGCAAATGTTTTACATGGGATGTCGAGACGGGGATGGCCCATTGCTTTTGGTGTGGATGGGGCGGCCGTGTGGCGCGTCCGTTAACCGGACCGGTCCATCCCGATCTGCTCCCCGCGACCTTCAGACTCGTCCTGGTTACCTAGCGACGCTATGGCCCGACTGTTCATCGGCACGTCCGGCTGGGTCTACCGCAGCTGGAAAGGGCCGTTTTACCCCGACACACTTCCAGGCCGCCGCTATCTGGAATTCTACGCACAGGAGTTCGACACGACCGAAATTAATTCCTCCTTCTACCACCTGCCTCGCCCTCAAACATTTACGAACTGGGCTGCGCATGTTCCTTCCAACTTTATCTTCTCCGTCAAAGCCAGCCGTTACCTGACGCATATGAAACGATTATTGGACCCGGTGGACCCATGGGAACGATTCATCGAGAGCGCGATTCAACTGGATGAGCGTCTCGGCCCTATCCTGTTGCAATTCCCCCCAAGCTTTAAGAAGAATGCCGATCGCCTCGAAGCCTTTTTCAACATGACTACCTCCGTCGAGCCTCGGCCTACACCGCTCAAACTGGTCTGCGAGTTCCGCCACGAGTCGTGGCTAAGCCCCGATATCTACCGGCTCCTGAATCGTCATGGGGTCGCCTGGTGCATTGCCGACGGCCCCAAATATCCACGCAAGGATCTCGTGACGGCCGACTTTGCATACATCCGCTATCACGGGCGCAGCCTGATGTTTGCCTCGAATTATTCGAAAGCTGTGCTCGTGAAGGAAGCCAAGCTCATCAGGCAATATCTTCGCGATGGGATCGACGCCTTTGTGTATTTTAATAATGACGCCAACGGCTATGCCGTGCGGAATGCCAGGCTGCTCAAAAAGCTGGTCGTCGCATGAGCGAGACGGCTTCTCCAATGGGTGATGCTGCTGCCTGGTGGCAACGCGCTGTCATCTACCAAATTTATCCGTGGAGCTTTCAGGATTCCAATGGCGACGGCATCGGCGATTTGCCGGGCATTACGAGCCGGCTGGATTACTTGAACGACGGCACGTCATATTCGTTAGGCGTCGATGCGATCTGGCTGTCGCCGATCTACCCCTCGCCGATGAAGGATTTCGGGTACGACGTGTCGGATTATTGCGGCATCGATCCGCGGTTCGGCACGCTCGCGGAGTTCGATCGCCTCATTGAGGAAGCGCATCGGCGAGGCATCCGCATACTGATGGATTTGGTGCTGAACCACACCTCGGATCAACATCCGTGGTTTCAAGAATCGCGCGCGTCTCGGCACTCACCCAAGCGCGACTGGTATGTATGGGCGGACCCTGGCCCCAATCGTCGGCGTCCCAGCAATTGGGCCGCCGTGTTCGGTGGGTCGGCCTGGGAATGGGATCGAGCCACGCAACAGTATTACCTTCATTCCTTTCTCAAAGAACAGCCGGATTTAAATTGGAGCCATCCCGATGTGCAGAAAGCCATGCACGAGGTCGTGCGATTTTGGCTCGACCGTGGAGTGGACGGCTTTCGCTTGGACGCGATCAATTGGATTGGAAAAGACGTGACCTGGACCAATAATCCTCGCAAAAACTTTGCGCTCCGATCGTATCTTCGCCAGATTCATCGGTATGACCGCGATCAACCGCTGACGCACGAGGTCCTCCGCTTACTGCGAACCTGGACGAACGAATATCCCCACGCGGTGATGGTCGGCGAGGCATCGTCGGATACGCCGGGCGGCCCCGCGGCGTTCTATGGGAAGGGAACAGACGAATTGCACATGGTGTTCAACTTCCTTCTGCTCAGGTCACGTTGGTATCCACAACGATTTCGCGAATTGATTCAGAAATGGGATGGGGCGGTGCCGGCCGGTGGATGGCCCACCCAGGTCTTGAGCAACCACGACAACAGCCGGCATTACAGCCGGTACGGCCGTGGAGTCGATGCCGAAACCGCGGCGCGCCGCGCGCGCGCGGCGGCACTCTTGCTGCTCACGCTGCGAGGGACACCGTTTCTGTATTATGGCGAAGAGATCGGCATGCAGGACGTACGCTTGCGGTATTGCCAGTTACGCGATCCGTATACACGGCGTTATTGGCCCTTCCTTAGAGGACGCGATCCCGCCCGAACGCCCATGCAGTGGGACGGGTCGCCGCAAGCGGGATTTACGGTGGGGGAGCCCTGGTTGCCTTTGTCTCCCGATGCGACGACGACCAATGTGGCGGCTGAATCCAGTGATCCCACTTCGCTGCTGGCCCTGTATCGAACGCTCATCTGGATCCGAAAGACTTCTGCCGCGCTGTCCTTGGGAACCTATCGTGAAGTGACCGACGGGCCGCTGAGCTGCTTTGTCTATCTCCGGGAAGCTTGCTGTACATCGAAGGAGCGCCTCCTCGTCGCCGTCAATTTCAGCCGCCAGCCGCACGAATTTTCTTTGCCTTCCATAGAAGCAGAAGGCGTTGTTCTGCTTTCGACGGATCCTCAGTTCACCGGACGGCCGTTTGATCCACGACGTCTACACCTTGGCCCCGACGAAGCGCTTCTCATACGTCTTAATACCATAGCACCATAGCAGACCGATCCGGCGGCCCCGTCAGCGGGCTACCGACGCCTCATTACCCATCCTAATAGACACTCGCTCGCCTCAATACCCTCTACGTTCACCTGTTGCCGGCGCCGATAATGAATTACTGTCCGAATGGTTGAAGGAGGCCGCTATGAATACGATGCGCTTTGCCATGATCATGGGATTGGTCTTCCTTGCGGTGGGATTGCTAGGATTCTTCCCCGGCTTAATCAGCCATCCGCCGATGGCGGCTCCGGATCTTGCCGTGGAAGCAGGATATGGCTATCTGCTCGGACTATTCCCGGTCAATATTCTGCATAACCTGGTGCACATCACCGTCGGCCTTTGGGGCATCATCGCTTATCGAAGCTTGACGGGATCGATGGCCTTTGCACGTGGCCTCGCAGTGTTCTACGGAACCTTGGCCGTGATGGGACTATTCCCGGTCTTGAACACGACGTTCGGACTGATTCCAATTTTTAGCCACGACGTGTGGTTGCACGCAGGGACTGCGGCTCTGGCCGCCTATTTCGGATTCTCGGGGACGGCGGAGGCTGTCCCAATAGAACGTCTCTCCCGACGTGCCTCTTAGCGCTCCAGGCTCTGTCGATAAGGCATATGCCGCAATGGGACGCGCCCGCGGAGGCCGGCACCTCGCTTGAACCTGTAATCGTTCGCAATTTGGCCGCTGAGACTGTGTCACTGTCCGAAGAGATGTTTGAGCGCCTCTTTGCCCTTGTCCAAATCGGGCTTCTTCCCCTTCATGAGATCGTCGACAACTCCGCGCACCTGTTCCTTGACCTGTTCTTGAACCTTCCCCGCAAACATTTTCGTGTCGAGGGCATAGGACGGGGCCTGTGTTGTTCCCGTAATGAGCATCGGGACAGTTATTCTGTTGCCGGCCATCGCCACGCGCAGGGCAGGAGTTGCGGTCACAATCTGCTTACTGAGCGGTTCGGACAGACTGAGGCCCGTCTTGAGGTTGAGCGTGTGATCCAATCCGATGATGCCTGTGCCGATGGCTTGGAAATCGTGACTATCCATAAAGAGGCGATCGACCTGAATGACACCCTGCTTAAGCCCGAAACGCCCATCGATGGTCGAGAATACCGTAGTCTTCGGCGCCGTGAGCTGGATTCCCGCGGCCTTCAATAGGACGATGGCTTCCTGAAGGAGGTTCACGCCTTCGATCGCCCCGTCTTTCACGGTGAACGAGCCCACCCCTTCCAACCCTGAGAGCAATTCCCTTTTTGAAAAACCACGGCCCTGCATGGTGAGTTTGGCGTTGACGGTTCCGCTCCCTGTCATCGTGTCTGTGAGCACCTCGGCGATGGGGCCGAGCTGGACGCCTTGCAGGCGAATATTTCCGTCAAAGGGGGGGCTAGGCGATCCCATGGTCGTCCGTGTCTCGGCCACCAACTGACCGCCGAACACATTCGCGGAGAGTTTATCGATCTCGACCTGCTGTCCAGCCATCCCCATCGACAGTTTTAAATCCTTGACCTCCACCGATTTGCGCAAAGGCACGACGATCGGAAGATCGGCCGTCGTCAGCGCCGGTGAAGTGGCTAACAGCCTGGCCTTGCCTTCGAGGAGACTGCCATCGACCGTGATCACTGCATTACCAAGCAACACAGCCCCATGCAGCACGTTGACCGTCACTGCCTCCAAGGGTGGAGTGTTGGGCTTCGACGGATACTCCGCTTCCGCTTTGACGTGCAGGTCTTTAATCTGCACCGGTTTAATCAGCGGCAGCGCGAATGGAAGATCGGCCGTGCTGATCAACGGCGACGCGACCGTGAGATCGGCATGCCCTCCAACGGCGCGTCCGGTGATCGACGCCGTGATCTTCCCGAGTGCGAGCGCCACATCGATCGTTTTAAAATCGAGTGTCTCGACCAGCGGACCAACTACGCCATCGATGCCGATCGGGAGATTGTAGGGTTGTACGACGGCATCGAGATGCAACCGCGGCATCTCTCCCAGCCGGACCGATTGCAATAGGACATTTAAATCTTGCACGGTATGCTCGGCCGGTTTTGTCGAAGTCTGATCCTGATACAGGAGCCGGCCATGCTGCAGCGCGACCCGGTCCACCGCCAGGAGCGCGAGCGCGCGCAACGGACCTTCTTGCGTAGGCTGAGGCACCGGCCCTGGTGGTGGAGGGGCAGCAACAGATGGTCCTCCCTTACCCAGGGTCGATACATTGAGGACGCCCTGGTGATTTTTGACGACCGAAATGACGGGTTCTTTCAGCGTGATGTCGTCCACTTCGATCCGGCCGCTGAGCAACGGTTTAAATTGAATGCCGATGTCGAGTGATTCAAGAGAGGCGAAGGGCCCTGTGCTGAAGGCCGGATCGTCCATGACGGTAAAGCCGGCAATGCGGACGCCGATTCGAGGGATGATGGATAGCCGGAGAGTTTTCAGAACGATCTTGCGATTGAGCGCCTCCTCGATCATGGGTTGATAGTAGTTCTGGTATTTGTTGAGGTCTATCAGGAACGGCAGGAGCAAAATGGCGGCGATGATCAAGATGAGGATCAGACCAAGACCGATGAGCACGTTCCTCATAATGTCCTTTCATAGGGGGAAACTATCGTCAATCTACCAGCCGGGAAGACGCTCACTCAAGTGCGGCAGAGAGGGACCTCCGCGCCGGAGCATCCTCGTTGGCGGCCGATCAAGGGGCTTCGTGCTTCTGCGGAATGATTGTCATGATACGCGTGCCCTTAAAAGGCGCGGCATCAATATCCAGGCGACCGCCCAGTTTCTGTGCGCGCATCTGCATGTTTCGTAAGCCGTGCCCCAGTCCGGCGGTTTGGTTGCGTTCAAAGCCGACGCCGTCGTCATGGATTTCCAGGCGGACGGATGGGCCGCACACCTGAAGTGAGAGCACGGCGTGTTGCGCGTTGGCATGACGAAAACAGTTGCTGATGGCCTCACGGGCGATGGAATACAGGTGAAGGGATTGTTCGGCGGTAAGGTGCTGAGTGGCGCTCGGATCCATTTGCAAAGTAAACCGAAGGCCGTTCGCCTCTTGCATCGTCTGAATCAAGTCGGAGAGGGTGGCGATCAGTTGATTGCCGCAAAGACGGGGTGGTTCCTGCCTTCCAATATACCCCCGTACGTCTTCGATCACGTGATTTAAATTCGCGAGCGCTCCTTTGAGCGTGTCGTCTGCGGCGATGACGTTGTAGTGTAGCAGATGCCGGGACTGTTCGAGGTTCATGCCTACCGCATAGAGCATCTGAATGATGTTGTCATGCAAATCCGCGTCGAGTTGTTGGCGCGCGTCTAGTGCCAGCGCGAGTCGCGCTTGGCTTTCTCGAAGCGCATGCTCCATGCCCTTGCGATCGGTAATATCGGTGGTTATGCCTCCGATGGCATAGGTGCGTCCCTCCGTGTCACACAGGGGAAACTTGAAGACAATACTGGTATGGGGGCCATCGTCGTGCTGAGCCACTTCCTCGAATTCCAACGGGATGCCGGCCTCGAGCACTTTTCGATCATTGAGCCGAAACGCCGCTGCCTGTCCAGGAGGAAACAGGTCTCGATCGGTCTTGCCGGTGATCTGTTCGCGAGTCAGGTGAAACACTTCCGAGAATCGCCGATTGACGAACAGATATCGCCCCTCGGGATCTTTTACAAAGACTAAGTTAGGGCTGTGATCGAGGATGGCGAGTAGTTGACGTTCTCGAGCGGACATCTCCGTCGATGTGTTTCGCGCCTCGGTGTGGACCGCATACTCGGCCACCGCTTTCACCGTTCGCACCCGGTTGGTCAAAAGCTTGGTCATGGGGCGAACCCCGCCGGCGGTCCTCAGACGAGACGGCACATCATTCAGGTCGAGCAACTTGGATTTAGGTTTTGAAAGCTTCTTCATCGACGTCCCTAGGAATAATCGGACAGGTAAAGAATATAGGGGAAAACATAAAAAGAAAAGGTGCCCCGATAGATATTGAGAAGGAATGCTAAACGGTTTTTGACGGTGAGGGGCCGAAGTCCTCAGATTGCTGGAACGTCGTCTTAGGGTTGTGGCGGCCGAAAGCGTTTCAGGCGCAGAGCGTTACCGACCACCGAGACGGAGGACAGCGCCATGGCCATCGCCGCCCAAATCGGATTCAGCAGTCCCACAGCAGCCGCCGGGATAAGTGAAATATTATAAATGAACGCCGCAAAGAGATTCTGCTGGATGTTGCGCGTCGTCGCGCGCGAGAGCGCAATGGCGGTAACGACTCCGCGAAGGTCCCCACGCATTAAGGTGATATCGGCCGCTTCCATCGCCACATCGGTCCCCGTTCCGATCGCGATGCCGATGTCGGCCTGCGCGAGCGCCGGGCCATCGTTAATACCATCGCCGACCATCGCGACCACGTTCCCTTCGGCTTGGAGCTTCTGGATTTCACGTGCTTTCTGGTCGGGAAGGATGTCCGCCAGCACGCGGTCGATTCCGACTTGCGCGGCAATGGTCTGCGCCGTATGGCGGTTGTCTCCAGTCAACATCACAACGGTCAGCCCCATACGATGCAGGGATGAGACCGCGTCAGCGGAGTGTTCTTTGACGGTGTCGCTGACTGCGACGAGTCCCAGTAGCTGTAATGGCGATGAATCGGGGCCGCTGATCGATCGGCCCGCGAGGTACATCGTGGTGAAGCCCTGCTCTTCAAATTGAGCAATCTGTTTTTCGACGACGGCCTCGATGGGAACAAGCTCGACTTCCATCATTCGCAGATTGCCGAGCGCGACGTATTGTCCGTCCACCGTCGCTCTTACCCCATGCCCCGGCACGGCGGCAAAGGCGGTCGTCTCGCTCAGCGTGAGACCTTTCGCATTGGCATACCGGACGATGGCCTGCCCGACGGGATGCTCGGACCCGCGCTCCGCCGATGCCGCCAATGTAGCCATCCGTTCAGAAGTCCAGCCGGGCGCCAGTGGCACCATGGCGCCAACCGACAGTTGCCCCTTCGTCAGCGTGCCCGTCTTATCGAGCACGACGGTCGTCAACTGATGGGCTCGCTCCAGAGCGATACCACGGCGAATCAGCACGCCGTTCTCCGCCCCTTTTCCAATTCCAACCATAATGGAGGTTGGGGTCGCTAGCCCAAGGGCGCAGGGACAGGCGATGATGAGGACGGCCACACTATTGATCACGGCATGCGTGAAGGCAGGCGACGGCCCAAGCATCCACCACAGGAGGAACGTCAAGGCGGCGATTCCCAGCACGGCCGGCACAAAATAAGACGCCACGCGATCGGCCAGTTGAGCCAGGGGGGGCTTCGCGGCTTGGGCTTCTTCAACGATGGCGATAATTCGGGCGAGCGCGCTGTCCCGTCCGACGGTTGTCGCTTCGACGCGCATGCTTCCGGTGTGATTCATGGTAGCGCCGATGACCGCATCGCCCGGTTGTTTCTCGGCCGGCATACTTTCGCCGGTCAGCATGCTTTCGTCTACTGTCGACTGTCCGGATTGCACCCGTCCATCCACCGGAATCTTTTCGCCCGGCCGCACCACGATCACATCTCCGACGACGACGTCCTCAATAGGAATATCTACTTCGCGGTCATGGCGAATGATGCGGGCCTCTCGCGGTTGCAGCTTCGCCAGCGCTCGAATCGCCGCCGAGGCTCGACCCTTCGCGCGTGACTCAAGCAAGCGCCCGAGAAGGATCAGTGTGATAATGGCGGTGGACGTATCGAAGTAGACGGCCGGTGCGACACCACCGGCGGAAAACAACTGGGGCGCAAGAGTCGCTGCTATGCTGTAAAGATACGCCGCCGATGTCCCCACGACAATCAACGTATTCATATCCGTTGAGCCGTGGCGTGCGACGGCGACCGCCGCCCGATAGAATCGTCGCCCCGCCCAAAACTGCACGGGCGTGGCAAGTAGCAGTTGGAGCCAATACGACCCCGCGGGTGAAAGATGCAAGCCAACATGGTCACCCATTCCCAGGACCATGACGGGTACGGTCAAGATCGCAGCCGTCCAAAAATCGCGTCGCAGCGTCTCTTCACCGGCTGAGCCCTCTTCATGGTGGTGGGGAGCGGCGGCGCGTTCGAGCACGGGTGTATAGCCGAGCGATCGAATGGCGTCGGCAATGGCGGCAGAATTCGTCGTGGCGGGAAGGTAGTCCACCCTGGCTTTTTCGGTCGCCAGATTGACCGACGCGTTGACGACTCCCGGCGTGGCGCGCAGGCCCTGTTCGATCCGGGCGACGCAGGAAGCGCACGTCATGCCTTCGACCGGCATGGTCAATGTCGTCGCGGCGGCGGAGAGAGGCGCGGGTGGCGGCATCTTCGCGATGGGTGAAGTATGTGCAGCGGGAGTGGATGCCGGCCGGCGAGGCATAAGGGGTACTATCTGCACGGCGGCACCCATGCCCTTCGGCCCGTTGTGCAGAACGCGTGCGGGATCGGCTTCGAACGTTCGCTTGCAGCCGGGGGCACAGAAATAATAGGTTCGGCCTTGATGTTCAACCTGAGCCGGGGCCGTAGCTTCATCGACGGACATGCCGCATACCGGATCGGTGGCCATCGTGACCTCAGTGATTGAGGAGTCGAATCTTAATTCGAATCGCGGGAAGTTCTATCTTACTGCAGTAACACCGGCCGGGACAAAATCAACTTTTTAATAAGTCCGCGGAGATGTTGAGTTGCCGGATGAGACGAGCGAGGTAGGTGCGTTGAAGTTTTAACTGTTCGGCGGCTTTTGTTTGGCTTCCATTCGCGCATTTCAACGCGCGCAGGATGATCGTGCGTCGATGCTCGTCGATCGACTCATGGTAGGGCAGGTGGTGATAGCCCAGGCCGTCGCTGTCGGCGCCGCCGTCGGACGCCAAAAGTGGTAACTGATCGGCTTCAATTTCGTCTTTATCTCGGGGGCTCAGAATGACGGCGCGCGCGATCATGTTGTCCAGCTCGCGGATATTTCCCGGCCATGGATAGCGCGTGAGGACCGTCATTGCCTCGGCCGTTAATTTCATCTGGGTGCGTTTCTCATCCGCCGCGTGGCGTTTGAGAAAAAACTCCGCCAATTGCGTGATGTCTTGCGGCCGCTCTCGGAGCGGCGGGAGCGTGAGGGTAACGACGTTGAGACGGAAGAAAAGATCTTCCCGGAACGCGCCCGTTTTGACCGCTTGCTTCAGGTCTTTATTGGTGGCCGCGATGACCCGTATATTGACGCGGACAAGACGGGTTCCGCCGACGCGGGTAAATTCATGATCCTGCAGGACACGAAGCAGCTTGGCCTGCAAACCGGGGGGCATGTCGCCGATTTCATCCAGAAAGATCGTGCCGCCGTCGGCCATCTCGACCTTGCCTTTTTCCAGGCGATCGGCGCCGGTGAATGCCCCTTTTTCGTGGCCGAACAGTTCATTTTCCAGCAACGTTTCCGTCAGCGCGACGCAATTGATGACGACGAACGGCGCCGTCCGGCGCGGGCTCCACTGGTGAATCGAGCGCGCAAAAAGTTCCTTGCCGGTTCCGCTTTCTCCTAGTAGGAGCACTCCCGCATCCGAATTCGCCGCACGCTGGGCAAGCTCGATCATCGATTTCATCTGCAGACTGTTGCCGATGATCGTCGCGTATTTTGTTCCGAGTTCGGATCGAAGGACTTCGTAGTGGCGTTTGAGCGTTTCGCGTTCCGAGGCTTTTTGGATCGTGATGATCAAATGTTCGACTTCAATCGGCTTAGTGACGAAGTCGTAGGCCCCTTCCCGCATCGCTTCGACGGCTTTTTTAATCGTGCCGTGCGCGGTCATGACAATGACCGGCACATCGTACCCGTCCCGCCCTCGCTGTTTCCCTTGCGATAAGCGCTGCAGCACTTCGATGCCCGAGAGCCGTGGCATCTCCAGATCGAGGACCATAAGCCGTGGCGTTTCACGCTCGACCGCTTCCAAGGCTTGCATGCCGTCGCGTGCAACTATGACCTCGTAGCCCAGCGAATCAAGACGATCTTTGAGCACCATGGCGATATCCTCGTCGTCATCGACGACGAGAATTTTAGCCTGTACCGGTGAGTTGAGTGCAGACAAGTTACACGTCCATGACGTTGATCACGAGGCCGGTCAATTGCTTGGGGAAAAAGTACGTCGATTTATGGGGCATTCGCCCTCCCGAGGCAGCTACGGCGCGCACTTCACTGACCTTGGTCGCATTGAGCAGAAGTGCCCCGGTCGCCTTGCCTTGCATGACCAGATCCAGCGCTTCGTGATCGTCCTTGGTATAGACGATCGCTTCCTGTTCGGCCGTCGTGGGGCAGAGACGGTTGACGACTTCCTGCTGAAGAATCGAAACATCGAGTTTGTCGCGTTCAGAGGCGGTGGTCAGAGGACGGTGATCGGATCGTAACGCCAGGACGAAATAGGCGTCGACATTCTGGGCCGCCAATCCAAAGACGGTCCCCGTTTGGCCGCGGCTTCGGAGCATCTGAAGAAAACGGCTCCTCGCGTCCTTCTCCGAAGGCTGAAAAGGAACCTCCTCAAACTCGAACACGGTCTCAAGCGTCGTTTTGATCGCGGTTATGTCAGGCAGAGGTTTGGTCAAGACCCGGTGGGTCGGCAACACCGTCAAGCCTGGATCTTCCAAGGCCGCACAGAGCATTAAAACGCGGTCGTATGGTTGCGCCGGCGATCCCTCAGTTATTATTTTGCCTTGTTCTCGTCTGAGTTGGCGATAACGAAGTGATGTTTCATAGCGATGATGGCCGTCGGCGATGAAGAGCGATTTGGGCTTCATCAGATCGCACACAGTCTGCAGGACCGTCGGATCGGTGATGCTCCAAATCCGTTGCCGTAATCCGGCATCGTCGCGAAAGTCGATGCGGGGCGTCTTGAGATCGACGGCGGCCTCCAATAACTGCATCACTCGATGCTCAGGATCGGAATACAGCGAGAAGATGGGGCTGAAATTCGCGCGGCAGGCTTCCAGGAGATGCAACCGGTCGGCCTTTGCTGCGGATCGCGTATTTTCATGAGGGAAAATCTTGCCGGTGCCGAACTCTTCCAGTTCGACTGTGGAGAAGAATCCCTTGAGTACGCGGGGAGCCGCCTCTGAGTCACCGGGAGGTCGGTAATCGATCATGTAGAGATATAGTGACGGCTGAGCATCCTGCCTCAGCGCGCCCTGATCGAGCCACGTTTTTAGAAACCCCGAGGCTCGCGTATAGCGGTTGTGTGCGGAGGAGTCTCCAGTCTCATCGATTCCCAATTCCAAACGAATCACATTGTTGGGATGGCGTGTGTAAAGCGCCTTTTGATACTCGGCATCAATGATGTCGTAAGGTGGAGCGACGACTTTCGCGACATCCTTCACGACCGTGGGATCATACAGCACACCGCGGAACGGACTTAGGTTTGCCATAGCGCTCTTCTATAGTTAGGAAACCACCATAATGTCAATACAATTCAGGTGATTCATCAATAAGGTGAGAGGGAAATCCAGAGCCGCACCGATCGCTTCTAATGTGTTAGGCCAAACCGGTTGGACCGGCTCGTGTACCTAAGCATATTTCCAGTTGTTTGAGCGACCATCTGTTGAGGCCTTGTTTCAACCGCCTGCGACTAACGATCTCGGTTGACCATATATTCAGCCACAATCGACAGGGCTCGCCGTGGGGAGGATTCCTCGAAAAAGGCTAAATCCAGTGTCGCCGCCATCACGAATTGTGTGGCGCGATCGTGGGCATACGCAATCGACCCGTAGTCCTGCATCAAGGAAATAATTCGGCGCAGGTCTCCATCAGACAAGGTCCGAGTCTCCATACGGTCCTTGATCATTTGCTTGTCCTGATCCGGACAGTGTTGGAGAAGATGAAGCAACGGCAAGGTGGTCTTGCCTTGTCGAAGGTCCTGCCCAAGCGATTTCCCCAACCGCTCGCCATTCGCGGCATAGTCGAGGGTGTCATCCGCCACTTGGAAGGCGATGCCGATGCGTTGTCCGAAGCGAAAGAGGGCGTCTTGTTGATCGTCCGAGGCGTTTCCGATGATGGCGCCGATTTTACAGGCGGCCGCGATCAGGCCCGCGGTTTTGTTTTCGACGATGCGCAAATACTCCGACTCGGTAATGAGTGGATTCCCGTTGTAGTATAGTTGCAGTACTTCGCCTTCGGCCATCTTGCGGCATGCTTCCGACAAGACTTCGTTGATCCCCTGATTGCGAAAGCCGACGATATGGCAGATCGCCTTGGAATAGAGATAGTCGCCGACCAAAATGCTGACCTGATTGCCCCACACCTTGCGCGCCGTTTGACGGCCGCGTCGCAAGTCGGCGTCATCGACGACATCGTCATGCAAGAGCGTGGCGGTATGAATAAACTCGACGAGACTGGCGAGGATAAACGCGTCTTTTCCGGTATAGCCGCAGAGACGGGCGCACAGCGTTAGGAGCAACGGTCGAATACGTTTGCCACCGCTACTTAAGATATGCGCGGCGACCGTATTGACCAGCGTCACGGAAGAATTCAAATTCTTGTGGATCTGTTCTTCGACCCCTTCCAGTTCGCCTCGATAGGCTTCCCAGACGTCGGTCATCGTCTGAATGGAAGAAGTTGTGGGGCCCTCTTTCATTCGGGGATACTAGGTCAGCCGCAAGTTTAATGTCAAGACGAGGCAGCGTTCGAACAGCGCGGTGAGAGCGAGTCAGATTCTTGACAGACGAACGATCCATCCAGTATCGTGACGTTTCAATTTCCGTCTCGATTGATATGCAGTGCTGCACCGACATTGGCTCGCCTCTCTGACCAGGTTTAGCCGACGAACGATCCACCGGACATCGAAATAGGACATGTAATGAACGTCCCCGGATTTCCTGAACGGCAAGGACTCTACGACCCTCAATTCGAGAAGGACGGCTGCGGCATCGGCTTTGTCGCCGATCTCAAGGGCGGTCGATCTCACACTATCATTCAACAAGGGCTGGAAGTCTTGAACAACCTGGCCCATCGCGGCGCCCAAGGCTGCGATCCTTGTACCGGCGATGGTGCCGGGATTCTCTTTCAAGTCCCGCATGCCTTTCTCCGTCGCGCTGCTGCTGACGCGAAAATTACCCTGCCGAACGACGGCGCTTATGGCGTCGGGATGGTCTTTTTGCCGCGCAATTCTGATTGGCGTCGTCGATGCGAAGCCGCCTTCGAACAGGTCGTGTCCGAAGAGGCCGTCCAATTATTGGGTTGGCGAGACGTGCCGGTCGATAGCGAGGCCATCGGAGTGCAAGCGCGTCGAACAGAGCCAAGTATTCGCCAGGTGTTCATCGGACGCGGCGCGTTGACCGAAGCGCAGTTCGAGCGGAAGCTCTACGTGATACGCAAGCGCGCGGAAAAAGCGATCCGCGAATCGGCGTTGGAAGGGAAAGATTATTTTTATATTTCCAGCCTATCGTCCAATACGATCGTCTACAAAGGATTGCTGCTGCCATATCAGGTCGGCGCCTATTATCATGACTTGAAGGAGTCTGACCTCGCGTCGGCCCTGGCGCTCGTCCATTCCCGCTTCAGCACGAATACCTTTCCAACCTGGCCGCTTGCCCATCCCTATCGGTACATTTGCCACAACGGCGAGATCAATACGCTCAAGGGCAACGTCAATTGGATGCGGGCCCGCCAGGGACGACTGGGGTCGGATCTCTTTGGCGACGACCTCCAAAAGCTTTATCCGATTGTCTACGACCGGCAGAGCGATTCGGCCTGCCTGGACAATGCGCTTGAATTTCTCGTGATGGGCGGCCGTTCATTGCCCCACGCGATGATGATGTTGATTCCCGAGCCATGGGTCGGGAATCCGCAGATGGATCTGGACCGCCGCGGATTTTACGAATACCACGCAGCCATGATGGAACCGTGGGACGGGCCGGCGGCGGTGTGTTTCACGGACGGAAAGTTGATCGGCGCGACGTTGGATCGCAATGGATTGCGGCCGTGCCGCTATCAGGTCACGACCGACGATCGGGTTGTCCTGGCCTCGGAAGCCGGAGTATTGCCCACAGACATCAAGAATGTCCGTCAGAAGGGGCGATTGCAGCCCGGACGCATGTTTCTGGTCGATACGGTTCAGGGGCGCATTATCGACGACGAAGAGATCAAGGCGGACATCGTCGGGCGCAAACCCTACCGAGCCTGGGTGACGCAATACAAGATCTCTCTGGATGAATTGCCGGAACCGCTGAACGTGCAGCAACCCGATCATCCGACGATCCGTCAGCGGCAACAGGCTTTTGGGTATACCGTCGAAGAGTTGAAGATGGTCATTACCCCGATGGTCGTGACCGGAGAGGAGCCGATCTCCTCCATGGGCACGGATACGCCGCTCGCGGTGTTATCTGAACGACCCCAACTCTTATTTAAATATTTCAAGCAGCTCTTTGCGCAGGTGACCAATCCGCCGATCGATCCCATCCGCGAAGAATTGGTCATGTCCTTAGTTACGAACATCGGCCCCAAGCCGAACGTTATGGACGAGATGCCGGAGTCCGCGCGACGGATCCGGGTCAAACAGCCGATTCTGACCAACGCCGATCTCGAAAAAATCAGGGAGATCGCCGACCCGCATTTTAAAAGCAAAACCCTGCGGATGTTGTTCCGGGTCGCCACCGGATCGGAAGGGTTGGCGGCGGCTGTCGATGAGCTCTGCGCGCAGGCGTCGCAAGCGATCAACGATGGGTACAAGTTTTTGATTCTCAGCGATCGGGGGGTGAACGAAGAGTGGGCGCCGATTCCGAGCCTGCTGGGCATTTCTGCCGTGCACCACCATTTGGTGCGGGAGTGCACGCGCACGGAGGTGGGACTGATACTGGAGACCGGCGAGCCGCGCGACGTCCATCACTTTGCCAGCTTGATCGGCTACGGAGCGGGGACGATCAATCCCTATCTTGTCTTCGAGACGCTGGTCGATATGGAACGTGACGGGTACATGCCCGAGGGCGTCGATGCGACCACGGCGGAAGTCAAATTCATCAAGGCGATCAACAAAGGCCTGCTGAAAATCTTCTCGAAGATGGGCATCTCCACTGTGCAGTCGTATTGCGGCGCACAGATTTTTGAGGCTATCGGATTGAACCGCACGCTCGTCGACCGGTATTTCACAGGGACCCCGTCGCGTATCGAAGGCATCGGCATCCGGGAAATCGGAGAAGAAACGTTACGCCGCCATGCGATGGCCTATGAACCTGCGCCGATCCGGCAGCTCGACTTCGGCGGTGAAGTGCACTATCGCGTTCCAGGGGAACACCATAATTGGAACCCGGAGACCATTTATAAGCTGCAACACGCGACGCGCGCGAACGACCCCAAGTCCTTTCAGGAATTCTCCGCGCTCGTCGATGATGAAAGCCTGCGGCGCGCCAATCTTCGCGGGCTGCTGGAATTTCAGTTCGCCGAGGCGCCGATTCCGGTCGAGGAAGTGGAGCCTGCCAAGGAGATTGTCAAACGCTTTACGACGGGCGCCATGTCGTTCGGCGCAATCAGCAAGGAAGCGCACGAAACGCTGGCGATCGCGATGAACCGCATCGGCGCGAAGAGCAATACCGGCGAAGGCGGCGAGGACCCGGAGCGGTTTGCGCCGTTGCCGAACGGCGATTCTAAAAATTCCTATATTAAGCAGGTGGCGTCGGCCCGCTTCGGTGTCACCGCCCACTATCTCGTAAATGCGAGAGAGCTACAAATTAAAATGGCGCAGGGCGCGAAGCCCGGCGAGGGCGGACAGTTGCCCGGCCATAAGGTCGATGAAGTCATCGCGCGCTTGCGCTATGCGACCCCCGGCGTGTCATTGATCTCGCCGCCGCCGCATCACGATATTTATTCCATTGAAGATTTGAAGCAACTGATTTTCGATTTAAAAAATGCCAATCCCGAGGCCGACGTGTCCGTCAAATTAGTGTCCGAGGTGGGAGTGGGGACCGTGGCCGCCGGCGTGGCGAAAGCACATGCCGATAAGGTGTTGATCAGCGGCGACTCCGGTGGTACGGGCGCATCCCCGCTGTCTTCCATTAAATATGCCGGAATTCCCTGGGAACTTGGATTGGCGGAGACTCATCAGACGCTAGTTTTGAACGATCTGCGCGGCCGCATCAAGGTCGAAACGGACGGCCAGATGAAGACGGGGCGTGATGTCGTGATCGCGGCGCTCTTAGGGGCTGAAGAGTTCGGCTTCTCCACGGCGCCCTTGATCGTTGAAGGCTGCATCATGATGCGGAAGTGCCATCTGAACACATGCCCGGTCGGCGTCGCAACCCAAGATCCCGTGTTGCGCAAAAAATTCACGGGCCAGCCCGAGCATGTCGTCAACTACTTTTTCTTCATCGCGGAAGAAATGCGTGCGCTGATGTCCAAGTTGGGTTTCCGGACCGTTGCGGAGATGATCGGCCGCGTCGATAAGCTCAAGGCTCACAAAGCGGTTGATCATTGGAAGGCGAAGGGGCTCGATCTGTCGCCGCTGTTGCATGCTCCGAACGTGGGCCCAGAGGTGGCGACGCACTGCGTGACCAAGCAGGATCACGGCCTGGCCGACATTCTGGATAATACCCTAGTCGAACGCTGCCGTCCGGCAATCGAACGGGGCGAGAAGGTCTCAGTCGAGATACCGATCCGCAATATCAATCGAACGGCGGGCACGGTTTTATCGAGTTACATCGCAAAGACATACGGCGTCAACGGTCTGCCCGACGATACCATCGCCATCAAGTTAACCGGCTCGGCCGGACAATCCTTCGGCGCGTTTCTTTCCAAGGGCATCACACTGACATTGGAAGGCGAATCGAACGATTATCTCGGCAAAGGCCTCTCGGGCGGAAAAATTATCGTCGTGCCTCCGAAGGAAGCGACCTTCGTTCCCGAGGAAACGATTTTGATCGGCAATACGGCGCTCTATGGGGCGACCTCGGGCGAGTGTTACTGCTATGGGACGGCGGGTGAGCGGTTCGCCGTACGAAATAGCGGCGTGCGCGCCGTCATCGAAGGTACGGGCGATCACGGCTGTGAATATATGACGGGCGGGGTCGTTGTGGTGCTCGGCCGAACGGGACGGAATTTTGCCGCAGGCATGTCAGGAGGCGTCGCCTATATTCTCAACGAGAAAAATGAATTCGAGCAGCGGTGCAATATGGGCATGGTCGAACTTGAAAAGGTTCGGGGGACCGCGGATCAATCGCTGCTTCGTACGCTGATCGAGTCCCATTTGAAATATACCGGCAGCCGGAAGGCCAAGCAGGTCTTGGATAATTGGAAGGCGATGGTGCCCAAATTCGTGAAGATCATGCCGATCGACTATAAGCGGGTCCTCGCGGAGCGCAAGGCGGCGGCGTTGAAAGAACGAGCGCAAAAAGATATGGTGGCCCATGGCTGATCCCAAGGGCTTTCTCAAATACACGCGTGAAGGGCCGACTCGCCGTCCGGTCGAGCTGCGTGTGCTCGACTGGAAGGAAATGTACGAACCCTATTCAGAGGACAAGCTGGCCCTGCAGGGGGCTCGCTGTATGGATTGTGGCGTGCCGTTTTGTCAAAGCACCAATGGATGCCCCGTTGTCAATCTGATTCCCGAGTGGAACGATCTTGTCCATCGGGGTCGGTGGAAAGACGCGCTGAAGGCATTGCACACGACAAACAATTTTCCGGAGTTTACGGGACGCCTTTGTCCCGCGCCGTGCGAGTCCGCGTGCGTGCTCGGTATCAATAGTGATCCCGTCTCTATTCGCGTGATCGAATGGAATATCATCGACAAAGGGTTCAACGAAGGATGGATCGAACCGGTGCTGCCTGTCGAGGACACCGGCAAAAGCGTGGCGGTGATCGGCTCGGGTCCGGCGGGTTTGGCGGCCGCCCAGCAGTTGGCACGCTCCGGCCATCGAGTCACGGTGTATGAAAAATCCGATCGCATCGGCGGCCTGCTGCGTTACGGGATACCGGATTTTAAAATGGAGAAGTGGGTGATCGATCGCCGGCTGGAGCAAATGAAGGCCGAAGGCGTCGAATTCAAGACCGGTGTGCACGTAGGGGTCGATCTCGATGCCGAGGCGTTGCGGAAACAATACGACGCGGTGTGTCTCACACTCGGTGCGGAGCAGGCGAGAGAACTGCCGATCCCGGGGCGCGATCTGAAGGGCATTCATCTCGCAATGGAATATTTGACGCAACAAAATAAACGCACGAATGCCGACAACATTACCGACGAGATCATTACGGCGAAGGGCAAGCGGGTGGTCATCATCGGCGGCGGCGATACCGGTTCAGATTGTCTGGGCACCGCCCATCGGCATGGCTGTATCGAAGTGCATCAATTCGAACTGCTGCCCCAACCTCCTCCACAACGAGGGCAGTCCACCCCATGGCCACTCTGGCCCATGCAGTTGCGCACTTCGCATGCGCATGAAGAAGGCTGCGACCGCCAATGGAGCGTCTCGACCACCTCGTTCACCGGCCGAAACGGACATGTCACCAAGCTGCACGGTCAGCGTGTCGCCTTTGAAAAAGGAGCGTTCATTCCGGTTCCAAATAGTGACTTTGAATTGGACGCGGATCTTGTCCTGCTTGCCATGGGTTTTACCGGACCGGTTAAGAGTGGGTTGCTCGACAGTCTGGGCGTGGCGTATGACGCGCGTGGATGCGTGACTGTCAATGACTTGTTCATGACTAATGTGGAAGGCGTCTTCGCAGGAGGAGACACCAAACGCGGCGCGTCGCTGATCGTCTGGGCCATCGCGGAAGGCCGGAAAATGGCCGCCGGCGTGGATCGGTATCTTCGAGGGCGCGTCTCCCAACAAGTTCGTGAGTCAGTCAATTCCGTTGCCACGACCATCTAGACAAGCGATGCGGAACGGATGGATGAGGGACGCGTGGCTCGTCGCGCTCATCTGTATCGCCCCCTTTCTTACCGCCGCGAACTCATCAAAACCGACGAGAGTCATGGACGCCTTGACCGGCGCCGATCGCGTGCTCTGGCTTGGCGCGCATCCGGGCGATGAGACGTCTTCGAGTGCCTTTCTCGCCAGGGCAAAAGACGCGGGCGGCGCGTTATATCTGGCGAGCCTGACACATGGAGAAAACAGCGACAAGCTCTGGGGAGGACTGCGGCGAGGCACCGATATGGGGAAAGCTCGCGAAGCGCTGTTTGCCAAATCCGCAGCGGTCTTTCACGCGGATGGGTATGACGTAGGCCCGTTCGTCAACGGTCCATACTCGATCGAGGAATTGGATGCGCTGGCCCCGACGGCGCAGTTCCGTGATTGGCCTTCGTCCACGACCGCAGAGGACGTGATCGCCAAATGGCAAAAGGAAGGGGACCCGATCGGCTACATCGTGACGCTGCTCCGAGGTAGGCGGCCCGATGTGGTGATTGCCCTAGACGATTACTGCGGGGTCAATGGACACGACGAGAATATTGCCGTGGGCAAACTTATCAAACAAGCGGTGCCATTAGCCGCCGATCCTTCCGCGTATCTGGAAGCCGGGGAACCTTGGCAGGTGCGCGACGTTCTCTTCACCGCATCGGTGCTGAAGCCGGTAGTCGCCTGTCGCTATTGTAAGTGCGAAGGACCTCCGCCCGCCGAGCCGGCCGAGGACATTTTCAGTCTCGACCGCTCCCAAACCCATCACCTGACCTACATGGGAGTGCAGTGTCTTGTAGGGCGAACCTATCAAAATGCCATCGAGATGAAAGGCTGGTCCGACGGACAGATGCGAACGAGCTGCGAACAAGCGCAGGCCGCCGTTTCACGCGCCTATCGTAATGGCGTCAAAGGCTCCCCGTTTTTTGAATCTTTCCGTCATGCTTCGATAAACTGATCTTCTGGCCCACCTCACACAGTTCAAGCCGAACCTGATCGTCTTTTCATGCTTTCTTCGGATTAAATAATCCGCATGGCCAAAGGCGCGTAGGGGGTCGTTCGGCTCTGCTTGCTTAACCAAAAGAATTATTCGGTTCCCTTGAAAGCCCTAACTATGTTTACTCTGAACGGCTATCTCTTTAAGTTGGAGAATGATTTTTGAGGTTCGGTTACAAAAGTGGGCGAGAACAATCGGAATCGTTTTTACCCCTGTCGGATGAGCGACTACGCTGCTCTTCCCAAATGCTGCAATGTTTCAGATATTTCATCGACATACCGATAGAACAAGACAACTCTATGAAATCAGGCTCAGGACTTTGTGAGTAGTACTACGCGTATCACGTTTTTTCTTAGCGGATTGATTCCAGCCCTTCTTGCCGGGAGTTTTATTCTCGATGTCGTAACGCCACTAGGCGTTGCCGTCTGTATCCTCTACTTGCTGCCTCTGGCCCTCACCGTATGGATCGGTGCGCAACGATCGCCTTTTCTTGTCGCAGGAAACTCCGGGAGACTCACCGCCATCGGTCTCTTTGTGTCTCCACAGGCCTTTCTGCAGCTGGCGATCATTAATCGCAGCATGATGCTGGTGACGTTGGCCGCTACAGCTCTGCTCATTTGGAGTGAAAAAAAGAATCGAGCATCGCGACCGGGAAGTGAAGATCAGAACCCACACGGAAGAAGAGCTGAAACTCTTGTTGAAAATGTTGGAGAGACGAGTCGATGAGCGCACGCAAGAGTTGGCCCGGTCTCGGGCCGAAGCCATTCGCATGATGGAAGAGGCAGAAGCTTTGGGAAGAAAAGCTCAGCAGGCGGAGGAGCGGAGGCGAAAGACGGCCGACGAATTGCGCGACCTCTACAATAATGCGCCGTGCGGATATCATTCCTTGAATCGGGAAAGAGGCTTTATTGCCATCAACCATACCGAATTAAATTGGTGGGGTACGAGCGTGCTGAAGCGGGGGACAACTTGATCCTTGCCGATGTGTTGACTCCCGACAGCGCGCGGCGGTTTCTGTCTCATTCCCCTTAATTTGTCGTCGACGGGCGGACCCGTGACCTTGAATTTGAAATGGTCCGAAAGGACGGCAACTTGATGTCAGTGCTGTTGAACGCCTCGGTGATTCGAGATGCCGATGGGCAGTACGTTTCCAGTCGGTCCACCGTGTTCGATATCACCGAGCGCGATCGCGCTAAACAAGACCACGCAAAGCAGACCACCATTCTGCAATCCGTTCTGAACAGCATGGGAGAAGGCGTCGTTGTGGCTGATATGGACGGCCGATTTGTCTTGTGGAATCCCGCTGCCGATCGTCTGCTTCGCTTGGGACCAGCCCACCTCCAACCCAAAGAATGGAGTACGTATTGTGGGCTATATTTGCCCGATCAAATCACCGTGTATCCCATCGAGCAGCTCCCGCTGGTGCGAGCCATTCGGGGAGAATCGGTCGATAGCGACGAACAGTTTGTGCCGCATTCCGGAAGGCTCAGCGGAATCTCCTTAAGCGTGACGGGGCGGCCGCTCAAGGATGCTGCCGGACATGGAGGGGTCATCGTGTTCAGCGACATGACCGAGCGCAAGCGTACGGAGTCGAAGATAAAACTACACGCCGCTCAACTGGAGGCCGCCAATAAGGAATTGGAAGCCTTCGACTATTCGGTATCGCACGATCTGCACACGCCTCTTCGGCACATCGACGGATTTGCCGATCTCTTGCAGAAGCACGCGGCGTCGATCTTGGATGAGAAGGGTCGCGGGCACCTGGATGTGATCTCCGATTCTGCCAAGCGCATGGGGAAGCTCATCGATGATCTGCTGGTATTCTCACGCATGGGCCGTCACGACATGCGCCAGGGGCGAGTCGATCTCAATGATGTGATCAAGACGTCCTCGAGGAATATGCGCAGGAAATCGGGCAGCGGCACATTGCCTGGTCCGTCACTCCAGTGCCTGCCGTTCGAGTAGACAAGGCCATGCTGCGGCAGGTCTTCGTGGACCTGCTCGGCAATGCCATCAAGTATACGAGCCGGCGTTCCCGGGCGACCATCGAGATCGGTTGCCGACAAAGCGACATCGACGAGGTGGAAGTTTTCGTGCGGGATAATGGGGTGGGGTTCGATATGCAGTATGCGCACAAGCTATTTGGGGTCTTTCAGCGGTTACATAGCACGGCGGAGTTCGAGGGCACCGGAATCGGATTGGCCAATATGAGACGCATCATTGCCCGGCACGGCGGTAGAGCCTGGGCCGAAGGGGGCGTCGATGCGGGGCGAACTTCTATGTTTCTCTGCACACCATCACGGAGGAGGTGGTCGATGTCCACCGAGGTCAAACGTATCTTACTGGTTGAGGACAGCCCGCGAGATGTTCGCCGTCCTCGAGGAGCATGATATGTTTAACGAAGTCATCGTCGCGTTCGATGGGGCGAAGGCGCTTGATTATCTCTATCGCCGACAAAAGTTTGCCGGACGGCCGGCGAGCAATTCAGTGGTCATTCTGTTGGATCTCAAAATGCCCAAAGTCGATGGTCTGGAAGTGTTGCGAATAATTAAGCGCGATGCGCATTTGAAGTCTATCCCCGTCGTGATGCTCACCTCGTCGAGAGAAGAGCCCGATCTGACGGAAAGTTACACACTCGGCGTCAATGCCTATGTCGTGAAACCGGTCGATTATCAGGATTTCGTTCAGGCGGTCACGGGCCTCGGTATCTTTTTGGGCCATTATCAATGAGCCCCCGTTAGAAAGTCTCTCAGTCAACGACAGGAGGGAGGAGGGTTTGAAGCACACCGTCCGCATCCTGCATCTCGAAGACAACGTACGAGACACCGAATACGTTCGCGGCTTGCTCGAAGCGAATGCCGTAAAGGGCGACGTGGTCCGAGTGGAGGAGCGGAGCGCATTCGAGGCCGAACTCGAACGCGGCGGATTCGACCTGATCGTGTCTGACTTTTCCCTTCCGTCGTACGACGGCCGGTCGGGATTGGCGCTGGCGAGATTGAAACGTCCGGATGTGCCGTTTGTATTCTTTTCAGGCACGATGGGAGAAGAAGCCGCAGTGGAAGCCCTCAAAGGCGGCGCGACGGATTATGTGCTGAAAGACCGTCCTTCTCGGCTGGCGGCCGTCCTTATTCGCGCGATGCGCGACGCGGCCGATAAAGCGGAGCGCCGGATCATAGAGATAGCGCTTCAATCCGCGCAGGAGCGTTTTCAAGGCATTTACGAGTCGTCGAAGGACGCCATTGCCTATGCCACCTTGGAAGGCTGCTATCAGGATGTCAATGAATCGATGGTCAAGCTGACGGGATATTCACGCGAAGACTTGTTGAAAAAAACCTACCAGGAATTGACGGCCGACGAATATCGGCACGGCGAAGTTTCCATGATTCACGCCGTCCTGTCGACCGGCGAGCCGGCCGAATACGAACAAGAGATTGTTCGCCGAGAGGGTATCCGTGTTCCGGTGGCTCTGACCGTTTTTGTCGTCAAGGCTCCCGACGGGTCCCCGATTGGTTTGGCGATGATTTTCAAGGATGTGACGGAACGGAAGCGGACGGAGCGGGAGATTATCGAGCTGGCCTACCATGATGTCTTGACGGGACTTCCGAATCGTCGTCTTTTGTACGATCGACTTCATGTCGCGCTCAATCAGTCCGCGCGGACATGCCGCTCGCTGGCCGTGCTGGCCCTCGACTTGGACGGGTTTAAGATCGTCAATGACAGTCTCGGCCATGCGAAGGGCGATGTCTTGTTGCAATGGGTCGCGGAACGTCTGAAGTCCGCCGTGCGCGCCGGAGATACCGTGGCAAGGGCCGGCGGCGATGAGTTTATCGTGCTTTTGCCGGATCTCGCCAATCCGGACGACGCGGTGAAGATCGCGCAAAAATTTTTGGACTTGTTGCAACCTGGGGTTGCATTAGAAGGCCACGAATTTCCAATCACCGCAAGCATCGGCCTGAGCCTTTTCCCGGTCGATGGCACCGATTCGGACGCGCTCATTCGACATGCGGATGCTGCGATGTACCGTGCCAAACAACAGGGCGGCAATGCCTATCAGTTGTGCACCCCCATGATGAAGGCCAGCGCAGTTGAGCGCCTAAGTATCGAACGAAGCCTGCGCCAGGCGCTGGATCGACATGAATTTCGACTCCATTACCAGCCTGTGATCGATCTTGGCACGGGAGAGATTGTAGGCATGGAGGCCCTTTTGCGTTGGCAACATCCACGGAACGAGGCGCTGGTATGCCCCAGCGAGTTCATTCATGTGGCGGAGCAAACCGGCTTGATCGTTCCGTTGAGTGTATGGGTGCTGCGAACGGCGTGCAGGCAGGCGACCTTCTGGCATCGGCGGGGCTATCCCGCCCTGCGCGTGGCGGTGAACCTTTCGGACCGGCAGTTATGGCGATCTGAATTCGTGCCTCAAGTCGCCAAGATTTTACAGGAGACCGGGATGCCGCCGGACCGGCTCGAATTCGAAATTACCGAACGCATGGCGTTACAGAATACCGATTTTACAATTTCGGTGCTCGAATCGCTCAGTCACATGGGAATCGATCTATCTCTCGACGACTTCGGAACGGGCCATGGTTCGCTGAGCTGTCTACGGCAGATTCCGGTGAAGACGCTCAAGATCGATCAGTCGTTCGTCCGCGGCATTGGTCACAATGGCGATGACACCGCCATTGTGCGAACGCTCATTACGCTGGGGCACAGTCTGAGACTAAAAGTCATCGCCGAGGGGGTTGAAACGCACGAGCAACTGGAATTTTTACAGGCCCATCGCTGTGATAGCATTCAAGGCCATCTGTTCAGTCCGGCGGTGCCTGCAGAGGCATTTGATCGATTGTTGACCGAGCACAGGATTACATCTCGTTATCGTGGACCCTCTTCTTAAAAGCGATTGGACCACTGATCGAGTTGAGGTCGTACGAGACCAACCAACCCCATAAGGATATCCGCGGCCTCTCGCGAGTGGGTTTCTGTCAGAACGCTTCACTGTCTGAGGCGAATGAGCAAAGGGAAGAATCAAAGCGGTGGTGAGCTATTTTTGTGTGCCTCGCCTATTGGACAATTAGCCTAAATCATCTATCACCCCGACGCAGTTGGGGAGTGTGGCCGAGGGAGTAAAGGTCCCCATCCATGTGTCGAGTGCTTCAATGGCGCAGAGGCGTCCGCACAAATACTGTACATCGACCGGAGCGCCAGGCTGCAGCAGATTCAGGGGCGTTAACGCCATGGGCCGAATGCTGGCCTCCCGATCTGTGACAACTAAAATATACCAGTGGTTCGTTTCTTTTTTGACCGCCTGGCAACGATCACAGATGATTTGAGAGACGAGGGGCATGGCATCCTCCGTGTTTGTGGTACGCGATAGGTTGCATAGTACGGCGATTCGTGCATGGTGCCAATCCCGCAAGAGCATTACGACCTTGGTCTTCAATCGCTAGCCACACGCAAGCATAAGCCAACACAACTATCGGAATAGTTTTCATAGCAACCCTGTGCTTAACCGCGCCCTTTAGTTATGCTTGCGGTTGAGAATTTTGGCCACGAGGAGTACAGTACCCGCTCACGGAACCGGGCGATAATTGAGGTGCGCAACGCCTTCACCTACATTGATAGAACCTAAAGGAGCAGAGACGATGGCACGAATTGGAGAAAAGATCGGCGGTGGGTCCTACCAGAGCTTCCACCGTGAACAGATTACGAACGTAGATTTTTCAACGTATCGTGGTAAGTGGATTGTGCTGATGTTCTATCCAGGCGATTTCACCTTTATCTGTCCAACTGAATTGTCCGAAGTGGCTGCACTCTATCCGGAGTTCCAAAAAGCCGGCGCGGAGGTCTTCGGAATCAGCACCGATTCTGTGTTTGTCCACAAGGCTTGGCACGATACTTCTCCCACGATCAAGAATGTGTCCTTCCCGCTGGTGGCAGACCCGACAGGCAAACTCTCCCGCGAGTTTGGAACCTATTTGGAACAGGATGGAGTGACTCTTCGCGGAAGCTTCATAATCGATCCGGATGGAGTCGTCAAGACCTGCGAAATTCATGACAACAGTATTGGTCGAAGCGGGCAAGAATTACTTCGAAAACTACAGGCGGCGATTCATGTCCGGGAAGGCAAGGGAGAGGTGTGTCCGGCAAACTGGAAGCCGGGACAGAAAACGTTGAAGCCAGGCCTCGATCTTGTCGGGAAACTGTAATGCAGTCGTTCCTGGTTGAGTGTGTGGGAAGAGAGTACTCTTCCCACAGCTCAACAGTGCGCTCCTCACTTCGGTGAAATCATGACCTCAATACGCCGTCCGTCGTAATTGAGCGTCAAATCGCCTTCCAATCCCTTCGGATTCCCGATACGACCCTCGGGATCGTAGATAAAGCAAAACATCAGCTTGCAGTCAGGATGACTTCCATATCGTTCGAAGTCGACGCTGACCTGATGCGTGAGCGCTTTCGCTCCAATGCCCTGTTTCGTCTTCTTCGCAATGATGACGACTCCCTCATCTTTCAACCAGAGATCGGTCCTGGTCGTCCCGCTCGCATAGGCCGGCGCCCATTCTTCGGGTTCCATGTTGTCGTATTCGATCGTCAGTAACGCTTGAAGGAGGTCGAGCACATCTCGCTCGTCTTCCACTTCAAGCGTAGGGCGCTCGTCGCGCCGTTGACGAAGTTGTCGGGCCACACGATGAAAGGCAGAACAGATGGCCCGGAGATGATCGATCATGTCTTCTTGCGGTCCGGAGTCAGACGAGCGCTCAGCGGGAGAGCCGGTTTGCCCGTTGCGCCCCGTTCCAGGTACAGACGTCGCATGGGGGCGCTGTGGCTCTATACGCTCCACTGCTGGTTCAGCCGATGGAAAACGAAGTTTTGTGGCCATGGTGCTCTCCGATAATGGTTGAGTGGGGGAGTCCTCAGGATCATCATCCGACCTTTGAAAGCGTAACGGTTCCGGTTGAGGTGCCGGCGGTTCTTCGGTGGAACGTGCGGTAGCTTCGGCAGATAACTTCAATTTTGTTTGAGAAACCAGCATGATGGGCGGAGAGGAGATAGCTGGCGCAACCGGTACGGCGGGCGGCGCCATCTCGGGTTGTTTGACTTCCACCGTCAGGGCGACGCGAGCGGGTTCGGGGGAAGGAATCGTCTGGATAATCGGTGCTGCGACGGACGGCGGAAGTGTGGGTTGAGCGGGAGGGGCCGGTTCGCTCACTTGGTCGACGGGGATCGTACCCTGTTTGCCTGAAGAGGGCGAGCTCTTCACTTCACCCTTTGCCTCCGGCTTGGACCGAAGACCTAAGAGATCCAATCGGCGTTCCTCGAGACTCACGACAAGATGTTGCAGGAGCGAGATCGTCTCGTTAATGCTGTGCTTATTGTTGACTCGAATGCGAAGATGTTGATGGTCTAGATATTCCGGCGCCCGCTCTCCAAAAATGTCTCGGATCGTATCGCGAATCTGATATTCGGCTGTGACGCGAAGCGCATCCCGGTAGGGAAGTCCGTCACGCTTGAGTTCCTCAACCTGATGGATGCGTGCCCGCAATTTAACAATCGAATGACTGATTTCATCGGCGGAGGCAAACACCTTTTCTTTCGGTTGGGGTTCCGTGGCTTTATTTTTGGCCATTCGAACTCCTAAGTCGCCAATCTCATTACACTTTATGACCGTCACATTAAGTATAGCCGAAGGTCGTTATTTCGGCAGACTGGGGCCACTGGAGTCGGCATCCTTGAAATGATGGAACTCGGCGAACGAAGGAATTTCGGCGAACTTGCAAGAAGTTAGGTGGGATGGATAGCGGAACCACTAAGTGGGATGAGCGACGAGTGACCTTATACTTTTCCGCTGCGCGTAAGGGCTTTCGTGATTTCTGCGATCAAGCGGCGTTCGATTTCCGCGATGTCCTCAGAGCCTGCGGAAAGAATTCGGTTACCTTGAGCCATGCGCTCAAATTCAGCTTTGACAATCAGGCGCGTTCGGACGGGCGTCAACGCGTTTAGAGACAATACGTATTGGTTTCGAAATCCAGGGACTTCCAGTGAGGCGGGCTCGGAGATTTTTCGGTCAGTGACATAGACGGCTTTTTGTTCAGTTTTAATACCGGCTCGCACGCCGTACCCGTTTTTCGCCAGCGCTTCTTCGATAGCCTTCACGACAGTCGGCAGTGAGGCAGACAACTCTTCCGACGCGCCTCCTTTGTCATCCACCCGCACGGCATTACTTAATTGGGCGACTTTTTCGGCCACCTTCTGCGCATCGGCGGCCATTTTTCGAGTTTTGCCTTCTTGTTCGTCGAGCTGAGACGTCAGGGAAGTTCGTTCACCCATTACTCGTTCGACCTGCTGCCTGGCCTCGCGTAACTCTCGGTTCAGCAAATCGATTTGCTGCTGCATCACTTTGTTGCCGTCTTGCAGCGAGACGATGACCGACTCCTGTTTCTGGATTTGCTTATGAAGTGTGTCGTTCTCGGCTTTCAAAGGCGATTCCTCCGGCTGGCAGCCGGCGGCGAAGAATACCAGAAGTAGAATCAAGAGCCATGAGCGGGTGCTGTGACGACGAACGGCGGGGCTTTCGTGAAACGCTAAATTAACCATAATGCTGGTCGGCCAGCGCGGGCATTGTAGGAGTCTTTGAGAGTGAAAGCAATCTTCGTCAGATTGATTCGTCTTGCCCTGCACGTTATGCTGCATTATGAAACGATGGGCGGCGGGTAAATCTTGGTTACTCGGCAATCCGGTTATTGGAATAGTCGTGGCTGGTCTGTTGCTGATAATACAATCGCCCGTAGGTGCCGAGAACGCCGAACCCGTACCCGCCGAAGACTACGCCATCTATAACCGCATCGTTCAAGCGAAGTTCCTGACATCCGATACGATGCTAGTGCTGATCCGCCGATACACGGCAACAAAGTTAGGCCCAGAGGAAATGCCGTTCCGTCGGGGGTTCTTTGATGAGAACCAATTGTTCGACGGTACCCTCCCGCCGGCCCTTATCACAGACTTTTTGCGGTCGACGGCCCGTCCATCCCGCTTGCAACCCCAATTTGATTTCGGTGTCCGCTATCGTCTGGTCACCGACTTGAATGCCGATCGCGACGAAGCCGGCGGAGGCTTCGTGTCGGTTTCCGATAGTCCGGAGCCTCGGCTCCTGCTGGAATTTTCCCGGGTAGCCTTTGCGCCGAAAGAAGGTCACGCGCTCGTCTATGTCGGTCAGTACCGGCCGGACGGTACAGGCGCCGGATTTTTTGTTGTGTTGCAGCGGCAAGCAGCCGGGTGGGAAATCCAGGATACGGAAGTCGTGTGGACGATGCGGTGAGAACGGCGTCGTCCTGCTAAGGTGAGATCGACCGAAAGAATACAAATTATCAATGAACGTGAGATGACATGCCGACGATGATTCGGAAAACGTTTGCGGTGCCTCCCCTGGGATGTAATTGCTCGATTCTTGGCGATCCGACGACCAAGCACGCAGTGGTAGTCGATCCCGGCGGGGCACCTGAGCTCATTCTTCAGCACGTTCGGGAACTGGGTCTGACTGTCATGAGCGTGGTACACACACATGCGCACTTCGATCATTTTCTCGCCTCGGGCGAAATACAAAAGGCGACCGGCGCGAGGCTCTGCCTGCATCCGGACGATCGGCGACTCTGGGAAATGCTGGAAGTCCAGTGCCGCATGTTCGGTGTTCCATACACGCCCGTGCCGCTTCCTGATCAGTGGCTTCAGGATGATGAACAGATTATTGTCGGCGAAGTGCCAGGGGTGGCGTTACACACCCCTGGCCACACTCCGGGATCGATGTGTTTTTTCTTTCCATCGGAACAGCTCTTGTTGGCCGGAGATACGCTGTTTCGCGGAGGCATCGGCCGAACGGACCTCTGGGGTGGGGATGGGGAGGCGATTCAACGCTCCATCCGTGAGCGACTATACTTGCTCGACGAGGGAACACGCGTGGTCACAGGCCATGGTCCCGACACACACATTGGATTTGAACGAGAGTACAATCCCTTCATTCGCGCTTGACTATAACCGGCGGTTTAGTCGGGCTGGCATAGAGTGTTGTGAATGGGGATAGGTCCGTACCAAGGGAGCCTTCGGACGGGATAGGGATGACATCGAAGAATGATTTCTAGCATCCTTCAAAGCCGCCGTCGTTGAGGGGCGAGGAGGGACCATGCAGGTAAATTGGACTCGGACGATTATAGGTGACGCAGTCTGTATGCTGATCGTAATCGGGTCGACGATGCTGGGGCAGTCTCAGTCAACGACGCAGGTTGAGATTCGTGAAGTCGAGGTCCGTCTGTCCGATCATGGTCCTGTAGTCCTTCTGAAGGTTGAGAATCGAGTCATTCCCATTTTTGTCGATTCGACCGTTGCCGGATCGATTCAGGCGGCGTTGACGGGACAAAAACTGAGTCGGCCGCTGTCGCACGATCTTATGAGGACGATCCTCGATTCATTCGGGGGGAAAGTGACGCAGACCGTCATTACCCTGAAGGATGGTATCTTCCGGGGATCGCTGACGGTGGTGATGAACGATAAGACAAAAGTATTCGACGGACGGTCGTCGGATGCCATCGCTCTTGCCGTCCAGTTCAAAGCACCCATTGTGGTGGGGCGAGATTTGCTGGATTCGACAGGGAAGACTATGCCGGATTCCAAGACGATGGTTCTCTAACCGGCCAGATGCGGCCTCTCGTCGATCTCGCCGATTCCGTGCGCAGGCCGGTTGAAGCCGGTCTCGCTTCCGTCCTGGCCATAGGGCCTGCTTCCTCATACAATCATGTCGCCCCAAGACATCATCCCATCTGGCCAGTCCTCCCGCCTTCGCCGCCATGCTGACATCGTTCCCGTTGTTTGATAACGAGCATCTTTCTTCGTTGATCGACGAACTTCGCCGTTCCATGCGCCGCGTATTGGCCCAATTATGCGATGAGCTGGATGGTCCCTATCAGCAAGCCTCGCAACGTCTGCGGATACCCGTGGGTTACTTGCGGGCCGTCGAAGCGACTCTTGAAACGGAAGATTTTTCTCACTGGAAAGTGGTGGGATGGATCGAGGAATTGAACGATCTTGTCTATCTCCTCGATGTCCGCGAGCAGTTGCGCCGCGAATCCGACGCAGGAGGATTTGCGGAAGCCTTTTACGCCGCCTGCGCTACACAATATTATGAGCATGGATATCTCGACGAATTATTTCCGGAGGGCCGCCCCCTCGCGACGAAGCTCACGCATCGGGTCTCCAGACTGTGTGAAAAACTCGCACGACAAGTGAGCCGCGAGTCCTTGTTCCTCGTGCCGGGGTTGCCATGTCGCTGGCTCGATGAGACCACTCAACAACAGTGGCGCGTCCCCTACGATTTGGGCCCGAACTTCGAACGGGCTGACCCAGCCGATTGCATCCCCTTTGGGTTAGAGGGAGATGTGCTGTCTCCTTCACGGTCCGATCGTCGGCACATGTGCACCCAGCAGGCTGTTCTGACGATCAAGCGTGATGGAATCGATCTGTCGTGCGGCGCTCATCGGATACCGCTTTTGGTTCTTGAGTCGGCCCGTCAGTGGCGCTGGGAAGTCAAACCTACAGTGTCTGTTCTAGTGTCATATGGACGAATGACGATGGGCCCTACCCTGGTCTATGGGAAACGTCGAGCGCCGGTACGCATGACGGTATCATCTTCGGATCTTGTCCCACGTCTGGCCCACGCGGTGCGGGCGATAGAGACGGCGTGGCCGGAGGGGGCGAACAATCTCGCTCTGCTGACGTCTCGCATTATTCCCTTACAGGCGCGTGGAGTTGTCAGTTTCAGCTATCGCCACCGGCCAGGCCTGTCGTTTATCAATTGCTTCGATCGCGATGAGTTCGACCTGATCGATGACCTGATCCACGAGAACAGCCACCATCAATTGAATCTGTATTTACGAAAAGCCGAGTTGCTTCGCGGCGAGCACACCGATGAAATATTTTACTCGCCGTGGCGCAGAAGTCTACGTCCGGTGCGTGGCATTCTGCATGCCACGTTTACGTTCACGATGGGCGCACTGCTGTTTGATCGGCTGGCCGCTTCACATTATGTGACGGACGCTCATCGGCTGCGCGCGCAGGCGCGTTGCCTCGAAGAGGTGGAATCGGTGCGCTATTCGTTGCGCGACCTGGTCTATGCTGCGCGGCAACTTGGGTGGCTGAGTGAATCCGGTGTGGCGCTCGTCCAGTCAATGGCGCGCGAGATTTGCCGTGTGCATCGTCGCATCGCAGCACATGAATCGGCGATCTATAGTTCTCGCTATGGTCGAGATTTGAAACGGCATTGCGACACCCTTCGCCACGCTCGACACAACTATGGCCCTCGCCTGTGATCGGCTCGTTATGAAGCGGCGCGTTCACCCGTACCCTGCTGATGTGCGGGTTCTCCTTCAATCCGATACTATTGGTAAAGAGGACAGAGTTGGGAATGAGATATTTCTGTCCTTCTTTTTGGAGAGTCGTGTACCTGAGATCGATCTCCGTAACGAACCCTTCCAAGCCCGTGACGATGATGTAGTCGTTCACACCGAAGGGCCGATAAAGCAGAATCAGGACACCTGCCATGAGGTTGGAAAGAATGTCCTTGAACGCAAATCCCAATGCGAAGCCGGTCAATCCGAGACCCGCCACCAAGGCCGAGACGTTGATCCCCATCGTACCCAAGGCCGTGACTGCGCCGAACACCAATAGCGTGATGGATACGGCCCGTCCGGCCAATTTTAAAATAAATGCGGTATTGTAGTCCGCTTGTCGGCTGAGTCGCTCGAAGAATTTACGCAGAAGATAGCTGCCAAGGCCGAAGACGGCGAAGAGTAATATGCCCATGCCGACCTTCGGCGCAAGGATAGCGGCTTCATGCAGCAGTGTCCGAAAAAAATCTTCCATGGCAGAAAAAAACGGGCACGGCGCCCGTTTTTCTTGTCTGATACGAACGGACTCCCTTAGACGTCCCGCTGAAACTCCGAACCGTTTCCTCTTGTCCCTTGCGATCTCTCGTTTGGTCGTTCATTCGGTCGGCGCGAGCCGAACGATTGTGCCAGCGCGGGCAAGACCTGAATAAAAAAGTCCTGCACAAAGCTGCGTCCCACTTGGATGAGAGCATGTTTGGCATGTTCAATTTCATTGGAGATCTCTTTGCCGACATCCCCCCATAAACTCGTTTGGTACCGAATCGATTGCGCGGGGATGGGGGAAGAGGCGGCGGCTGGATACATATAGGACGGATGTCTTGACCGAGATCCCATGGTTCCTATGATGTAGCCGACCAGGATAGCGCCCCCCACCATGGTCCATGGCCGTTGATCGACGTGATACGTGGGGTCGAAGGTTTGTTTGGTGCGAACAACAATATCGTCGGCCGCATCTTTGACGCGATCCACCATGTCCTCCACGCTTGTCTTTGTTTCTTCCACCGTCTCGTGGAAGCGGTGCTCTAACATCTCGATTTTTTGACTGATCGCATTGCGCGTTTGTACAATATCCTTTACATCCTGCCCGATGTCACTTCTTCTTTGATCCATGACACATTCTCCTTCATCGTATGAACGGTGCGTAGCGGCACCAGGTGAATGTCGCTTACTTGTGCCTTGGCTTTCAGGAAGAGCCCCACTCCTGCGGCGCAGGCCAGGAAACCGACCAGTCCATAACTGGCCCACAAAGGTAGGCCGGCGGCCGCCAGCAGATGCACCAGCATTAAAATGAGCAAGAGACTCCCGACGGCTACCAACACGCCGCCGACCGCGATAAAGGCCGCCGCCATTTTGGCTTTCCCAAGCTCCTCCTGAAATTCGTGCGTCGCAAGACGAAATTCCTGAATCGCCAAGGCTTTCAAGTCGTAGAACAAGCCCTCAAGGAGGGCGGTGATGCTGGAGCGAGGTCGCGTCGCGCTCATTGTGCTGTCCCGCGTGGCTTACCTCTCTCTAAGTCGGGAAAGCAAAAAGCCTATTCCCGCGCCGATCAACAGAGCCTGGATAGGATAACGCCGTATGGTAGTTTCAAGATCCTCGATAATGCCGGTCACGCCTTGTTCCTGGAGGTAGGCTCCGGAAGACTCCAGTCCATCGCTGACGGCGCGGGCGGCGTCACCGATGCGGCCTTCGCGCGGAAGTTTATCGCGAATGAGGTCGGAGGCAGATTCCAATTTCCGGCCGAGGGATGACGCCAATTCATCGGCTGTCCTCCCACCTCTCGTGAGGGTATCGGATAAGTCCGCCAGCGAGTCTATATCCTGTCGAGAGCCGTAACGTTCCATCATGCCTCCTTCATGGCTGCGGGTTAAGAATCAGGTCCGACGCGTGGATCTTGGCGGAGCAATCCGTATCTGTCGTCTGTTTGCCTTGAGAAGGAAGGTACGGCTTGGACAATTGTGAGGCGGCCGCTCTTCCGCGTTCCCACGCGTCGGGCGAGGTCGCCAGAGCGATGATGCCAAATAAAAGAATACAGGCCGCTATTTTGGCCATGAACGGTCTGGCGACGATCCGGCGCCAGAAGATGTAGACACTATTATGTACGTGTCGCATGTTTCGTGAGCCCCACAGGAGTCAAGTCTGATAAAGCCGGTCCGTTGAGCACCTTGCCGAATTTGTTGAAACGGGATCCATGACATGGGCAATCCCAGGAGAGTTCTGATGGATTCCAGGAGACGATGCATCCCAAATGGGGGCATACGGCGGAGCACGCATGGCAGACGCTGTGTTCGTCCCGATAAACGGCTATTTTACTCATGCCCTCGCGAATCACCGCTCCCGAGTTGATAGGAATGTGTTCCGCCGACTCGACGTCTCCGCTCGTAATCCATCCCGTATACTGGGCGGCCGTGTTCGCGTTCTCTTGCGCAAACTCTTGCGTTGCTCCCAAGCGAACACGAGAAGGATCATATACATCCGCCCACGGATTGGGACGTCCCTGTATGAGATCGGTGAGAAGTATGCCGGCGATGGTGCCATGAGTCATTCCCATTCCCGAATCTCCGGTCGCAATATATACGTTGGAGTCATCCATCGGATTTCGGCCGATATACGCCAGACCATCGACGGATTCCATGATTTGGCCGGACCATTCACACTCCGGACCGCCGACCGCTGGAACGTGGGCACGCGCCCATAGGACCAGTCGCTCGTAGCGGTCTTCAATATCGTCGGCCTGTCCCGTCTTATGATCTTCGCCCCCGACGATCAACATATCAGACCGGTCATTCCACGGATGCACACGGATGTAGTGGTAGGGATCTTGCGTATCCCAAAACAGTGACTTCTGAATCGATCCTTTCGGCACTAAAAAGCTTACGACGTAGGTGCGATACGCTGCCTGCTTCAAATGGATGGCTACCAAGTCGTTGACCGGAGTGTTGGTAGCCATGACCACTGACTCCGCTTTGACAATGCGGCCTGATGTCGTTTCCACCTGCGCCGGCTTTCCGCCGGCCACACCTTTCACGTGCGTAGATGTATAGACTCGCCCCCCCAGTCGCGTGAATGATTTCGCTAAGCCGGAAAGGTATTTCATTGGATGGAATTGACCTTGCCGAGGAAATTTGATGGAGGGTACAGCCTCCGCTCCAGCCAGCGGCGTCTTCGCCGTGAACGCGACGTCGGTAAGGCCTGCGCGATGAGCGGCTTCCATTTCCCGCTCCAACAAATCTTTCGAGTCACTTGGAGCGAGAAAGAGGTAGCCGTCCAGTCGTTCGAAGTCACAGACAATTTTTTCTTGTTGTGCAATTGCCTGGATACGGTCGATTGCGGCCGTATGGCTTGCCGCGACGAGACGTGTCCGTGCTTCACCGTGAATTCGTTCAATTTCCACATAACGATCGTCGAGTGCATTCGAGAGATGGGCCGTGGTGCGGCCGGTTTCTCCTCCACCGATCGGCCCGTCATTCAAAACTATGACGGACAGCCCTTCGCGAGCAAGCAGATAGGCCGTCGTTATGCCCGCGATGCCTGCTCCGACAATACACACATCGGTCATGGCGTCATCAGGAATTGGCGAATAAGGAGAATTCTCCTCACTCTCCGCCCAGATGGACCGACTTCCACGAAAGTCCTGCTTTGAATCGTGCATGCTGCTGTCCTAATCAAACCGGCTATATGGATTTACGGGTTCATGAAAATGTTTCGGCCGAGGCGCTTTCCAAAAAGTCGTGTTTACGCCGCATCATTTCCGCGCCGAGTTCTTCCAACGAGTCGCTGAGGGCTTCCTCCGCTAACGGAAGCATTTCACTCTCTTCCTCGGCGACATGATGCTGGACGTCATGCATCATATCCATAAACGTGCTCTCAAATGCCTCATCATCAGCATCCATTGTTCGTAGTTCTTTTATCGCCGTCTTGACGGATTGATGCTCCTCCAGCGCCTCCGCCACTTCCTCCTCACCTTCTTGACCGGCTTTATCCTTAAAGGCCGGATAAAAAATTTCTTCTTCGATGGCCGTGTGAATTTCCAATTCCTTCAGAATTTTTTGCGCGATTGCCGCCTTATCTTCCCCCCCCGCCGCCTCATAATCTTCAAACAAGCTATTGACGAGTTGATGATCCGACTTTAAGAGGGCGATGGCATTTTCAGAGTGGCTCTCTATGTCTGGCGCAGAGCGGTGTGACGGAAAATTCGATGAAACGTGGTCGGCAGTCTGTGCGGAATCGGCGTGCTGTGAGACTCCGCCTTTGGTCCCTTCTTGCTTTTCGGTTCGTTTGAGATGTGAGCGTTGGCCGCCCTTTCTGCCGATGGCTGCCATGTGCGCTCGGTCCTGGCTGACTACCTGACCGCCCTTTCGGCCCGCTCGTTGTTTCTTTGCGTCCGGCATGGTTCCTCCGTCGTCGAGGTTATGTACGCCCTTGATGATAAAAGGGAGTGCAAGGCTTAGGCCTTGTCCTACCACAACGTTCAGACGCCTTATACCTTTGGATTCATTAGCAGGAGAAATAGTCTTTCTCCGTGTCCCGAATAAGGAACGCTGGGGAAAGGGAATGACTATTCGAGGAGCGGGCGAGCAATAAGAAGAAACGACTGGTAGCGCATAGGTTTGAATGCAAGCGCAGCTTGTCCGGTGAAGGAACACGGCGTTCCCTTTTCGATCGCAATCTCGCGCTCGCCTTTGCGAAGGGCGTTCACTACTCCCGTTCTCATTCTATTCGGAGCATAAAAATTGAAATGTGAACAAACGTATGATGAAGAAGCAAGAATCGTTTATTTCGGACGTACTGTCCTACAGAATGGACAAGGTGTCGGGCTTGGATAGAGTAATGATGTAGTGAGTTCATAGGGAAAAATTTGCAACATCACTCTCGAATAAAGACAATCGCCACGTAAATAGAGAGGGATCTCGGATTCCATGCGGAATCATTGACGGACGAAATCTCTTAATGGTGGAAGCACACCGTCGGGCCTGGTGATTGCAATCGCTTCCAGCAATTGTAAATGCATCCGACAATCATCCAGGAGGTGCGTGATGGAAACCGAATATGTAATACCCGCTCAAATCGAAGAAGAGGCTCGGACTCAGATCGTGTCCATTGGATGGCGGGCCAATCCTAGCCAATGCGTTCGATGCGGCGGCCTAATGGTTGCCGATCGATACATCGATTTGCTCGATGATACAGGTCAGCTTGAATTTACTGCCAACCGATGTATTCAGTGCGGAGAAGTCGTCGACGCCACGATCCTTCGCAATCGCATGGCCAATAAAGCTGGAGTCCAGTCCTCCGTACCTTTAGCGCACGTGGCTTAGGTCTCAAAAGTAAGCCATTCAATAATGAACGACGCAACTGCGATCCCGGAATGTGGACCATGCAATTTTTTTAGCCTCTTCCAATTTTTTAGGGGAGTACATCGTAGTAGTTTATATGTCAGACGTTGCTGACAAAACATTTAGGATTTGTCTGATGTTGGTCATTCGTCGCTGAGCGTAGATAATCTCTATTATAAAAAGTAAGGAGGCTACGTGATGATCACATTGACGAATGAAGCCGGCATACAGAAACATGATCGCCGTGTAATGGTTCAAGAAAAGCCTTCGATCGACGAATGGGTCATTGGTGTATTGCATCAGCATGGAACACAGACTCTGGATCAAATCGGTAAGCTATTGCCTGAAGTAAACTGGGCTCAACTGTTCCTCGCCATCGACCGTCTAAGTCGATCCGGGAAGATATCTCTGTGGTCTCCCGGATTCGGCGATTATCTCATCACCGTCAATCAAGAACGATTCACCGCCGCATAACCACTAATTTTGTACCACCGTTCATAGTCATGGACGGTGGTGCGGTTTCTAGATCCCTTCCGATCTCATTTTCATTCCTCGCAAATATCCTCATACGAACGGGAAGTCAGGGAGAAGCAGCCTAAAGGCGAATTGTCATTCGGCTTGGTATGCCCTTTACGGCTCGACCAGCACATCCACAAAAGCGGGTAGGCTCTCAGCTCCTTTACGATCCGACACGCGAAGCCTGAACCGATAGAGGCGTGTCTCCGAAACCGTGGGAGCAATAAAAGAGGCTTTCGGCATGTTGGGATCCAAGAGAGCGATTTTGCTGCCGCGAATTTGGCTCCATGAATAAAAGAGCGCTTCTCCTTCCGGATCGCCACTCTTCAAGCCGCTCAGTTCAACCCGGGTTCCCGCTTTCACAGTACGAGTTGATCCGGCATCGGCGAGCGGTGGCTCATTGGGTTCGTCGTTCACTTCGACGATCACATCCAATTCGGCCTGCTTCCCTCGGTTGGAAACGGTCAATGTTGTCTTGCCGTTGCCGACAATTTGCAGCAATCCGTGCGGATGGATTTTGATGACCTGTTCGTTTGAAGAACGATAGGTTGTTCCGGCTTCCGGCGAGCGAATGGATCGAGCCACCCCATCGGAAAACACACCGATGACCGGCAGGTCGAAAATTTTTCCCATCGAATCCACATGTCCATAATCGGAAGATTGTCCGAGACGACCTAGGCGCAGAGGCTTTTCCGTTTCAAATTCTATCGACCTGAGCTCGGCGCTCGGCTCTACCCGTACGACGATTTCGTCAAACACCGAACGAATGCCGAGTCGTCCCCGTGAAATGTCTCCGACAGCCAACAAGCGCATGGGGCCAATGCTATCCGGCGGCACAATAAGTCCGCCGCCATACGGGGGATCGATCGCGGCGGTTGAGACTAGTGCGGCGGTTGCCACAATCGAGCCGGTCGAATTCGAATCTTCCTGCTCGACTAGCGTCTCGTCCTGTTCGCCATACCAGTAATAACGAACCTGGACAATGCCGGTGTCATGCCCTGCATCGATCGTGACCGGGAGCGTCTCGCCGGATCGAACCGTTTGTCCTTCTTTCGGGGTAAGAATTTTGAAGCCGAAAGCCGGGGAGATACTCAGGCACAATGCGCACGTCACTACACAAACCAGATAGACGCAAGATGTGGAATCCGAACGCATTGAGAGCTTCATTATCGCTCCAAATGAAAAGGAACGTCAGTGAGGATGACCCGCTCTTTGAACAGCAGCGCAGCCTTCAGCATCAGCGCCCGCTGATTGTGCAAGATATTTTGCCACCAGCGAGCAGGAAGGATCTCTGGGATGACCACCGTGACCCATCCATCGGGGTCCTTCTGTAGCAGCTCTTCAATATAGTCGAGTAGCGACCCCATGACTGAACGATACGGTGACGGCAAGACGACAAGATGGACACCGCAGCCCCATTGCGCCCATTTAATCTCGGTGAGGGCGGTGTCTTCCTTGTCGATATCGACCAAGACCGCGCGGACATCCATCGAATGGCTCCTCGCATAATCCAATGCGCGCAAGGTTGCGCGGTTGACGCCGCTGATAGGGATGATCACGGTATTCCGCCGCGGCTGGGGTGGGCGATGATCGCGAGACAAACTGACTTGCTGCTCCACCGCCAGGTAGTGTGCATGCACCGATCGGAACCACAAAATGATCAGCGGCATGAGTCCGATGACTATCCATGCGCCGTGTATGAATTTGGTCCCTGCGATAATCAGTGTGGCCAGGCCCGTCGTGACCGCCCCAAGGCCGTTGATCATGAGCCGTTTGCGCCAATGGGGTCCCCTTTTCACCATCCAATGTTTGACCATGCCTGCTTGCGAGAGCGTAAAAGAGAGAAAAACGCCGACGGCGTACAAGGGGATCAGGGCATGTGTGTCGCCTCGAAATGCGACGATCAGGAAGCAGGCAAATAAACCGAGAAGAATAACGCCGTTGGAAAATACCAGGCGATCGCCGCGTGTCTTCATTTGGGCCGGCATATAACCGTCGCGCGCTACGATGGACGCCAGTCTGGGAAATCCATTGAAACTGCTGTTGGCTGCGAGAATCAAAATCGCCATGGTCGAGGCCTGAACCAGATAATAGAGAGGGCCACTGTCGAACGTGGCGCGTGCGATTTGCGAGACGACCGTCTCATCTTCTTTTGGAAGAATATTGTAGTGATAGGCCAGGAGAGAGATCCCGATGAAGAGTGTGCCGAGAATTGCGCCCATTGCTGCCATCGTCGTCGCCGCATTCTTCGGTTCGGGCCGCTTAAATACGGAAACGCCATTGGAGATGACTTCGACGCCGGTCAGCGCGGTACATCCCGAGGAAAACGCGCGCAAGAGCAAGAAGAGAGTAATGCCTTCCGTAGCGTTCAAAGCTGCACTTTGCGCCGTGGCTGCCGCTGCTGCCGCCGGATGGCCGAAGATCGTTTGCATTGCACCGGCCCCTAACATGAGGAGAATGGACCCGATAAAAACGTACGTGGGAATGGCAAAAATCCGCCCGGATTCTCGAACGCCCCGAAGGTTGACGATCACGACGAGGATGATCGCGATCAATCCAAGCGCTTCTCGATGAGGAAAGAGCAAGGGGACCGCCGACGTGAGCGCGGCGATGCCCGCTGCGACGCTGACGGCGACCGTTAAGACATAATCGATAATGAGTGCCGCGGCCGCGATTAATCCCGGCATCTCCCCAAGATTGGATCGGGCGACGATATAGGCGCCTCCGCCTGCCGGATATTCAAAGATGATTTGCCGATACGACATTGTCAGGATGGCCAGGAGAGCGACGATCATGACACTGACGGGGATGGACCAAAAGACCGCCGCCGAGCCAGCCAGGACAAGTACGAGGAGAATTTCTTCTGTGGCGTACGCCACAGAAGAGAGGGCATCCGAAGAAAACACGGCCAGCGCGAGGCGTTTGCTCAACCGTTCATGCGCGGCCTGTGCTGTTTTGAGAGCCGGCCCCAATAACCAGCGCTTAAGAACCATGCGGCATTATCTCATAAGAACATCGAAGAGAGGAAACGAACCCCAGAGAGAGAACGAGAAAACTGGCGCCGTAAGAACTCCGAACACTCTGTATATTCTTTGACCAGCAGAGGGGTTGACAGAGCATAGTCACTTGAGTATCGTAGACTTCCTTCGCCGATATAGACTGCAGGAACAACTATTTCATCATGATGAGATTGGAGAATGAGACCGGAGTGGATCAGAGATTCCACCTGCCGGCGCGGGGATATCCTTAATTTCATCGGTCATTATCAATCCACATCGTAAGGAGGCGGGTCCATGCATTACCTTAACGATCATCGTTTTCTCAGTTGGGTATTGAGTCTTGTCGCGGGAGGAGCGCTCTTGAGTGTTCCGCTCTCCGCTTCGTCCGAGTCTCCCGCGCAGCATAACCAACACATCTCGATGAGCCATCAAACTCCCGAATGGGCGGAGAGGCTCAAAGGGCAGACGGTCGTTGAAGATACCCTAGAAGGGCGTCCCAATCGTGCCGCCATGGTCGACCAACAGCATGAACGCATCATGCACCAAATGGCGAAAGATCCGCAGGCCCAACAGGTCAGCACCGGCATGTACAACTCCATGACCATGTTGCACCAGTACGGTGCGGGCAATCAGGACATGCTCCTGATGTCCGATCCTCGGACTGAACCCGTCTCTCAAGGCGGCCGATGTCCGACCAATGCGCCGGTGCGTCAGTACAATGTCGCGGCGATCAATGTCGAGATCACGCTCAATCAGTGGCTGGATTTCTATCCGGGCTACATGTACGTATTGAGTGAGGATTTGGAGAAGGTCCGCGAAGAAGAGGCGAAAAACAAGGCGGCTCGCGAGAAAGAAGGCTTCGACCCCGGCGCGGTCATCCCCGGCGTGCAAGCCCAGTGGATTCAGCCCCTCGTCATTCGCGGCAATCAGGGTGATTGCGTCAAGATCAAGTTGCAAAACACGCTTGAAGGCGGTGAAGACGTCAGCCTGCATATTCATGGCTCCAATATGATCGTCAGTTCAACGGGTAAACCCGCGACAACGACGAATCCCGATTCCATCGTGGCCAAGGATAAAAGTGCGGAGTTGGAGTGGTATATCCACCCGATGACGCAGGAGGGCGCCCGCCAGTTCCATAGCTACAGCAACGATCGCGAACTGACGGTGATGGGTCTGTTCGGGACCTTCGTAGTGGAACCGAAGGGGTCGGAATATTATGAGCCGCTCGGGACCGGCGATGCGACGGTGCAGCGCAGCGGGTGGCAGACCATTGTCAAGAATGGAACCGGCCCGGACTTCCGTGAATTTGTACTCATGTATCACGAAGTCGGCGACGAAGCGTTCCGACCGGTTAATAAAAAAGGCGAATTCCTTCCACAGCGCGATCCATTGACGGACGCCTACCGTCCCGGCGGCCGAGCGATCAATTATCGCAGCGAGCCGTTCGGCATCAACAATATGCATGTGCAGCACGAGTATTTCGGCTTTGAAGACGAATCGATGGGGTATAGTTCTTATACCTTTGGCGATCCGTCCCCGACGATTCCCCGTTCCTACATGGGTGATCCGGCGAAGTTCCGACTCGTGCACGGCGGATCGGAAGTGTTCCACTCGCACCATCCGCACGGTGGAACTATCCGCTGGCCGCGGAGCCCGCGCGCGATCGATGAGATGCCGATGTGGCATGCCGCTAAAAACGGTCCCGTGAAGTATCCGGTGATCCGTGCCAAGACCGACCGTGTGGACGTTGAAGTGATCGGGCCGTCGGAAGCGCTCGACCTAGAGACCGAGTGTGGATCCGGCCTATGTCAGCAACTGGCCGGTGACTTCCTGTTCCATTGCCACGTGGCCCATCACTATGTCGCGGGGATGTGGGGTTACTGGCGCGTGTACAACACGATTCAGCAGGGGGACCTGCGCAATGACGTGATGCCAGACCTCCGTGAGTTGCCGGATCGAAAGGGCCGGATCAAGGCGCCGGTGACTTCCGATCAGTTGGTCGGCAAAACGGTCGATTGGTTCGGCAAGATGTTTCAGATCGTCGATAAAGGGAAGACGAATTGGAAGTCCAATCCGGCGGTCGTGAATATCAAGGACTGGGTTGAGATGCAGCTTCCCACGCAGGGCAAACCTGGCCATAAGGACGATGAAAAGGGCCAGACCGTTTCCTATGACGCGACGGTGCTCGATTGGACGTGGAGCGGCACTCGCGCCATGTCTGAAAAGGAAAGCACCATAGAGAATCCAAAGTACAAGTCAAAGACCCCTGGGCAGCGTCGACCAATCACGTTCGAGTCGACGACTGGGAAAGTGGCGTGGCCTCATTTAACTCCCCATTTTGGGAAACGGGTCATGTTCTCACCGGGCCATGTGGGCGCTCCCTGGTTGGAGCCGATTCACGTGGATGATAATGGGGAGCGAACGGCCGACAATGCGCGACCGGGTGAAAATGGACGCTGGAGTTTGTGTCCCGAGAATGCAGGTCGGAAGTATTACAACATTCACTTTATCAAACTGCCGATTACCTTGGCCAAGAAGCAGGGTAACGAACCTCCCGTTGTCGACCCAACCGGCCTGATCTATGTATTGCATGAAGAAGAAGCGGCCGTTCGGGCGAATGATGACCTGAAGTACCCCCTTGTGTTTCGCGCCAATATCTATGACTGCATCGACTGGACGCTGACGAGCGAGTGGGAAGATGACGACTACACCAATTTCCAGTCGTCGAAAATCAACATCCACCCGCACTTCTTGCAGTTCGATAACCAGTCATCGGACGGTGTGATCACCGGATTCTCGTATGAACAGTCGGTCCGTCCGTTCACGATGCTGGAAAAGAAGACCAAGAAGGGTCTGCCGGCGCCCATGAATACGGTCGTCACTGGCGAGGCCAAGAAGGGCTCGAAGACGATCCAAGTCAAGAACGCGGCTCAGTACCATCCGAACACCGAATTGCTCATCGGTGCGGATAATGTAAAAGGCAACGAGATTCAGCGAATTAAAGAGATCAAGGGCAATACGATCACGCTGATGAAACCTTTGCGTTTCGATCATCCGAAGAACGATATCGTGACTGTCGAATTCGTGCGTCAACGTCTCTGGGCGGACGCCGACGTCGGAACCGTATTCTGGCATGACCATGCGTTCGGCGCGACAACGTGGCCGCATGGTGGTTTCGGCACGTTGCTTGTCGAGCCGGTGGGATCGACCTATCATGATCCCAAGACAGGAAAAGAGATCCGGAGCGGACCCATTGCCGACATCCGTACCTCGGAACCGGTGGGCTATGGCGTGAACGGCAGCTTCCGCGAATTGATGGTGCAGGTGCACGATACCGTGCCGCATACCGTCAATATCGTGACGGCGGGCAATCCGCCCGGACAACCGATCGAGGTGGCATTGGAAGCCGGCAAGACCGTGTCATTTATGATGCCGGAGAAGTTATACATGTCACCGATGCCGTTCCTAAATGGTGGAACGCACACGACAGGCAGCGGACTGAATTTCCGCGCCGAACCGATCGCGCAACGATTGGCCAGCAATCCGGATCATTCGCAAATCTTCAACAGCGAGATCCACGGCGATCCGGACACGCCTCTCTTGCGCGCGTATCTCGGAGATACGATGGTGTTCCGTCTGCTCCATACGCTCATGAACGAGACGATGACCTGGACCCTATCTGGCCATACTTTCCTAAGTGAGCGGTATGCCGGAGATGCCAATCGGAAATACTCGATGCATATCGGTATTGCCGAGCGGTATGACTTGGTCGTTCCGCAAGCCGGTGGACCACGTCTGCAGGCCGGCGACTACATTCACTTCAACGGCCGGTCTTCCAAGTTCTCGGAAGGCGGCTGGGGAATTGTACGCGTGTACGATAAGGAGCAGGCCGATCTGCAAAAACTTCCGGCCGGCTATTCGTCGCGGAATGAAATTCCGAAGGCGCAGCCGATCTGTCCAGAAGGCGCACCGGTAAAGACCTTTAACGTCGTCGCGCAGGATTATCCGGCGATGAAATTCAATCAGAAGGCTCCGGAAGCGATCGAAGTAGACTTCGAGCGGAAGATTCAGATTTCGAATCCCGATGCGAAGGTCTACGCCTTGGAAGAGGATGTGGCCAAGGTTGCCGAAGGAATGCAGCCCATGCCGTTGACGCTGCGCGCCAACGTTGGCGACTGCATTAAGGTCAACCTGAAGAACAAGATGAAGGAGAGCAAAGCCTCCTTCTCGGCCATCGGCCTCGCCTTCGATCCAAAAGATTCGTTAGGTGCCAATGTCGGGAAGAACGGCGGCGAACAAACGGTGGCGCCAGGCGGAAGCCGCACCTACACCTATTATGCGGATCCCTTCCTCGGTGAAGCCGCATCCCTGGTGTGGGACTGGGGCAATGTTATGGTGAATCCCAGAAACGGTCTCTTCGGCGCCGTGATTATCGGACCCAAGGGATCGAAGTATCGGGACCCCAAGACCGGTGCGGATATTTCGACCAAGAATAGCTGGGTCGCGGATGTCATCATCGATCGGTCCGTCGCCGGGAATGAGATGCGCGCAAACTATCGAGACGCCGCACTCTTTTTCCAGGACGAGGACAACATTATCGGCACCAGCTTCATGCCGTACGTGCAGAATGTGGCTGGACTGACCGGCGTTAATTACCGGTCCGAGCCGTACAAATATCGTGAAGAAACAGGCTGTTCGCTGGGCAAGATGTTCCAGCCCTGTACGGCCGATAAGCCTGAGGACCCCGTGACGCCGATCATAGAGGCGCATACGGGCGATCCCGTTCGGATCCACGTGTTTGGCGCGAATAATGAACAGAACCAGATGTTCAGTGTTGAAAAACATGAGTGGCCGATCGAACCATTCATGCGCGGGGCCGACCAGATCAGCGTGGTCGAATTCTCCGGTTCAGAAACGATTGATGCCTTTATTCCGTCGGCGGGCGGCGTCTATCGGCTGGCTGGAGACTATGTGTATAGCAACCAGCGGTTGCCATACTCGCAATCCGGGCAATGGGGTTACTTGCGTGTCCTGCCGTCGGGCGATCAGCGGCTCTTGCCGCTGAGTGGTGCGGTGGCCGGCGCCAAAAAGGCAGACGCGGGAGACCCTGCGGAGACGAAAGCCATCCCGGTGGCCGCAAAGTAAGACTGTAGTCCCGTTCGAAGGGGGAGCCTTGGCGGCTCCCCCTTTTTTTTGAGGTGAAGGGTTCGGTAAGATAAGAATCCTTATCCACCTCATAGGTAGGAGGCGTTCTCATGCGAATGTTCATGACCGCAGTCGGTATGGCTCTGCTGTTGAGTGTGCCGACAGCCTGGTCGTATGACGAGATGACGGTGACAGATGGCGGCACCATCACCGGTAAAGTCACGCTGACAGGTGGGAAACCCACTCCCAAAGCCTTCAACCTCATCACATTTCCAGACCCCGTGTATTGTGGACGAATTTCTACGGGAACCGGCTGGCGATTGCTCGAGGAATTTAACGCCTCGAACGACGGAGGCTTAAAAGATGTGGTTGTTTGGCTAGCCGAGGTCCCTAAAGGGAAGCCATTCAGCTTTACGCCTCCTCGGATTGAAGCGAAGGACTGCCGGTTTTTGCCGTTTGTCTCTCCCGTTAAGAATCACCAGGACGTCGTGGTCGTCAACATGGACCCTGTGATGCATGACATTCAGGCGTATGAAACCTCGCAATTAGGTCCGCGCGTGCTCTTCAATACTCCGCTACCGATGAACGCTCACCATAAACGCGAGGTCGGTGCGCACTCTCATGAGCATTTGGCAGGGGAGCCGATGACGGAATCCGTTAATCTGACCAAGGGCCGGAGAATCTTCGTCATGCAATGCGGCTTTCACGCGTACATGGTGAGTTGGGGGCTGGCTGTGGAAAATCCCTATTATGCCATCACGGATCAAGATGGCGCCTTCAGTATGTCAGACGTGCCTCCCGGCGAATATGTCCTCGTCGCATGGCATCCTGAGACCGGTCCCACACTTGAGCAAAACGTCACCGTGCGGCCCAAGGATACTGCGAACGTGAATTTCGAATTCAAAGCGCCGACCGGCCGTCGAAGTGCGCATGAAATGGTGGAAAATCCCCATTACGGCATGGAGTCGCTGGGCAAGCCGCTGGCAATCCTGCCCACGTTGAAGCAGCAAACTCCCTAATCATCGTTAACATCGAGGACAACGTGACAAGAGTGTTACGATGGCTCATCGCCATCACCACGGCCTTCTTGGGTGTCGGATTTCCTGACGCTCGCCTGCAGGCGTATGAGGTTGTGGAGGTCGAGCAGGGTGGGACTATTGTGGGACTTGTCACGTTGAGTGGAACCATCCCCGCCCCGAAGGCGTTTAATCTCGTCACGTTTCCTGACCCGGAATATTGCGGACGTATTTCGAACGGGAATGGATGGCGGCTGCTGTATGATTTTCGAGTCGATGAACACAACGGATTCTATGGACTCAAGGATGTCGTTGTGTTTTTAGAGGGCGTCGAATCTGGGAAGCCATTCGATTTGTCCGTCCCACGGGTAGAAGCCAAGGATTGTCAATTCGCGCCCTTTGTCACCGTTGTCCGCGATCAACACGCCGTCGAGATCGTGAATATGGACCCGGTGATGCATGACATCCAGGCCTACGAAACTTCACGGCAACTGGGCACACGCGTTCTTTTCAATTCACCCTTGCCGATGAATAGGCATCATCAGCGCGGCGATCTGCACGCGCTTCATACGCACCAACCGGGCATTTCCATGCTGGAAAAAATCCAGCTCAGTAAGGGGCGACGGTTCTTCGTCATGCAATGCGGCTTTCATGCCTATATGGAAAGCTGGGCATTGGCGGTGGCGAATCCCTACTATGAAATTACGGATCAAACCGGTGCCTATGCGATTGAACGGGTTCCGCCAGGAACCTATCGATTGATTGCATGGCA
>Ga0111539_10000310_pt1 | contig 59421 bp, 40 predicted proteins | sample RhiMethybrSRZTD1_FD_79667 | JGI IMG/M metagenome (GOLD analysis project Ga0111539, IMG submission 79667) | Populus rhizosphere microbial communities from Tennessee, USA - Rhizosphere MetaG P. TD hybrid SRZTD1 (version 2) (version 2) | ecosystem: Host-associated > Plants > Roots > Rhizosphere >...
AACCTCGTCGGCGGCCACTTCCACAACGTCAGCGGGGCCGGCGGGGGCGCGGTGCGCGACCTCGCGCTCGTGCAACAGGACGAGATCGTGCTCGTCAAGAACGACGGCTTCGGCGGTTTCCCGCGTCTCAGCAACAGCCTCGCGTTCCCGGGGCTCCTGCCCGATTCGCTGACGCTCCTGCCATCCGAGACGGCGGAGTTCGATCGCCTCTTGTTCTGCGGCAGCGACTCGCGCATCGGGGCGTGGCAGCGCGATCCCAAGGAGCCGGACCCGCCGGTGTATCAGCTCTCGGCGCCGTTGGTGCACAGTCTGACGGTGCCTGGTGCGTTACTCGCTGACACCACACGCATGCAGGTCGGTGATGTCGACGGCGATGGCATCCCGGATCTCGTCGTGCTGTTGTCGTTTGCGCAGCCGACGCCGGGCGAGACCGCGCGGCTAGCGTTGCTGCGCGGCAAACCGCCCGCGCCGAACGAGTTCCCGTTCTTCGTGCCGACCACGCTGACGCCCGTGCATGGCAACGCATCGTCGATCACGCTCGGCGACTTCACGAACGCAGGGACGGCTCAACCAAAGCAGCTCGAGCTCGCCGTCGCGGTGCCCGTCGGCACGTCGCCGGGCGCGCCCGATGGCGATCACATCCGCTTCTTCCGCTACGTGGCGGGGGCGACGCCGGCCGACGACCGGTTCGAGCCGAGCGCTGTGTCCACCGGCCCACAGGTGTTGCTGGCCGGCAGCGCTCCGACCCAGGTCGTCGCCGGCGACTTCGATCGCGACGGTCTCGTCGACCTGCTCGTCGCGTGCAGGGCCGACAGCACGCTGCGTCTGTTCCGCAACACGGCGCCCGTGACGAGCACGCCGGGCCACGTCGACGTCGGCGCGTTCGAGGAAGGGTTGACGTCGCCGCGCCCGCTCGCACCGGGCAAACCGACCGCGCTGCGTCTCAGCGACGTCAACGGCGATGGCAGCGTCGACTGCGTCGTGTGGGTCGAGTTCACGTTGGGCACCGGAGTGCGCAGCACGACGGTCGCTTCGTATCTGAGCTCGGGAGCCGGTGAGTTCATCGGACCGCGGTTCGCGTCGCCGACTCGCATCGGCAACCGCAACGCGACCCTGTCCGGCGATCTCGGCGACTGGAACGGCGATGGCCTGCCCGATCTGCTGCTCGGCTGGGACACGTCGACGGGCGACATCAATCTGCGCGTGATGTTCGGCGGAACCCGCTAGCCAGGCCCTGGCGGCAGATCCGCGGGCCACTATGGTGCCGCGAATGAGCCTCTCGCCACGCCCGCAACCGGCTCGCACCGGTGACAAGCCCGTTCTCAACGTCGCGATGGTCGGCCATGCCTTCATGGGGCGTGCGCACGGCAACGCATATCGCCAGGCCAACCACTTCTTCGACCTGCCGTTTCGCGTCGTGCCTGCCGTCGTCGTCGGTCGCGATGCGGAGCGAGCCAACGCCGCCGCGCTGAAGCTCGGCTTCCATCGCCACAGCGCCGACCTCGCGGCCGTGCTCGCCGATCCCGAGATCCACCTCGTCGACGTCGCGACGCCGAACGACAGCCATCACGCGATCGTCATGCAAGCGCTCGCGGCGAAGAAGCACGTGCTCTGCGAGAAGCCGCTCGCAATGACCTCGGCGCAGGCCAAGGAGATGGCGGCGCTCGCAACCAGGCAGAAGGTGCGAACGGGCCTCTGGCACAACTACCGCCGCGCGCCGGCGACGCGGCTCGCGGCGACGATGATCGCGCGCGGCGACCTCGGCGAAGTGCGGCAGGTGCGCGCGGTCTACCTGCAGGACTGGCTCAGCGATGCGAAGGTGCCCGCGAGCTGGCGCACGAACAAGAAGCTGTGCGGCAGCGGCGCGCACGGCGACCTCAACGCGCACCTGATCGACCTCACGCGCGCGCTGACGCGACTCGAGTTCGAGGCCGTGACCAGCGTGCAGCAGACGTTCACCAGGCAACGGCCCGACGGCAGCGGTGGTATGTCCAAGGTCGACGTCGACGACGCGTTCTGCTTCCTCGCGAAGTTCGCGGGTGGCGCGATCGGCACCTACGAAGCGACGCGCACGGCGCCCGGGCGCAAGAACCACAACTGCATCGAGATCTCGGGCAGCAAGGGCTCGTTGCGCTGGAACCTCGAGCGCATGAACGAGCTCGAAGTCTTCTCGTTCGCCGACGCGCGCGACGGTCAGGGTTTCCGCACGATCATGTGCATGGACTCCGTGCACCCGTATGCGGCGAGCTGGTGGCCCGACGGCCACATCGTCGGCTACGAGCACACCTTCGTGCACCACCTCGTCGACTTCGTGCACGCGCTGCACACCGGGGAGCCGTTCGCCCCGAACTTCGACGACGGCGTCGCGGTGCAGGCCGTGCTCGACGCCGCGCTCGCGTCCGCGCAGAGCGGCGCGTGGGCCGCCGTCGCGCGTTGACGGCCGGCGGAGTGGCCGCGGGCGTCGAGTGTCCGGCAGTGCGCTGTCCCTGGCATGAGCGGTGGCTACAATGGAGGGCCCGCCCCCAGGCATCCTCCGAACCGCCTATGCGCTCTTCCACACGCCGGACCCTTCCCGGTGCTGCCGTGGCACTCATCCTCCTCCCGGCGTTGGTGACGAGTGCACGCGGGCAGGGAACGCCGCGGCTGCACCAGGACGGCACGACCCACTGGTACGAGCCGGTCGCCGTGCCCGCGGGCATCACCTGGCAGGCCGCCAACCTCGCGGCCCATGCGGCGGGCGGTTACCTGGCGACGATCACGTCGAGCCAGGAGAACGACTTCGCCTTCGGTCTGATCGACCAACCGGCGTTCTGGTACCAGGACGAGGGCCCGTGGATCGGAGGTGTACAGGCGTTCCGGTCGCAGGAACCGGACGGTGGCTGGATCTGGGGCGAGCTCGAGGCCTTCGGCTTCAGCAACTGGGCCCCCGGACTCCCGGACGACGCCGGACGCGCTGACCGCATCCACTTCGGCGGCGGGAGCGGGCGCGAGCGCACGTGGGCCGATGCGCCCGCCAGCCGCCGCTTGGGCGGCTACCTCATCGAGCGCTCGGGCCCCACGGTGCCGCGGACCGTCGGCCTGCTGCAGCGCGAGTCCGCCTCCTTCGACGGCTACACGCTGCTCGCGCCCATCAACTCGACGTCGACGTTCCTCCTCGATCCGCGTGGGCGCGTCGTGAACGACTGGCCGAGCACCTACCTGCCCGGCATCTCGGCGTATCTGCTTCCCAACGGCAACCTGCTGCGCACCGGGCGGGTCATCAACGAGAAGTTCCTCATCGGCGGCAGCGGCGGGATCGTCGAGGAGCGCAGCTGGCAGGGCCAGTTGGTCTGGAGCCGAGTCGAGTCGAGCCCCACCTCGTGCCAGCACCACGATGTCCGGCGGTTGCCCAACGGCAACACGCTGCTGCTGTGCTGGGAGCTCAAGACCCGGCAGGACGCGTTCACCGCCGGACGCGATCCGCAGCTCCTCACCAACGGCGAGCTGTTTCCGGACAAGGTCATCGAGGTGGATGCCGCCGGCGCGGTCGTCTGGGAATGGCACGCCTGGGACCACCTGATCCAGGACCGCGATCCGACGAAGGCCAACTACGGACCGGTGTCGGCGCACCCGGAGCTCATCGATCTCAACTACCCGCCGCCCGGACGAGTTGGCAGCGGGATCAACGACTGGATGCACTCCAACGCCGTCACCTACAACGCGCGGCTGGACCAGGTCATGATCAGCGTCCGGCACTTCAACGAGCTGTGGATCATCGACCACAGCACCACGTCGGCCGAGGCCGCCGGACACACCGGCGGACGCAGCGGGCGCGGCGGCGACATCCTCTACCGTTGGGGCAACCCCGAGGCGTACCGCGCCGGCTCGCCCGGCGACCGCCAGCTCTTCGAGCAGCACGACACGCAGTGGATCGACCACGACCTGCCCGGCGGTGGCAACATCCTCGTGTTCGACAACGGCCTCGAGCGTCCGTCGCCGGCGTTCTCCCGCGTCGTCGAGATCACGCCACCGACGCCGGATACCCGTGGCAACTACCCGCGTCCGACTCCGAACTGGGGGCCCGCGCTTCCCACGTGGACCTTCCAGGCGCCGGGGTTCTACTCGATGTTCGTCGGTGGCGCCCAACGGTTGCCCAACGGCAACACCCTGGTGTGCAGCGGCTGGCAGGGCGTGAGCTTCGAGGTGACTCCGCAGGGCCGGATCGTGTGGAAGTACGTTTGCCCGATGCGCAGCACGCCATTGCTGCAGGGAAGCGTGCCGGCCAGCAACCAGATGTTCCGGACCCCGCGCTATGCGCCCGGCTACGCGGCATTCGCGGGGCGCGACCTGACCGCCGGCGATCCGATCGAGCGGCAAGACACGGTCTTGCTCGCGGACGGCTCCTCGACTCAACACGTGGTCACTGCCGGCACGCACGTGTCGCTGGCGGTTCGCTCAGCGGCCGACGGCGGGCGCATCTACTTCGTCGCGACGTCGGCGACCAGCGGGCTGATCGGGATCGACTGGCGGTTCCTGAGGATCGGCTACGATCCGCTGCTGTACATGTCGCTCGGCCTCACCAACGCGAGGCCGTTCGTCAATTACTTCGGGACCCTGGACGCCGCGGGGCGCGCGGAGGCGACGCTGGTGATCCCGGCCATGGCGGGTCTGGCCGGCACCGTCCTGCACTCGACGTTCTTCGTGTACGACCCCGCCGGGCGCGGTGGCATCGGCACGCTGGGCAACGACGCGGCAGTCCTGATCGACAGGTGACGGGCGGCCAGGCCACGGCAGCTTCATCGCGAGCTCGAGCGTGCGGCCGCTGATCGGCGGGCGTCAGCGCGGACAGCCCGCGATCACTGGCAGATCTCGAGACGGCTGTACCGGTGGTAGACCTGCAGCAGCAGGATGGCCGCCGCGGTCGTGCCATTGCGTCCGTTCTCCGTGCCGAACTCGCCTACGGGGTCCCAGCTGCCCCTGTGCTCGCCCTCCTTCAGCTGGCGCGCCGCGACACTCGTGATCCGCTTGCTGGCTTCGGCCCAGTCGTCGCCGCCGCGGAGGTAGAGCGCGGTGTAGGCATAGAAGCTCGTCAGCGGATCGCGCAGCGGATCGTCCAGCCACGCCTTGCCCATCGCGGCGCCAACGGCATCGGCCAGCGCGACGCGCAGACACTGCGCTGCCTCCTGCCGCGGCGTCCGGGGAGCGGTTTCCGGCAATGCAGCCACACAGGCCGCGAGTGCATCGGCTGCTGTCGCGACGGACTTCGCTCGTTCGCCGAGCTTCGCTGCGCGGATCGCGACGGCCTGGCGCAGCGACCGCACGATCATGTCGCACCACAACCGCATCTCGGCCCCGGGGCTGCGCCTCGTGGCCGCGAGCTGCATGCGCAAGGCATCGACGGCCGCGACCACTTCCTCCGCCAGCGGCGCCGGGCCTCCGGTCCGCAGCACTTCGGCCAGCACGCAGGTCGCCATGGCGTGGTCCAGCAGCCAGTCCGGACCGGTGTGCAGCGCAATACGCCCCCTCTTGTCCTGCTGCTGTCGGAGCCACTGCACGCCTTTGTCGAGTGATCGGGACGTGTCGTCCAGCCATGCCAGCGTCGCTCCGTCGCCGAGCTGCGCCAACAACATGAGCGCGGTCACGCGCAGGTCGGCATACTCTCGCCCGCCGCCGCGCACCGCCGACCAGTTGCCCGCGGGCTCTTGCACGCGGGTGCAGTAGTAGGGCAGCTTGTCCACCGCCTGCGCTGGCAGGCCGAGGCAGAGCACGCTGCCGGCCAGGGCAGGCAGCAGTGTGGAGTGCAGACTCACACGCGCGGTTCTACCACGCAACTTGCTTCCGCGCCGGGACGGCGGGCAGGCAGAGTGACGAGGGCGAACGCGTGGCGTCGACGATGGGACGCGGCGGCCGCGGCGCCGGGGTCGCCTTGCCCAGCATGCTCTGCTAGTTTCTGGTCGCTCCTCTCCTCGGATCGAGGTTCTCCCATGATGAAAGGCCCGGGCATCTTCCTTGCGCAGTTCATGGCCGACACGGCCCCGTTCAACCGCTTCGACACGGCCTGCCGGTGGGCCGCCGGTCTCGACTACACGGGTGTGCAGGTGCCGTCGTGGGATGCGCGTTGCATCGACCTCAAGAAGGCCGGCACGAGCAAGAGCTACTGCGACGAGCTGCGCGGCACCGCGGCAGCGGCCGGCGTCGAGATCAGCGAGCTCAGCACGCACTTGCAGGGCCAGCTCGTCGCCGTGCACCCGGCCTACACGTCGATGTTCCAGTGCTTCGCTCCAGGCGACGTGAACACGCCCGACGCGATGTGCCGTTACGGCACCGAACAGGTGAAGCTCTGCCTCAAGGCGAGCCAGAACCTCGGTCTGCGCGCGATGCCGACGTTCAGCGGTGCCTTGATGTGGCACACCGTGTACCCGTGGCCGCAACGGCCGGCCGGCCTCGTCGAGGAGGGGTTCAAGGAGCTCGCGCGGCGCTGGCGGCCGATCCTCGACTACGCCGACGATTGCGGCATCGACTGCGCGTTCGAAGTGCACCCCGGCGAAGACCTGCACGATGGCGCCAGCTACGAGACCTTCCTCGATCACGTCGACGAACATGCGCGCGCCTGTCTGCTCTTCGACCCGAGCCACTTCGTGCTGCAGCAGCTCGACTACCTCGAGTACATCGAGCTCTTTCACGAGCGCATCCGGTGCTTCCACGTCAAGGACGCCGAGTTCCGGCCGAATGGTCGCACGGGCGTCTACGGCGGCTACCAGAACTGGCAGAACCGCGCGGGCCGGTTCCGTTCGACGGGCGACGGTCAGGTCGACTTCACGAGCATCTTCACGCTGCTCACGAAGTATGGCTACGAAGGCTGGGCGACGATCGAGTGGGAGTGCTGTTTCAAGGACAGCCAGCAGGGCGCCGAAGAAGGCGCGCCGTTCATCGCGCAGCACCTGATCACGCCGCCGGCGCGCGCGTTCGACGACTTCGCGGGTGGCAAGGTCGACAAGACCGCCGTGCGCCGCGCGCTCGGGCTCGAGTAGGTCACTTCGCAGGTTTGCGCGCTGCGACGCGCGCGCGCCACTGCCGGTAGTCGTCGCGGTCCTCGAGCGCTTCGAGCCCGCGCGCCGGGAGCTGCGCGGCTTTCAGGCCGCGTTGTTCGGCGAGCAGCAGATGCTCCATTGCGGCATCGAGCAGCGTCTTGTCCGTCTTGCCGAGCAAGTGCCAGGCGCGCAGCTGGAGGTCGGCGATGCGCAGCGCTCGCCGCGGGTCCTTGCTCGGCAGCTCGGCGAGCTCCTTCGCGGTCGCGACGATCTTCGCGCCGTCCTCTTTGATGACATGCAGGTAGCCGATCGTCTCGAGGTGCTTGCCCATGAAGTCGAGGGCCGCGGGGTGATTCGGCGACTTCGCCAACGCCTGCCGCTGCAGCGCGCGAGCGCGTTCGACCTCCTCGAGCGCCTCGTCGATGCGCCCTTCGAGCTGCAGGAAGCGCGCATGGTTGTGGCGCGCTCCGGCCAGGCGGATCTGGAACTCGATGTCATCCGGAAACTGGGCCGCGGCCCGCTCGCGGGTCGCGATGCAATCGAGCAGCAGCGTCTCGGCGCGAGGATCCTTCTTGTCGACGAGCACGTTGCCGATCGCCTCCTGCGCTTCGGCGAGCTGTACGGCGGGCGGTGGCCACGTGCCCTGCTCCGGCATCACCTTCGCGAGCTGCACGGCTTCCTCGAGCAGCGGCAGCGCTTCGTCGCCGCGGTTGTGGCGCTGCAGGAACTTGCCGAGGTTCGTGATGCACATCGCGAGCAGGGCCGGATCGCGTTCGTTTGGCACGCCGAGCGCCATGCACTCGCGCTGCCGGTCGACGGCCTCGCGCAGCCAGTCCTCGACGCGGTCGGGCTCGGTGCGTTCGTCATGGAGGAAAGAACGCGTGGAGCAGAGGTCGGCCTGCGCGCGCAGCGACTCGGCGCGATTGGCCCGGTCGGGCGGTGGATTGGCAAAGTCGGCCTCGGCGCGCTCGATCGCCTGCCGCGTCGCCTCTCGGTCGGGGCCGTGCACGATCCACGACGCGAGCGTCTTCCACGCGTGGCCGCGCACGTTGCGCAACGTCGGTGAGCCCGGGGCGTCGCCGAGCACGTCGAGCCCCTGCTTCAGCGTGGTCACGGCTTCGGCCATCTTGCCCTGGCGTTCGAACGACATCGCAAGGGCCTGCATCGCGCGACCGGAGCGCCATTGCACCTCGGCGTCGTCGGGATGCTGCGCGAGCAGGTCGCGGAACAGGCGCGCCGCGTCGAGCAGCGCTTCGTGTGCGACTCCTTGCGCCTGCGGGACCGCGAGCAGGCGGTCGTTGCCGAGCCGCACGAGCACCGAGTGCAGAGCCTCGAGACTCGTGTCGAGGCTCTTGCGCGTGCGCTGCTGCTCCGCCGCGAGCCTGGCCTGCGAGGCCAGCAGGTCGGTGTTCTTCGCGGCGAGCTCGGTCTGCGAGGCGAGCAGGTCGCGGTTCTTCGCGAGCAGCGCCTCCTGGGCCGCGTTCTGCAGGAGCAGCCAGAGCACGAGCATCGCCGCGAGGGCGACGAGCGAGAGGCCGAGCGAAGTGGCCAGCGTGTGGTGGCGCTGGCACCACCGCAGCGTGCGCAGCGGCAGGCCCAGCGGCCGCGCCGCGATGGGCCGCCGATCGAGCACGGCCTGCAGGTCGTTCGCGAAGGCCGCCATGTCGCCGTAGCGGCGGTCGCGTTCCGGATCCATCGCCGTGCGGAGCACGAGGTCGAGCTCGGGCGGCGCAGCGGCGTTCAGACTGCGCAGGCGCGGCAGCTTCGCGTCGCCGCGCGCGAGGTCGGCGTCGCGGAACGGGTGCTGCAGCGTGAGCAGCTGCCAGATGCTCGCCGCGAGCGAGAACACGTCGGTGCGCTCGTCGGTCGCCAGGCCGCGGCGCTGCTCGGGCGACATGTAGGCAGGGGATCCGGGCGTCACGCCGGAGCGCGTCAGGTTGCTCGCGGCACGCACCTGTGCGACGCCGAAGTCGAGCACGACCGCTTGGCCGTGCGGCGTGATCATCACGTTGGACGGTTTGACGTCGCGGTGCACGATGCCGCGCAGGTGCGCGTGGCGCAGCCCGAGTGCGATCTGCTGCGCGACGCGGACCGCGGCTTCCCACCACGCACCCGCGAACAGCTCGCCGCTCGCATGCTCCGGCGCCGCGAGCGCGCGCAGATCGTCGCCGCGCAGCGTCGCCGGATCGCGGCCCTGCATGCGCGTGCAGGCCTGCTCGATCGTGGCCCCCGCGATGAGCTCCATCGTGAAGAACGGCACGCCCTCGTGTTCGCCCGCGAAATACACCGAGACGAGCGCGGGATGCTCGAGCTTGGCGATCGCGTCGATCTCGCGGCGGAAACGCTCGCGCGCGCCCTCGAAGTAGAGCAGCTCGGGCCGGATGATCTTGAGCGCGACGCGGCGGTCCAACGCCTCCTGGACCGCCTCGTAGACGACTCCCATGCCGCCGCCGCCGATGCGCCGCAGCAGCCGGTACTCGCCGAGCCGTTCGGGATGTGAAGTCGACCCACCGGCCCGCGGGCCGAGCATGCCCATCTCGCGGCAGCGGCGGATGCCGCGCTCGAGCGCGGTCGCGTGGGCCGTGTGCGCAGCGACGAACGCCGCCATCGCGGCCTCGCCGCCTTCGTCGAATCGCGCGAGCGCTTCGGCCAGCAGACTCTCGAGGTCAGCGGCGGGGTCCGGTCGGGGAGCGGGCATCGCGCGAATCCTAGGGATCCGCCAGCGGAACGTCGCCACGTTCAGCGCGGTGCCAGCGGTTCCGGCACCTTGTTGCCGATCGCCGGAATCGTGCGCAGGTAGGCGAAGATCGCCTGCAGGTCGGCGTCGTTCATCTGCGCATACACGGGCGCTGGCATCGGCGGCAGGATCTTGCGGCCGCGTCCTTGGTGGCGGCCCGTGCGGATGGCGGCCATGAACTCCTCGGCGGTCCACGAGCCGAGACCCGTGGCCTGGTCCGGCGTCAGGTTGGCCGTGAAGCTCACGCCCCAGGGACCACACCACGCGGTGTTCGTCGGCGCCGCGCTGACCGGCCAGCCTGCGTTCTGCGGCGGCAGCGGCGCCAGTTCGAAGCTGCTCGGATGGCCCGAGAGCGCGCGCGTCATGTCGGGCTCGGGTCCGTTCGGGCCGAGGTGCCACGGCGTGTGGCAGTCGTGGCAGCCCGAAGTGCTGACGAGGTAGCGGCCGCGTTCCACCGGCGACATCGCCGCGGAGGCGGAGGAGTAGGCGGCGGTCGCCGCGACGAGTGCCGTGGCGCCGCCGACGAGCGCGAGCTTGAGGATGGTGTTCATGATCCCTTCTTCTTCTTTGTTGGTTGGTGAGGTAGCGAGGAGGCGGTGGTGTCGCCCGGCCGCTGCTCGTCGATCCAGCGCGCGAGCAGGTCGCGTGCCTTTTCGTCGACGAGGTGGCGGCCGAACGGCGGCATCTGGGTGATCGCGTCGTCCGCGGCGACGCGCAGCCAGAGCAGCGAGGTGGCGGACGAGCCGGCGTCGATGCGCGCGCGCGCCGAACGATGCTGGAACGCGCTGGGCACGCCGAACGTGGTCTCGATCGCCGGCGGTGTCGCGGCCAGCAGCGGGTGGTCGAGTCGCAGGCCCAGGCGCTGCAGCGGGCCCGACGCGTTGTGGCAATTGCCGCAGTTGCCGTGCAGGTAGCCGAGCGCCGCGCGTTCGGTCGCGGTGCGCGCGTTCACGCGCGGCGGCACGGCCAGCAACTGTTCGGGCAGGTGGAGCAGCAGGCCGCGCGCGACGAGCGACTCGAGGTCGAGCGAGCCGGCTGTGGCCGGTGCGCCGTGCGGCGCCTGCGGATCTCGATCGGACGACAGCTGCAACGCCGAGAAGCCGAGCACCGCCGTGCGCCCACTTTCGTGGCAGAGACGGCAGTCGGCGTGGCTCGGCACGTCGTGGCGCTTGCCGTTCAAGGTCGCGACGAAGCCCGGCATGCCGGCGGCCGGAGCCAGCACGTCGTCGGGTTCGCCGTTCTTGCGCACGTAGGTCGCGTAGAGCCACGTGCCGTCCGCGCGGCGCTGCATGAAGCGCGTCTCGACACCGCCGGCGAACGTGAACTCCTTCCACAGCCGCGTGCCGGCCGGGAACTGCCACGCGTCGGCGTCGCTCGCGTCGATCGCCGTGCCCTGCGGCAACGCGATCCAGCGGCGCTTTCGCGCACCGTCGGTCCAGAGCGGATACTGCGGCTCGAACGGCATCACGCCAGCGGCGAGACTCCGCGACGCTGCGTCGGCGTAGAGGCCGGTCGCTGCCAGCGTGGGAGGCGGGTCGATGGGGCCGGTGGGAGCGCAGGCGACGGCGTGCAGGCCGAGCCACACGAGGCACGCCGCCGTTCGGCGGCGGCTGCCGCGCCGTGGTCGTGCTGGACAGTGGCTCCTCGTCGGGTCCATCGGAAGGTCGGTTGGCTGCGATTCGGTGGAGCGCCGCGGCGACGCCGCGCGCTCGTGCCCTTCCGAGTGCCTGAACCCTCCGGCTGTCACACCCGCGCTCCAAGAATCGTGGGGGAGTGCTCACCGCCCTGGTGCGCAGGTGTGCTCCGGCCATCTGGTTGCGCTGGCAGGAAAGCCGCGGACCTTCGTCCGCACCGAGTCCCAGTCGACCGCGTCGGCGTGACCCGCTAGCCTCGTCGCGGATGAGCGATCCGGGCCTGGCCACCGCGGCGCTGGTTGCCGCTGCGCGCAACAAGGACGAAGCAGCCTTGCAGCAGCTGCTCGTGCGCAACCTGCCCGGACTCGAGGCCTTCGTGCGCCTGCGCATGGGGGCGGCGCTGCGCGGTCTCATGACGGCGCCGGACCTCGTCCAGTCGGTGTGTCGCGAAGTGCTCGAGGATCTCGGCGACTTCGAGTTCCGCGGCGAGGGGCCGTTCCGGCACTGGCTGTTCGTGCGCGCCGAGAACAAGCTGCGCGAGAAGCACCGCTATCACCACCGCGACAAGCGCGATCGGCAGAAGGCAGTGTCGTTGTCCGAAGGCACGAACGCGATCACGGGCTACCGCACGCTGCTCACACCGAGCAAGGACCTCGAAGTGCAGGAGACGATGCGGCGCGTCGAGGCCGCGTTCGACCAACTGCCGGACGACTACCGCGAGGCCGTGACGCTGTACAAGTTGTGCGAGCTCAGCTACGCGGAGATCGCAGAACGCATGAAGCGCAGCGAGGGCGCCGTGCGCAATCTCGTCTATCGCGGCATCTCGCGGCTCGCGCTGCTCGTCGACGCCGACCCCGCCAGCTGAAAGGCGGGCGTCGGCACCCGTTCGACCGTGCGAGCTTGCCTTGTGCCATGGCGGGCAACACAATGCCCGCCCCTTGGAACTGCGCTGCCGCGGTTCTGTCCATGCCATCGCCCAAGGCTGATCCCGGAGGAACCATGCGTCGATCCACGTTGCCTTGTCTCTTGTTCGCGGCCTGCGCGATCGCGCCCGCGAACCGCTACGGAACGTTCCATCGCCCGATCACGACGAGCTCACCGCAGTGTCAGGAGCGCTTCGACGAGGGCTTGCTGCTCTGCTACGGCTTCAACCACGAGGAGTCCGTGGTCCACTTCAAACAGGCGTTGCAGGCCGATCCCGATTGCGCGATGGCCTGGTGGGGCATTGCGCACGCGCTGGGCCCGAACATCAATGGGCCGCTCACCGACAAGGCCGTCGCCGCGGAGGCCCATGCGGCCGCGCAGAAGGCGAAGTCCCTGAGCAGCAGGTGCTCACCCGTCGAGCAGCAGTTGATCGCCGCGATGTGCGCGCGATACGCCGATCCGCCGCCCGACGACCGCGCGCCGCTCGACCGGGCGTTTGCGAACGCGATGAAGCAGGTGCGCGTGTCGTTCCCGAACGACCCCGACGTCGGCGCGCTCTACGCCGAGTCGCTCGTCGATCTCTCGCCCTGGGACTACTGGACCAAGACGCAGGAACCCAAGGCCAACACGAACGAAGTGCTCGCGACGCTCGAGAGCGTGCTCGAGAGCCACCCGAATCATCCGCAGGCGATCCACATCTACATCCACGCCACCGAGGCGTCGCGCAACCCCGAGAAAGCGCTGCCGGCCGCTCGACGGCTCGCCAGCCTCGCGCCGGGCTGCGGCCACCTCGTGCACATGCCCGCGCACACCTACCAGCGCTGCGGCCTCTACGGCGAGGCCATCGAGTCCAACCTCGAGGGCACCAAGGTCGACCGCGCGTACTTCGCGAGCGTAGGTCCGCGGGTGATCTACCACCTCTACATGGCGCACAACCAGCACTTCGCGGTCTGGGCCGCGATGTATGCCGGCGACAGCGCAACGGCGCTGCGCATGGCGCGCGAGTGCGTTCACGATCTGCCGCCGAACCTGTGCCAGGACGTGCCGCAATACGTCGACGGGTTCCACGCCGTGCCGTGCATGGCGATGATCCGGTTCGGCCGCTGGCAGGAGATCCTGGCCGAGTCGCAGCCCGGCGAGAAGTTCCCGATCGCGCGCGCACTCTGGCACTACGCGCGCGGCATCGCGCACACGAATCTCGGCGACCTCGCCGCGGCCGAGAACGACAGCAAGCAGTTCGATGCCGCGGCCAAGCTCGTTCCCGAGGGCGCGACGATGGGCTTCTCGCCGGCCAGGCCGGCGCTCGAGGTGGCGCGGACCGTGCTCGCTGGCGAGCATCAGTTCCGCTCCGGCAAGCGCGCGGAAGGCCTCGCGTCGCTGCGCCGCGCCGTCGAGCTCGAGGACGACCTGCGTTACGACGAGCCGTCGTCGTGGATGATGCCCGTGCGCCACGCATTGGGCGCGCTGCTGCTCGAGAGCGGCGATCACAAGGCCGCGGCCGTCGTCTACCGCGAAGACCTCGCACGCCACAAGGACAACGGCTGGTCGCTGCAGGGTCTCGCCGAAGCGCAGCGGCTCGCCGGCGACCCGCAAGCCGCGGCGACCGAGGCGGCGTGCCGCCTGGCGTTCAGCCACGCGGACATGGCGATCAACTCTTCCTGCTTCTGCCGGCAGAAGTGAACCGTCAGTACTCGCGGCGATCCGGCGTCGACGACCAGTCGCGGAACGCCTCGAGCCCCTCGTCGCGCAGCAGCGTCTCGGTCTGCAGCTCGCGCGCGGCGGTTGCCCGCTCGAGCTCGCGGTAGATGCGGTCGTCGTCGAAGCCGATCGACGCGGCGTCGGTTCGCGTACAGGCGAAGACGAGGCGCTGCGCGCGAGCCCAGTAGATTGCGCCGAGACACATCGGGCAGGGTTCGCAACTCGCATAGACCGTGCAACGGTCGAGCTGGAACGTGCCGAGTTTCGCACAGGCGGCGCGGATCGCGACGATTTCGGCGTGCGCGGTCGGGTCGTTCGCGAGCGTGACGCGGTTGTGGCCCTCGGCGATCGTGCGGCCGTCGCGCGCGATCACGCAACCGAACGGCCCGCCGCCCGCGCGCACGGACGCACGCGCGAGCTCGATCGCGCGTCGCATCAGGTGCTGATCGTTCGGGTCGGGCACGGTGACGAGAATCGCGGTTGCCCGGCGAGCGTGCAAGCACGCAGTGAGCAAGGGCGCCGAGGCAACGGGAGTGTTCGGCGGCAAGGACTCCTGTGGCAGGCTCCTTGGGCGCGCGGTCGCAGGTTCGGCCCCTGGGACTCGACGTCCGTCCGCACCGCCACGAATCGTGCGAGATTCTGGTACATTGACGCCTCGCCATTCCACTACGGACATGGCAGTCCTCATGGTGACATCCCCTCGTGTTCCCGTTCTGTGCGCGGGCGACCGTCTGACGCGCGACGAATTCGAACGGCGCTACTCGGCGATGCCGGACCTGAAGAAGGCCGAGCTCATCGAAGGAGTGGTGTACATGGGGTCCCCCGTCAGTCTTCTGCGTCACGGTCAGCCGCACGTTCTGCTCGCACAGTGGCTGGGAATCTACCAGGAGTGCACACCTGGGCTGGTGGCCGCCGACAACTCGTCGGTGCGACTCGACCAGGACAACGAACCGCAACCCGACCTGCTGCTTTGCATCCCGGCTGCAGCCGGTGGCACTTCGCGCATCACGCCGGATGGCTACCTCGAAGGTCCGCCCGAGCTCGCGATCGAGATCGCGGCGAGTTCCGTCAGCTACGACCTGCACCAGAAGCTGGGGGCGTATCGGCGCAACGGGGTGCAGGAGTATCTGGTACACCGCGTCGACGACGGCGAGGTCGATTGGTTCGTGCTGGAGCGCGGCGCGTATGTGCGCCAGCAGCCAGGCTCCGAAGGTCTCCTGAGGAGTCGCGTGTTCCCCGGCCTGTGGCTCGATGTGCCGGCGCTGCTGCGTTCGGATCGACATGCCCTGCGTGCCGCGATCGAACGCGGAACGGCAGATCCTGCGCACGGTCCGTTCGTCGCGCGGCTTCGCGCGCGGTGACCCTGTCCGCGCACGCAGCATCTCGATGGCGCGACCCGTCCGCAGCGTTCACTCGGTCAAGTACTTGACGATCGCGGGATCCTTCAGCATCTCGACGACGACCCGCATCATGGCGCCGTCGATCTGGCGCTCGGGGCTGGCTGCCATGGCGGCGCTGTTCCTGCCAGTGTAGGTCGCCCTGTAGCCGCCGCCGGTCTCGACGTTCATCACGACCTCCGACGAGATCATGACCCAACCCGTCTCGGTCTTCGCGGAGTCGATGCCGAGCTTCAGCACCTTCGGCGCCCCGGCCGCGACCGTCATGCCGCGCGCCGTCAGCTCGCGTTGTGTGATCGCGATCGCGACGTCCGTCCAGGCGTTGCGGTTGACGAGCCAATGACCACCCTCCACTTCCTCGGTCGCGGGTTGCGCGTTCGTCAGCGTCACCTGATGGGTCGACTTGAACTCGGGGATCGCCTCGAACGGACGGTCGGGGGACGGCGTGCGGGAGACCGCTCCACATGCACCGAGGAACAGACAGAAGCTCGCCGCCAGCAATCTCGGCCTCATCGAGGGCTCCTTTCCGCGCCGCGTTGACGGCGGTTCTGGATGGTCGCAGCCGCGAAGGCGCGTGTCAACGCAGCCAGACCGGCCAGCTTCGCGAAGGTTGGCGTAGCATGTCGGCCCGATGCAGTCCCCATCCGCAACCGCACCGAGCCGCCCGGCGATCGGAGCTCGCACACCGATCGCCGCGCAGCCGCGCTGGTTGTGCTGGTTGCCGCTGCTCTTGAGCGTGGGTCTGCTCGGCTTCCTCGGGCTACCGCGCGTGCAGGGCAATGCGCACTTGTCCTGGGCCTTCGCCGGCGTCGGCGGCGCGATGGTTGCGTGGCAGATCGTGCTCTGGTGGCTAGCCCGCCGCGCGGGTCGCGCGCTGCAGGTCGAGGCCGTGCCGCCGGTGCGCCAGCACTACATCCAGGCCTGCGTGCAACTCTGCCTCTACCTGTACTGGGGCTGGCACTGGCAGCAGGACGGCATCCGTCCGATCTACGCGCAGGCGCCGCTGATCGTCGCACAGGCGCTCTTCGTCTACGCGTTCGACGCATTGCTCGCGTGGTCGCGCGGTCGCGCGTGGCGCCTCGCGTCGGGCCCGATGCCGATCGTCATGAGCACGAACCTGTTCATCTGGTTCCGCGACGACTGGTTCGTGTTCCAGTTCGCGATGGTCGCGGCGGGTCTGCTCGGCAAGGAGTTCGTGAAGTGGCAGCGCGACGGCCGCCGCACGCACATCTTCAACCCGTCGGGGTTCGGCCTCGCGGTCACCGCGACCGTGCTGATTGCGACCGGCATGGTCGACCTCACGTGGGCCAAGCCGCTCGCGACCACGATCGAGGTGCCGAACGTCTTCCTGTTCATCTTCCTGATCGGTCTCGTCGTGCAGTACTTCTTCGCGGTCACGCTGATGACGTTCGCGGCGGCGATGGTCTTCGTGCTGTTCGACCTCGCCTACACGCAGCTCACGGGCGTCTACCTGTTCGCGAGCACGAACCTGCCGGCCGCGGCGTTCCTGGGCCTGCACCTGCTGATGACGGATCCGTCGACGTCGCCGCGCACGAACGTGGGCCGCACGCTGTTCGGTCTCGGCTATGGCATCGGCTACATCGTGCTGTTCGAGGTGCTCGGCTGGATCGGCGCGCCCGAGCTGTTCGCGAAGCTCTACCCCGTGCCGATCCTGAACTGCACGGTGCAGTGGCTCGACCGCCGCGCGCGGTCGGGTTGGCTCGGGCGGCTGAACCAGCGCTGGGAGACCGCGGCGTCGCCGCGCGCCGTCAACCTCGTGCACATGGGGCTCTGGGCCGCGGTGTTCCTCGTGTTGCTCGGCACGGGCTTCGTCGGCCGACCGGGCGATCTGCTCCGCGGGCCGGAGGAGCCGCATCCGGGCAACTCGATCGTGTTCTGGAAGCGGGCTGTCGCCGATCGCAAAGCCGACGCGGCGAGAAAGCTCGTGATGGTCGCCGGTTCGCAGGCGATCGGCGCCAACTCGCCCGAGGCCTACAACGAGCTCGGCCTCTTGAGTCTGCAGGGCACCGCGGATCCGGCTTCCGAGGCGACCATCCTGAAGTCCGCGGCGCGCTGGTTCGGTCTCGCGGCGCAGGGTGGCTCGCTGCACGCCGCCGAGAACATCGTGCAGATGTTCCTGTTCCTGAAGGTGCACCGCAGCGACGACGAGATCGCGGCGATGCTGCAGCGACTCGAGCACGAAGTCGGCAATTCGACCGGGAAGCGAGCCTGCTATCTGCTCGCGCTCGCCTACGAGACCGGCGACGCTCGGCCTCTCGATCAAAGGCGCGCGCTCGAGCTCTATCGCCGGTGTGGGGCCGACGACGTCTTCGCGCAGAAGGGCATCGCACGCATCGGGCTCGCGCTCGGCTCGCTGGTCGATCTCACGGCCGTGGTCCCGGTACTCGAGCAGGCGGCGGCGCGTGACGGCGAGAGCTGTTACTACCTCGCCTACATGTATCATCTGGGCCGCGGCGTGGCGCGTGATGCCGCGAAGGCCAGGTCGATGTTCGACAACGCGGCGCAGCTCGGTTTTCCGCCGGCGGTGCTCGCGAAGCAGCAGCTTCAGAAGGAGCAGGCCCAGCTGCCCACGTTCGCAGCGCCGCGGATCAAGGTCATGACGCGGCCGCCATGGTCGACGGCGTTCCCGTTGTAGGAGAGCGGCGGTCTGCTACTGCTTGTCGGGGCGCCGTGCGAACAGCCAGATCCAACCGTGGGACTCTTCTTCCACGGGCAGACTCTCGCGCAGGCTCTTCATCCTGGCCTCGACCTTAAGGAACTCGGCACTCAGCGCTTCGCGCTTCGCCGCGTCCTTCTCACGGCCGCGACCGATCAACGCGTCGATCAACTCGCCGTAGCGTTGCTGCACGCCATCGAGCTCGGCGCGCGCGGCCGCGTGCACTGCCTGTTGTTCGCCGGTTGGCGGCGGCAGGTCGGGCTTCAACGTCGCAAGGTCGCCGACCAGGAGGTCGAGCAGACCGTCGCCGTTCCAGTCCGTGGCGCAGACCTTGACCCGGTGGCCACAGCGCGGCGCCGTGGGCGCCTCGTCGGAGCGGGCGGGGCCCTTCACGAGGATCTCCGGGCGCGCGAGCCGGGGCGTCTTGCGCGTGCCTTCGTTCGTGAACAGCGAGACCGTGCCGCGGCCATCGCCGACGATCAGGTCGAGATCGCCGTCGCCGTCCCAGTCGGCCGTGAACGGCCCGGCGTCGCCCTGGACGTGCACGGCCGGCAGCGGCAGCAGGCGCAGCCGTCCGAGCGACCCGCGAAAACCGCCGGCGGTCAGCTTCTCAGCGGGGCCGAACTGCCAGCGCGTGCGCGTGCCGAAGTTCGGGATCAACCAGACGTTGCCCCAGATGTCGCCGACGAGCAGGTCGAAGTCGCCGTCGTCGTCCCAGTCGCACGCGTGCACGGCCGATGCGGTGCCCGTGATCGCCACGGGCTTCTCCGGCGTGCTCGCGATGCGCTTGCCGTGGTAGAGCGCGAAGGTCTTGCCGTCTTCGGTCGCGAACTCGGCGTTGCCCCTGATCAGGATCTCGTCGGCGCTCTCCTTGATGCCGCCGCCGATGTTGATGCAGTTGCCGTCCTGGTCCTGCAGCATGATCGGAGCGGCGAACGAGCCGTCGTCGCCGCGGCGGAAGAAGAACAGCTCGCCGGGCCACGAGCCCGAGATCAGGTCCTGGTCGCCGTCGCCGTCGAGGTCCACCAACTGGGGACCGAAGCCGACGCATCACCCCGTCGGCACCGTGCCTTCCTTGCGTCCATCCTGGAACTTGACGCCGGCGAGCAGCCGTGGCGCGTTCGCGGTGCCGGCGTTCTTGTAGATCGAGAGCAGGCCGCCCTCGAACTGGCCGACGAGCAGGTCGGGCACACCGTCGCCGTCGAAGTCGCCGGCGAACGGAGCGGCGTGGCCGATCGCGGGCGTGTCGATCACGGCGCCCGCGGCCTCGAGCCGCACCGGGGGCAGCAGCGATTCGTGCTGTTGGGCGGCCAGCGTGGCCGGCGGTGCGAGGGCGAGCGGCGCGAGCAGTGAGAGCAGCAGCGTGGCGGAATCCATGAGCGCGTGCGCCGCTGCCCGTATCGGGGTGAGGACTCTTCCGGGTGAGGACGCAGGCGGGATCCTACCGCCGCACGCGCCGCGCACGCACGGGACGCAGCCCGATTGCGCCGTCGCGCGTCGCGGGCGACTTCGCGTCGCGTGCCGAGGAGCGCGACAGTTGCCTGGGATCGGGGTCGTCGCAGGCGCCGCCGCGCACGACGCGCTGCGCGTCCGTTGGCGTCACGGGCCGCGACCGCAGGCCGTCGCCGGCGCGCGGCACGAACTCGCCGTAGGGCAGCTTCTCGTCGGCACACCACTCGGCCACGTTGCCGTGCATGTCGAACAGGCCGAAGTCGTTCGGCCGCAGCAGGCCCACGTGCTGGGGGCGCGGTCCGAACCAACCGACCCGCGCGACGCCGGCCCAGGCGCTGCCCGTGCACCAGGGCGTCGTCGTTCCGGCGCGGCAGGCATATTCCCACTGTGCTTCCGTCGGCAGCTGCTGGTCGAAGCCGCGCAGGACCTGCTGCGCCTCGTCCCAGTCGATGCCCGTGGCCGGCAACAAGGCGTCGCGGTCGCCGAGCGGGCGCTTGCTGAGCCGCGCCCACTGCCCTTCGGTCAGCTCGGTGCGTGCGAAGAGGAACTCGTCGAGGATCACGAGCCTCCCTTCGAACTCGTCGTCCTTGGCCGCGTCGTCGTTCTGCGGCATGCCGGGGTCGCCGCGGTGCGCTCCCATGCGCACGTTGCCGGGTGGAATCAGCACGAACACGACGCCGGTGTCCGCGTCCATGCGCAGATTGCCCGTCGTGTCGCGCGTGGGCAGCGGGTGTCCAGGCGCATGACTCGCGAGGTCGAGGAACTCGAACAACATCGTGTCCGGATTGCAGCCGAGGGGCACGAGGCCCGACAGCCGTGTCATCTGCAGGCCGCGGTAGGCGGCACTCGCGATCTTGCCATCGCTCGTCTTGATCGCGTCGATCGCGGCACGCCACGCCGCTTCGTGCGCGGCTGCCACGGGTTCCAGGGAGACCATGAACCGCTGTCTCTGCAAGACCTCGGCCACGGTGCCGCCGTCGCCGAGGAAGGTCTGCAACGCGGCCTGGAGACCGAGCAGCGCCTTCTCGAGGTGCTGGTCGGCCGGGTCGTCGTGTTGCAGGGCCGGCAGTGGTGCGCGGCGCGCCGCCAGCCTCTCGAGGCTCAGCTGCACGCGCGGCCGTTCCTTCGCGAGCGGTTCGGCGTGTTGCGCGATCCACGCAGCGTAGGCAGGGGCATGCTCGGGCCATGGTGGGGGCAGGTTCTTGGCCGCGGCGATCGCCCCTCGCATCAGCTCCTCGTTCGCGAGCAGTTTGCCGGCCTCGGCTCTCGCTTCGTCCCTTTCCTTCTGTTCCTGCAACTCGTCGCGGTCCTGCGTCGCGATGTCGAGGGCCACGGTGACGGCCGCGAGCAGACCGACCGCGACGATCGCGGTGGCCACCGATTGCGCGCGGTGCCGGCGCACGAACTTGCGCAGGCGATACCACGTCGAGGGCAAGGCGACCTGCACGGGTTCGTCGGCGAGATGACGGCGCACGTCGGCCGCGAATTCGCGGACCGACGCGTAGCGCTCGTTGCGTCGTTTGGCGATCGCCTTCATCACGATGCTGTCGAGATCACCGCGCAGCGCGGCGGTGCGTTCCGGCGTGCAAGCCTCGCTGGGCAGGACGGGCTCGTGCCGTTGGATGACCTGCGCCATGCCGGCCAGACCCTGCGAGCGCAGCACGACGCCGGGGATCGGCAGCTGATCGCTCAGCAGCTCGTAGAGCTGGACGCCGAGCGCGTAGACATCGGCGCGCGTGTCGATGTCGGAGTTGCGGCCCAAGGCCTGCTCGGGGCTCATGAACTCGGGAGTGCCCATCAGCGTGCCCTGGAACGTCATCGCGCCGCCTTGCAGCAACGGGTCGCGCAGCGACTTGGCGATCCCGAAGTCGATGATCTTGGGTTGCGCGCGACCCTGCGGGTCGGCGACGAGCACGTTGTTGGAGCTGAGATCGCGGTGCAGCACGGCCTTCTGGTGCGCGTGTTCCATCGCGTCGAGCACGAGCAGGAACAGCTCCAGCCGGTCGCGCAGCGGCAGCTTCTCTTGGCGGCAGTGGCTCACCAGCGTCGGCCCCGGAACGAGCTCCATGACGAAGAACGGGCGGCCCTGCGGCGTCGTGCCCGCGTCGAGCAGGCGCGCGATGCCGGGGTGGTCCATGCGGTTGAGCGCCTCGCGTTCGGCGGCGAAGCGAGAGAGCACTTCGCGCGAGTCCATGCCCGGATTGAGGACCTTGACCGCGACGGGGCGCCGGATCGGCTCCTGCTGTTCCGCGCGATAGACGGTGCCGAAGCCGCCGCGCCCGAGCACGGCCTGCAGCAGGTAGGCGCCGAGCCGATGCGGCAACGCGATGTCGTGCGGTGGTGCGCCGCGCGCTTTGTCGGGTGCGCCGGGCAGGTCGACGCCCGACGCGTGCAGCCAATGCCGGATGGCGGGCTCGTGCTGGGGATTCGCGGTCATGAGCGCGTGCAACGCGGTCGGGCGCGCAGCTTCCTCACCCTCGAGGATCGCGAGCACGGCGTCTTCGATCGACTGCGGCAGTCCGCCCTGGGTTCCGGTCATCAGCGCGGATCATCGCAGGCGCTCGAGCGCGGGACCACACTGCAGCGGGGCTGCGCAGCGCGGCAGCGGCAGAGACTACGGGCGCAAGGCGGGCGGCAGCGCAGTGCGCTCTCGGTCCATCCCGCCGAGCGCGCTCAGCTCGCGCAGCCGCGCGCGTTCGCGCGACCACAGGCCATAGAGGCCGACGGCGATGACCCCGAGCAGCAGCAGGTTGCGCGGCCGCCGGTCGTCGGACAGGGCCGTGGCCGAGCGCCGATCGGCGGTTCCTGGGTCGAGCCGGCGCAGCTCCGTGCTCTGGCTCGCGGCGATGGCGGCGCGAGTGCGCTGGCGCGCGCCGGGCGATGCGGTTGGCAACAGTTCGCGCACGGCGTCCTTCGCGGCCAGCGACGCCCACGGCATCGACGGACCGGCGGCCGCGACGATGCGTGGCAGCTCGTCGGACTCGCGGCGGCGGACCAGCGCATCGATCGCGGCGAGTCGCACGGCGTCTTCGGCGTGCAACAGCGCGCGCAGCGCCGCAAGCGATTCGGTGCTGGTCGCGCGACCGAGCTGGCGCGCGGCTTCGGCGCGGTCGGCGTCGCGAGCCGCGAAGGCCCGCAGCGACAAGTCGTCCAGCGGGTGCGCGGCGTCCTGGCGTCCGAGCAACGCGAGCGCGATCGGCAGGCACAGGCCGCCCGCGCTGCGTCCGCGCACGCGCAGGTGGGTGGGGGTCCTCCAGCACATCCACGTGACTTCGCCGCACAGCGAGGCGCCGATGCGCAGCTCGTTGCGCGGATCGCCGTCGACAGCCGCGCCGGCCAGGTGCGCGAACACCACGGGCAGGTCGAGGCTGCGCGGCACGTCGATCAGGTCCGCATCGAGCGCATCGAGCAGGCGCCGCCAGTCGGACGGGACTTCGAAACCCGGCGGCACGTACCAGTCCTCGGTCCCGTCGCATGCACAGGTCCACAACAGGTCTGGTCCGCGGTCGAACGAGAACGAGCCGACGGCGACCACGTCGACACCCAGCGGGGCGGCGGCGGGGCCGATGCCGAGCCGGCCTCGAGACCAAACGAGGCTGAACGCGCCCTTCCAATCCAGGTCGCGAGGCCACTCGGGCCGGTGCGCGAGGTAATCGGCACACCACCAGGCGATGGCCGCCGCGGCCTGTCGCTGTGGCTCGGCCGCGAACGCCGCATGCACGGTGAGGGCCGGCTCGGCGGATTGACAGGGAAGGGTAACGCCGAGACCTGCTGCCCAGAGGACCGCTAGCTCAGCTGCGAAACGTGCCATGGGGCTCGTACCTGCCGGCGGCCTCGTACTGCTGCTCGCCGTCGGCGCTTTCCATGGACTGCTCCTCGGCCTGCGCCTCCATCTGCTCCAGATACTCCTCGGAGGGAGCCACGAGGGCGGCAGTGGCCATGGCCACGTTGCGGGCGGCGTTGCGCCGGCGCCAGCGACCAAAGCCCAACCAGAGCAGGATCAGCGCGACGGGGGAGGCGCCGGTCGCCCAGCGCTGCCAATCCTCCATCGCGGCCCACTTGGCTGCCGCCATCGCGCGGAGCGTCTCGAAGTTGGCGAGAGCGCGCTCGATCTCGTCGGTGGACACCGGCGTGCGATCGGCGCGCACCTGGTTCAGCGCGACCTCCACGAGCGGCCGCAGCTCGGCGGACTCGGTCCCGAGCCGACCTTCGAGCGCTTTTGCAGTGGCCGGATCGCCGATCTGGGCCAGCCTGCCGATCGCCCAACGACGGACCAGCGGCTCGCGGTGGTCGAGCACTGCGAGCAACGTGGTCACTTCCTGTGCCTGTTCGAGCGTCGGCGACAGGCCTTGGAGGCAGTACGCGAGCGCTTCACCGGTGCCCTTGATCTTGCTGTCGTGGACGGCCGTCGCTGCGCGCAACAGGCTCCTGGCTGCCTTCAGATCGTGCAGTGCGACCAAGGCTGCCTGCACGTCCGTGGCAGGGCCCGTGTTTCCATCGTTGCGGCTGCGCTCGATCATCGCGAGCAGCGGATCCACTGCGGTCGGCTTGCCCAGCTTGCCGAGCAGTTGTGCGGCCAGCGCGCGGATGGACCGATCGTTGTCTTGCAACGCCGTGACCGCCGATGCGAGCGAGTTCGGGTCCTTGCGCAGCATCATCGCGTTCATGGCCTGCACGCGCGCCTCCACGTGCGCACTCGTGGTCGCGACCTCACAGCAGAGCTCGTTGGCGCGGGGGTCCTTCGCGCGGCCGAGCAACCACGCCGCGCGTGCCGCGATCTGCACCGTGGGGCTGTCGGTCAGTCGCCGCAGGACGAGCAGGTTGGCCTTGTCACCGGCCCTCTCGGCCGTCAGCAGGTCTTGCAGATCCTCAGGCGAAGCCTGCGTGGCAGAGACCGCGGGGGGCGTCGTCTCGGGAGCCGGGGTGACAGCGGGCTCTTGGGGCGACAGCAACGACAGAAGGCAGAGTTCGAGCAGGCCCATTCAAATCCTCACTTGGGCTGCTCATCGGTCGGAGGTCGCTGCGACCTACAGCAGTTTCCGCTTCAAGCGGCGTCGATTCGGGAATCGATATTCCCGACGCACCATGTCGGTCGCTCCCGAGACGCACAACCAGCCTTCCCGACCGGCCCTCGACAGGTGGATTCCATGCTCGAGCCGCGTGGGTATCGCTTTGGGACTCGCGGTCATCGCCTACGCGACGCTGGCGTCGTGGCCCGCAGCGGCACTCGTGCTCGGAACGACCCTGTTCGCGATGCTGCTCGAGCAGAGTTTCGCGCACGCGGAGACGGTCGAGGCCCTGCACGTGAGCGCGAGCGCGGCGCGCAGCGAAGGGCAACGCGAGGCCGCAGCGCAGCTGATGTCGCTCGAGGTGTCGTACGAGCGCATGCGATCGGTGCTCGAGGCTCTCGCGGAGGGTGTGCTCGTCGTCGACGGCCGCGGCGAGATCGTGCTCGCCAATCCTGCGGCGCGGCGCGCGATGAAGGTGCCCGAGCAGGATCCGGTCGGCCGGCTCCTCTGGGACCAGCTGATGCCCGAGCTCGCGCCGCGTGCGCGCGACGCGTGGGAGGCCATGCACCGCGGCACAACGCACGGCGCGCTGCCGCAGATCCGCCACGCGGGAGTGCCGTGCCGCGACCGCGTCTACGACCTCACGGCGGTGGGAGTCACCTCGGCGCGAACGGGTCAGGACTTCGGCACCGTTCTGCTGCTCGTCGACAGCACGCGCGCGCACGAGCTGCAGCGGCTGAAGGATCGCTTCCTCACCAACGTCTCGCACGAGCTGCGCACGCCGTTGACGAACATCTGCGCTTTCGGCGAGATCCTCGATGCCCTCGTGGCGAAGCAGAACGACGACTTGGCGGAGTTCGCGCACGTGATCCATCACGAGGCTCTGCAGCTCAAGGCGCTGATGGACCAGATGTTCGACTACCTGCAGCTCGAGAGCGGCGAAGCCGTGTTCGCGAGCGAAGAGGTCGACGCCGTGGCACTCGTGCGCGAGTTGGGCGAGGAGGTCATGCCGGCCGCGAGAGCGCGCCAGATCAGGCTCGAGCTCGAGCTCGACGACGCTGCGCCGCACGTGCGCGTCGACCGCGATCGTCTCGCACAGGTCGCGGGCAGCCTGCTCGACAACGCGATCAAGTTCACGCCGCGCGGGGGCCGCATCAGGGTCGCGGTCGCCGGCCGCGACGGTTTGTGGGAGCTGCGCGTCGAGGACTCGGGCCCCGGCGTGCCGGCCGAGGACCGGCACGCGGTGTTCGAGAAGTTCCACCAGCTCAACGCCGATCCCTGTGAAAAGCCGTCGGGCACGGGGCTCGGGCTCGCGACGAGCCACGTGATCGTCGTGCGCTTCGGCGGGTTGATCTGGTGCGAGGACGCGCCCGGTGGTGGGGCGTGTTTCGTCGTGGTGCTGCCTGCCATCGGGCGGCCGCCGCTGCTCGGCGCGGCGGCGCAAGCGGTGGTCGTAGCATCGACGCCCGAAGCCGGCGGGGTGGCTCGCTGAGCACGCGCAGCGGTTGCGCATTCGCGGGTCCGACCGTATGGCAATGACATGGCGGAAAAGCAGCAAGCCCCCTTGCTCGAGGAAGCACCGAGCAACCCGGTCGGACTCCGCGTGATCCACTCGAACGGCCGCGGTCGCGGCCTCGCGGCGACGCGTGCGTTCCGCCGCGGGGAAGTGCTCGAGCGCGCACCCGTGATCGTCGTCGCGAGGCACCTGCTGCAACCGCTTCGCGGCAGCGCGCTCGACGACTATTGGTTCTGGTGGGACGACGGGCACAACGCCTTCGCGCTAGGTTGGGCTGCGCTCTACAACCACGCGTGTCCCGCCAACACCCGGTTCCGGCTCGAGCGCGCGGCGCAGCTGATCGTGTTCGAAGCCGCCGCCGACATCCAGGAAGGAGAAGAAGTCACGATCAACTACCACGGCGAACCGGGCGACCCGAGCCCCGTGTGGTTTCCGGCTCGTTGAGCGGACGTCAGCGTGCGGAGTCCTTGCGCCGGCGGAACCAGCCCGCGAAGTCGTCGAACAGCGTGTAGGCGATCGGGGTCACGAGCAGCGACAGCAGGAGGCTCAACGCCTGGCCGCCGACGATGACCTTCGCCATGTCGGCGCGGTTCGCGGCGCCGGGGCCTTTGCCGAGCGCGATCGGGATCATCGCGGCGATCAGCATCAGCGTGGTCATCAGGATCGGCCGCAGCCGCACGCGATTGGCTTCGTGGATCGCCCACGCGCGCACGCGCCGATCCTCGCGCTGCCGGCCGAGCCAGCGCTGGAAGCGCACGCCGTGGCGGTCGACGGTGCCGCGCTGCCACTCGGCGGGAACCGTGGCCGGATCCTCGGCGGCGTGGCGGCGCAGCACGTTCGTGAAGTCGATCTGCAGGATGCCGTTCTTCTTGACGATGCCGAAGAGCAGGAACAGGCCGAGCACCGAGAACAACGTCAGCGGATTGCCGAGTGCCCACAGCGACACGAGTGCGAACGGGATCGTCAGCGGCACCGCGAGCAGGATCACGATCGGGTGCACGTAGCTCTCGAACTGTGCTGCGAGGATCATGTACATGAGCACGAGCGACAGCAGGAACGCGAGGAAGAACGCGGCGATCGCGTCTTGCTGGTTCTTGGCGCGGCCGACCGGCGCGAAGCGGTAGAGCGGCGGCGCCTCGAGCTTGTGGAAGGCCGCGTTGAACTGCTCGAACACGGTGCCCATCGGCGAGCCGGCCAGGTTCGCGATGATCGAGATCTTGCGCTGCCGCTGCGCGCGGTCGATCTGCGACGGCCCGATCGCTTCGGCGACCTTCGCAATGCTGCCGAGCTGCACGAGGTCGCCGTTCGCCGAGCGCAGCGACAGGTTGCCGAGCACGGCCGCGTCGTCGCGGTCGGTAGAGGTCGCGCGCAGCCAGACGTCGTAGTTCTCGCCGTTCTGCTCGTCCTTGTAGTCGGTGACGATCTCGCCGCCGACCAGCGTGCGCATCGCCGCAGCGACGTCCGAGATCGAGACGCCGAGGTCGCTCGCGGCCAGACGGTCGACGTCGATGCGCACCTCGGGTTTGCGCGCGCGCAGCGTGGTGTCGACGTCGGCCATGCCCTTGGTGCTGCGCAGCACCGCCATGATCCGCTCGCTGTAGGCGTCGAGCGCGTGCAGGTCGGGGCCGATCAACTGGAACTCGACGTCGGCGTTGGCCGCGCCGATCGAGACCACGGCCGGCACCTGCACGCTCGCGCGCAGCTCCGGCCAGTCCGCCATCATGGCCCGCGCCTCGAGCATGCGATCCTGCTGCGTGAACTTCGTCTCGCGTGCCGCGATCTCCTGCAGGCGCACGTAGATGGTGCCTTCGGCCACCGGCCCTTCACCGGCTGCCTGCCGGCCGCTCGTGTCGCCGATCTGCGTGAGCACGTGCACGACGCCGGGCAGCGCCGCGAGGCGGCGTTCGATCGCGGCGAACACCTCGCTCGTGCGCGCCAGCGTCCAGCCCTCGGGCGCGCGGATCGAGACCTCGAACTCGCTCTGGTCGTCCTTCGGGATGAAGTCGAAGCCGACCATCGCGAACAGCCCGCGGTAACCGACCGACGGGAACGGCAGCAGGCTCATCACCGAGAGCGCCGTGGCCAGCACGACTGCCCAGCGATGGCGCAGCGACCAGCGCAGCGCGCGCAGATACGGCCGCTCGAACACCCATGAATAGAAGCCACCGCCCGCGTGCGCGGTCCCCGCGGCACCGGCCTTGCCCTTGCGCAGCAGGCGCGACGACATCATCGGCGTCAGCGTCAGCGACACGAGCAGCGACACGAGGATCGCCACCGCGCAGACGATGCCGAAGCTGCGCAGGAAGCGGCCGACCGTGCCGCTCATGAACGCGATCGGCAGGAAGATCACGAACAGCGAGAAGCTCGTCGCCAGCACGGCGAGCGTGATCTCTCGAGTGCCCTCGATCGCCGCCTGCACCTTCGGCAGCCCCTTCTCCTCCATCCAGCGGAACACGTTCTCGATCACGACGACGGCGTCGTCGACGACGACGCCGATCATCAGCACCATGCCGATCAGCGTGATGTTGTTCACGGTCAGGCCGAACGCGCGCATGATCGGGAACACGGCGATGATCGACACCGGGATCGTGACCGCGGCGACGATCGTGGGCCGCCAGTCGCGCAGGAACAGCAGGATCGAGAGCACGACGAGCGCGGCACCGAGCAAGAGGTGGATCTCGACCTCGTGCATCGAAGCGCGGATGAAACGAGACTGGTCGCGCGTGACGGTCATCGTGACGTCGCCCTTGCCCTCGCTGTCGAGCGTGCCGCGCAGCACCGCGATCCGCGCCTTGACCACGTCGATCACGTCGACGGTGTTGCTGCCGCTCTGTTTCTGCACGACGAGCGACACGGCGTTCCGGCTGTCGAAGCGCGCAAGGGCACGGGGCTCCTGGACCCCGTCTTCGACATTCTGCTCGACGTTGCCCTCGGGGCCGAGGTCGCGCACGCGCACGGGTTGCCCGTCGCGGTCTGCGACGATCAGGTCCTGGAAGTCGCGCACTTCGCGCATGCGGCCCGTGGTGCGCAGTCCGAGCTCGCGACGCTGCTGGTCGACGCGGCCGCCCGGCAGCTCGAGATTCTGGCGCGCGAGCGCCTGCTTCACGTCGGTGATAGCGAGGTCGTAGGCCTCGAGCTTGCGCGCGTCGACCGTGATCTGCACGGCGCGTGGCCGGCCGCCCACGATGCTGACCGAGCCGACGCCCGGCAGGCCGCTCAGCTCGTCGCCGATCTGCCGGTCCGCGATGTCCGTGAGCTCGCGCAGGTCGCGCTGTCCGGCCACGACGATCGTCAGTACCGGCGACGCGTCGAGGTCGAACTTGTCGACGATCGGCGTCTCGGTGCCGGGCGGCAGCAGCGACAGGATCGTGTTGACCTTGCCCTGCACTTCCTGCTGGGCCACGTCGCGGTCCTTCTCGAGCAGGAACTGCACCGTGACGAACGAGCGCCCCTCGGTCGTCGTGCTGCGCAGTTCGTCGATGCCCGAGATCGTGTTGACCGCGTCCTCGACGAGCTTCGTGACGCCGGTCTCCATCTCCTCGACCGAGGTGCCGGGTCGGTTCGTCGTGATCATGACGACCGGCAGGTCGACGTTCGGGAACAGGTCGACGCCGATGCGCAGCATCGTGACGAGGCCGAGCACGACGGGCAGCAGGCACATCATCACGGTGAAGACCGGACGACGGATGCAGAGCGCCGGCAGGCTCACTTGCCGTCTCCGGCCTTGTCCGTCCTGACGGGCACACCCTCGGCGAGCCGTGCCGCACCGCTCGTGACGACCTGATCGCCCGGCGTGAGATCACCTTTCGCCACCTCGAGGAACGCGCCGTCGTGCACGCCGGTCGTGACCTTGTGTTCCACGGCCTTGCCGTCCTTCACGGTGAACACCTTGCTGAGGCCGAGTGCCGTGACGACCGCGTCCTGCGGCACGAACACGACCTCGGGATCGACGCGCGTTTCGATCGCGCCGCGCGCGAAGCCGCCGGGCAGCAGCCGGCCTGCGACATTGTCGATGCGGATCTCGACCTCGAAGGTGCGCTTGCGTTCGCTGGCGACGGGGGCGATGCGGTCCACGACGCCCACGACGGACGCGGTGGCCGACGGGACCTCGACCGCGACCTTCTGGCCTTTCGCGACCGCCGCCGACCAGCGCTCGTGCACGTCGGCGCGGAACTTGATCGGGTCGGGATCGACGACCTGGAACAGCGCCGTGCCCTCCTTCACGTAGTCACCGACCGCGACGAGGCGCTTGCCGACGCGCCACGGACCGCCCGCGGGTGCCGCGACGGCCGTGTCGGCCAGCGCCTTCTTGCTCTGCGCGAGCTCCGCTGCGCGCACGGCTGCCAGCGCCACCTTGGCCCGCGCCTCGGTGACCGCGAGCTCGCGCGACGCAACCGACGACAACCACGCGGTCCTGAGGTCGGTGTACTCCTGCTCGGTGATCAGCGGCGGTTTCTCGGCGAACATCGCCTCGGCGCGCTGCCAGCGCTGCTCGGCGTTCTTCGCCTCGATCTGGGCCCTCTGCACCGCGGGCACCTTCTCGACCTCGAATTCGCCGGCCGGCAGTGCGTCCAGGCCGAGCTCGGCCAACGCGGCCTGCAGGGCCGCCTGCTTCTGCGCGACCGCGAGCTCGTAGTCCGCCGCCTCGACGCGCGCGAGCACCTCGGCCGGTCCGACCGTGTCGCCGACGTCGTGTTCGATCCCGGCGATGCGGCCCGCGACCTTGGCCGCGAGCATGGCCGCTTCGTCGCCGTAGAGCGTGCCGACGACCTCGACCGTGCGCGTCACGGGCTGCACCTTCACGGGCTGCAGCGACACGAGCACGCGAGTGTCGGCAGTTGCCGTCGGTTCCTGGGCCTGCCGCTTGCATGCGACCACAGCGAGGAGCCAGAGGATCAGGAACGCGGACGACTTCTTGCGCACGGCGGGTACCTCGTGACAATACTGGCCGGTCGGTATTCAATCGACACGGTATGCGCCTCGCGGGCGCCCGGCAAGCAAGCACTGCAAGAGGACGCTGCAAGCGACGAGACAAGTGCAACGACCCGACGATCGGAAACGGCGCGAGATCATGCGCGTCGCGGCGCGCATGTTCGCCCGGCGTCCATTCCACGAAGTGCGTCTCGACGAGATCGCCGCGGCGGCCAAGCTCGGCAAGGGCACGATCTACGTCTACTTCGCGAGCAAGGACGACCTGCACACGACGTTGATCGCCGAGGGCATCGACCAGCTCGTCGTCGAGCTGCAGGCCACCGAACGCGACACCGACGCCGCGTGGCCCGCGGTCGAGCGCGTCGTCGCGGCGTTGCTCGGCTTCGCGAACCGCTTCCCGCACCTCTACACGCTGATGCGCAGCGGCGCGCCGCCGCAGGGCCGTCTCGCGAACAAGCGCCGCAAGCTCGCGAACGCGATCGCGCGCATCCTGCGCCACGGCGTGAAGTCGGGCGAGCTCGACGACCCGTATCCGGAGCTGACCGCCGAGTTCGTGCTGAGCTTCGTGCGCGTAGCGCTGCTGTTCCCGCCGGAGAACCTCGGCAAACAAGCGATTGGCCGCCACATCCTGCGCGTGCTCGGTCGCGGCGTGCTCGTCACCAGGAGGCAGAAACGATGATGCGATCCCTTCAAGGGCTGCTCGGGGCGCTGCTGCTCGCGGCTTGCGCTACCGACCAGCAGGCGGACGTGGACCTCTGGCGCAGCGTGGTCTCGCTGGGCGACCCACCGGCCTGGATCCCCGGCACGCCGCTCTCGCTGGCCACGGCCGTGCGTCTCGCGAACGAGCAGAACGAACAGATTGCGATCGCGGGCGAGGACTTCGTACAGGCCCTGGCCGAGCGCTCGCGCGTCACGGCCGGCTTCCTGCCGCAGGCCGATCTCGAGCCGACGCAGATCTTCCGCGAGAAGACGAGCTCGGGCATCCCGTTCCTCGACTCCAGCTCGCTGCTCGACGTGCCGCTGCACGCGGAGTGGACGCTGTTCGAGGGCTTCCGCAACGTGAGCCGTGCGACGGCCGCGGATCTGACCGTGGCCCAGCGCGAGTCGCTGCTGCTCGACCTGCGCGAGACCGTCGTGCTCGACGTGGTCCAGGCCTACTACCGCGCGCTGCGCGCCGAGGAGCGCGCTGCCGTGCTCGAACAGTCGCTGGCTTCGCAACAGCAGCGCGTGCGCGAGTTCGCGGCGCGCGAACGCATCGGCACGGGCCGCGCGCTCGATCGGACGCAGGCCGAGGCGCTGCTGTCGCGCACGATGCTCGAGCTGTTCGACACGAGGAACGACGCGCGCAGCGCGCGGCAAGCGTTGCGCCTGCTCACGGGCGCCGACGTCGGCGCGAGTCCATTGCACGACGACTTCCCGATGCCCGAGCAGCGGCCCGCGGGCGCAGCCCTGCTCGCGCTCGCCGAAGAGCGGCGGCAGGACCTGCGGGCCGCTGCGCTCGCCGCCGAGGCCGCGCGCGCGCGCGTCGAAGTCGCGTTCGGCCAGTACTACCCCTCGATCGGCGTCAGCCTCGACTGGTTCCTGTCGCGCGACAGCCTGCCGACCGAACGCGACTGGACGGGTCTGCTGAGCCTCTACCTGCCGCTGTTCCAGGGCGGGCGCATCGCGGCCGACGTGCGCGAGGCATGGTCGCAGTTCCGCCAGGAGGTGTCGCGCTATTCACTGCTGCGTCGCTCCATCGCGCACGATCTGGCCCAGGCGCTCGACCGGCTCGCGACGCTCGAGCAACGCCTCGACGAGCTGCACACGTTGACCAGTGCCGATGCCGAGTCGCTGCGTCAGGCCGAGGGTGGCGCGCGCGCGGGTCTCACGACGAACCTCGTCGTGCTGCTCGCGCAGAACCAGCTGCAACGCAGCCAGGTCGACGTCGTCGAGACCGAGCTCGAGCGCAAGGTCGCGTGGCTTCTGGCGCTGCGCGTCACCGGCGCGCTGACCGCCGGAACCGTCGACGTGCCCGTGCCGCCGGCCCCGCCGCCGCGGCCGGTGCCGGCCTCGCCGTTCGTGCGCGTCGTCGCGGACTAGCGGCGAACGACGAAGCGACCGATCACTGCCGATGCAGCAGCGGCAAGCCCATTGCAGCAACGGAAGGTCGAAGCATCCGTCACCCGCTCGCGGCAACGAACCTAGGGCGTTCTCTCCAGTCCGCGTGCGGGTCCTCACCCGATGGGACTCCGAGCCGTCAGGGGGCATTAAGGGCGCGCTGCTGGAGTTCTATTGGCGCGATCCAGCACGACACCACCCGCCAACCTGCACTCACTCTCCTGAAGATGGCCCCTCCGTCTTCCTGACTCCGTCAGGGATGTGGAACATGCTCGAAACACGTGTTCACCGACCGTCGCGCAGCGCCTGTGCGATCCTGCTCGCGCTGGCAGCCGCCTGCGACAACGGGCAGATGGCGTCATCGCCCCCCGCGGCCCCGAACCCCCCGGGGCCGCAACCTGTCGATTGGACGCCGTTGCACCCGAGCCCGGACAGCCTGCACGTCTACGTGAGTTCGAGCAGCGGCAGCGACACCTACAGCGGCTTCTCCGAGGACAGCGCCAAGCGCACGCTCAAGGGCGCCATCGAGCTGTTGCGCGACGGGCACCCCGACTGGTTGCACTTCATGCAGGGCGACACGTTCGTCGAGGGACTCGGGGATTGGAGCCTGTCGGGCCGCTCGGCGGACGAACCGATGGTGGTGACCAGCTATGGCTCCGCCGGGACTCGCCCGACGTTCCTGTGCCGACGGGACCCGGGCGTGACCGTGCACAACGTCGGCGTGCACGACGTCGCCTTCGTCGGTCTGCACTTCCAGGCGGACGACCCCCACGGCGTCCGCGGGACTTTCGGCGTCAGCCTGCTGGCCCCGTGCACCCGCGTGCTGATCGAGGACTGCGCGATCACCAGCTTTCTCGTGAACCTGCGGCTGCAGGGCCAGCATCACGATCTGAAGTTGCGGCGCAGCGTGATCACCGACGCCTTCACGGTCACGGAAGCACACGCCCAAGGCATCTACGTCGACGGAGTCGACGGCTTGCTGATCGAGCAGTGCCTGTTCGACCACAACGGCTGGAACCCGGCCGTACCCGGCGCCGTGGCGACGATCTACCGGCACAACGTCTATCTGCAGGGCAACACCAGCAACATGATCGTCCGCGGCAACATCATCGCCCGCGGCGGCTCGCACGGCCTGCAGGCGCGCTCCGGCGGCGTGATCCGCGACAACGTGTTCCTCGGCAATTCCATCAACATGCTGATCGGCAACAACATCCAGAGCAACGGCGCCGTCACCGCCACGGTCGTCGGCAACGTGATCCTGGACGGCCGCGACATCGTCGAAGGCGACGGCCGCGGTTGGGCTGCGCACTTCCAGTGTCTGGAGGCCGGCGAGATCGCCTACAACGTCGCCGCGCATCAGGTCACCGGCACGGCGCCCAAGGGATACATGTTCGACAGCACGCTCGGCGTCGGCGTCAACGAGACGACGTTCCACGACAACGTCGCCTACAAGTGGGGAGCGCCGCTGCTGCTGGTCGGCAACCGCTTCGCCGGTCTGCGGCTGCGCAACAACGACCTGCAGGAGCTCGGCCAGACCGAGCTGTTCCGCGCCGATTACAGCGGTGCGTTCGCGGGCTTCACGTCGGCCGCGAACCGTCTGTACTCGTCCGCCCCGCCGGACGAGTGGATGTTCTACGCGCAGCAGGAGATGTCGCTCGCCGAGTGGAGCACGGCCGTCAACGATGCTGCGTCCGTGGCCGTCCAGGTCTCGTATCCCCGGCCCGAGGAGACCATCGCCGACTACGACGCCGCGACCGGGGGCGGCGGCAGCCTCGAGTCCTTCCTGGCCCGCGCGCGCCTGCAATCGCGGGCCAACTGGAACGACAACCTGGTCGGCACCAACGTAGCTGCCCACTTCCGCGCCAACTTCGACGTTCACGTTCCGGACTGAACGTCGGGGGCGCAGGTCGATCGAGGAAGGATCCGGCTGCGCCTCGGGTCAGGACCTGCTATCCGCCGCGCGAAGGCGGATCTAGGTTGCGGGCCGTTATGCCCGTGAGCGAGATCGCCGACAACCGGGTCCTGATGCCGTCGCTGCCGCCCATGACACTGCGCTGGCGGCTGGCGGCACTGTGCGAGAAAGCGCTGCTGCACACGAGTGCTCAGCGTCTGTGCCGCCTGTTCGGCGACGACCGCCACGGCGGCGCCATCATCCTGATGTATCACAGCGTGCCTGACGCCGAGGCCCGCCCATGGGTCGACCCGCGGAACACCACCGCGCCCGACGTGTTCGAGTGGCAGATGAAGTTCCTCGCCGCTCACCGCCGCGTGGTGCCGCTGGCCGCGCTCGCCGCCGAGCTCGAGAACGGCAGGAGCCTCGAGCCCGGTTCGGTCGTGCTCACGTTCGACGACGGCTATCTCGACAACTTCACGGTCGCCGCGCCGATCCTCGCTTCACTGGGGCTGCCGGCGACATTCTTCCTCGCCACCGGCTACGTCGCGCGCGGCGACCCGCAATGGGTCGACGAGCTCTACACGCTGTATCACGCGCGGACCGCGCAGGCGCTGCACCTCGACGCTGCGTGCGAGCTGTCGCTGGCCCTGGACACATTCGACCGGATGTCGTTCGACCTGCGGGTCCAGCACGACGTCGACGCCTCGTATGCGCGGCTCAGCGAACTGCTGCTCGAAGCCGACTTCTACCAGCGCCGTCACCTGCTCGCAGCCGTGCGGTCGCAGCTCGAGCCGGCCGTGGCGCCGCCGCGGTTGACCATGAGCTGGGACGAAGTCCGGGCGCTGCAGGCGATGCACCCGGGCTTCGACATCGGCGTGCACACGCGTGATCACCTGGCGCTGCCGACGCGCAGCCCCGGGCGCATCGGGCTCGAGTTGACGCGCTGCATCGACGACGCGCGCGAACACACGGGCGTGTCGCCGAGTTTCCTTTCGTTCCCCTATGGGCGTTGGTCGGGTCCGGTGCGCCAACTGGTTTCAACGCGGTTTCGCGCTGCCGTCGCCACCGACCCGCCCGCGCTCGTCGACGGCCATACCGATCGGTTCGCGCTGCCTCGGATCACGCCGCCGGACGAGCCGACGCTGTTCGAGTACTGCACGAGCGGCTCGGATCCGGCTCTGATCCGGCGCTTGTTGCAACGCGCCTGAATGCACCTGCGGAGCGCACGCGCGCGCCAGCAAGAAGTGCCGACTGCGTCATAGTTCGGATGCGGGCTTGACGCTCGTCGCGACGCCGGGGAAACGTGGTGGTTGGCCAGCTGACGATCGATGGCGCCGAGCGCCCCAGCAGCTGACCTGAAGCCCTATCCGCCCTCCGAACATGCGTACATTGAAGGAACTGTCATGTCGTCGTCATGGGGTCCGCACGCGCTTTGGCGCGTTGCTCGTGCTCGTTGCCATCGTCGGCAGCAGCTGTGCAGGGGACGATGGACCCGCGGGTCCGGCGGGGCCTCCCGGCCCGCCAGGGCCGGTCGGAACTAACCAGGATCTCGCGCAAGGCGACAACGTGCCCGGCTTGATCGCCACGATCCTGTCGGTGAGCGGCGGAACCGGCACCAACGGGGCCTTCCTCGTCGGCGATCGTGTCACCGTGAACTACACGCTCGAGAAGACGAACACGACCGACTGGGACATCTCGGAGCTCTCGGGTGGCAGCGCGATGGTCTCGGGCCCGACGTTCAACTACCAGCGCGTCATCGCGGAGCAGAACGATCTCATCGACGGCTCGGTGCAGAACGCCGACGGCTCGTACACCTACACGTTCGTGCCGCAGCTCCCGGCGACGTATCTCGCGCCGTTCTTCGACACGCCTTCGTTCGGACCCGATGACGGCGAGCTGACGGACCAGCCGCTGCTCGACGGCACCTACACGGTCGGCTTCACGATCGGCTGGAACTACACCGTCGATGGCGAATTCAAGCACGACACGGCGAACGCGACGTTCGACTTCCTGTTCGGCAGCGCGACGACGCTGGCGCACCGCGAGGTCGTGACGCTCGGCAACTGCAATCGCTGTCACGAGCACCTGCGCGTGCACGGCGGTACGCGCAACGACGTCAAGCTGTGCGTGATGTGCCACACGGCGGGGGGCGAGGACAACAACATCGCGGGCAACACGCCGGACACGTCGATCGACTTCCGCGTGATGATCCACAAGATCCACGCGGGCAAGCACCTGCCCTCCGTGCTCGGCGTCACGACCTTGCCGAGCGGCGCGCGCGACTACACGGCGCCGCCGAAGCCGTTTGTCGTCGCGTTCACGGACTTCTCGAACGTGCCGTTCCCGGCGTGGCCGCAGGGTCTCGTCGCGATGCCGCGCGACCAGGGTTACTCGGCGCTCTCGAGCACCGACAAGGCGACCGAGGACGAGATCCGCAAGGGCCCGTCGAACTGCGTCGTGTGCCACGGTGACCCGGACGGCTCGGGGCCGTTGGTCGCACCGGCGCAGGGTGACCTCTACAAGGACCAGCCCTCGCGCCAGGCGTGCGGCTCGTGCCACGACGACGTGGTGTGGAACCAGAACTACACCTCGAACGGGCAGACGATGGGGGCGCAGGCGAACAACGCGAACTGCCTGTTCTGTCACGCGCCGCAGGGCAACCCGTTGGCGACCTACGACGCGCACCTGCATCCGCTGCTCGACCCGAACTTCGAACCGGGTCTCAACCTCATCGTCACGAACGTCGGCGAGGCGCTCGGGACGCCGACCCCCAACGGCAAGATCGATCCGGGCGAGAAGATCCAGTTCAGGCTCCGCATCGTCGACGACCAGGGCGCGGACATCGATCCGATCACCGCGACGCCGGCCCTCAACAACCCGTCGGTCGTGATCTCGGGCCCGACCGGGAACTACAACCTGATCCTCAACACGACCTTGCCGAAGGAAGTGCTCACGGGCTCGCAGCCCTTCACGGTGAACGTGCCGATGAAGGTCGACCTCGAGCGGATCGGCGTGTCGGCCGTGGGCACGCTCAGCACGTTCACGACCGCGAACGCGCCGCACTTGAACACGGCCAGCGCGCCGGACAGCGTGTGGTTGCGCGCGGCCACGGGTCCCACCAAGACCCTCACGGCAGCGAGCGCCGCGCCGCAGAACTACATCGACGTGAACGACGTCACGGGCCTCGTGCGCGACGACTACATCGTGGTCGACGACACCGTTGTCGGCCTCGAGGAATACGTGCGCATCCAGTATGTCGAAGGCAACCGGCTGTGGTTCTCGTCGCCATACACGACCAGCTACAAGGCCGGGCTCGCATTCGCGCACGCGGCCGGCGCGACGGTCAAGGAAGTCACGCTGACGACCGTGCCGCCGGCTCAGTTCTCGGTGGGCCTGGCGGGGGGCACGATCACCGAGGTGACCGAGTTCGGCGCCGGCACTGTGATCGCGAGCTACACGACCGATTTCAAGATGCCCTCGACCTTCCCGCTCGCGCTGAACGCGTCGCCCGGATTGGGGGACTCGTCCGGCAAGTGGACCGGCAAGCCGATCGTCGACGGGACCTACACGCTCGGCATCTGGAGCTCGCGCACGTTCACGCTCGACCTGTGGGGTGAGTCGAACAGCTACCGGTCGGCGTCGGACTCGGAGAACGTCGACTTCCTCGTGGGCGCGGCGACCGCCGTGGAGCCCTACGAGCTGATCGCGAGCGGCACGAGCTGCTTCAACTGTCACCAGGAGCTCGCGTTCCACGGCTTCGGCCGGCGTGGCTTCGAATCCTGCGTGCTCTGCCACGGCACGTCGGGATCGGAGGACCGCCCGCAGTACGTGGCCGGAGCCGCGCCGCCGACGACCGGATTGACGGTGAGCTTCCGCACGATGCTGCACAAGATCCACCAGGGGTCGAGCCTCGCGAACGCGGCCACCTACGACATCGTCGGCAGCGGCTCGGGCTCGTATCCGAACAACTTCGGGATCTCGAACTTCGAGGAGGTCATCTTCCCGGCGCTGCCCGGCGGCACGGCCAACTGCGCGAAGTGCCACGAGAACAACGCGTGGAAGGAGCCGGCGGAGCGCGCGCACCCGACGCAGCAGGTGACCGCGATCGGACGCTGGACCGTCGTGTGCGGCGCGTGCCACGACTCGACGGACGCGCAGGCGCACATCGCGGTCAACAAGGACGCGTTCGGCAACGAAGCCTGCGGCGTGTGCCACTCGCGTGGCCGCGAGTGGGACGTCGAGCGCATGCACAAACCGTACTAGCACCACGACAGCACAGGACGGCGGGACAGAGCAGCCGCAAAGGAGCAGAGAGCATGGACGACCGATCAGAGGTCCGGACCCAGCGTTCCAACGCGCAGGCAACCGGGATGAATCGCCGTGACTTGTTGAGGCTGTCGCTCGGCGGTGGCGCCGTCGCGGCACTGCCGCTCGCGAACCTCGTCGACATGAAGGCCGTGCGCGCGGCGGTCGACGACATGAAGCTCGCCAACATCGAGGAGTTCACGACCGCCTGCAACTTCTGCTCGTGCGGCTGCGGCATGATCGCCACGGTGAAGGAAGGCAAGCTGCTGACGCTCGAAGGCGACTTCGACCATCCCGTCAACGGCGGCTCGTTGTGCGTGAAGGGCATGGCGATGCTGCCGACGCACGCTTCGCCGCGGCGGTTGCAGAAGCCGCTCTACCGCGCGCCGGGCAGCGACCAGTGGGTCGAGCTCACGTGGAAGGACGCGGCCGAGAAGATCGCGCGCAAGATCAAGCAGACGCGCGACGAGACGTGGATCGCGACCGAGAAGGTCGGCGACGCCGAAGTGCCCGTCAACCGCACCGACGCGATCGCGTTCATGGGCGGCGCGCAGAACACGAACGAGGAGTGTTACCTGTTCCAGAAGGCCGCGCGGCTGCTCGGCACTGCGTTCGTCGAACACCAGGCGAGACTTTGACACAGCCCTACGGTCCCCGGTCTGGGGGCCACGTTCGGACGCGGCGCGATGACGAACCACTGGGCCGACCTGCAGCACTGCAAGTCGATCCTCGTGGAAGGCAGCAACGTGGCGGAGAACCACGTGATGGCGATGAAGTGGATCCGCAAGGCGCAGCAGAACGGCTGCAAGCTGATCCACGTCGATCCGCGATTCACGCGCACGTCGGCGGGTGCCGACATCTACGCGCGCATCCGGCCCGGCACCGACGTCGCGTTCCTCGGCACGGTGATCAACTACGTGATCGAGAACAAGCTGTTCGACGAGGACTACGTCGTCACGCACACGAACGCGCTGTTCCTCGGCAAGGAGGAGTTCGGGTTCAACGACGGCGTGTTCAGCGGCTTCGACGGCGACAACCTCAAGTACGACACGAAGACGTGGACGTATCAGCTCGACGACAAGGAGAAGCCGAAGCGGGCGGCGAGCCTCGACGACCCGAACTGCTGCTTCCAGCGGTTGAAGAAGCACTTCAGCCGCTACACGCTCGACGTCGGTGAGCGCAGCACGGGCATCCCGAAGGCGCAGATCCAGCAGGTCGCCGAGACGTATGCGAAGAACCGGCCCGGCAGCATCCTGTATGCGCTCGGCATGACGCAGCACACGACGGCCGTGCAGGGCATCCGCGCGTTCACGATCCTGCAGCTGTTGCTCGGCAACATGGGCAAGCCGGGCGGCGGCGTCAACGCGCTGCGCGGCGAGCCGAACGTGCAAGGCGCCTGCGACATGGGCCTGCTCAACAACTACCTGCCGGGTTACCTGAACTACCCGGTCAACACCGAGCCGACGCTCGACGCGTGGACGCAGAACAACGGCACCGCGCGCAAGAAGTGGCTCGTGAACCTGCTGAAGGTGTTCTGGGGCGACGCGGCGACACCCGAGAACGACTTCGCCTACGCGTGGCTGCCGAAGAAGAACGCAAAGAAGGACTACAGCGTCTTCGGCATCTTCGAGAGCGCGCTGGCCGGCGTGATGAAGGTGTTGTGGATCGTCGGCCAGAATCCGGCGGTCAGCTCCTCGAACCTGAAGGTCGTGTTCGAGGGGCTCGAGAAGCTCGACATGCTCGTCGTGCAGGAGATCTGGGAGACCGAGACCGCGGCGTTCTGGAAGCGCCCCGGCGCCGACCCGAAGGCGATCAAGACCGAGGTGTTGCTGCTGCCCGCGTCGTTCTTCATGGAGAAGAACGGCTCGATCACGAACTCGGGTGCGATCGTGCAGTGGCGCTACAAGGCCGTGGAGCCGCCGGGCCAGGCGCTGCCGGACGGCCTGATCGTCGACTACATCCTGCGCCGCGTGCGCGACCTCGTGCACGACAGCAACGACCCGAAGGACGAGATCCTCAAGAAGGCCAGGTGGACCTACCTCGAGGCGGAGGACCTGCTGCGCGAGATCAGCGGGCGCGCGGAGGTCGACATTCCCGGCACCAAGTTCAAGGCCCGGGATCTCATCGGCAAGACCGGCGACCTGAAGCCCGACGGCACCACGTCGTCCGGCTGCTGGATCTACGCAGGCGTGTTCAGCGGCGGCGAGAACCAGAGCAAACGACGCGACTCGCGATCCGACCCGGGTGGGCTCGGCATCTACCCGAACTTCGGCTGGACGTGGCCCAACAACATGCGCGTGCTCTACAACCGCGCGTCGTGCGATCGCCACGGCAAGCCGTATCCGGGCAGCAAGGCGATCGTCTGGTGGGACGAGCAGCAGAAGAAGTGGACCGGCCACGACGTGCCCGACGTGCCGTCGCTGACCGACGGACCCGACACGCCGAACGGCCAACGCGCCTTCCACCTGAACGCCGAGGGTGTCGCGCGCCTGTTCGCTGCGACCTACGACGATCCCGACCCCGCGAACCGGAACTTCCCGCGCGACTGGAGCTACGTGCCGAAGGACGGGCCGCTGCCCGAGATGTACGAGCCGGTCGAGAGCCCGGTCAGCAACGTGCTGAACAAGCGGCAGAACAACCCGCTGCTCAAGTATCCGCGCGTCGCTTCGCACCAGCCGATCGGCAAGAAGGAGCAGTTCCCGTACGTGCTGATGACGTCGACGGTCGGCGAGCACTGGTGCGGCGGCGCGACGACGCGAAACATCCCGTGGCTCAACGAGATCATGCCCGAGCCCGTCTGCGAGATGCCCGAGGCGCTCGGGCAGAAGCTCGGCGTGAAGAGCGGCGACGTCGTCAAGGTGTCGTCGGCGCGCGGTGAGCTGACCGTCAAGGCCCTGGTCACGCGCCGCATGCAGCCGCTGAAGGTCGACGGCCAGGAAGTGACCGTCGTGTGGATGCCCTACAACTGGGGCTACCAGGGGCTGTCGACCGGGCCGAGCGTGAATCACCTGACGATCGACGCGGTCGATCCGGGCGCCGGCACGCAGGAGACGAAGGCGTGCCTCGTCAACATCGTCAAGCTGCAGACGCAGCCCGCGACGAAGTCGTGGTTCCGAGGGAGGCGGTCATGACCACCATCAATGCCCCGCAGGTCAAGTCGACGCTGATCGACATCACGAACTGCATCGGCTGCCGCGCGTGCCAGGTCGCGTGCAAGGAATGGAACGAGCGCGACGGCGAGAAGACCGAGTTGCTGCCCGACCTCGGCTTCCAGAACCCCGCGGCGCTCAGCGCGAAGACGCTGACGCTGATCTCGTTCCACGAGACCGTCGACGACAAGTCGCCGGCCGGCTTCCGCAACGACTTCGTGATGCGGCGCTGCCTGCACTGTCTCGAGCCCGCGTGCGTGTCCGCGTGTCCGACGACGGCGCTCGAGCGCCGGCTCGACGGCCCGACGTTGTTCGATCCGAAGCAGTGCATCGGCTGCCGCTACTGCGTGTGGGCGTGCCCGTGGGACGTGCCGACCGCGGACTGGGACTCGCTGACGCCGCAGATCCACAAGTGCACGCACTGCGCCGATCGCTACGAACAGCCGGCGCCGCTGTCGCGCAACAGGCAGCCGTTGACCGACGCGGAGACGAAGAGCTTCGTCGACAACATCGTGACGCCGGCGTGCGTGAAGGCATGCCCGGCCGACGCGCTGAAGTTCGGCACGCGCGAGCAGATGCTCGCCGAGGCGCACCATCGCATCGAGAGCCGGCCCGGCCGCTACGTCGACCACATCTACGGCGAGAAGGAGGCCGGCGGTACGAGCGTGCTCTACCTGTCCGCCCTGCCGTTCGAGAAGCTCGGCTTCCCGAAGGTCAGCGACAAGCCGATGCCGTCCTACACGCGGTTCGCGATCAAAGCCGTGGCACCCGCGGTGATCGCGCTCGGCGCGCTGCTCGGGTTCTCCTCGGCGTTCTTCGAGCGGCGCAAGCGTTTGCAGGCTGAAGCCGCGTCGAAGCCCGCGGCGCCCGCGCCCGACCAGCCGGTCGGGTTCGAGCCGCTGCCCGGCAAGCTGATGACGCCGTTCAACTGGCTGCTGCTCGCGCTGATGGCAGTCGGGGCGCTGGCCTTCGCGACGCGTTTCGCACGCGGGCTCGGAGGCTCCACGAACCTGTCCGACACGTGGCCGTGGGGCCTCTGGATCGTGCTCGACATCGTGTGGAGCGCCGCTGCCGCAGGCGCGTTCGCAGGCGCCGCGCTGATCTACGTGTTCCAGCGCAAGGATCTGTATGGCTTGGGCCGCGGCGCCGTGTTCCTCGGGTTGCTGAGCTACACGTTCGTGACCGTCACGCTCGTCGCCGATCTCGGCCGGCCGTGGAACGTCTACAACCTGGCGATCCAGGCGCCCGAGCAGTCGGCGATGTTCGTCGTGTCGTGGTGCGTCACGATGTATGTCACGATGCTGCTGTTCGAGTTCATACCGGTGCTCTGCGAGCAGCGCGGCTGGACGCGCGCGATGGAGATGTGGCGGCGCTGGTCGGGCATCTACGTCACGCTCGCGGTCAGCGCGTTCGTGTATCTGCTGTCGCGCGACTTCGTGCTGGTCGCACTCGCGGCCGTCGTGTTCGGCGCGATCGCCTGGCGGTTCCGCGAGCGCCGCGGCAAGTTCGAGCCCGTGGTGCTCGCGATCGCCGCGGGAACGCTGGCGACGATGCAGCACAGCACGCTGGGCTCGCTGTTCCTGCTGATGCCGGGGTCGGTCGCACCGCAGTGGTGGTCGCCCGTGATGCCGGTGTCGTTCTTCCTGTCGTCGCTGCCGGCCGGCACGGCGCTGATCGCACTCGCCGTGATGTGGATCAGCAAGGCCTATGGCCGCAAGCTGCGTATGGTGCCGCTCGCGTCGCTGGGTCAGATCACGTTCTGGACGCTGCTCGTCTACCAGGCGTTCCGGCTCGGCGACCTCGCGCTGCGCGGCGGTTTCGACGGTGCGTTCGCGGGCCGGTATGGCGCGCTGTTCGCGACCGAAGTCCTGCTCGGCGGCCTCGTGCCGCTGGTGCTGCTGGCGCGCGCCGCGTGGCGCAGCCAACCGGGTCTGCTGTTCGTCGCGTCGCTGCTGACGCTCGGCGGCGTGATCCTGAACCGCGTGAGCGTCGTGATCCTCGCGATGGAGCCGAAGGGCCCGATGCCGTGGACCGCGCCGTCCCACTACACGCCGTCGCTCGTCGAGTGGGGGCTCTCGCTGGGCCTCGTCGCGGCGACCGTGTTCCTGTTCGGCGCGGGCGTGCGCTATCTGCCCGTGCTGCCCAAGTACGGCGACGGCGCAGCGCCTCGGCGCTCATGACGCGCGAGCAGTGGCTGCGCACGCACGCGTTCCTCGAGCCCGTCGCGCGTCTGGTCGCGCGGGCCGAGGCGGCGGCGGCCGGCATCGACTGTGCTGCGGTCGAACTGCCACCATGGGGCGACTACGCGGCCGACTACGAAGCCGGCGTGTCGCTGCTGCGCAGCGGCGACGTGGCGATCGACCTCGCGCCGGCCGGCGCGATGACGCTCGCGCTGCTCGACGTCTTCGCGAAGAGCACCCCGTCGGACCGCGTGACGGAGGACGCGCGCGTGCTCGCTGCGGAACTCGCTCGCGCGCCGGGCGCCCCGCAGCGGGTCGCCGACGTGCTGCTCGGCGAGGACGCGGGCAGCGTCGGCTCGCCGGGGCTGCTGCGTTTCCTCGGCTGGACCGCGGCGCGGCGCTTCCTGCAGCCCGCGCTCGTCGCGTTCGCGAAGTGGCGCGACCAGGATCGCTGGCAACGTAGCCAATGTCCCGTGTGCGGCGCACTGCCGGCGATGGCGCAGCTCGTCGGCGTCGATCCGGGGCGCATGCGCTTCCTCGCGTGCGGCTGCTGCACGAGCCGCTGGCGGTATCGCCGCACCGCGTGTCCGTTCTGCGAAGACGACTCGCAGCGGCTCCAGGTGCTGGCGGTCGAGGGTGAGGGCGGTCTGCGCCTCGATCACTGCCTTCTGTGTCGCGGCTACCTGAAGACCTACGCGGGCCAGGGCAACGAGGACGTGATGCTCGCCGACTGGACGTCGCTGCACCTCGACGTGCTCGCGCACGACCGCGGTCTCGAGCGCAAGGCCGCGTCGCTCTACAGCCTCGACCAGTAGTTCGCCCTGGTCGGCGGCGTTGCGGCGATGATCTCCGGTCTCGGCAAGGGAACCGTCGGCAATGTCCAGTGGGCTGAACTGTCAGGGATGTATCCGGTTTGGACCGGTCCGTACCCGCGTACCCGCGCAGACGGCTTGACACTCCGAGCGAGAATGATAATATCTGCCGAATCAGAATGGTCGCTCTCCCCACTCACCCGAAGACCCGGCGCCCGAAGAAGCTGCCACAGCAGGGCGTGTTGCCGTTCCGCCAGAACGGTGGCCGCAGGCCAGGTGCGGGCAGGAAGCCCAAGGGTGAGAAGGCGTGTGTCAGCCACGCGTCGCGAGCATTGCTCGCGGCGCGGTTCCCCGTGCACGTGACCCTCAAGCTGAAGCGCGGGTTGCCGCGTATGCGCAGCAAGAACGAATACGCGGCCCTGCGCGCCGCGTTCGCCGTCGGATGCACCGGCACTGCCGGTGCATGCGACCGCGGCAGCTTTCGCCTTTGCCACTACGCCGTGCTGAACGACCACCTGCACCTGCTCGTCGAGGCGCGCGACCGCCGCGCGCTCTCGCGCGGCCTGCAAGGCCTCGCGATCCGGATCGCGAAGGGTCTGAACAGGCTTTGGCGCCGCAGCGGCCCCGTGTTCGCCGACCGCTACCACGACCGCATCCTGAAGACGCCGCGCGAAGTCAGGAACGCACTGTGCTACGTGCTCGCGAACGGCAAGAAACACGCGGCTGAAGGCCGCGAGGTCCACGTGCCTGCCGCCATCGATACCTTCACCTCGGCACCGTGGTTCGACGGCTTCCGCGAAGAGGTGACGGTGCGTGGCCTCGAAGCGATCGCTCGCCCCGTCACCGACTCACGCACCTGGATGCTCACTCTGGGCTGGCGGCGGCACGGGCTGCTCTCGGTGCACGATCTACCGGCTACCGCGTAGGTCACTTCTTCTCGATCTTGTGCAGGAGGTCGTCGAGCCCGAGCAGCTGCAATACCTCCGGTTTCGTCTCGCCGACGGCGGCCGGGTAGTGGCACTTGAAGCAGTTCTTCGTGATCTTCTCGCCGGACGCAGTCGCATGCTTGTCGTCGTGGCAGCGGAAGCAGCCCGGGAAGTCCTCGTGGCCTTTGTTGTCCTCGTAGGTGCCCCAGTCGACACCGAGATCGGGGAACACGTTGTGCGCGTAGATGTCCGCGACGACGGCACCCGCCTCCTTGACGTCGGCCGCGCGCGTCTTCGCGACGTCGGGATGATTCTTCTCGTACCAGGCCGTGAGCGCTGCCGGGATCGCGGTGGCCGCCGCGTCGCTGTTGCTGTAACCGGCCTTCAGGATCTCGACGGCCGTCTTCTTGAGGAACGGCAGGGTCGCCGACATGCGACCGAGCAGCAGTGCCTTGTCGATCGCGCGCGCCGGCATCTGGAAGGAGTGCGCGGGCCGGTTGTGGCAATCGAAGCACTGCATCGTGATGCGCGGCGCCGACGCGAGCGACGCCGAGTCGACATCCTGCGCGACATACGTGCGCGTGACGCCGGTCTTCTTGTTGCGATACTCGACGAGCGGGATGTCCTGCCGCTTCGCGTCCTTGGCCACGAAGTGGATCTCGATGTCTTCGCCGTTGTGCGCGCCGTGGATGCCGCCCATCTTCGTGCCGCCGACGTTCATCGTCAGCAACGTGGTCTCCGGCGTGTTCTGCTCGTCGTCCTTGTATTTGCGGATCATGCGCAGGCGTGCCGCGGCCGGCTGCTGCTTCCAGTGACATTCCTCGCACGTCTCCGCGCTCGGCACCATGAGGCCGGACGCGATCGCGCCCTCGATCGGCTTCGGCACGTTGTCGGTCATCACCAGAATCAACTGCTTCGTTCCCTGCAGCTTGCTCTTGACGAAGCCCAGCGCGCCGTTGCCGACGTGGCAGTCGACGCAGCGCAGGCTCGCGTGCGGGCCCAGCTCGAACGCGCGCGCCTCGGGCGTCATCACGTGGCACGAGCCGCAGAACTGCCGCGACTCCATCGAGTGCACGACGCGCGTCACCAGCTGCGACGCGATCAGCAGGTTGAGCCCCGACGTGATCACGAGGAACACGAGGAAGCGGTGCCAGGCCGTCCCCTTGTCCGTGATCGCGGTCGCCAGCCGTTGGCGCAGCCGGCGGCGGCCGAGGAACAAGCCGAGCGGCGTCAGCAAGAGGCCGAGCACGAGCGCGCCGCCGGCAGCCGCCGTGGCGACGCCGACGTAGGGGTTGTCGCCATGCCGCAGCGTCGCAGGCAAGAGGCACGCCCAGGCGATGATCGCGGTCAGCACGAGACCGAGGCCGGTCATGGCCAACCAATGGCTCGTGAAGACGACAAGGACTGGCCGGCGGGGAGCGAGGGCTTCGGTGGTCATGTCAGCGGTGGCACGTTGTGCACTCGGTGCCGTTGTCGGCGTGGTTCAGCGGCTGGCCGCGCCCGTGGCACATGCGGCAGTTCATCGCCGGGTTGTGGTCGGGCGGCATCGGCGTGGCGGTCGCGTGGCTCGGCGTGCTGCGGTGGCACGTGAAGCACTCGGTGTTCGTCACGGGCAGATGGCACGAGATGCAGTGGTTGTTGCGCGGTGTGCCGAACGAGCCGACATGCGTGATCGGCCGCGACTCCTTGTGGCACGCGTCGCACGAGTCGGAACGGTGGCACGCCGCGCAGTTCTGGCGGTCCATGCGCGCCATCAAGCCGTGGCCGCGCAGCCGGAAGTAGTTGTCGTGATTCGCGGGCGGCACCTCGCGGTGGCACTTCGAGCAGCCCGATTCCTGATGACACAGCGTGCAGTCGTTGACCGTCGCCGTGTCGTGCGCGCGCACGACGAGACCGTGCGAGCGTTGCCAGCCGAACGCGTGGTTCGGCGGCGCGCGGTCGGCGCGCAGGTCGCGGTGGCACGTCGAGCACTCGTTGGCCGCGTTCTTCTGCTTGTGGCACTGCACGCAGGTGTTCATGCGCATCAGCTGCTGCGGGGCATCCGTCTCGATGCCTTCGTGACACGCCTTGCACTCCGTGCCCGGCGCGTGCTTCTGGTGCGAGAACAGGATCTCGCTCGACTGGTAATCGCGCGGCGTGCGGCGCAGTTTGCCGTCCTCGAACAATGCCGTCGCGCGCCGCTCCGGCGGCTTGTCGGCATCGATCTGCTGGTGGCAGAGCTGGCACACGGCCAGCAGCGGCATGCCGGCAGCGTCTTCGTGCTCCGCGCCGCGATGGCAGTTGCTGCACTCGAGTCCTTTGTCCTCCCCGTGCTGCGCGTGGGGGAACCCGGACTTCGGCTTGCCTTCAGGGAGCGTGTTGAACAGCGCGCAGCCCGCGGCCGCGATCGCGAGCGCCAGCGCCCAGGCGCGGCCGTGGCGCCGGCCGGATGGCTGCGCGAGCCGTTCCGTTTCGTCGCCGGTTGGACTCAGAAACGCCATGTGAACCCCATGCGCAATACCTGGAAGTCGTCGAGGTCCGTTTGTTCGAACTCGTAGGCGAGATCTAGCTCAGTGGCGCGCGACGCGGACCAGCGCAGCCTGCCGTAGTAGGTGCGGACGTGGTCGCGTTCGGCGTTCGAGAACAGCGAGAACTTGTACATCGAATAGTAGCTGCCCGCGGAGAACGTCACCAACTGGCTGCAGCGCTGCGAGAGCTCGCCGGCCCACGTGTGCACGTCCTGCTCGTCGCTGTTCCAGTAGTCGGCCGTCGCCGTCAGCGTGAGGCCCTCCACCCACACGTCGCGCAGGTTGACGTTGAGATACCAGCGCTCGTAGTCGCGGTTGAACGTACCGAGATCCGCGCGGTTCACGACCCGACGCACGTCGGCGCCGACATCGACCTCGACGTTCTGCGTGACTCCTTTGCCGACCATCCCGCTGAGCTGCCAATACGGGAACAGCTCCTGCAACGCGTTGAAGAACGGATCGAGCTCGAGCACCTGGCTGCGCTGCGTCGTCAGCAGCTGGTACCAGGTGACCTGGCCCTGGAACCGGCTCTCGGGCTCCGCATACGCGGCGCGCGCGCGCACGTCGCGGTTGCGGCCTTCGATGCGCGAGTATTGCCCCTCGAGCTGCAGCCGTTCGAACGTCTGCCAGATGCCGCCGGAGAACAGGTCGTCGTTGTGCGACCCGAGCAGCGCTTCGTCCTCGAGGTGCATCCAGTCGAGACGGATGCGGCCGCCGTTCCACGGCCGCCCTTCGCCGTAGAGACCCGCGGTCACGTCGCCGCTGTGCGACGACTCGTAGAGGTGCACGGACACGCCGCCATACGCGCCGAACTGCAGGCCCGAGTCGGATCGCCCGCTCGTGCGCGCGTGCACGCCGTCGAAGAACGCGAGCTCGGGCGTCTCGGCGATCGTCTGCCGGCCGATGCGCAGCAGCTCGAGTGCCTCGATGCTGTGCACGTCGGCGAACGCGTCGTAGACGTAGGCGTCGACGTCGTGGCTGCGCACGTCCTGCAGGCTGAAGAACGGCGGCGAGCCGTTCGTGTCCGCGTCGAGGTCGGCCGCGAGGCGGCCGTAGAAGTGGCCAGTCACGTCGTGCTTGTCGGGGTCGCCGACGTCGAGCGTCAGCGTCTCGTACAGATCGCTGTCGTTCTGGTTCCCGGTCCAGCGCAGCAAGTAGCGCGTCGTCAGCTGGCCGCGAATCAACGGCGTCGTCGCCGCCTGCTTCGGCGGCGCCGGTGGCTCGGCAGGGGCGGTGGGGGCGGGTGGGCCGTGTGGCGGTTCCTGCCCGGGTTGCTGCCCCGGTTCCTGCGCACGCGTCGTGCCGGGCGACAGCGCGGCGGCGCCGACCGCGAGCAGTTGCAGCAAGGCCGCGGGTGGGGGGGCAACGCGGCGGCGATCACGAACGGTCTTCATGCTGGAATGACCTGCCGCCGCGGGAGTCGGCACACATTGCTTCTCCGCTTGGCGGCGCCAATGTAGCGGGCGGATCTGCCCGAATGAAGCGTTCGGTTCGGGCCTGGCGGGACCGCCGCTGTCGAAGGAGAGCCGCCGCGGCGAGCTCAGCTGCCGGTCTGCGCCTGCGTCTGGCCTTTCGCGCTGGTCGCGATGATCGCCGCGGGGGCCGGCGTCGTGCCGGCAACCGTTGCGAGCGCCGCGGGTGCGCTCTTCGTCTCCGCGAGGCTCTGCTGGCGGTGCGCGCAGACGGCCTGCAGGACCCGCATGGCATCGCCGGTCGCGGCCGAGAGCTTCGTTTGTGGCTCCTTCGCGGCCGCAATCGCGAGGTCGTTCAGCGAGAGCATGCCGACGAGCCGTCCTTCCGCGTCGACGACCGGGAGGCGTCGCACGCCGTGTTTGACCATGCGCAGCGCCGCGGAGTTGACCTCCTCCTGCGCGCGACAGGTCCAGATCTGCTTCGACATCGATCCTGCCACGCGCAGATCGTCGAGTGTTTTCCCCGTCGTGAACGCAGCCATGCAGACGTCCCGGTCCGTGATGACTGCGAGCGGGCGTTGCTCGCCGTCGACGACCGGCAGCACTCCGCAGTCGACATCCCACATCTTCTGCGCCACGGTGTTCAGAGTGTCCTGCATCGCGCAGGTCGTCACCGCCTTGCTCATCATGTCCAGCACCTTCATCGGGCACCTCCTCTTTGGTGGACCGGGAAGCGTAGCGTGTCGGGGCAGTGGCAGCGCAAGTTACTTCCGCGCCCGCACCATCGTCAGTGGTCCCAGATCACGAGCTTCACCCACTGCTAGATCGAACTGTGGCACGTTCAGGGTCTCATGCCCGGCGACCATGATCGAGACGCGGAAGGTGCCAGCCCTGATCGGCGCGACTTCGAAGGGACCGGGAGGCAGCGCCATCGACATCTGTTGCGACATCTCGCTGTCGTCGACTCGCACCGAGATGACGCTCGCAGTGGGGAGGCCCCGGCAATCGAAGACCGTGCCACGGACGCGAGACGTCGACAACGCGCTGCGCGGCACCCGCAGTTCGATTGGCGCACGATTGGCCACCACGTCGCGAACGGTGTCGTGCGAGCAGAATCCCAAGCGCGGCCAGAAGGATCGCTGCTCCCAACATGCGCACACCAGAGGTTGCCATGCGTGCGCGCGATCGTAGCTACGTTCGCGCATCGACGTCAGGTGCCTGCCCTGGCAGCCTCCGCAGCGGCTTGCCCTCGAATTCGCGCGAGGAGGCCGCTGTCCCGCGCGGGCCGTTGTCGGTACCGTTTGCACCGCGTGCTCCCCTCGCTGACTTTGCCCGTGTTAGCCCGCAGTCTTGCGATGCTGGTTTCGTTCGGCCTCGCGCTGGCGCAGGGCACGCCTTTGGAGCGGCTCGCGCGCGAGTATGCGGAGGCAGTCGAGGCCGTCAACGAGTTGCACGCTCGCAAGCCGGTTGCCGCCGACGAACGTGAGCTCGCCGCGAAGCTGGCGCCGGGCGCCCAGAAGATCGTCGCCGAGCTCGCGAAGGCCGAGGGGCCCGGGGCGGCGGCAGCACTCGTCACGGCCGCGAAGGCCGCGCTCGATCTCGACCGCATCGAGGACTTCGGGGCTTTGCGCGCGCGGCTCGAAGCACTCGACCCGGGCGCGGTCAGGCAGCTCGGCATCGCGCTGTCGCGGCCGCGATTCCTCGCGATCGGCACCGACGGCGTCGAGCCCGAGGGCCTCACGGCGATCGCCGACGTGTTCGACCTCGTGCTCGACGCATACGGCGACGTGTTCGGGCTGACGAACTTCAGCAAGGTGCCCGGCAAGAAGCTGCGCCTGCGTGTGCGCCTCGTCGAGAAGATCACGAAGCCGCCTCATTTCGCGCCGCAGTTTCCGTGGCATTCCGAGATCGACTTCCCCGTGATCGATCCGAAGGCGTTCCGTTCACCGACGCAGTCCGGGCAGTTCCTGTTCTACGGCCTGTGTCACGAGCTCGGCCACGTGATCGCGATGTGGGGCGATACGAAGAACGAGGAGGACCGGCACGCGTGGGCGCACTACACGGGTGTCGTGATCGTCGAGCACCTCGCGACGGCGAAGAAGGACGCGCCTGCGCTGAAGGACGTGCGCGACGTGCGCTGGCGCTCGGTCGAGTTCGAGCGCAAGCAGCTCGCGGCGAAGAAGGTCGAGCCCGGCGGCAAGGACACCGAAGCCGTGATGGCGCGGCTGCTCGCGCTGCACGACGCGGTCGGGCCGAAGGCCATCGGCGAGGCGCTGAACGCGCTCGATGCCGAGGGCAAGCATCAGCTCGTCACCAAGGTGCGCTACTACGCGATGCGCGACTTCAAGGCTGCGTTGGCCGCGACGAAGGCGGGCCGAACGAAGAAGAAGCAGATCGACGCCGCGTTCGCGGGCAGTTGAGCTCGCATGCGGTTGGTGGCCTCACGCGCGGCCGCGCTCGAACTCTTCGACGAGCCACGAGGCGCGGTCGATACCGCGCACCATGGTCGACCTCGGCTGCATGGTGTTCCGGATCCCGGCCGGCGGTTGGCGGTGCCTCGCGCGCACCGCACTCCGCTGAGAGCCCGCGGATTCGGCGCCCGCGGAATTCTGCGTCAAGCGGCGGCCATCAGCCGTTCGAGGCGCGACCTGACGGCAGGCCACTCCTCGGCGATCACGCTGTAGTAGGCAGAGTCGCGGACATACCCGTCCGGAAGGATCCGGTTCTTGCGCAGGACTCCCTCGAACACGGCGCCGATCCGCTCGATCGCCCGGCGCGACCGCTCGTTGCGAGTGTCCGCCTTGAGCTGGACGCGCACTGCGCCGAGGGACTCGAAGGCATGGCGGAACAGCATGAACTTGCACTGAGCGTTGCACACGGTTCCTTGCCAAGGGACGCCATACCACGTCCACCCGATCTCGAGGGAACGGTGCTTGGGCAAGATCTCCTCGTAACGCGTCGACCCGATCGCCCGGCCGCTCGCTGCGTCGATCACGGCGAATGGCAGCTCGCGTCCGGCGTGCTGCACTTCGAGCGCTCCCGCGATCACGGCCTGCATTTCCTCGATCGTGTGCGGCCAGGCCGCTAGGTAGCGCCACACTCGCGGATCGTCGCCTCCGGCCTCGAACAGGTCCACCGCGTGAGTGAGCTGCAATGGCTCCAGCCGCACCATGCCACCCGGAATCTCGAGCGTGACGGGAACGACATGCATCGGTTCATTCTACGCTCCGCAGTGAGGTCGCCCAGCGATGCCAATCGCGCAGCTGGTGTCCGATGCCGCGGCGCCTGCGACGTTCGCCGCGGCGGCGACACCGCAGTTCGAAGCGCGTCAGCGCCCGAGCTCTGCCGCAGCTTCTTGGCGCGCCACCTCGTAGATCCGCCGGCCGTCGGGCAGGGTCGCAGTGGGGAACGAGTTCTTCAGTTCGCCGAGCAGTTGGTTCGCCGTCCTTGCATGTTCGTCGCGCTTCGTGCGAAAGGACACATCCCTCGGATTCGCCTTCGCCTGGTCGCGGTAGCCGCAATAGAGCGTCGAGTTGATTTGCAGGCGCGAGCGCAGCGCCGCGGCGCGCAGCGAGCTGCCTTCCCTCTCGGTCCCGAAGTCGTCGCCGGTCACGCGGGTGAACTCTCGGTCAGCGTCGCTGAGGAGTTGCTTGGCATCGACGTCATTGCGCGTCTCCAGTGCCTTCTGCATGCCCAGCCGCCGCAAGGCCTCGCCGAGGCGATACCTCGTCACCGCGATCATGCGCTGCGTCGTCACATCAGCCGGCAAGCGTTCGAGCGCGGTCTTCACTGCCCAGAAGCACTTGCGCGCCCCGTCGAACCGTCCGAGCTCGAGCTCGACCGTGGCCGCGCGCAGTTCCTTCGCCTGCGCCAGAGCCTCATCGAATGAGACCATCGGGGGCGCCAGTGGCGCCTGTTGCCCGGCAGAGGCGCTGGGTGGTTGGAGCGGGGCAGCTACGCGCGGCTGCTCGGGCTCGGGTTCACGGAGCACCGGGTCGTCTGCCGTCGGTTGCAGCCTGAACTCGCTGCGCCGCTTGTTCACGGCGTCGATCTTGCCCTGTACCTCGTTGCGCTGCGCCTCGAGGCGGGTCTTCACATCGAGCTCGTTCTTCGCTTCGACGTCGCACCGCTCGGCCGCGGCTTTCTTCTCGACGATGTCCTGCCGCCAGCCGCGCACCTCCCGATGCATGCCGACGATGTTCTCGTACTTCTTGATCTTGCGTTCGAGCTCGACGATGTCCTCGCGCAGGTCCTTCGCCTTGTCGACCTTCTTGTCGTGCGCCTGCTCGGCGTTCTTGATCGGCGCATCGAGCTCCTTCACGCGTTTGGCGAGGTCAGTGCGGAAGAAATCGAGCGTGCCGTCGCGCGCTGCTTGCGCGGCCGCAGCGACGCTGACGCCGGGTGCGACGATCGCGAGCCCGAGGTGTTGCAGCCGCGCGTCGATCGCAGCACGCTCGGCGGGGCTGGCATCCTTGTAGCGGTCCACGAACCGCAACCCCTTCACCTGGCCACCGCACGCCTCCAGCATCAGCTGCGCCCCCAGATCCGTCGGATTCGCGAGCAACATCGTTTCGAGGCACTTGGCTGCACGTGGGAAGTCACCGAGCTGCATCGCGAGCTCGTAGTCCTTCTCGAACCAGGCGACGAGCGCACGGCTCAGCGCGAAGGCCCCGAGCGGCGCTGCCTTGTCGAGCTTGCCGGCGCAGAGCTGGTCCACGAGCCGCTTCACGGTGTCGGTCTTGCCGGCCGGAAATGCCTTCGCCTCGAACAGGAACTTGCTCAGCGGCGCCTCGTCGAGCTTCTTGAGACGCTCCGCGGCGGCTTTGCTCGCGTTGCAGTCGAGCGCGCCGGTGCCCCACGCTTCGAACAGGCACAGCTCGACGCGCGCATCGGCTGCAGAGCACTTCTGCAGCAGCAGCAGCCAGGGCAGCAGCGGTTCGAGCGAGTCGCCGTTCGCGCGGAACGCGGCGGCGAGGTTCAGCAGCTTGTCGTTGCTGCCCGCGGGCAACGCGCCAGCCTGCGCCACGGCGAAGGACTCCATGCCGTCGTCGAGCGGCTCGATCGCGGGGATCACGTCATAGAGCAGCGCGTCGGTGCCGCCGTTCGGCACGCGTGCGCACTTCGTGCTCTTCGCCAGCAGCAGCGCGTTGCGGAATGGCACGAACAAGTCCTCGTATTGCGCCGGACTCTCCTTCTGCGCGAGCCAGGCCTGCAGCGGAGCGCGCAGGCCCGTCTGGGCCAACATTGGCGAGCACGCGGTACCGAGCAGAGCGAGTTTCGCGAGGAGGTGAGCGGGCATTTCACTTACCGGCAGGCTGCGGGAGCAGTGCGACGCGGAAGCCGATCTTCTTCTTTGCAGTCCCTTCTGGCCAGCCCTGTCTCACTTGCGCCGACGGTTGCTCGAGGTCGGTGTAAGCGACGCCGCGCGCGACCTGCTCCCTGGCGGCGGTGCCGATCGGATCGCGGACCCTGGGCGGCCAGGCGGCCGACGCGATGTTGTCTGCACACCACTCGGCGACGTTGCCGTGCATGTTGCGCAGGCGTGCGGCGCCGGGCTGGCCCTCCTGCACGAGTACCAACCTGTCGGTGTGCGCTGGGGGGGGAGCACCGGCGTCGTTCGCGCGGCATGCGCACTCCCACCAAACCTCGGGCGGCAGCCCATACTGATGGCCCTTCGGCAGGCGTCCCGACGCGCGCTCGCGTAGCGTCAGTCGCCGGCAGAACTCGACGGCGGCGGACCAGGGGATGTTCGCGATCGGCATCGCGTCGTCGGCGGCGCCGTCCGCCGCTGCCATCAGCTCCCGCCACTGGCCGCGCGACACTTCGTTCTCGGCGATCCAGAACGGGCGCGAGATCTCCACGAGCGAAGCGCCGCACTTCCACTCCGCTGGCCGGATCGGCTGCACCACGATGCCGATCGTCGTCGCGATCGTGCTGCCGGCGAGGTCGACGCCGACGCGCGCCGACTCGATCGAGGTCTTCTTGCCTGGCCCGTAGACCACCTGCACGACGATCGGCCGGCTTTCCGCGGCGAGCTCGACGTCGGCGGACCAGTTCGACGTGCCACTCTTGACTGGTGCGGTGCAGGTCGCGTTCTCGGTGCCGATCCGGACTGCCTCGAGGGGAACGGTGCTCGCGACCGCGACCTCGAACCTCACCCTGCCCGACAGGGGCACGCCGATCTCCGGCTGCCGCCACTCGATCGTCGGCGGCGCCGTTTCGACGGTCGCCGGCTCGGGCACCTTGGTCGCGGGCGCCGGTGCAGGGGCGGGCGCGGGTGTGGATGCGGGGGAGGATGCGGGCGCTGGCGACGGTGCCATGCGCGGTGCTGGTTCGCGCGTCTCGAGGGGCGCGTCTGGAACCGAGGCAACCGCTTTCGGCTTCGCGGCAGGAGTCGCGTCGGAAGTGGCAGGCGGCGGGGTCGCGGCAGGAGCTGGGGCCTTGCCGTCGCGACTACTCTCTCTGCGCACGAACACGAAGATGGCGATGACGATGCCGATGACCGCGAGAGCGAGGCCGGCGACCGGAGCGCTGGAACGAGTGGGTGCGCGACGCCGCCGCGCTGGCGACCGCGGCTGCGACGGCGATGGCGGCTGCGACGGCGGCTGCGGCTGCGCCACCGCTGCGCTCTTGAGGCGCGCGTCGATGCGGCCGAGCACGTCCTCGGGCGGCAGGTCCGACGCGACACTCGCAGGGTCGTAATCCCGGTCGCGCAGCAACGCCTCGTCGTGCAGGCCGAGCGACTGCAGTGCTGTGTGCAGCTCGCCCGCGTTCTGGAAGCGCTGGTCCGGCTCTCTCTGCACGCAACGTTCGTAGATGCGGTGCAGCTCGGCGGGCAGGTCGGGGCAGCGATCGCGCAGCGCCGGGAATGCGTTCTGTTGCACCCATTGCCGCACCTGCGCCGTCGGCAGCCGCGGCACGCCATTCTCTCCGATCAGCAGGTAATACAGGGTCGCGCCGACCGCCCAGACGTCGGCGGCAGGATGCACATCGCGCGAACCCCACTGCTCGGGCGCCATGTACTGCTTCGTGCCGAGCATGACGGACTTGTCTCCGGACGCAGCTTCGTCCTTGGCCTCGAGTGCAGGGCGAATGAGGCCGAGGTCGGCGACCTTGACGCGGCCCGACCGCGCGATCAGCACGTTGCTCGGCTTCACGTCGCGGTGCACGAGGCCGTGACCGTGCGCCTCGGCGAGGCCCGCGGCCGTCGCCGTGATCGCGGTGATCGCTTCGCGCGGGTTCATGCGACCGAGCCGCCGCACGCGGTGCGTCGCCGACTCGCCGTCGACGAACTCCATGACGAGGAAATGCAGCCCATGGCGCTCCTCGACGTCGTAGGCGCGCACGACGTGCTGGTGCGTGATGCGCAGCGAAGCCTCGGCTTCGCGGCGGAAACGCTGCACGTAGTCGCGGTCCTCGGCGAACGACGCCTTCAGCACCTTCACGGCCACGGGGATGCGGAACGCCAGGTGCCAGCCGCGGTAGACGACGCCCATGCCGCCGGTGCCAACCTGCGCGAGCAGGACGGTCTTGCCGAGCACCTTGTAACCTTCGATCGCAGGCACCTTCTGCAGCAGCGGGTCCTGCATCGGGGTCGCGTCGTGGTCAGCGTGTGGGAGGAGGACCATCGAGGTCCAATGTGACACGATCGCAAGGCTGCGGGACCTCGTCAAGTGACTCCCATCTGTCCGCAATCTCCTGGCTCAGCCGATTGCCAGGTCCCTGGTACGGGCGCTCGAGGGTAGCGGGGCGACGAAGACTGGCGCCCACGACACCAACCTCGGCGCCGTCTGCTACAAGTGTTGCGCCCCGCGTGTCGCGAGTGCCCGCATGCCGTCACATCGCATCATGGACGCCTTCAAGGCCGGCAGATCCTGATCGAAGATCGGTGACGAGCCCCGCTAGAACAGCGTCACTGTGACCGCGCATGTATCCGTCGTCGTGTACTGACCATCGGAGACGGTGAGCTGGAAGATGTAGGTGCCGAGGCCCACGAGCACGGCGTCGGTCACGGGTTGGTTCGGCGCAGTGAAGAGCACCAGACCAGGGCCCGAGACCTGGCTCCATTGGACCGCCAACGGACCGCCCGGCAGACCGTCGTCCCAGACTTGCCCTGCAAGATGCGTCGTCAGGGCCGTGATCGTGGTGTGCAGATCGGGCCCGGCATTGACGCCGGGTGGTTGATTCGCTTGCTGCACCGTGATCACGCACGTGTCCGTGCTCCAGTACTGGCCATCGAACGCGGCGAGTTCGAGCACGTAGCTGCCCGGTGCCGAGAACGTGACGTCGTTCACCTGTTGTGATGGCGACGTGAAGTTTGCCTGGCCCGGACCCGAGAGCTGGCTCCATTGGATCGTCACAGGACCACCCGGCAGGCCGTCGTCGGTGACGTTGCCCGCAAGGTGCGCTGCCGATGGAAATTGGACAGTGACATCGGGCCCGGCATTGACGAAGGGCTGTTGATTCGCTTGCTGCACCGTGATCACGCACGTGTCCGTGCTCCAGTACTGGCCATCGAACGCGGCGAGTTCGAGCACGTAGCTGCCGGGTGCCGAGAACGTGACGTCGTTCACCTGTTGTGATGGCGACGTGAAGTTTGCCTGGCCCGGGCCCGAGAGCTGGCTCCATTGGATCGTCACAGGACCACCAGGCAGGCCGTCGTCGGTGACGTTACCCGCAAGGTGCGCTGCCGATGGGAATTGGACAGTGACATCGGGCCCGGCATTGACGACGGGCTGTTGATTCGCTTGCTGCACCGTGATCACGCACGTGTCCGTGCTCGTGAACTGACCATCGAAGGCGCTGAGCTGCAGCGAGTAGCTGCCGGGCGCCGAGAACGTGACATCGTTCACCTGCTGGTTTGGCGCCGTGAAGTTCGCCTGGCCCGGGCCCGAGAGCTGGCTCCATTGGATCGTCACAGGACCACCAGGCAGGCCGTCGTCGGTGACGTTGCCCGCAAGGTGCGCTGCCGATGGGTATTGGACAGTGACATCGGGCCCGGCATTGACGACGGGCGGTTGGTTCGTCGTCTGCGTCTGCACGTTGACCACGCACGTGTCCGTGCTCGTGAACTGACCATCGAAGGCGCTGAGCTGCAGCGAGTAGCTGCCGGGCGCCGAGAACGTGACATCGTTCACCTGCTGGTTTGGC
>Ga0111539_10000311_pt1 | contig 59311 bp, 52 predicted proteins | sample RhiMethybrSRZTD1_FD_79667 | JGI IMG/M metagenome (GOLD analysis project Ga0111539, IMG submission 79667) | Populus rhizosphere microbial communities from Tennessee, USA - Rhizosphere MetaG P. TD hybrid SRZTD1 (version 2) (version 2) | ecosystem: Host-associated > Plants > Roots > Rhizosphere >...
GCGCCCTTACACGCTCGCTCGTGGGGCCCATGCCCCGCTCCGCTCGCGTGGCTCGCTCGCTCCGCCTTGGCCGCCGTAGCGCGAAGCGCGAAGGTGGCTCACTCGCTGGCGACGGCGATTCATTCACGCGCTCTCATCCCTGCAGTTGCCGGCCGCCATCGAACGGGCATCGGCGGAGCGAGCGGTTCGCGACGGGATGAATGGGAGACGGGCTCCCTGTTGGATCGATGAGGAATAGCGACCGAATTATATGCGCACGCTCGAAGCTCGACCAAATACGAACACGGTCGCCGTATCCGCGGTGATGGCTCGTCATGCGAGGACGCGCAGGTAGTCGCGGGCGCGGGTTTCGGGATCGCCGCCGGTGAGGAGGTCGGTGATGACCGCCACCGACGCCGCTCCCGCGGCAATCACTGACGGCGCCCGATCCAGCGTGATCCCACCGATGGCAACAATCGGCTTCCCGCGGCCGGCGGCATTTCGCACGAATCCGAGGCCCCGGGCGTCGTAGCCCGTATCCTTCGTCGCCGTTCCGAAGATTGGGCCGACTGCGAGGTAGTCCGCAGTCGAGCGGAGCCCTTGCGCGACTTGTTCCTGATCGTGCGTCGAGAGTCCAACCAGAATAGGCCCGGCGATCGCGCGAACCTCCGCCGGCGTCAGATCCTCCTGGCCGACGTGAATGCCGCCAGCGTTCGACATACGGGCGATATCAGCGCGGTCGTTGACGATCACGGTCGCGCCAGACGCCCGACCGCTGAGCACTATACCCGTGGCCAGCGCGAGAAACCCGGCGGACGAACCGGACTTCACGCGGAGTTGCAGGAGGCGCGCCCCGGCCCGGAAACAGGCCGCGGCAATCGCACGGGGGTCGAGGCTTCGTTCGCGGCAGATGTCGGCGTCAACGACGGGATAGAACCGGCTCGCCGTCTCCCGGAACAACTACACCGCCTGCGCCAGACCACCACGGGCGGCCGGCTTCGATTCCGTGAGATACCGTTCCATGAACGACGTGCTCAGGCGGCCGGCAATGAAGTCCGGGTCGCTGAGGATGCGGAGATGCAGCGGGATCGACGTCTTGATGCCCTCGATCACCGTCATCTCGAGCGTGCGGCGCATCCGCGCGATCGCCTCCTGGCGATCGCGGCCATGGACGATGATCTTGGCAATCAGTGAGTCGTAGTACGGTGGAATCGTGCATTCCGAGTGCGCAAAGGTGTCGACCCTCACGCCCGGGCCGCCCGGAACGCTGAACGCGTGAATCACACCCGGGGAGGGCGCGAAGGTCACCGGATCCTCGGCGTTGACCCGACACTCGATCGCGTGGCCCGTGAACGTCACGTCGCCCTGCTTGAGCGACAGCCGCTCGCCGGCCGCGATTCGAATCTGTTCCTTGACGATGTCGATGCCGGTGATGAATTCGGTCACCGGATGTTCGACCTGTACTCGGGTGTTGACCTCGAGGAAAAAGAAGTTTCCCTTGTCGTCGAGGAGGAACTCGAAGGTGCCCGCGTTGGTGTATTGGACCGCGCGGGCCGCGTCCACCACCGTGCTCCCGAGCTTGCGGCGCATCTTCTCGGTCACCGCAACCGACGGCCCCTCTTCGAGAAGCTTCTGGTGCCGCCGCTGGATCGAGCACTCGCGCTCGCCAAGATGAACGACCGCGCCGTGATGATCGCCGAGCACCTGGAATTCGATGTGTCTCGGACTCTCGACGTACTTCTCGATGTAGACGTCGCCGACACCGAAGGCTGCCTCGGCTTCACGCTGCGCCGTCTTCAGCGCCTTCGAGAGCTCACCCTGGCTGCGGATCACCCGCATCCCGCGGCCGCCGCCACCGGCCACCGCCTTGATGATCACCGGATAGCCAAGCTCGCGTGCGACCTTCTGCGCCTTGTCCTCGCTGTCGACGGGCCCGTCGCTACCCGGGAGGATCGGCACGCCCGCCTTCTTCATTGCACGCCGCGCCCTCGCCTTGTCGCCAAGCAGTCGAATCACATTGGGCGTCGGGCCGATGAACTTGATGTGGCAGGCCTCGCACACCTCGGCCAGATAGGCGCTCTCCGAGAGAAACCCATAGCCGGGATGGATGGCGTCGGCGCCGGTGATCTCCGCCGCGCTCAGGACCGCGGGTACGCTCAGATAGCTGTCGGCGCTGCGCGGCGGCCCGATGCAGACATCCTCGTCGGCAAAACGCACGTGCAGGGAGTTCTCGTCCGCCTCCGAGTAAACCGCGACGGTCTTGATTCCCAGCTCGCGGCACGCGCAGATCACGCGCAGCGCGATTTCCCCACGGTTCGCGATCAGAATTTTCTTGAACATGCCGGCTACGCCGTCTTGATGGCGAACAGACGCTCGCCGTACTGCACCGGCTTGCCGTTCTCGACGTAGACGCTCACGATTTCTCCTTCGTACTCCGAAGTGATTTCGTTCATGAGCTTCATCGCCTCGATGATACAGAGCACCTGGTCCTTCTTCACCCGATCGCCGATGTCCACGAAGGCCGCGGCGCCAGGCTCCGACGAGCGATAGAACGTGCCGACGATGGGCGACTTCACCACCGCGAGTTCCACGGTGTCATCCCCTTCGACCGGCGCCGGGGAGGCCGGCTGTGCCGGAGCGGACGGCGCCGGTTGGTGCAGAAGCGGGACGGGCGACGGGGCCAGCGGTGCGGCGGTAACCGGAGCCTGGACGACGTGCGGCGCTCCGACGGAGTTCTTCCGCACCCTGAGTTTCAATCCTTCACGTTCAAGCTCGAACTCGGCGAGGTCGTGTGCGCGAACCAGTTCGAGTATCCGCTCGATATCTTCGAATTCCATCACTCTCCAGCCGGGCCACGCCGGCCGGCGGCTCCGCCCGGGTTCCCTGAGTCCGGCCCTTCGACTTCGCTCAGGGTCGGCCCCGAGCCTGGTCGAGGGGCGGGGGGTGTCATGATCGGGTCTATCGGCACGCTGGTCAGCACGTCGCACCCCCCGGCTGTCACCACCACGTCGTCTTCGATCCTGACCCCGTGCGCTCCCGGCAGGTAAGCCCCTGGCTCCACCGTGAAGACCATTCCGGGCTCGAGCGTTTCGTCCATCGCCACCGAGCCCGGCCGCGTTACCCTTGGTTCCTCATGGACTTCCAGGCCAAGACCATGTCCGGTGCCATGCACGAATGCGTCCCCCAGGCCGTGCGCCGTGAGCACCTCGCGGGCTGCGGTATCGACCAGGCTCGCCTTCAAACCCGGCCGAATCGCGGCAATTGCCGCGCTATGGGCCGCCCGAACGGCTGCAAACGTGCGCAGGAACGCGTCGGTTGCCGGTGACAGCTGAACCGTGCGCGTCAAATCCACGCAGTATCCGTCGTAGACACCTCCGAAGTCCAGCACCACGCTGTCCCCGGGGAGGAGCCGGCGCTCCCCCGGCCGGGCATGTGGAAGCGCGCTGTTAGGGCCGGACGCGACAATTGTGTCGAACGCCGGTTTCGAGAAACCTGCCTGGCGGAGGAAGGTATCGATGTCCGCGGCGACCTCGAGCTCGGACCGCCCCGGTCCGACGGCGTCGAGCGCGCGTGCAGCCACCCTGGACAGCATCGCGGCCGCGGTCCGGAACGTGGCGACCTCGTCCGCATCCTTTATTACTCGCGCTCGCTCCACGATCCGCTCGCTGGGAGCAAGGCGTACACCCGGCTTATCCTGCCGTGCTTGAAGGAGGGCGTTCAGCCGGTCGAATCGACTGAGGGTCATTGCTGCCGCCTCGACACCTATGGTTCGAGCCGGGGTCTCCGCGATCGTGTCGATCAGCCCCTCCTCGAGGCTTCGAGCCGCCAGCTCGACCCTCACCCACCGCAACTCCGCCGAGGACGCCACCCGATCGCGCGCCGTGGTGATGTAACGCCCATCCACGATCAGCACTGCGTTGGACAGCGTCAGCATGAGCGCTCCAAGGCTGCCATCGAACCCAGTGAGATAGCGAAGATTCGGAGGGTGCGTCACGATCAGCGCGTCGAGCCCGGTATCGGCCAGCGTGCGCCTGACGGTTTCTGCCCGACGCGAGTACGACGGGCCCGGAGGAGAACTCGCGATCGTCAACGCGGGATGCGGTTCCGCGAAATCCGCGCAGCGACGATCGCCGACAGAAAGACCTCCAGCGCCGGAAGCGCGACCTCGTCGGCGTGTGGTTGTGGCGGCGTTGGCGCTGGCGGCGGGGGTGGCACCGGAATGAGCGTCACGACCGAGGCAGTCGTCTGCGGCGCCACGGGGGCAGCAACTTGCGGCGCAAGTCGAGGAGCGGCCTGAACTGCCGCCGGAGCCGGAGCGGGTTGTGGCGGAGGAGAAGTAACGTGCGGCTGCGCTGTGGCGGCGGGCGGCGACGTGGAGAGAACGGCCGGCTGCGTCGCTAGCGGCAACGGTGCAGCCGCCGTCGCGGCCGGAACGTCCTCCGGTTCGGCTGAAGAGAAGTGCGGTTCGGTCTCGTGCAGCTCTCCGGCACGGTGGTGAATCTCGGCGAGTGCGCGAATTGCCGCGAGATTCTCCGGAGCGACGCGCAGCACGTGCTCCAGCTCCTGGCGCGCTTCGTCGTACCGGCCGATCTCGAGCAGCGATCGTCCCAGCGTCACGCGGGCAGACAGGTACGCGGGATGGCGCTGCAGACCCGTCCGGCAGGTGGCAATCGCGTCGTCGAACTGCCGGGAGCGGCGATATTCCTCCGCGAGTGCCGCAAACGCGATCGACGCCGGATCCATTTGGACCCGGCGTCTCAGTTCTTCGATACGGGCGGTGTCGGCCATTGGGCTGAGCGGGCCGGAGTCTATCATCCGGCCTCAGACCGATATCACTTCACGTCTACCGTCTGGGCGAGTGAGGACGTCCTGCCAAGATCGTCGGTGACGGTCAGCGTCACGTTGTAGCCACCGGCAGCCGCATAACGGTGCTGGGTCTGCGGGCCCGATCCGGGGGTCCGGTCGTTCGGGTCGCCGAAGTCCCACGAGTAGCCCACAATGCGCCGGCCGGCAGCAGCCGTGGACGTCAGGCCATTGAAGGTGACCAGTGATCCCGCGGTGGGCTCCGAGGGCGAGAACACGAAGTTCGCACTCGGCGCGGCGCTCGGCTTGACCGACAGGGTTTGCGAGGTCTGCGCCGTGCGCCCGAGCGCGTCGGCGACCGTCAGCGTCACGATGTAGGTATCGGCGGCATTGAACGCATGTCCGACCGTCCTGCCCGACGCCATCGTGCCGTCGTCGAAGTCCCAGGTGTAAGACACGATCGGATTGTTTGGCGGCGCGGTGCTGAGCGATGCGTCGAACAGCACGGCCTGGCGTTCGTCGGGCGCGGTCGGGGTGAACGTGAAGGCCGGCTGCAGATTGCTCGGCACCACGATCGTTCCGCGCGGTACCAGCCGCAGCGAGGCGAACCTGGTGGCGGCGTTCCCGAAATTGCTGCCGATTGGCGTCACGCCGATGTCGACGATCGTGAACGCGTCGACGGCGAGGCCGGACGGACCGGCGGGCGCCGTGTAGACGAGCGTGGCCCGGCCGTCCGCGCCCGTCACCAGGCTCCGCGCCGACAGCGATCCGAAGTCGGTGGGTACGCCGTCGACGCGAATCTCGGCCCGGAGCGGCAGGTTGGAGATCGTTTCGCCGTTGGGTCCGCGGGCCGTGACCGCGACGACGCTCTGCGAGGCTCCGTCCTGGGTGATCGTGTCAGGCGTAATCGTGATGGTGATGGACGTGCCGAACTCGGAGGGACCGCCGAAAGCGGGCGCTTCCTCCTTTTTCATCGTGCACGCCGTTGCCACCGCGGCGAGCGCGAGCGGCACGCCTCGCCGGAGAATGAACTGCATCATAAGTTGACGTCCCGCTGGTCAGGGCCTCGAATAACTATCAGTCTCCGAAGTTGGCGAAATCGACGGAGGTACGCGCAGTCGCCACGACTTCGTGGCCGGTCTGGTCGCGCCCGTAGAACGTGATCTCCACGATAGTCGAGAGGATCAGGCCGTTGGTGCGGAGCGCCTGGAGCGGCGCCTCGCGCTTGGCGATGTTGCGCACGATCGTGAACCCCGCCTCTGCCTGGGAACTGCCGACGGTGACCGTGAAGGCACCATCGAACTCATAAGGGACGTCCACCCCTTGCGTATTGCGACCGTCGGCCCTGAAGAAGCGCACGTGATAGCGATCGACGGTGATGAACTGGTTCTGCGTTGGCTGGGTCGGGGATCCCGCCGGGCCGGGGTCCTTCAAGCCGAGCGAGAAGGTCACTCGGCCGAGATCGTTGAAGAAGGTCGGAACGTCGTCTACGACGGTTATGACGTCGGACAACAGATTCGCCGAGAACGTTTCGGGCTCATTGCCCCGCGCGAACTCGAGCTCATTGACGATGAGGAACGACGTGCCGGTGCCCTGCCGTACGGTGCTGCCGCAGGAGGCCGACGCCACGGCGAGCGTCAGGATCACGATTCGAGCGATCTGCGTTGCCTTCATTCTGCTCAACCCTTTTGAATCCGCGGCGTGATGAAGATCAGCAACTCCCGGCTGCTGTCGGTCTGGTCGTCGCGTTTGAACAGCCAGCTGAGGAACGGAATCCGGTGCAGCACCGGAGTGCGATCCTGGGTGAACTGCTCGCGGCTCACGAAGATGCCGCCCATGACCGTCGTCATCCCGTCGTTGACCTGCACGCGCGTGATGGCCCGCTGGGTATCGATCGACGGGATGAGGTTGGGACCGACCGGCGTGCCCGGCGACGCGTTCTCGAGCGTGATCTGCATGATCACGGTGTTGGCGGCCGTGATCTGCGGCGTCACCTTGAGGGTCAGCGCCGCGTCCTTGAAGGTGACGGTCACGGTGTTGTTGGCTTCGGTCTGCACGGGGATCTGGACGCCCTGCGTGATCTCCGCTTCCACGTTGTTCTGTGTCGTGATCCGCGGCGTGGACAGGATCCGTCCTTTGCCGGACCGCTCGAGCGCCGAGAGCGCGACGTCGAGGTTGAACGCCCCGTTGATGGCCCCGAGCGCGAGGCCGACTGCGCTCGGCGCGCCCGGCACCGACAGTCCGACGCCCGTGCCGACATCCTCTGAGCCGGTGGTGCGGTTGTCGGATCCCTGCGTGGCGGGTCCGGTCAGGCCCCCGACCCGACCGCCGAGCGAGCCGTTGTTCGGGAAGGCCAGATTCGTGGTGTTGCCGATTGTCGAATTGACGCGCCCGTTGAAGCCCCACTGGACGCCGAGTGCGCGGGCGTAGTCGCGAGTCGTGGTGATGATCCGGGCTTCGATCTCGACCTGCGGCTCAGCGCGGTCGATCGTGCTGAGCAGCTGCGCGACCGTGTCGAGGCGGGCCGGCAGGTCGGTGATGATCAGCGTATTGGTGCGCGGGTCGATCTGGACGTTGCCGCGTGGAGACAGCACTGAGGTCTTGACGAGCGGCGCCGCCTGATCCGCCTTGGCGTAGCTCAGCGTGTAGGTCCGCACCGCGAGCGTCCCTGCATTCGCCGCGGACAGCGCCAGCTGCGTGCGCGCATCCTGCTCCTTGCGGAGCGTGTCGATCCTGGCGATCCGGACGATGGTGCCGTCGACCGTGTAGTCGAGCGAGTTACCGCGCAGGATGACTTCGAGCGCCTGATCCCACGGCACGTCGGTGAGCACAATGTCCACCGTCCCCTGCACGTCGGGATCGATAACCATGTTCAGGCCGCTGATCTCGGCAAAGGTCCTGAGCACCGACCGGAGATCGACCCCCTGAAAATCCATGCTGATCGGGTGGCCCACGTACTTCTTCTCCGCGCCGCTCACGATCTGGTGAGTCTGCGGCGCCTGAGCGCCCGGCGGCGGCACCGATAAAGGAGCGGGTGCGGGCGTCTGCGGCGCAGCCGGAGGCGGCTTCAACGTCGCTGACGGAGGCTTCGTGGTCGATGGAGCAGGCTTCGCCGTCGTGGACGGCGCCGGCTTGGAGGTCGATGGAGCGGGCTTGCTGGCCGGCGGAGCGGGCTTGGTCGTCGACGGCTGTTGTGTCGCTTGAGTCGTGGCGCCGCTGGCGGTCTTCAATGCGGAAATCGCCTCGGGTCCGGTGGGGTTGGGGTTGTCCGTGGGCGCAAGCGAGGCCCCATTGGCAATTGCCTCCGCCAGCGTAATGGTTTCGCCGCCGAGCCCGGCGAGCGCCGGGTCCTCATCGATTCGCTCGGCAGCCGGTGTCGTTGTGAGCGCGGCAGCGGGCGTTTCAGCAGCCGGCGGTGGTGCGGGAACGGGCGCCGGCGGGGGGGTGGCCGGCGCCACTGCTGCGTTGCCGCCCGGGGCCTTCGCCTTTCGACTACCGCTCGGCGTGCTCCGAGCGGCCTCGAGGGGCGGACCGTCGAACACCAGCGTCACGTCGCGATTCGTCGGTGAGTTCCGCTGAACCGTATAGGTGACGCCGTCGGCGATTTCCATCACGACGCGCGTGACCAGCGGAGCGTTGTTGTTGAGGCCCACGCGGACGCGGCGGACGAGCGTGCCATCACCCTGGACCTGCGGCGCCACGTTCGAGGCCACGTTCGGGAAATCGAGGATGACGCGGCGTGGCAACTCTTTCGACTCGGAGACGCCGGTCGGTGTCAGCTTCCCGTTACCGGTGATCGTGACCAGCGTCGAGCCGCCCTTCCGGGAGGTCTGTACCTTCTCGATCGTGGTGGCGGCTGCTGCGGGCGCATCCGGAATCGCCGCCGTTGCAGGCCTCGCCGCCGGCTCACGCGTCGGAGCAGCACGGACACCGCTGACCGGAGCCAACGCAGCGCTCGACACGCCTGGCACGGCCTGGGACGCGAGCGCCGGTGATGGCGCAAGCGGGGCTGGCGCAGCGGCACCGTTCAACTCCACGCGAATGGTGTTCCGGCTGCTGCGGACCTTGTATTCAGCCGCCCTGGCGAGCGAGATGCGGACCCGGGCGACGCCAAGACCATCGGCGGCGGTGGCCTGCTCGAGCCGAATTGCCGTCACCAGACCTCGGGGCTCGACCTGCGCTGCGGCGTCGGCGACCGCGGCGTTGCGAAGATCGACGATCAGCGTCAACGGGTCGGGATGATTGACCGTGTAAGCCACCGGCTCGGTCGCTTCGATGACGACCGCCGGCCCCTGTGTGGTGACACTCAGCAGCCTGACCGACGCGGAGGCCGCGCTCAGCAGGATGCCGCCGGCCGCTGCCGCCGACAGGAGGGTTGCAACGCTCAAAACCGCGCGCGTGAGGGCGGTCGCGTGTGATGTCTTCTGCGCCATCATCGTTGGGCTCTTTCGACTTGAAACACTCGCACTGCGCGCCGCCTACTCCCGCCCGCCATCGGCCGAGCGAACCGCCTTCCGCACTTCCTTCTGCTTCACCATCGAGAGCGGATCATTGACGTCCTGTGAGAACACCACGCTGTCGTTGGTAATCGCCTTGACCGTCCCGTCCATCAGCTTTTCGCCCGGGCGCACGATGAACGTCTTCGTGCCGGGTCCCTGGACCATCGCGATCAACCCGCTGCGATCGTGCACGACGCCCTTGACCGCGACTTCCGAGATCAACAGGCCGGGAAGGCCGGCCGGCCTCGTCGCCGCCGAGCCAGGGTCGCTGCCCCGCGCGATCAGGCTCAGGAACGGATCGCGCCGGCCCTGCGGGTCGTAGCTGTAAGGGGGCGCCGGCGCGGGCGTTCCGTTCGTCGTCTTGGCGCTGCCCTTCTCCACCGGCGGCGGCGGGGAGGACGGCTGCTGGGCGACGATCGATGCGGGTACCGACAGGAGGCACACCACTGCGGCTGAAGAAACGATGCTGGTCATGATTCGCAGAGCTCTCTGGATGCGCGCGGCCCGGGTCACTTGTTGAGCGACGGTTGCTTCGGCACCGTCCCTCCGCCGCCACCTCTGCCACTGATCGCGCCTTCCTGGAGAACGAACGTCGTCGCCGTGCACTCGGCCACGATCGTGCGGTTCTGCTCCGGCGGCGTCCTCGCTTTGATCGTGATTTCGCCGACGTTGATGATCCGGGGGAACCTGCTGATCTGATCGAAGAAGGCGGCGAGGTTGTGATAAGTCCCTTCCGCTTCCAGCCGGTACGGAATCTCGGCGTACAGCTTCTGCTGCACGACCTTCGCGGGCTGGAAGCGCTGGATCTTCAGGTTCGACTTCACGGCAAGGCCTTCAATCCGGCGCAGGATGTCGGCCACGTCCTTTTCGTCAGGCAGCACCTGGCGCAGGTTCTCCAGCCGGGTCTGGAGCTCCGCCACCTGTGATTGGAACTGCGGCAGCTGCCGCGCCGTGGCATTCCCTCTGGCGATGTCGGCGCGCATCTGGGTGAGGCGCCCCGCGCGCAGGTCGATGTCGGCGTTGAGCTCCGCGACATAAAAATTCCAGAACCCGAACACCGCGCCCGCCGCCACGAGCACGAACGCACCGATCTGTGCGTACCAGGGAAGTTTGCTGAGCGACAGTTCCATTGATTCCAGTCCTGACTGCTTACTTGCCGGCGCCGCGTCCGGCGGCCCCTCTGCCCGCCGGTGCCGCTGGCGCCGTCGGATCGACGAACTGCGCCTTGATCTCGAACTTGATCAGATCGCCGGCCTTGGCGTCCGTCTGCACCTGGCTGTCGAGAATCTCGACCGGTTTCTTGAACCAGCGTGTCCCCTCGAGATTCGCCACGAAGTCGGACACGGCGGTCATGGAGTCGGTCATGCCGGCGATCGTGAAGTCGGCACCGGTCTGCTTCAGATCGTTGAGCCACAGACGATCCGGAACGCTCTTGCTCACTTCGTCGAGCAGGTGCACGGGCGCGTACTGGCCACTCCGAAGCTGCTCGATCAGGGTTACACGCTGCTGCAGCGTCGCCTTCTGCGATTCGAATTTCCGCACTTGTTCGAGCACCGAACGAATCTGCCGGGTTTCGGTTTCCGCCTGTGCGAGATCGATGTCGAGCTGCGCTGACTGCTGATGCAGCGACCAGAACCACCATCCGATCAGCGCGGCGGTCCCGATCAGGATCACGGTGGCGCCGAAAGTGACGCGATGGGCGGCAGGAATGAGGACGACGCGCTTGCGCGCGCGCTCCCGCTCGACGGCAAGGAGGTTGATGCGAATCATCGGTCTGCCGCCCTCCGCAGCGCGAGGCCCACGGCGACCGCGGCGGTTGGCGCGATCGCGTCCACCGCGCCCACCTGGAACCGCTTGGCGTCGAACGCCACGTTCTTGAACGGATCGAACAGCTCGACCGGCGCTTCGAACCGCTCGGTGAGCATTTCGAGGAATCCCTCGGCCCGTGATGCCCCGCCGCTGACAACGATTCGATCGATCCGATCGGAGGCGGCAGTCGCCTTGAAGAAGTCGAACGTCTTCTGGATTTCCAGCATGACGTTCTCGGTCACGGCCCGGAGCACGGGGCGGGCGTCTTCGAACGTCACGCCGTCCACCGGCTCGCCGCGTTTCAGCTGATCGGCCTGATCGAACGGCAGGTTCAGTTCCTTCTGGAGCGCCTCGGTGTAGGCATTCCCGCCGATCGAGATGTCGCGGGTGAAGACCGACTGGTCGCCCTGGAGGATGTTGATGTTGGTCGCGCTCGCCCCGGCATTCAGCAGGACGACTACCCGTCCCGGCTCGATGCCGTAATTGACCTCGAAGGCGTTCTGCAGCGCGAACGCGTCGACGTCGACGACCACGGCGGTGCGGCCGGCCTGCGCGATCACCCCGGTGTAGTCCGCGATCTTCTCCTTCTTCGCGGCCACGAGAAGCACGTCCATCGTCGCCTTCCCATTGGCGGCGTCGCCGGGATCGAGAATCTGATAGTCGAGATTGACGTCCTGGATGTCGAACGGGATGTACTGTTCGGCCTCCCAGTAGATGGACTCCGCGAGCTCCCCTTCGGTCATCACCGGCAGGGTGATCTTCTTGACGATCACGGCGTTGCCGGAGAGCGACGCCGCGACGTCCTTCGTCTGGATCTTGTTGCCTTCGAAGACACGGCGGATGGCGTCGGCCACCGCGGCACCGTCGATGATGGCGCCGTCGACGATGCTGTCGGGCGGCACGGATTCGGCGCCGAAGGCCGTCACTTTGTAGCCCTTGCCAGCGGCCTTGAGCTCGACCGCCTTGACCGCGCTCGACCCGATGTCCAGACCGACAAGGGACTTGGCTCTACGCAACACCGTGGTGTCCTATCCTGCGAGTTGTCGCAATTGGGTGGTCAGGCGGGCGTGCGAACGCCTCCCGACGCGCAGCCGAGGGGCAAGGCGAATGCCACAGGTAGCGCGATCCCAGTTTTCGCGGCTTTCCGGCGCATTCGGTAATGGCGGGGGGACACGGCGAAGATCGACCGTTGAACAGATTCGTGCGTCGCGCACAATTCTGTAACGCAGTTTCTGCCACCCACCTGATCGGGTGTCTCACTGACCTCGACGGATGCCGTCGCGCGCCAGCTTGACAGGATCGGTGATCGCCGGTATCCTCTTGGTTTGCCGTCCTTTGAAAGTTGCTGACTGCGCGGGACTACGCCGGCAGCGGCACCCCGAGGTTCACCGTCCCGCGATAGCCAGGTCCGAGGACCCGGCACGGTCAACGACCGGGGGCGGCTTCCGGAGCTTGGGACGAGACGTCGGAAAGGCCGAAAGGATCACATGGGTTCGTTTGTTCCCACTGCCGGCACTGTGGAGCGGCAGTGGCACGTCATCGACGCGGACGGCCAGGTGCTCGGGCGCGTCGCCAGCGATGCAGCCCGGCTGCTGCAAGGCAAGCACAAGGCGGTTTACACCCCCCATATCGATACCGGTGACCACGTGGTGATCGTGAACGCCGCGAAGGTCCGCCTGACCGGCCGGAAGGAAGAACAGAAGCTGTACCGGTACCACAGCGGCTACGAGGGTGGGCTGCGCGAGGAGCGCGCCAAGGACGTCCGTCAGAAGAATCCGGTGCGCATGGTTGAGGAAGCGGTGCGCGGCATGCTGCCGAAGACGAAGCTCGGTGAAGCGATGTGGCGCAAGTTGAAGGTGTATGTGGGCGCGGACCATCCGCACAAGGCGCAGAAGCCCCGTCCCGTCGCCAACGTCACCAAATCGAGCAAGCGCGAGGTCGCATAAACGTGGCAGCAGCAGGAACTCAGTACTACGGAACCGGTCGCCGCAAGACGTCCACCGCACGCGTTTTCCTTCGCCCCGGAACCGGGGGCATCGTCATCAATCGCAAGCCGATCGAGCAGGCCTTCCCCACCGAGGCGTTGCGGACCCAGATCAAGCAGCCGCTGGCCGTGACCGAGACCACGGACAAGTTCGACGTGCTGGCCACGATTGCCGGCGGCGGCATTGCCGGACAGGCCGGCGCCCTGCGGCTCGGCATCGCGCGGGCGCTCGTCGAGTTCAACATCGAGCTGCGGCAGCGCCTGAAGAAGGCCGGCTTCCTGACGCGCGATGCGCGCATCAAGGAGCGCAAGAAGTATGGACAGAAGGGGGCGCGCAAGCGCTTCCAGTTCAGCAAGCGGTAGGAAGCTTTGTATGGAGGTAGCTTGAGCGGCATCGCGTTGAAGGATTTGCTCGAGGCGGGGGTCCACTTCGGACACCAGACCAAGCGCTGGAACCCGAAGATGAAGGCCTACATCTTCGGCGAGCGGAACGGGATCTACATCATCGACCTGGCGAAGACGGCGAAGCTGTTCCGTGAGGCGGAACAGTTTGCAACCACTCTCGCCGCCGAGGGGAAGACCGTCCTGTTCGTCGGTACGAAGCGCCAGGCCCAGGACGCGATCGCCGAAGAGGCCCAGCGCAGCCAGATGTTCTTCGTGAACCAGCGGTGGCTCGGCGGTCTGCTGACCAACTTCACGACCATCCAGCGCAGCCTCGCCCGGCTTCGCGACCTCGAGGCGATGGAGACCGACGGCCGCTACGAGACCCTCTCGAAGAAGGAAATCGCCCAGCTCGAGAAAGAGAAGCGCAAGCTCCAGAAGAACCTCGAAGGCATCCGGAACATGTCGCGTCTGCCGGACGCGTTGTTCGTGGTCGACACCCGCAAGGAGAAGATTGCCGTCGACGAGGCCCGCAAGCTGAAGATCCCGGTGATCGGCGTGGTCGACACCAACTGCGATCCGGACGAAGTCGATTTCGTCATCCCCGGCAACGACGACGCGCTGCGGGCGATTCGGCTCTTCGCCTCGCGTATCGCCGACGCGGTGGTGGCCGGCCGCGGCGTCCGCGAGTCGGCGCACGCCGACGACGGCGAGGGAGATGCCGACGAACGCGCGCGCCGCGCGCGCCCGGCACGTCAGCCGCGTTCGGAGCAGGCTTCCCCCGCGTCGGTCTGACCCGCGCGATCCCAGGCTCACTGACGCCGGCCTGATTCAACGGGCCGGCGTTGTTACGTACACCACCTTTTCGAGATCAGCACGCAGCCGTCAACGGCTCGATCCACTCGTGAAACAGCAGGAGCAAGAGCGAAAATGGCAGAGATCACGGCAGCATTAGTCAAGAAACTGCGCGACCTGACCGGTGCCGGGATGATGGAGTGCAAGGCCGCACTCACCGAGGCGAATGGCAACATCGAGGAGGCGACCACCATCCTCCGGAAGCGCGGCCTCGCCCAGGCGACCAAGAAGGCCGGCCGTTCGACCAACGAAGGGCTGATCGGCAGCTACATCCACATGGGCGGCAAGATCGGCGTGCTCGTGGAAGTGAACTGCGAGTCGGACTTCGTGGCACGCACCGAGGACTTCCAGAACATGGCGCGCGAGATTGCCATGCACATCGCCGCAGCCAACCCCCTGTATGTCCGCCGCGAGGACGTGCCGGGAGACGTGCTCGAACGGGAGAAGGACATCTATCGCGGCCAGATGGCCGGCCAGAACAAGCCGGCTGCCGTGATCGACAAGATCGTCGAAGGCAAGCTCGGAAGCTTCTACGAGCAGGTCTGCCTGATGGATCAGCCATCGATCCGCGATCCGAAGGTGACCATCGGTCAGACCGTGCAGGCGGCGATCGCAAAGCTGGGTGAAAACATTTCGATCGCGCGGTTCGTACGTTTCAAGCTGGGCGAGGCGGCCTAGTGCGGTAGTCCGGGATCCGGTGGTCCGGGATCCGGTGTCCGAATGGATCGCACGAGCGATCGGACTACCGGACCCGGACCCCGACCCATCGGAAAGATATAATCGTCCGGATATGCCCGAGCCCGCCTACCGCCGTGTACTCCTCAAGCTTTCCGGTGAAGCCTTGATGGGTGAACAGCCGTTCGGCATCGATCCCGCCGTCGCCACCCAGATCGCAAAAGAAATCGCGGAAATCCAACAGCTCGGTGTCGAGACAGCAGTCGTCATCGGCGGCGGGAACTTGTTCCGCGGTCTGGCAGCGAGCGCGAAAGGGATGGATCGGGCCACCGCCGACTACATGGGGATGCTGGCCACCGTCATCAACGCCCTCGCGCTGCAGGATGCACTGGAGCACCAGGGAGTGCCGACGCGCGTGGCGACCGCGATCGAAATGCGCGCCGTCGCCGAGCCGTTCATCCGGCGCCGGGCGGTCCGCCACCTGGAAAAGGGCCGGGTCGTGGTGTTCGCCGCCGGCACCGGCAACCCGTACTTCACAACCGATACCGCGGCCGCGTTGCGCGCCATGGAAATGAGGGCCGACGTCATCCTGAAGGGCACGAAGGTGGATGGCATCTATACCGCCGACCCGATGGTCGACAAGAGCGCGACCAAGTACGATGACATTTCGTACCTGACCGTGCTCGAGCGTCAGTTGAAGGTCATGGACGCGACGGCGATCTCCCTCTGCATGGACAACAAGCTCCCGATCATCGTCTTCAATCTCCGGACGCCTGGTAACGTCCGGCGAGTGATCATGGGCGAGCTGGTCGGCACGACCGTGCGGGCGTAATCCCCTTTCCTTGCCAACCGAGGACCTATGGACGTAAGTGACTTGAAAGGCCTGGCCGTCGAAGTGAAGAAGCGGATGGACGCGCAGATCGAGCACGTCCGGCGGGAATTATCCGGGGTACGTACCGGTCGGGCCTCGGTCACCATCCTGGATTCCGTGCACGTCGAAGCCTACGGCTCGCACATGCCGATCAACCAGGTCGCCTCTCTGTCGATTCCTGAGCCGACCATGATCGTGGCGCAGCCGTTCGACCCGTCACTGATGAGCGCGATCGAGAAGGCGATTCGCAGCTCCAATCTGGGACTCAATCCAACCAACGACGGCAAGGTGGTTCGAATTCCCCTCCCGGCGCTCACCGAGGAGAGGCGCAAAGAGCTCTCGAAACTCGTGCACAAGTACGCCGAAGAGGGACGCAACGGCGTCCGCCAGGTTCGTCGTGACGCCAACGAACGCCTGAAGAAGCTGCTCAAGGATCACAAGATCTCCGAAGACGACGAGCGGCGTGGATTGGAAGACGTCCAGAGGATTACCGATCAGCACGTCGCGATGATCGATGACCTGCAGAAGAAGAAGGACGGCGAGCTGCTGGGCAAGTAGTGTCGTACTTCACGCACCTCGAATGCAGCGCCCCGTGCGGCGCCGCCGCCCTCAATCCCCGCGCCGAGCACCATCTCTGCGTCTGCGGCGCTCCCCTCCTGGCTCGCTACGACCTCGACGCGGCCAGGGCCTGGACGAAGTCGAGCCTCGACGGCCGCGAGCCCACGATGTGGCGCTATCGGGAGCTGATGCCGCTGTTTGACGGTGAGTCTCCGATCACGCTGGGCGAAGGCTGGACTCCACTGATCCACGCCACCCGCCTTGGAGGCGATCTCGGATTGTCGCGCGTCTTCGTCAAGGACGAATCGCTCAATCCGACCAACTCGTTCAAGGCGCGTGGACTGTCCGCCGCCGTGACCCGTGCGTTGCACCTCGGGGCGAAGGTCCTGTCGGTGCCGTCGGCTGGCAACGCGGCGAATGCGATGGCCGCGTACGCAGCCGCCGCGGGGCTGCCGGCCGAGGTGTTCATGCCGCGGGACGTGAAGGTCCCCTTCATTCGCGAATGCGAGCTGTACGGTGCGAACGTCACGCTGGTCGATGGCCTGATCACCGACGCGGGCCGGGTGGCGGCTGAAAAGGGCACGCCGCTCGGCTGGTACGACGTCTCCACGCTCAAGGAGCCGTACCGTATCGAAGGAAAAAAGACGATGGCCTACGAGCTCGGGGAGCAGCTCGGTTGGCACATGCCCGATTGGATCATCTATCCGACCGGTGGGGGCACCGGCATGGTCGGCATGTGGAAAGCGTTCGACGAGCTCGAGCGAATTGGCTGGGTCGCCCGCGGGAAACGCCCGCGGATGGTCTCGGTCCAGGCCGAACACTGCGCTCCGATTGTCCGCGCGTTCGATCAGGGCGCCGAGCGATCCGAGCTGTGGGCCAACGCCCGCACCATCGCCGACGGTCTGCGGGTGCCGAAGGCTGTCGGGGATTTCCTTGTGTTACGTGCGGTGCGCGAGAGCGGCGGCACTGCACTGGCCGTGACCGATGCCGAGATGGTGGCGTCGATGCGCGAGCTCGGCAGCCGCGAGGGCATCTCGGCGGCCCCCGAAGGCGGTGCCTCGCTGCAGGCACTGAAACGCCTCCTGGCCGACGGTAGGGTCGGTGCTGACGAGACGGTCGTGTTGTTCAATACCGGCGGCGCCCTGAAGTATCTCGACGTCCTCACGTAGTCAATTAGTCATGGAAGCACTGATCGATTTCGTCCTCCACTTCGACCGGCACCTCACGGAATTCGTCGACCTGTATGGCGTCTGGGTCTACGCATTCCTCTTTCTGATCATCTTTGCGGAGACCGGGTTCGTCGTCACGCCGTTTCTCCCGGGAGACTCGCTTTTGTTCGCCGCGGGCGCGCTGGCGGCAACCGGCGCTTTCAGTATCTGGATTCTGGTCCCCTTGCTCATTGTCGCCGCCGTACTCGGCGACGCCGTGAACTACGCCGTTGGCGACGCCGTCGGTCCGAGGGTCTTCACCTCCGTCGACCGCACCAGTTTCCTGCATCGGGCGCTCAACCGGGATCACCTCGCCAAGGCGCATGCGTTCTTCGAAAAGTACGGTGGCAAGGCGATCATCCTCGGCCGATTCGTACCGATCGTGCGGACCTTCGTGCCCTTCGTCGCCGGCGCGGGCACCATGACCTATTCGACGTTCGCGCTTTACAACATCACCGGCGGGATCATCTGGGTCGGGATCTGCACGCTGTTGGGGTATGCCTTTGGCAACGTGCCGATCGTGCGCGACAACTTCACACTGGTTGCCCTGGGCATCGTCTTCGTCTCGCTCCTGCCCATTCTGGTGGAGTACTTACGGCATCGGGGGCAGCCAGCGGCGTGAACCCGAAGCTGCGCACCCACTCGCATTGCCGAGCCGGAAAGTGGCGTGTTAGAATTGGGAGTTTCCTGTCGCACTGCTATCGCGATCTGGGCAAGTGTCCGACGGAAATCACCATCCAAAACGTGGGCGGCTAGCTCAGCTGGGAGAGCGCCGCGTTCGCAACGCGGAGGTCGGGAGTTCGAGCCTCCTGCCGTCCACCAACCTTCGCTCATGTTGCACGCGAAGGTTGCCCACCGTAGCTTTAGCGGGTGGGCCACCCTGCCACAGAACGAGCTACGGCTGGCAGGCCAACCTTCGCTCATGTTGCACGCGAAGGTTGCCCACCGTAGCTTTAGCGGAGGCGGGGTCTTCGCGATGGCGCCGCCGCTCGTGGCGCAGCAATCCTCAGCGTCCCCGACATCATCCCAGGCACGAACTATCGATCTGAAATCATCTGACGGGGTCACGCTGAAGGCGTCGTACTTTCCGGCGGGACGACCAGGACCCGGGCTTCTCCTGTTCCATGCGTGCAACCGCGATCGTTCGTCGTGGAATGATTTGGCAACGGCGGCGGCGGCGCGCGGCATCCACGTGCTCGCGATGGACTTTCGCGGTTACGGCCAGAGCGGCGGGACGCGCGGCGACGACCCTCAACAGCTGCAATGGATCGCCGACAGGGAATGGCCGGGCGACATCGATGCTGCCCACGCGTGGCTGACATCGCAGGCAGGAGTGGACAAGACGCGCATGGCCGCGGCAGGCGCGAGCTGCGGCGCCAACCAGTCCGTCCACCTCGCCCGACGCCATCCCGAGGTCAGAACCGTCGTTCTGCTGAGCGGCGCAATCGCACCTGACGGCCGGGAGTTCATCCGCGATTCGGCGTGGCTGCCGATCTTCGGCGCTGCGAGTCACGGGGATGGTGGCGCCGTGGAGACGCTCCTTCAGGCGGAGACATCAGCGCCGCACGGCAGCTCGGATGACCACACACCCGTCAATCACAGGACGCGGTTCGCGATCGACGAAGGCGCGAGCGTTGGGACCCGGAGCCCCGATATCCACGACGGCCGCCCGGCTCAGCAACGCGTCTTCGCGATAGGCCGAGATTGCGCCCATCCGATCGAGTTCGGCGAACAACAGCTCGTCGAAGCCTTTGGGCATGTCGGGAAAGCCGATGTAGACGAGCACCCGGCGATGATCCTTCAGCGCGTCCGCCAAGCCACAGCCGGCGCCCTGGCGGCGGTGCTCGACCGTGTACATCTCGCGCGTTCCCTGACTCCCGTCGCCCGCGATCGAGATGCGGCCGTACCACCAGAGAGCGGGAAGCCCGAGGCGCGTCGAGATCAGCGCGTCCCCCGGCTGACGATGGCTGAGCAACCAGGGTACGGCCGTCCGATCGTCGACGCCCTGCTTTGAGGTGGGACGCTCCATGTGCAAGCGCCCGGCGCCGCGCTGGAGAATGCCGGCGCAGAACACGATCGCCGCAGCTGCAACGGTCACCGTCCAGCCACACCGCACCCGGTTGCCCTCGCGCGCCGCATCGCGCGCGGACCGGACAGCGCGGTCGATCACGAGCGCGATCGCTGCGTAGAGCGCGGGAACCATCCAGAGCGAGAAGCGGTCGTACAGGGGTACGAGCCGCAGCACGGCGAACACGAAGCCGGACACCACAACCCCGCCGAAGACCAGCCCCAGCGCTGTCCGCGCGCTCCACACCAATCCACAGGCCGCCAGTACCCAGAAGATCACGCCAGCGTCGCTGCCGCCGATGCCGGTGCCGATCCGATCGAGCCGGTCGCTGAACCATCGGAGTGTCTCGAGCCAGCCGGCTGCCCGTGGCGGAAACTCCGGGGCCCAATACTGGCGGAGGTGCGCGGTGTGTCGAAGTGAGATCGCGTAGTGAAGGGCGAATGAGGTGAACCAGACGCCTCCCCACGCGGCCTGCCTTGAGGCGGCGCGCGCGCCGTCTCGTCTCAGCGTCGTCGCGAGAACCAGCAGCGCGCACGCGGGAACCACGAGCACCGCGCCGTTTGCCAGCCACAAACCGGCCGCGGCCGCCATCCACCAGGTCATCATCCGCCGCCGGCGGGCGTCCGTTGCATCGCCCTCGGTCGCCCAGACCGCCAACGCCGGCAGGAGCACTGCCCAGAACGCGTCGCCAGAGTAGTGCTTCACCTCGACCCGATAATGCGAGAGCGCGTGGCCAAGGATACACATCAAGACGAACGCGAGCCCCGCCGGCCACGTCAGCCATCGTCTCGCGATCCAGAGCGCGGTGATGTAGGTTCCGATTCCGAAGAGCGTCGGGACGAGGCGCAGCGCGACCTCGCTCGACCCGAGGGTCAGCAGCACGGCACGCTGCACGACGAGCCAGCCGTAGGGAGCGCTCTGCTGGAGCCAGAGACGGCCGCCGAGCTCCGAGAATGACCGATCCCTGAAATTCAGAGCGATCATCTCCTCGTCCAGCCACAACGGCGCCGCCCCGAACAGTTGATGCAGATCCAGAACCGCGGCGGCAATGACGACCGCGAGCAGCATCGCCGCGGGAACCCTCGGACGCGCCTGAATCGAGAGCAGACGTGCGCGAATCCAGAGCCGCCGCGCGAAAATACGAAGCGGCCTGGGCAACCGTCGAAGGCGCGGCGGCTGTTCCATCCACGTGAGCAGCGGCACTCCAAGGACTCTGGAGATGACGGCCGCGGCGATCAGACCGACGAGCGCGAGGAACAGCGGCGAGCGAGGGTTGCGGGAAGAGATTCTGAGGGATCCCAGGCTGACCGAGAACCCGCCATCGAGGACGAGTAGCACGGTCCAGGCGAACGCACAGACCGTCAGTCCGAGCAGCCATCGCCTGAGAGAAGTCAGACGAGCTCGAGTTGCGGGATCGAGCTGCACACCAACCTACCAGCTACCGGCGTGTCACGGGTTCAAATTGCATCCGAGATCGACGTGAACGTGAACGCCGCGAGCCTGAGTGCCGGGACCATCAGCGGCGACAAGCGGCGCGACGCGCCGATCGCTTCGACGTTCCACGGCGCCAGCATGGCCAGCACGCTCTGGTTGAAGCGCAGGTTGCGCGCGGGGTGGCTGATCCTCCCTTTCTCGATCCACCAGAGACCGTCGCGGGTCAGGCCAGTGAGGACGATCGTTCGAGGATCGACGAGCCGTACGTACCAGAACCGTGAAATCAGCAGGCCGCGCTCCATGCCCTTGATCAGGTCGTCGGCGGAAGCCGGCGGTTGCGAGCTCTCCATGATGTAGTTCACGGGTCCCGGCGTGGGTTCCCGTTTGCGCTCCTGAGCCCAGAATCGCGAGTACTCGAGATTCTCCAGCACGCCGGACCCGATCAGCGTCAATCTCGACGCCGGAACACCTTCGTTCGTGCTCGGCACCGACGGCAGCTCGCGATGCATCGGGTCGCTGTACAGGCTGATTCGCTCGTTGAACAGCTTCTCGCCGAGACGCGTCTTCCCATCCTTCGCCGAGAACGCGCTGCGACCCTCGTCGGCCGTTCTGGCGTCGAAGCTGTTGACCAGGAATCCGGTCAGATCCGCGACCGCCTGTGGCTCGAGGATGACCGGGTAGGTGCCGGGCTCGATTGGTTTCGGGTCTCGCGATTGCAGGGCCTTCTCGATGGCCTGCGCGGCAACCTGCTTCGTGTCGAGGACGGCGAGATCGAAATGGTCGGCCGAGTAGTAGCCGGATCCGGTTCCGTCCGCGCTGCGAGCCGTGACGCTGAGCCCGGCTTCGCTCGATCGGAAGTAGCGGCGGTTGCCGTTTGCGGTGGCGGCGGCGGTGGCCGACGCCCGCGCGGTGTGAAAGCCGGCGCCGATTACCTTGGCGCTGCCGCACGCGGTCAGGACCTGCTCCAGCGCCGTCGCGCGAGCCCTGAAGTCGACGTCCGCCGTCGTCGGCGCGAATCCCGCGGATTCGGGATATGTCAGCGGTCCGAGCGTCGGGACGTATTCGCGATGGACCGGCGACACTCGTGCGATCTGCACCGCATCTTCGGCCATGCGTTTCAGTGCGTCGGCGCCGGGGTCGTTGCCCGTGATGGATCCGCGCCGCTTGCTCACCCAGACAGTGGCCGTGATGTCGAGGTCCTCGGACCGTCCGCTGGTCGTGATTCGGTTGTCGGCGAAGCGCGCGTGCGATTCGACGGCGCTCTGCAGCGAAACGACGGCGTCTTCGGCGCCGGCGCCCCTGGCGTGCGCAAGCACCGTCTCGCAAATCTTCAGCGCCTCGTCTCGTGCGAGCATCAGACTGCCGCCGTGTTGAGCACCGTGATTTGCCTGAATCGCGCCGGCGGGCAGCCGTGGCTGACCGCGTTCGTCTGGCCCGGCTCTCCCTTGCCGTCTGCCGACGTCCCCCAGAGCCGGTAGGTCGCGCGGCCGCCGAGGCCGTCGCAGGACGCCCAGAAGTCCGGCGTTCGCGACTGATATGCCGCGTCCCTGACCATGGCGCCCGGTTTCCCGTTCGTGATCTCGCGGATCACCGCGCCGCCGAACTGAAAGTTGTAACGCTGTTGATCGATTGACGAGCTCCCGCGGCCTTCGATGAAGAGGCCGCGTTTGATCCCGCTGAACAGATCGTCGAGCGTCACCTCCGTTGCGGCCGGTTCGAGCGAGACGTTCGGCATTCGCGGAAACGGCACGCTGGACCAGCTGTCCGCGTGCAGGCAGCCGTGCGATCGCTGCTGACCAATGAGCGGCGCGAGCTCGCGCGTGGTCTGCCAGTCCACGAACATCCCGTCGCGCACGAGATGCCAGCGGTCGGCCTTGACGCCCTCGTCATCGAATCCTGTCGTCGCGAGGCCGCCCGGCTGCGTGCGATCGCCAACCAGGTTGACGATCGCAGCGCCGAACCGCAGCTTGCCCGCATCGCCGGCCCTCAGGAAGCTCGTGCCCGCCATGTTCGCCTCCCATCCCAGCGACCGATCGAGCTCGGTCGAGTGTCCGACCGATTCATGGATCGCCAGGAACAACTGCGAGGGATCGACGACGATGTCGTATCTGCCTGCGGACACTGGCTTGGATTTGAGCTTCTCGACCACCTCGTGGGCGGCTTTCTCCGCGTCCTGCCGCCACGGATAGTTCTCGACGTACTCGTAGCCTACGAGCTGAGCGCGATCGACGACGGCACGGGTCTGGAAGTCGCCGCTCGCGCGATCGGCCGCCGTCGTGCTGAACTGCGGGTAGGTCCGGACCAGCCGCTGCGTGATGCGCGACCCCTCGCTGGAGGCGAAATACTTCTGTTCGTCCACGAACAGGACCTGCGAGCTGACGAACGAAACGCCTGACACCGCCAGCGCGGTTGCGTTGAGCTCGAGCAGAAACGCGATCTTCGCGTCGAGCGGCACCGCGAACGGATCCCGCGTGAACGCACTGGTCCACGTTGCGACCACCTTCTCCGCCTCGGCGAGGACGACTTTTCGGGACGCCAGGACGGCGTTCGCCCGGGCGATGGCCACGGCCTGATCCGCGGCCTCGCGCGCGGCGGCCGGTTCCAGGCGATTGGTTGCCGCGAAGCCCCAGGCGCCGTTCACGAGTACGCGCAAGCCGAGGCCACCGCTGGTCGATCGAGAGACGTTCTGAACCTGGCGCTCGCGCGTGGCGATCGATTCACGACGGTAGCGATTGACGCGAACGTCGGCATACGAAGCGCCCAGAGCTGTCGCGCGCGCCAAGGCTGCCTCCGCCATTTCAGCACGCTTCGCATCATCTTCCGGCCCCGGCTGCCAGATCTCCGCCCACGCCGGGACATAGGTCGAAGCGATCAACGCGCTACCGGTTGCGAGGAATTGACGCCGTGAGACGGGCGCGGTTTCCATCGGCGCGATTATATCGTTGCCCTTACCGTCGCAGTTTGTCAGATTGACTCGAAGAAACGAGGACTATGGTGAGCATTTGCGATTGGCGACGATGGAACATCGCTGCGGCGTTCGCGTGTGCAATAGCCGGTGTGGCCGTGTCGCTGTCGGGAGCGCAGCCACGATTCGATCTCATCATTCGCGCCGGAGACGTCATCGACGGCACCGGCAGTCCGGCCAGGCGCGCCGACGTGGGCGTTCGCGGCGACAGCATCGCGGAGATCGGCGACCTGTCTGCGGCCGCTGCGGCGCGCACGATCGCCGCTACGGGGCTCGTCGTCGCCCCCGGCTTCATCGACATGCACAGCCATTCGGACTACACGCTCCTCGTCGACGGCAGAGCCCTGTCGAAGGTGATGCAGGGCGTGACGACGGAGCTGCTCGGTGAGGCCGATTCGGCGGGGCCCGCGCTCGGCCCGGCGCGGGAAGAGCGGGAGAAATCGCTCGCCGACCTCGAGCTGAAACTGGACTGGACCACGCTGCACTCGTACTTCTCGAGAGTGGAACGGCAGAAAATCAGCGTCAATCTCGTCTCACTGGTTGCCTCGGGAACGATCCGGGCCGGTGTCGTCGGCTACGACGACCGGCCGGCGACGCCTGCGGAGCTCCAGCGCATGACCGACCTGGTCGAGGAGGCGATGCAGCAAGGCGCTGCGGGCCTGTCGAGCGGCCTGATCTATCAACCGAACTCTTACGCGTCGACGGAGGAGCTGATCGCGCTCAGCAAGGTCGCGGCGCGTCATGGCGGCATCTACGTCTCGCATATTCGCAACGAAGGCGACGGGCTGCTGAAGGCGCTCGACGAAGCGATTCGCATCGGGCGCAAAGCCGCGATTCAGGTCGAAGTCCTGCACTTCAAGCGTTCCTCGGTCCGGATGAATGTCACCGAGGAGGCCGGAACCATCCGGGAGGCGGCGGCGCTGCTTGAAAAGGTGCAACGCGAGGGCGTGCGGATCTACGCGGACGTGTATCCATACGCGGCGAGCTCGACGACTTTGAATACCAGGATGCCGAACTGGGCGATGGCCGGGGGCACCGAGCGCCTTCTCGAACGTCTCCGCGATCCCGCCACCCGCGCGAAGATTCGAGACGCAGTGGAGACCTCCCTGTCACGCGGCGTCTCCGGCGCAACGCCCGAAACCATGCTCGTCACCCGTACTCCGTTCGAACCGCACCGCAAGTTCCAGGGTCAGAAGCTTGCGGACATTGCGAAGGCATTGGCAATAAGTCCGGCCGATGCCATCATCGAATTGATCGACAAGGGCGAAGGACGCGTCGGCGCCATCTTCTTCGGTATGCGCGAGGAGGACGTCGAGTTCGCGCTGACGCGCCCCTGGACCACGGTGGGCAGCGATGGCTCGGCGCTGGCGCCGGAGGGCATTCTCGCCCGATCGAGTCCGCATCCGCGTTCCTACGGCACGTTCGCCCGGGTGCTCGGACGCTACGTGCGCGAACGAAAGGCGCTGACGCTGGCTGAAGCCATCCGGAAGATGACGAGCCTGAGTGCCTCGCGCCTCGGCCTGACGGACCGCGGAACGCTCGCGTCAGGAAAGAAAGCGGACATCGTCGTCTTCGACAGCGCCACGATTGCGGACCGCGCGACGTTCGAGGCGCCGCACCAGCTGGCGACGGGGGTTCGGTGGCTGCTGGTCAACGGGACGGTGGTCGTCGACGACGGGCGTCACACGGGTGCAACGCCCGGGCTCGTGCTGCGGCACTCCCCTTCGAAGAACTCGCAGTAGCAGCGGAACCCGAGGCTCTCATAGACGCGCCGGGCGCCGTCGTTCTCCTGGCTGACGTTCAACACGATCGTGGGTATCTCACGATCGATCGCGTGCTGCACGACTGCGCTGGTCACGCGCGCGCCGAGCCCGCGCCGGCGGCGATCGCGACGCGTGTAGACGTTGCCGATTGCACACACGCCGAGGCCGGGCGAGAACACGTGCGAGCCGGCGACGGCCACGAGATCCGACCCTTCCCGGATTCCACGAAACGTGCCCTGGCCGAGCATCCACGGCTGGAAGAACGACGGCCCCTCGCCGTGCCGATGACCGTCCTCATACAGAGCTGTCACGGCCTCCAGCCACGATTCGTCGAGTGCGATCACATCGTCGGTTCGAGCGGCACGAAGCGACGACCGTTCGACGACCATGCGCCACATCGGGCTGGTGTGAACCGGGTCATAGGCAGGTGAGAGGGCGGCCACGGCGTCCGGACGGAGGTGCATCGAGAGCGCGGGGGCGTCGAGCTCTCGAAAGACGGGCGCGAGGTCGGCCGCTTCACCAATCGCGAAGACAATCGGCGTGTCGAATCCGCGATACAGAAGGACGAGCGCCGGACTTCCATCCGCGGACGCGTACCACTCGCAGTTGCCGATGAACTCGGGGCTGAGGTCGCCAATCGCATATGCGGCCCACGCAGGGTCACGACTGAGAAGCGCATGAACACGAACGAGATCCGTGATGCGTGGCATCGGTGACATCGTTCCCCATCGGAGTCGTCGTCGTCATTGATTGGTGCGGGCTCACCGTCGGGGAGATGGTCAACGGTCATTGTCGTGCGGAACGATGCAGCTGGCCGTCCCGGTCACCTCGTTGCCCGCCAGGTCCCGCGCCGTCGCCGTCAGGTGATAAACCCGGCCTGCCTTGCTGGCACCCGACCGCTCCGCCCGCAACTCGACGATCAGTCCGCCGTTCTCGTCCTCGGTGACGGCCACGTCGCCCGGGTCCATCGGCTCGCTGCTGGTTGCGTGCACCTGGAAGGAGCCGCGGGCGATGCCGGACGCAGGGTCGCTGGCGCCCAGGACCGCGACCCGTTGGAGTTTGTGGTTCGTTGGCCAGAGCGTGCAGCCCTCCGACGGAAGCCCGCTCAGGACCGGGGGCGCACCATCGATCTTGACGTCGAGCGTGCGCGCCGTCTCCTCGTTGCCTGCGGCGTCAGTCGCGGAGAAGCCGACCCTCGTGACGCCCGCCGCGGCGACTCCGAACGAAGCGGAGTGTCCGGGCACGACCGTCTCCGCGCCTGTTTGCGCACCGGCCAACGAGTACCGGAGCACGTCGACCCATCCGGGCGGCGTGTCATTCAGGCCGCTCGCGAGGTCGGTCGCCTCGAGACCCACGGTCACGGCGGCCTGGTTCCACCCGTTCGCGTTCGGCGACGGGCTCACAGTGGCCGTGGTGACCGGATCGATGGCGTCCGAGTAGACCGCCAGGTTGGTCGCCTCCAGACGCGGCGGGTTGTCGGCGGGCACGTTCACGAGCTTCCGCAAGTGCGTCACTGGGTCTTCGATCGCCATCGTGGTGGAGCCGCCGCCGTCCAGGTTGAGCGCGTTCCAGACGCCGTAGTCGTTCGTGAGCAGGTCAGCTACCTCGCCCACCTGCATGCCGTGACCGCCGTTGGTGCCGTCGACCGTGAACAGAACCAGCGTCCGGCCGTCCTGGGTCACGCCAATGGCCGTGCGCGCGTTGCTCAGGTCATACCAGTGACGCCCGGCGCGCGCAGCTCGGTAAGACATCACACTTCCTCCGCCATCGAATGCCCTCGTTCTGAATCCAGCGGCTCGATGCGCGTGAACCTTCTTGGACGGCAGGCCGGACTCCCAACCTGCGAGTATCGAGAAGCCTGATCCCGCGCACGCTCGATGAATGGATGAAACCACTCGCGGCTGGCGAGTGCCGCAGGCGTCAATGCGCTGAACTGCCGGAACTCGGCGATCATGTGCGACTGATCGGCATAGCCCATCTCGACGGCAGCGTCGGCCCAGGCAACCCTGTCGCGGCAGCCCGCGTACACCAGCCCCGACTGAAAACGAGCGATCCGCGTATACAGCTTGGGACCGATGCCGAGCTGCGCGCGGAACTCACGTGTCAGATGTTGACGTGACACTCCCGCAGCATGCGCCAATCCTTCGACGGTGACTCGCCCTCGTCGACGCATCACGTGTGCCGCCAACCGTGCGACATCGACGGTTCCTGTTCTCCAGCGACCGATTCCGAGGCGTGCGAGAAGCGCGGATTCGACGTGGGCGATGCGGTCCCCCTCAGCCAGTCCACAGAGCTCGCCAGCGACGCGCGAACCAGGTGTCCCCCACAGGGCTTCGACCATGACGGCCCTGTCGGCGAGGTCCGAGATGGCGATGCGAAGAAACGGCGCGACCCCGGCCGGCCGAAAATAAATGCCGATCATCTCGGGCCGATCGCTGCCTTCGGTACGTCCGACGCCACTCATCGGCCCGTTCACGGTTCCGCGGAGGGCGGTCGAATCGGCAGCCCAGCGCCCATCGCCGTCGCACGTCCGTCCGAGCTCGAACACCATCGAGACGTGCCCGTCGGCAAACTGGGGGGAGCAGAACGTCGCCTCCTGAAATGCCACCTCGCGGAGGACCGCACGATGTGGCGCTGTGCAGACATGCGCAGGCGCGAACGAGAAGATCGCGGAGACATGCGCCCGCAGCGCCTCACCCGGAAGGAACTCCCGGTACAGCGCAACGGGTTCCCGCACGATGTCTGTATAGCACGCCGGTTCCATTTCTCCTATCTCGTCACCGGAGGTCGATCCTAGATTCTGGAGCACCATGGAGGCACGTGCATGTATCGACAAGCCAGAATTGCCGTCGTGCTGATAGTGTTCGGAACCCCCGTGACGTTCGGGCAGCAAGCAAGGGGCGTCGGAGCCGATACCATCATCGCGCTCGAACGCAGCGCGCTCGATCGGTGGGGCCGCGGCGATCCGTCCGGCTACCTCGAGCTGTACTCGTCGGACGCGACTTACTTCGATCCAATGCAGGAGAAGCGCGTCGATGGCCTTGGGGCCCTGAAGAAGCTGTTAGAGCCACTCAAGGGAAAGATCAAGGTCGATCGCTACGAAATGATCGCGCCGCGTGTCGACCAGGAGGGAGACCTGGCAGTTTTCACCTACAACCTGGTCAGCCACGGCCGGCGTCCTGACGGCCGCCCCACGGAGACGCGCTGGAATGTCACCGCCGTGTACAGGCGCGAGGATGGACGGTGGCGGATCGCCCACCACCACTTTTCGTTCACCAAGCCGGAGCTCAAGGAGCCCCGTCTTGAACTACCAAAGCGGTGACGGCAACGCGATCCGCTTGCTGCCAGCCGGCGAGGACCAGGTGTTCGGAGTCCCTGTTGCCTCCGCCAGTCACCTGGCATCGAGCACGGCGCGAGTGGCGTCGCCGGGCCCCACCGCCATCGTGGCGCGGACGTCGCGCGGCGAGCCGCCAATGGTGAACTCGCAACGGCAGAAACAGAAGTTCTGGTCGTAGCCTGTGCCCCCCATCCGTCCGGGCTGCAGGCTGGCGTCCGAGGTCGTCGCCAATACCGCTCCCGTTGAATCGACCACGCGTGATGTGACCGAGATCGGCTCCGCACCGACATTGGTCACGAAACACCATGCGGTGTCGCCGACCGTCACCGTCAGGCTGCCGGTGGAGAGAACACTTGGACCTGGCGCGGGGCTGACCGCTTCGAGAATCGCGTCGAGCTTCGCCTGGATGACGTCGAACGGGTTTTCGCCCCGGGCTCGAACCGTTGTCGTTCCGACGAGCAGGAGAAGCACGCCCGCAACCAAGACGGTTCCGGTGCGGCGGATCGGGGTCGTCATCCAGGACATGATGAACTCCTTGTTGAATCCGACTGGAGCGGCTGGAGGGTCGCGATACTACGCCCTAACGGATCGCGGCACAACCGTGTGCGCTTCCGTACCCGGACTGCGGAGGCGATCAGGCACCATGAATCGGTCCAGAGAATCATTGCCCAATCACGGGGCGATCGACTGCCATTCTGCGCGGCCACCCGTCGACCGCGGTATCCTCTCTGCCATCACAGCAGCCAACGTGCTGACACTTGTCGCGGCGATGACCCTTCGAGCGGAGTAGAACCATGTTCGAGGCCTTCCGTCAGGATCTCCGGCACGCCATGCACCATCTGCGGCGCTCGCGGACGTTCACATTCGGCGCGACGTTGACACTCGCGCTCGGGATCGGCGTGAGCGCGGCGGTGTTCAGCGCGCTCAACGCGCTCGTGTTGCGGCCGGCGCCAATCAAAGACCCGGGCGGCCTCATCGGGGTGTGGCCGCTCAGTGCGCAGGGTCAGCGCACGTCGACGCTGGCGCCGCTGGCCGACCTGCTCCAGGACGGACCGCTCGAGGAGGTGTGCGCGTACGGCAGCAGTGCGGTCGGCATGGAAGCGAACGGGATTCCCGTCTATGCCGCGGTTGAAATCGTGACGCACCAGTGCCTGGCGACCATTGGCGTCCCGCCGCTGCTAGGACGCGTGTTCACAGCGGAAGAAGCTCCAGCCAGCCGGCCAGGCGTACGCGTGGTGGTCATCGGCTATGACTTCTGGCAGAAGGTGTTCGGAGGCGATTCGGACGTCGTCGGCCGCAGCTTCCGAACTGACGGCGACTCGGTGACGGTCATCGGAGTGATGCCGCGCGGCTTCCGCGGTTTGCGCGTGGACGACGGCGTAGACATCATCGCGCCGTTTGGAACGGTGATTCCCAGTCCGGCCAATCGACTGCTGGCCAGTTACATCCTGGGCCGGCTCCGTCCCGGCGTGACACTCGAGGCCGCGCGCGCGGAGCTCGTGACCCGGTGGCCGGGGATGATGGAGCGCGTCGTTCCGACCACCCTGTCGCCTGCCGAGCAACGCAACCTCCGCGACGTCACGATCCGCGTGGACGCGGTGGGCACCGGCTTCTCGGGCCTGAGAATCCGCTATGAACAACCGTTGTGGATTGGCAGCGCGCTGACGGTGGGTTTGCTGCTGCTCGCGTGCGTCAATGTCGGAGGCCTGGCACTCTCGCGTGTGGTCGCGCGCGGCGGCGAGCTCGCGGTGCGAGCCGCGCTCGGTGCCAGCCGCCTGCGGCTGGCGAGGCAACTGGCGCTCGAGATTCTGGTGGTCGCCGGCGCCGGGACGCTTCTTGGGATCGGCGTGGCGTGGGTCGCGGTGAAGCCGATCGCATCGGCGCTCCCCTTCGGCGGACTGCAGCCCACGCTCAACGTCGCGCCCGACGCGCGTGTGTTGTTCGTGACGGCGCTGGCTGGGCTGGGCACGGGGCTTCTGGCCAGCCTCCTCCCGGTGTGGCTGGCGACCCGCCGCGGGACGCTCCAGCTCTACACTGATCGCACTGTCGCCGCGACATCGCGGCCGGCCCGCGTATTGCTCGTCGTACAGGTCGCGCTGTCAGTCGCGCTGCTGATGGGCGCCGGCCTGCTGATCCGTTCGCTCGACCTCCTGTTTCACAACCACCCTGGCTTCGACGGGACCGAGATCCTCAGCGCGCGACTGCGTCCGCTTCCTGGTGCCTACCGCGATCGCGCGTTCGACAACGGCCTCAACTATTACCCGCTGCTCCTGGAGCGCCTCGCTGCCCTGCCCGGCGTGCGGTCCGTCGGCTACGCCCGCGCATTCGGCAACGTCGTCAGCGACGACGTGGGCCGGGTGCCGATTGGGTTCGTCGGGACGCCGCCGGGTGACCTTACCGCGCAGTTCGACGTCGTGTCACCGGGATTTTTCGAAACGATCGGCATTCCGATCCTGCAGGGGCGTGGACCGCGCTGGTCCGACACGCCACAAGTACCGCGTGTGGCGGTCGTGAGCGCGAGTCTGGCGCGTGCGCTCGGCGGCGACGTCATCGGGAAACACGTCTGGTTTGCGTTTGGCGCCGACCCGCAGTTCCGGAACGTCGAAATCTTGGGGGTGGTCGGCGATGCATCGCTCGGCAATCTGCGCTCGCCGGCGCCGCCTGTGTTCTATGGTGTCGCGACGCAGTTGGGCCCTTATGGCTTCTACTCCACGCTCGCGATCGCAGCCTCTGGCGATCCGTGGCGCCTCCTCGATCCGATGCAGGACACGTTGCGGAGCATGGGCCGCGAATACGCGTACAGCATCACCACGCTCGACCAACGGCTGCAACGAAACGCGGTCAACGAGCGAATGGGCGCGACACTCGCGATGCCGGTGGCCACACTGGCGGCGCTCCTCGCGTTCGTCGGGGTCTACAGCCTCTTCGCCTACGCCGTTGTATGCCGCAGGCGCGAGATCGGCGTGCGCGTCGCCGTCGGGGCCACGCCCGGCGCAGTGCAGCGGATGGTACTCCGCGAAAGCATTACCCTCACCGCGATCGGTGTCGCAATCGGTATTCCCACGGGCATCATGGCGAGCCGATGGCTGCGGGCGTTGCTCTTCGGAGTGACCGAATCTGATCCGCTGGTTGCCGCATCGGTCGCGATGTTTTTCCTGGTGCTCACGATCGCGGCCGTGCTCATTCCCGCGCGGCGCGCCGCACGCCTGGATCCGGTCGCCGCTCTCCGCGCTGAATAGAGACTCGCGTCGGCGGGTCTGTTCGGGTGCGGACCGCGGCGCCAACTGGTACCCTCCTCGATAGTTCTTGCCACCGCCGCACCGCGCGGCCTATGCTTAGGCTCGCTATATATAGGGAGCCTTACCACAGTGTTCAGCGCAGAACTGAAAAAAGGGAGCAGCGAGATGCTGATCCTGTCGCTGCTCGAGGCCCGGCCTCGCCATGGCTATGAGATCGGCAAGCTGATCCAGGCGCGTTCGGGCGGGCGGCTGACGTTCGCCCTTCCCACGCTCTACCCGACGTTGCTCCGCCTCGAAAACCGGGGCTGGATCAAGGGTCGCTGGATCGAGAAGCCGGGTGAGCGACGACGCTGCTTCTACCGGCTCACGCCCGACGGACGGCGAAAGCTGGTCGAACAGCGCAGGACCTGGGAAGCCTTCATCGACACCGTGAAGGCGGTGATGGGGCCCTCCCGTGCGTGACTGGGACCACTACGTCCGCACGCATCTGTCGCTGCCTGCGCTCGCCCGCGAACGCGAAGCCCGTATTCTGCGCGAGCTCTCGTCGCAGCTCGAAGACTTCTATCGCGAAGCCATCGCCGGCGGCATGACGGATGCCGAGGCCGACGCCTACGCTCGCGCGCAGGTCACCGACTGGCCACAGCTTGCCGCGACGCTGACGGATGTCGATCGACCTCACGCCCGCGGGCAGCTCGGTCGCTGGTCGGACCGGCTGGACGATCACGCCCGGGAGACACGAGGCAGGTGGCTCACGGTGGCTGATCTCTGGCTGGACGTTCGCTACGCGTGCCGTCGGCTCCTCGCGCAGCCCCTGTTCACTGCCGTGGTGGTCCTGACGCTGGCGCTCGGGATCGGCGCGAACACTGCGATCTTCAGCATCATCGATACGCTGCTGCTCGAGTCACTGCCAGTCGACCGCCCGCGCGAGCTGGTTCTGCTGAACCCCGATGGCCTGCGCAACGGCTGGACCACCGGAAACCTCACCTGGTCGTACCCGGCATACCGTGGCCTTCGCGACGCCCAGCGTGTCTTCTCCGGCCTGATCGCCGAGCGGACCGACGGCGTGAACCTGACCATCGATGGTGCCACCGAGCGCGCGACCGCGAGCATCGTCAGCGGGAATTACTTCGACGTGCTCGGCGTACGGCCGGTGATCGGCCGGCTGCTCTCAGAGACGGACGACCGAACGCGAGGCGGCCATCCGGTCGTCGTGTTGAGCTATGGGTTCTGGGTCGAACGCTTCGGCATGCGGCCGGAGATCGTTGGCCGCGACGTTCGCATCGGGGGGCACCCCTTCAGCGTCGTCGGCATCGCCGACCGCCATTTCAACGGACTGGAGGTCGGCGGCACGGTCGATCTCTTCGTCCCCGCCATGATGCTGCCCCAGGTGGTGAACTACCGCGGAGCGCTCGATTCACGGACGGCCTATATCTTCAACGTTTACGGACGGCTCGAAGGCGGCGGCGGTCGCGCGCAGGCGGAGGCGCAGCTTCGACCGTTGTACCTCACCGAGCTCGAGCAGGACGTGGCGGCGATGGCCGCCCGTCAGCCTTCGAATGATCGCTGGAGGCAGGGCCGGATCGTGCTGGAGGACGGGCATCGCGGAACGTCCGCCTTACGGCGAGATCTCAGAACCCCCCTCTCGGCCGTCATGGCGATGACCATCCTCCTGCTCGCGATTACCTGCGCAAACATCGCCAGCCTGCAAATCGCACGAGCGTCGGCGCGGATGAAGGAGATCTCCATCCGATTGGCGATCGGCGCGTCGCGCAGTCGCGTCGTGAGGCAGCTGCTGATCGAAAGCGCGGTAATTGTCTCCCTCGGCGCGGTGGCCGCCGTCATCGTCGCCGACGTCACCGTGCGCGGGCTGCTCGGCGAGATGGGCGAAGCCGCGAACCGGCTGGAACTCGTGACGACGTTCCTGGACACGCGTGTGCTGATCTTCACGGTCGCGGTGGCCGGAGCGACGACGGTGCTGGTCGGGCTGGTGCCGGCGCTGCTGACGACCCGTCCGGCGGTGTGGCCCGCGCTGCGTGCCGGCGTCGCGGCCGAGATCGGCGGCCAGCTGCGTGTCCGTCGGGTGCTCGTCGTGGCACAACTTGCGCTGAGCCTCGTGCTCGTGACGGCCGCGGGCCTGTTCGGCCGGACCGTCTACAACCTTCGCCATGCCGACACCGGATTCCAGACTGATCGCCTCGTGCAATTTCAATTGAATCCTGGCGCCGCCGGGTACGATCCGCAGCAGTGCGTGGCAGTCTTCGGTCAGGCGCTCGACGCAATTCGAGCGCTGGCTGGCGTGGACGCGGCCACGCTGGCCGTGGCGCCGCTGCTCGACAATGCCCTGATCGGTTTTGGTCTGGACGTCGAGGGCTATTCGAACCGGGATTCCCGCGCCCGCGCCGGGGCCACCGTGGTGGCGCCAGGCTACTTTGTGATGGTAGGCACTCCGCTGCTGCGGGGGCGGGACTTCTCGGACGCGGATACGGCCGGCTCCCGTCGCGTGGCCATCGTGAGCGAAACCTTCATGAAGCGGTACCTGCCCACAGTCGATCCCGTAGGCCGGACCATCACGTTCGACTTCGGCGGCCAGAAACGGTTTCAGCACGAGATCGTGGGTGTCGCAAAGGACGCCCGGCTCAACAACCTCCGCGACGCGCCCAGGCCGACGTTCTATCTGCCCTACACCCAGTTCGACGTCCTCAACAACTCGTTCTTCATGGTGCGGGGGGCCGTCGATCCGAGTCGACTGCGGCGCTCCATCGAGGAGGTAGTGCGCCGCCTGGACGCAAACCTGCCGGTCATCGGCTACATCACTCTCGACGAACAAATCGATCGCCTGCTGCGGCCGGAACGGCTCGTCGCGTCGCTGTCGCTCTCGTTCGGGTTGCTGGCGACCTTGCTCGGGGCCATCGGGCTGTACGGCGTGATGACGTTCGCCGTCGTCCGACGCACCCGTGAGATCGGCCTGCGCATGGCGCTTGGCGCCGACCGCGCCGCCGTGGTTCGGATGGTCCTGCGCGGCGCGGCCGGCATGGCCGTCGTCGGCATTGGTCTGGGCAGCGTCCTCGCGTTCGCGCTCGGCCGCTACGTGGATTCGCAGCTCTATGGGATTCGCGGTGGCGACCTGGTCACGCTCGGAGGCGCTGCGGCGGTTCTCGCAGCCGTGGTGCTGGCCTCGGGCTGGCTACCCGCACGGCGCGCGAGCCGCGTCGACCCGATGCTGGCGCTTCGGTATGAGTGAACCAACCGCGCTCGAATGAAGAAAGGACGGCCGCTCATTCATGGACGGCATGGGTGGCCTGAGCTATCTCGACCATCGAGTCCGCCACCCCACCTGAATGCGGGGTTTCGTCATTCGTCCCACCCTCCGCAAATCTTACCGTCCTAACCGACACGATTCTGCATCGGCGACGGTACAATGAAGTGCTCCCCCAGAAACCGGGAAGGTTCGATGGTTTGGTTTTTTGCGCGCGGCCACGAAGCCGTGCAAGTGGAAACTCGATTCGACAACGCGTCAGGCGAATACGTCCTCGAAATCGGTTGGGCAAATCGGCCGCTTGAAACGGAACGCTTCCGCGATCACTCAGCCTTCGAGGCGCGCGTCGCCAGCGTCGAGGCGCGACTGAGGGCGGACTCGTGGGCCCAGGTCGGTGGACCGGAGATTCTTCCCGACGGCTGGCGCGGACCGTTTACGAACTGAGCGTCTCCGCGACAAATTCACCTGTCGTGTGCGGGTCGAACGCTCGTGACATTCGCACGGACATTACAGAGTTGTCGAGTGGGTTACGGTCTGGTCACGTGCGGACTCGCCGGATGACCACCAAACCGCAGTCAACCTCCACGCGCATCACGACTTAGCGGAAACCCCGAATTTGTCAGGACTGGAGCGTGGGTTGCAATCGCGCAAGGACCCCGCGAATGGCCGCCCCCTCATCAGCGCTGTCGGCGCAAGCGACTTCGACAACGTCGTCGGGCTTCGCCGACGGACTCGGCCGGCGCATCCTGGCATTCGATCGCGAAGAGGGCGTGATGCTCGAACGGCTCGTGCTCCGCCCGGAGCTCGTGGCGTTCGAACCAATCCTGCGCGACCGGGTCGAACGCCTTGGCAGCCTCGAAGACGAGCGTCTCGCCCGGCCAAGAACGATCGACCGTGAGGTCGCCGGAGTCGTGGTCGTATCCGAGTTCGTTCCGGGTAGCCGCCTTTCCGACCTCCTCGAGACGTCCGCCGAGCTCGGACATGCGCCCGGCGTCGATGCCGCGCTCGGATTCCTGCTCGACATCCTTCCGGCGCTGTGCGGTCTCCACGCCGCCGTCGGATTCGCGCACGGCACCATCACTCCCTCGCGCACGGTCCTCACACCGGCCGGACAGATCGTCCTGCTCGATGGAATCTACGCCGATGCGCTGACACACCTCCGCTACAGCCGCAGCAAGCTGTGGCTGGAGTTCGGCATCGCCACATCGCCAGGCGCACCACGACTGGACGAGCGCGCCGACATCGCGCAGGCCGCGCTTGGAGCGGTGATGCTGATCGTCGGCCGGCCGCTGCGGGCTGACGAATACCTGTCCGGCTTGTCGGGTGTACTTCGTGAAGTCGTCGAGATCGCGCAGATCCGGAGCACGGCCGCATTTGCCGAAGGCTTCCGCAACTTCCTGGAGCGCGCGCTGCCCCGCGTCTCGCCGAACCGTTACAAGACCGCCGACGACGCGCTGTTCGACGCACGGCAGCTGGCGAACGAGCTCGGGGCGCAGGCCTGCCGTCGAGCGCTCGTCGAATTCATCGAGCAGATGGAGTCTCCGACGCCGGGCAGCGGCGCCGAGCCGCAATACGACGATGTCGCCGCCGCGATCGAGAGTTACGACTTCGGCGCACGTAGTAACATCGTCGCGCCGGAAAACACCGAGCCCGACCTGAACAGCAGTGTCGAAGCGGAGCTCGACCTCGACAGCCTCGTCGAACCCACTCCCTACGACATGACCTCCGGCGTTGCGATCGAGATCGACGAGGCGCAGGCGGCAGGTACTGTCGATGACGAAGCTGTCGACTGGGTGCAGCTTGCTGCCGCATCGGCAGCGCCACGCTCGGCGCCGCCCCCGGTATTCGAACCGCGACGGGTCGAACCGGAGATCATCGAGCGGCCATTCGCCCCGCCTGCGGCCGCACCACCCGTCATTGAACCAAAGGTCGTCGAACAGAGACCCGTTGAAGAGAGGGTCGAACAGAGATCCATTGAAGAGAGGATCGTCGAGCAGATTGTCGTCGAACCAAGAATCGTCCCGACGCCGATCGAAGCCGATTCGATCAGCCAACGGGAGCCGGTGCGACCTGAGGGCGCCCGGGAAACGACGGCTCCCGCCGGCCAGACGGCGGAGCCTGTGGCCGAAGTTGCAGCCGCGCCACCGGCCGCTCTTGATCCAGTGGCCAGCGTCGAACCCTCCGATCCGGACGATCCGTCCTCGACCGACGAACCGGTGTCCGGCCTGGCGCTCCGCTGGCGGCGCGCCAAGCGCGCCACGCGATCGGTGCGCGCGCGCAAGGACAAGCTCCGATCTGTCTCTGAATCAGATGCGCCGGCCGTGATCCACGCGAAGCCGCCCGCACCTGAACCGCTGCCGCCGCCCCCGCCGCCGCCCCCTGCTCCGGAGCCGAAGAAGCCGGCCAGCGGATCCTGGCTGGTCGCGCCCGATCGCGCTGCGGCGTTCGAGCCGGTGCTGCCGGACTCACCAACGTTCGCATCAGAGCCGCAGCTGGCACCGCCGCCGCCGATCTACACACCGCCGCCGGCACCTGTCTACACGCCACCGCCACCCGCGCCGATTCTGGCTCCGCCGCCAGTACCGCTCTATGTGCCGCCACCCGCGACGCCGGCCCCCACGCCGGTCGAGCCTGTCTTCTCGCGCACCGTGGGATCGGTTGCGCCGAGCTACGACACTCCGCCGGCGTGGACGCCTCCAACCGTCAAACCGGCATCGCCAGTACCGGTGACGCCGCAGCTGTCCGCACCCAGGTTGAAGGATGCACCGCGACCTCGACCAACGCGCGCACCCGATCCCGTTGCCGATATCTATTCGAGCTCGCCCGCGGCTTCTCAATCCAGCGAGCCGACCGGTTTTCCGTGGAAGCTCGCGGCGGCCGCGGCCGTCATCATGGTCGCGGCAATCGTCGGCGGGAAGGTCTACCTGCCGGCGAAGGGCGAGCCCACCGAAGGAGCGGCGACAGCTCCTGCCTCGACGAGCCCGTCGCCCGCGCCGTCAGGTGCCCAGGCTGGACGGCCTGTGGTCGGGAGCGTGGTCGCGAACACCGGCCGGCTCGAGGTCGAGACCCAGCCTGCCGGAGCGCGAATCCTCATTGACGGGAAAGCGGCAGGCGAATCACCGGTAGCGCTCGACGGGATCCCCGCAGGCCGCCACACCGTGACGTTCGTCACGCCTTCCGGGTCGGTCAAGCGCACGATCCGGATCGAAGCCGGCCGCACGACGAAGCTCGACGTCCCGATCTTCTCTGGATGGGTCGGGATCTACGCGCCGTTCGTTCTGGAAGTGATCGAAGGTGGCCGGGTGATTGGCACGACCGAAGAGTCCCGGATTTTGCTGAGCCCCGGGAAGCACGACCTCACGCTCGTGAACCGCGAGCTCGGGTACTCCTCGGCGCAGACGGTCGAGATCGAACCGGGAGAGGTCAAGTCGATCAGCATTGACCCGCGCGGCCAGGTCAACCTCAACGCCTCTCCGTGGGCGGAGGTCTGGATCGAGGGACGGAAAGTTGGCGACACCCCGATCGCGAACCTGCAGCTGCCGCTCGGCGTTCGTGAGGTGACGTTCCGCCACCCGCAGTTCGGAGAGCGCAAGGTCACCGTCACCGTGAAAGGAAATGCGCCCGCGGCGATCAGCATCGACATGAGCAAACCCTGACGTTTTCGTGATCCACGGACGCTTTTTGGGCGCGTGTCCAAGAGTCATTTCCGGTTTTTCAACAGCGATCCTCGTAACTGCCAAACAATCTCCTCGCGCTCCCCGCGCCGCACGCTGGCATCTCCCTTGCCCCCCGCCTGCTCGTTTCGTAATACCAGCGAGGTCAATTATGTGGAGATGGATCGCCTGCTACGTGAGCGGACACGACTACGCAGTCGGGTGTGAAAAGGGCTCGATGTTCCTGCGCTGCGTGCTGTGCGGCCGACGTTCGCCGGGCTGGCTCGTGCATCAGCACGAGCACGAAGCGCGCTGAGCTGAGCGGTCCGCCTCCGCCCTGCGGGCTGCGGCGTGACCGGCGGTTGACCGCATACCGCTCGGCTGCGGACAATAGCGGAATGACACCCTGCGTGCGACCCATCGGTGCGGTGAACCGCCGCGCTGCTGTAGCTGCCGGGTGACCCCTTCGGCGTTCTCTCACCTCCTCCGCCGGCTGGGCGATTACGCCGAGATTCGCGGCGCGGCCGAAGAGGCGACCGCCTGGCGACGGCTCGCCGGCGACCTGGACCGACTGGGCTCATCCGAAGCGCGTCGACTCACCGATCTCGTCCACAGGGACGCGCTGGCCGATCTCACCACCCTGCCTTCCTCGCTACACTGGAAGCTTCGCGAAATCGTGCTCGACGGACCCGACATGGCCGACGTCGGTCCTGACTCCATCCCCTGGCTGCTGCATCGGCTCGTGGAACTTCGCAGCGTCGATACCGACAAAGCCGCTGCGCTTGCCCGGCTCGGCATCGTCACCCTGAATGACCTGGAAACGGCGCTCGAAGACGGCCGGATCGCCACACATCTTCAAGCCAACGAGGCAAACCTGCGCCGGGCCGTTGCCGCGATCTCACGCGAGCATCTCCGGCAGCCACTCGGGCGCGCGCTTGATTTCGCAGAGAACCTGATCCTCCTCATCGCCGCAGCCTGTCCCGAAGTCGAAGGCCTCGTTCCGGCCGGGGATGTCCGCAGGTTCGAACCGATCGTCGAGAGTCTCGTGATTGTCGGATCCGCGCCGGATCCGCGGTCAGTGTTGGAGCGCATCTCCGCGATTCCGATGATCCAGTGCGCCGTCCACCGGACCGGCCGGCGCGCCCTGGTCCGGTATCAGCAGGCCGAAATCGACGTCCGCATTGTCACGCGCGACGAGTACGGCTCGGCGCTCCACCTCGCGACGGGTTCCGCGGCGCACGTCGCGGCGATTCGTTCGAGCCACCCTGCGAGCGGCGTCTTTGCCCGCGAAGAGGAGGTCTACTCACGCGCAGGCCTCGCGTGGATCGCGCCGGAGCTCCGCCAGGCTTCCGGCGAAGTCGAAGCAGCCGCCTCGGGATCCCTGCCGCGTCTGGTGACGCGATCGGACATCCGTGGCGACCTGCACATGCACACGATCTACAGCGACGGCCGCGACAGCTTGTCGGCAATGGTCCACACCGCCGCAGCGCTCGGCTACGAGTACATCGCGATCACTGACCACTCGGCACGCGCCGCCGCGTCGCGAACGGTGACGGTCGACGCGCTGGCGCGGCAGCGTGACGACATCGCGCGCATTCAAGAGACGGTGCCGTCGATGGCGATCCTTCACGGCATCGAGGTGGACATCATGCCGAACGGGCGGCTCGACTTCGACGACATCGTCCTTGCGTCCCTGGACATTGTCCTGGCATCGCTGCACGACCGCGCGGGCCACGATGCGGTGCGGCTCACACGCCGCTGTCTTGGAGCGATCAGACATCCGCTCGTCACGATCGTCACGCACCCCGCGAACCGGCTCGTCGGACGCGATCCCGGATACGATCTCGACTTTCCCGCGATATTCGCGGCGGCCGCCGAAACCGGGACCGCCCTGGAAATCGATGGCGCGCCGAGTCATCTGGACCTGGACGGCGACCATGCCCGGGCCGCTGTCGCCGCCGGGGCGACTGTCGCCATCGACAGCGACTGCCACCGGGCGTCGCTTCTCGATCGGCAGATGCGGCTCGGTCTGGGGACCGCCCGGCGAGGCTGGGTCGAAGCGCGCCACGTTCTGAACGCGCGTCCCTTGTCCGAAGTCCGGACCTTCATAGACGCAAAACGCCGGACGCGACGGTAGTACACTGCCAGTCAGCGTCCAAATGGCCAGACCAGCGCGATGCCCGCGGTCCGGTCTGGAGACCGACCCTACACATGCGGCACGGCGCGAATCTCTCGATTTTCCGGGTACACCTGTCACTGGCGGCGGTGGCGCTTCTCACCTGGACCCTGACCGCCGCGGCGCAGAGCCGTCTGCCCTCCCAGCCTGTTTCCACCCCCATCGCCCGGCCCCCGGCCGGCGATGTCGGCGTTGCCCTCCAGCGGAAATACGACGCCATCAAGGATTTCTCCGCGTCGTTCATCCAGACGTATGAAGGGGGGGTGCTGCGCCGCAAGGCGTCCGAAAGCGGCACCGTCTACGTCAAAAAGCCAGGCAGGATGCGGTGGGACTACACGTCGCCGGAGAAGAAGCTGTTCGTCTCCGACGGTCACACGATGTTCCTTTACTTTCCTGCCGACAAGCAGGTCATGAAGAACCCGGTCCCGGCCCAGGACGAGGCCACCAGCGCGGTCCTGTTCCTGATGGGAAAAGGCGACATCGTCCGGGATTTCAACGTCAAATGGGCAGAAGGCGGGACCGAAAACACCTACCGCCTGCGGCTGGATCCCAAGACCCGGCAGGCGGAATACGACTGGCTCGAGGTGGCGGCCGACCGCCACACTCTTCAGATCGTGGGCCTGACCGCCGCCGATGCCCAGGGGGGCCGATCGGCGTTCTCCTTCAGTAACTTCAAGGAAAACGTCGGATTAGCCGATAAGATGTTCCAGTTCACCATCCCGCGTGGCACCGAGGTCATCAGCAGTGGCAAGACCCCTTGACGCACGGCGCGCGCTGACCGTCGCCCTGGCGAGCGGCCTGCTCTGGGTTTCCGCCTGCGCCAGCGGCAACTCGATGAAACTGGCCGAGCAGGCGGAGCGCCGGTCGGATTTCGATCGCGCGGTCGTCGAGTACACCAACGTCCTGCGGAAGAATCCCGATAACCACGCTGCCCGCACCTCCCTGCAACGGGTCAGAATTCGCGCCTCCGAAGAGCACTATCTACGGGGCCGGCGACTGTCAGCTTCCGAGCGCTACCAGGAGGCCGCCCTCGAGTTGCAGCTCGCGACGGAGCTGAACCCGACCAACACGAGCGCCGATGCCGAGCTGCGGGAAGTGCGCCGTCGTCTTCGCACCAAGGTCGCCGTGGAACGCGGCGACAAGACCGAGCTCGAAGCGCTGATCGAGCGCTCGCGCACGCTCGCACCGATCGGCCTGGAGCTGCCGGATGGCGTCAAGCTGCCCGACTCCATGACCTTCAGCACCAGCAGCCGGTTGATATTCCAGGCGATCGCGAAGTGGGCCAACCTGAACGTGGTGTTCGACCCCGCTTTCCGTGAAGAAAAGGTGACCGCGGATCTCCGCAACACCACGTTGTCCGGCGCGCTCAGCTCGCTCACCGCTGCGACGCACACCTTTTATCGGGTCACGGCTCAACGGACGATCACGATCGTTCCGGACACCCCCGCCAAGCGCCGGGAATACGAGGAGCAAGTCGTTCAGACGTTCTACGTCAGCAACGCAGATCTGAAAGAGGTCATCGATCTGCTCCGCATCGTTGTTGACGTGCGCCAGATCTCGCCAACGACCGCGGTCAACGCGATTTCTCTCAAGGACACGCCGGAGCGCATCGCGGCCGCGGCCAAGTTGATCTCCGCGATCGACAAGGCTCGGCCGGAGCTGGTGATCGACGTCGAGCTCCTCGAAGTCGATCGGACCCGGTTGCGAGAATACGGTCTGCAGTTTGCCACGCCCGGTGGCGAGGGTGGAATTTCTGGAACACTCGACCCGAATCGCGCCGGCATGACGCTCGAAGATCTGGCGCACCTCAACTCTTCTCAGATCTTTGTCACGGGTCTGCCTGCCCTGTACTACCGTCTGCTCAAGAGCGACACGGCGACCCGAACGCTGGCCAACCCGCAGCTTCGAACGTCGGAAGGCGTGGCCGCGCAGGCACGCTTCGGCGAACGGGTGCCGATCCCGGTGACGACGTTCGCGCCGATTGCCACCGGCGGCATCAACCAGCAGCCGATTACATCGTTCGTCTACGAGCCCATCGGCGTCAACATCGACATCACGCCGCGCACCCATCACGACGATGAGGTGACGCTGGCGCTGAAGGTCACGCTGAGCAACATCTCCGGTTCCCTGAACAACCTGCCCACGTTCGGCAACCGCGAGATCACCACGACCATCCGGCTCAAGGACGGCGAAACCAACATGCTGGCGGGCCTGATCCGCGACGAGGAGCGAACGGTCATGACCGGGCTGGCGGGCCTCGGCGACCTGCCGATCATCGGCCGGCTCTTCGCCAACAATCGCAAGGAGGTCCACGAGTCGGACATCGTGCTGACGCTGACGCCGCACATCGTCCGCGTACTGGATCTCACGGAAGCGGATCTCCGTCCGTTCAGGCTGGGACGCGACGTCGCCGCGCCACCAGCGCCGGAGCTGCCGGCCGCCACGCCGCGCGACCGCGAGCTCGATCCGCTCGCCGAGCCGCCAGCGCCGGGGTTTCCTCAGCCGCGACAGCCAGGGTCGATCACGCCTGATCCGCTGAAGGGCACGCTGCCCGGAACCGTCTCGCCCATTCTTCCGCCGCCTCCTCCGCCGCCACCGCCCGTCAAGAAGGGTGGAGGCGGAGTCTAAGCGTCGCTTGCGGCGCGCCGTCGCTGGACTCTCCTGGGCGTCCGCGCTTTACCTCCTGGTCCGCGTCTGCGCGTTCTATCTCGGGATCGGGAGTACCAGGCGTCACCACCTCGAATCGGCCGCGTTCCTGTTCGTGCTGCTGTTGGTACCGCTTGTTGTGACGCGACGAGCAGGAGCGGCTGCCGCTCCGTCTCCCGAGAAAGCACAGCGGCGAATCAGGCCGGCACTTCAGATTGCGGCGTTTGTCGCCGTGTCGCTCATCATCTACTGGCCCCTGTTGTCCGCCGGCCTCTTCGCGGATGACTACGTCATCGTCGACGCGTCGCGTGAAGGACAGCTGACCGTCTGGCGCGAGCTGTTCCGCCCGGTCATCTTTCTGGTCTGGCGACCGATGCTCGCCGTGACCGGAATGTCTGCCCCCCTGCTCCACGCCGTGAACATCATTTTGCACGGCATCAACGCGGCACTCGTTGCACTGCTCGCACAACGGCTGCTGCGCGATCGGTGGAGCGGCCTGGCTGCCGGCGGGCTGTTCGTCCTGCTGCCTTCGGGTCTCGAGGCCGTCGCATGGCCGTCCGGCCTGCAGGACGTCCTGATGACGACCTTCGTGCTGTTGTATCTCGTGCTCATCACGGACGAGGAGCGGGTCTGGTGGAAGGGCGGCGTCGCAATGGTGGCGCTGCTCGGAGGGCTGCTCACGAAAGAGACCGCGATCGCCGCGCCGCTGCTGGCGGCGGCCATCGGCGCGGGCCCGGAGTTGCCCGACACACGCCACAGAATATGGAAGGCAGCGGCAGTCTCGCTCGCGGTGGTCGCGGGATTCATCGCCATCCGGCTCGCGCTGCTGCCGGTGCCCGCGAGCTATGGCGTCGATCTCACCCGCTACGGGATCAAGGAGCTGCTGGTGCGGCCGTTCGCCACGCTGGTCGTGCCGTTGCGGGAGGAGGAAGCTTACCGGGCCCCTGCGCTGGCAATCGGATTCGTGACCCTGGTCGTGGTCTCGTTGCGCCTTGCGTCGGGCAGGTGGGACTGGCAGGCCGTCGGATTTCGAGTCGCACTCGTCGGCGGCGTGATGGTGCTCGCGGCCGTCGCGCCGGTGCTGTCGTACTTCTACATTGACGACGACCTGCTGGGCTCGCGCTATCTGTATCTGGCGCAGGTGGGCTGGGTACTGATTCTGACGGTTGTCTTCGAGACGGCCAGCCACAAGCGCGACGCTGTGCTCGTTCCGCTCTTTGGCAGCCTGCTCGTCGTGTGGTTCGCAGTGACGAGCCTGCACATGAAGATCTGGACGGATGCGGGCCGCGCGCGGGACAGGCTGGTTGCGGCGGCCGGCAGAACCACACCCGACTGCTCGTCGTGGGCCGTCTATGGTTTACCGTCGACGCTCCGCGGTGTCCCGCTCTTCATCAATGGCTTCCCGGAGGCGGCACGGCACGAACTGCGCGGCCGCATCCGCGTCGCGCCCGCGACCGTGGAGGCCGGTGAATGCCGTCTGACGTGGAATGGCGAGACGTTCGTGCGAGAGTGATCCACGTTATTCCTCCCGCTCCACGCTTGCCCCCAACGACCGCAACCTCTCGACCAGGGATGCATACCCGCGCTCGACTGTCTCGACCGGCGTGACGCGGCTCTCGCCCTCGGCCGCGAGCGCGGCGGCGATCAGCGCCATGCCCGAGCGCAGGTCACGTGCATCGAGAAGGCGGCCGCGCAGTTTCTTCGGCCCGCTGACGATGATCCGGTGCGGATCGCAGAGAAACAGGTCGGCGCGCATCGCGCTGAGCTGCTCGAGTGCGAACAAACGCAGTTCGTACAACCAGTCGTGCACCAGGGTGCGGCCATCCGCCTGTGTCGCCAGCACCGTGACGAGGCTGACCATGTCGCTCGGAAACCCGGGCCAGAGCCCGGTCGTGATCCGGCGTGTCGCGGTCAGCGTCGACGGCCCGACAGTGAACCGCTCACCCTCATGCGTGCACTGCAGGTTCATCTGCCGCAACGGCGCGGCGATGACTTCCATGTCCTGCTCGCGCGCGCCGGACACGGTGATCTCACCGCCCGTGATCGCCGCCACCACGCCCCAGCTCCCGGCCTCGATGTAGTCTCCTTTCAGCCGGTGGGTTGCGCCTTTGCACCGGGCCGCGCCCTCGACGCGGATCGTCGACGTTCCGATTCCTTCAATGGCCACGCCCATCGAACGAAGGAACTCGCAGAGCTCGACGACGTGCGGCTCCATCGCGGCATGACGAATTTCGGTGCGTCCTCGGGCGGCGGCGGCGGTGAGCACTGCCGTCTCGGTCCCGGTGACCGAGGCCTCATCCAGATAGAACGACGCGCCGGTCAGTCCATCGGGGGCGTCGAGCGCGTGGCCGGGCTCATCCACGAGCACGGCGCCAAGCGCCAGCAGCGCCTGCAGGTGGGTACTGATCGTGCGCCGGGTGGGAAAATCGCCGCCGGGAGGCGCGAGCCTGGCCGCGCCCCTCCTCGCGAGCAGCGGCCCGAGCAGGAGCACCGACCCGCGCAGCTTTCCCACCAGCACGGGATCGGGGCGTTCGGTCGTCACGGCCTTGCATTGAATCCGCAACGTGGAAGTGCCGGCACCCTTCACCATCGCACCAAGACCCGCGATGATCCGCAGCAGCACCTCGACGTCCCGGATCCGAGGGACGTTCTCGAGCACGCACTCTTCCTCGGTCAGGAGGCAGGCCGCGATGAGCGGCAGCGCGGCGTTCTTGTTACCTTCGACCGTGACCGCGCCGGACAGCCGCCGGCCTCCCTCGATCCGCAACGTGGCCATCAATCCTCCGTCCCGAACCCCATCGAAACGATCTCTTCCCGCAGCTGCACGCCGAACTTCTGATACACGTCGCGCTTGCACCGCTCGATCAGCTCGCGAACCTCGCCCGCCGACGCGCTTCCTTCGTTCACGATGAAGTTGCCGTGCGTCGGCGACACGCGGGCCTGCCCTTCCCGAGCACCCTTCAACCCGGCGCGATCGACCAGCGCACCAGCCGACCAGGGAATCTCGGCTGGCAGCGTATCCCGCTCCGGCCGCGGGTTCTGAAAGATGCACCCCGCGCTGGCGTTGGCTAGCGGCTGCGTCCGCTTGCGGTAGCCAAGCGACTCGCGCGCAGTCGCGCGCAGACGATCGGGGTCGCCGGAGATGACTCGAAAATCCGCCGAGACGACGATTTCGCCGGTCCGGTGCAGGCGGCTGTAGTCGTACGCGAATTCCATGTCGGCCACAGACGCGTCGGAGATCCGTCCTTCGCGGCTCATGAGGCACACCGCATCAACGAAATCGCTGATGTTGCGCCCCTGGAAGTGCGCGTTGCCATAGATGGCGCCACCCACGGTCCCCGGGGTGCCGGCCCACGCTTCAAGGCCCGCCAGGCCGTGAGCAATCGTCCAGCGGACGAGACCATTGATCGTGACGCCTGCATCGGCGCGAATCCGTCCAGGGTCGAGCTGACGAACCTCTCCGCCGCGCATCCGGATCACCAGGCCGCGAATCCCGTGGTCCGCGATCAGCAGGTTCGATCCGCCGCCGATCACCGTGACTGGAACACCCTGGTCTCGCGCAAGCATCACTGCCCGTTTCAATTCGTCCGCTCGATCGAGGGTGACCAGGACATCGGCGGGGCCGCCGATCTTGAAAGTCGTGAGCGGAGCGAGCAGCTCGCCAGGCTGAACGCGATCGCCGAAGGCCTGGCGCAGGGCCTCCACGAACCGCGTCATGCGGCGTGTCCCGCCAGGCGTCGCTCGAGACGGTGGAGCGCCTCGAGCGCCTCCTTCCGCGTGCACGGGGCGAAGCTGACCCAGTCAGCGGGAGCGAGCTGACCGGCCAGCGGCAGATCGGCTCCAATCACGGTCGCGATCTTTGGATAACCGCCGGTCGTCTGCCGATCGGCCATCAAGAGAATCGGCTGGCCGGACTTCGGCACCTGCACCGATCCGATCGGCGTCGCGTCCGAGAGGATGTCGGCGTTCGGGCCGTGAGCCAGTACGGGCCCTTCCAGCCGATATCCCATGCGATTCGAGCTCGGGGAGACTGTGAAACGGGCGCTGAAGAACATGTCGAGCGCCTCCGGTTCGAAGAGCGCCTGATGCGGCCCTGGAATGGCGTGAAGCCGCACTCCGCCTTCGGGCAGCCGCAACGGCAGGCACGCCGCGCTCGACGGCGGGGCGGCGCGGGCAGCGCCGACCGAAAGAATAGTTCCGGCCGTGACCGCGCGTCCCCCGAGCGGGCCCATGCTGCTGATCAGGCTCGTGGAGCGACTGGCCAGCACGGCCGGCAGATCGAAACCACCCCGAACCGCGAGCGTTGCGCGCGCTCCGGTGAAGCGCTGGCCGAACTTCAAGCGCTCGCCCCGGTGAAGCTCGAAAGTCCGGTTGAGAGCCACCGGTCGTCCTCCGGCCGTGATCTCGAAGTGCGCGCCGCACACCGCGCACAGGACGTCGCCGTCGGCGTCGAGCTCCGGTCCGACCAGCGTAATCTCCAGCGCGGCTGCGTCCGCGTCGTTGCCAACCTGCCGATTGGCGAGACGATGCGAGTACGAATCCATGGGACCGGCCACGGGAACGCCATTCGCCTGGTGACCCCATCGCCCCAGGTCCTGCACCGTTGTGAGCATCCCTGGCCGCACGACGATCAGCGACATCATCACGCCACGCCCTGTTCGAACTCCGCCCGGCTGACCGCCCGGAACCGTACCTCGGCTCCCACTTCGAAGAGGAACGGGTCCGACCGTGTCGGATCGAAAGGCTTGCGCGCGGTGCGGCCGATGATGTTCCAGCCTCCGGGCGTCACCGCTGGATAGATTCCGGTCTGGCCGCCGGCGATGCCGACCGCGCCGGCGGGTACCGCCGTGCGCGGCGTCGCGCGGCGAGGCGCCGCGATCCGGGAATCGACTTCAGCGAGATATGCAAACCCTGGAATGAAGCCCACCATGTAGACCCTGTAGATGCGACCGGTGTGAAGCGCCACGACCTCTTCGGTCGAACATCCACCGAACGCAGCCACGTCGGCGAGGTCGGGTGCGAGATCGCCCTCGTAGCAGACCGGGATCTCGATAACCGCCTTGCCGGCCCGCATCGCCTGCCTCGATGGCCCTGCAGCCGCGTGGATCTCCGATTCCAGCCACGGCGCGTCTACACGCAACGGGTCGAAATAGACGGTCACTGTGCAATAGCCCACGACCACGTCGCGCAGGATCCCGCCCCACCGCCAGCGGAGCCTCTGGGCCAGCGCGCTCGCGCGCTCGTTGATCTCGGGGTCGATACGGCCCGGGAACTCGGCGACCAGCGCGGAATCGCCTGCCGCCGCCACCCGCACGAGCGTGACCGGGGAGCCCTCGTTCACCGCCGCACACGTGCTTCGAGAGCCCTCAGCAACTTCTGGTGGATGTCGTCGAACCCCCCGTTCGACATGATCACGACCAGATCGCCTTCGCGGCTCTCTTTGGCGACGGTCGTCACAATCTCATCAACCTGCGGGATGTAGCGGGCGTCCACCTCTGCTGCCTTCAGATCGGCCACGAGCTGCTCGGCAGAGAGGCGCTGATCCTCCGGGAGGTTTGAGCGAAAGACCGCGGGGAGCACGACGGTGTCCGCCGCCGACAACGCACGCGCGAAGTCGGACTGAAAGATCCGGCGGCACGAGGTCGCCGAGCGCGGCTCGAAGATCGCCCACAGTCGCCGGTTCGGGAACGCGGTCCGCATGCCGGCCAGCGTCTCGGCGATCGCCGTCGGGTGATGAGCGAAATCGTCGTACACCGAAACACCGGCCGTCGTGCCCCGCAGCTCCATACGGCGGCGCACGCCCTTGAACGTCCGGAGCGCGGCCCTCAACGTGTCGGTGTTCAGCCCGACCGCGGCGCCAACGGCGAGTGCGGCGAGCGCATTCCGGACGTTGAATGCGCCGAGCAGCGGGAGCTCGAAAGCGCCAATCGGTTCTCCTCGCCGCCGCACGCCGAAGATCGTCGTAGTTCCCTGGATCTGGAGATCGTGGGCCTGCCAATCGGCGTCATCCGAGATTCCAAACGTCTCCACGCGGCAGTGTGCGCGAGTGGCGAGCGCTGCCGCCTCGGCGTTGTCAGCACCGAGGAGCAGCAGGCCGCGGCGCGGAATCAGGTTGACGAACCGTTGAAAAGCCACGCGGATTGCCGCGAGATCCGCGTAGATATCCGCATGATCGAACTCGATGTTGTTGATCACCGCGATGTCAGGCAGGTACTTGAGGAACTTGGCGGTCTTGTCGAAAAAGGCGCTGTCGTACTCGTCCCCCTCGATGACGAACTCGCGACCGCCGCCGATCCGGTAGCTGCTCTCGAAGTTCTCGGCGATGCCGCCGATGAACACGTTCGGATCCGCGCCGCCGTCAGCCAGGAGCCACCCGGTGAGCGAAGTCGTCGTGGTTTTGCCATGCGTACCTGCGATGACGATCGACCGTGCTCCCCAGAGAAAATGATCGCGGACCGCCTCGGGCAGCGAGCAGTAGCGGATCTTTCGATCGAGCACCTCTTCGAGCTCGGGGTTGCCACGCGAAATCGCGTTGCCGACCACGACCAGGTCGATGTCCGCGCTGATGTGCTCCGGGCGATAGCCCTGGAGCGTCGTGATGCCCTGCTCCCGCAGGAAGTCGCTCATCGGCGGATAGACGTTCTGGTCGGATCCCCGGACGTCGTAGCCGCGGTTCTTGAGAAGCGCCGCCAGCGTCGCCATTGCCGTGCCGCACACTCCGATGAGGTGAATTCGTGTCTTCCCGTTCACTGAACAGCCGCCTCTTCGATGATGACCGATGGATTTGCGCCGGCGACGATGCGGGCGGTGACGCCGAACGGGAGGGTCAACCCCGGCCCGTCGGTGTGGCCCGACGGCAGGCCATAGAGGATCGGCCCCGGAAAGTCCGCGAGCACGAGCCGCACCGTATCTCGCGCGGTTGGAGTGCCGCCCGGCTCGTCGCACTTGGGCAACGCGTTGAACACAATGCCGGCGGCCCGGCCGAGAATCCCGCTGAGCCGCAGCTGCGTCAGCATTCGATCCAGCTTGTACGGGCGCTCTGCCACGTCATCGAGGAACAGGACGCACCCGGGCGGCGGGTCGAACGCGAAGGGAGTGCCGAGCGAGGCGACGAGTTGCGTCAGGGTGCCACCGACCAGGGTCCCGCCCGCTTCACCCGGTGCGAGGGTTTCGACGCCGTCCAGCGGGAGCTCGCCGATCGGCTCCGGGCGCGTCACGGCGCGCAGGAACGACTCCCGATCGTATCCGTTGCTGCCGCGTGCAAACCGTCCCTCGACCATCGGTCCGTGAAACGCGACCAGGCCGCAGGCCTGATTGACCCAGGTCAGCAGCGAGGTGTTGTCGCTGTAGCCGACGAAGACCTTGGCATGCGCCCGTATCACTGCCGGATCGAGGAACGGCAGCAAATGGACGCTTCCGTAGCCGCCTCGCGCGGCGATCACCGCGGCGATCGTTGGATCGGTCCACGCGGCAAGAAAGTCCCTGACCCGGACCGCTGCCGGACCCGCCAGGTACTCCGTCCTGGCGAAGACGTCCTCGGAGTAGACCGGCTCGAAACCGAGCTGGCGCAGCTCGAGGACGCCGGCATCGAACTGATCGCGGGCGAAAGCGCTGGCGGGAGCCACGATGGCGACGCGGTCGCCGGCGCGGACCGCGCGCGGCTTCACATCAGGACGCAAAACGCGCCATTTCCGCCGCGACCGCCTGGTGCTCGTCGCGTCCGAGAAGCGTGCGGAGGGCCCGGCCATCCAGCGGGCGCGATTGCGGCGGCGCCAGGAAGCGCTCCTTCACGCGGCGATGGCGCGCGAGCGCATCCTCGACGCGCGACACGGGCAGCGTTCCGTCTTCGACCGCGTGGATGACTGCCTCGAGCGCCTCGAAGTGGGGTTCCTGCGAGTCGCCGCACATCAACACCGCGTCGCACCCGGCGCCCACCGCCCGGACGGTCGCCTCCGCAGTCGAATACCGCGCGCTGATCGCTTTCATCCCGATGTCGTCGGTGAAGACCATGCCCTGGAATCCGAGTTTCTGCTTCAGCAACGCGGTCACGATGGCAGGCGACAGCGTTCCCGGGCGCTCTTCATCGATTGCCGGAACCAGGATGTGCGCCGTCATGATGCCGGCGACGCCGACTGCGATCGCCTTCTTGAAAGGAACCAGCTCCACCGCGTCGAGTCGATCCGGGGGATGCTCGATCAGCGGCAACTCGTGATGAGAATCGGTGCTGGTGTCGCCATGACCGGGAAAGTGCTTGCCACAGGCGGCAATTCCCTCCGATTGCAAGGTCTCGATGATCACTGCTCCGAGTCGCGCGACGTCCTCGGGCGTCGTCGCGAGCGCGCGGTCGCCGATCGCCGGGTTGGCGGGATTCGTGAGGATGTCGAGGACCGGGGTGAAATCGAGCGACACGCCGACGGCCCGGAGCTCGGCGGCCAGCGCCCTCGCGAAGCGGGCGGCAAGCGCGTCATCACCGCTCCGGCCGAGGGTCTGCATGGCCGGCCAGATGGTGAACGGGGACCGCAGGCGCGCGACCCGGCCGCCCTCTTGATCCACGCTGACCCACAGCGGCAGCTCACCGGCCAGCGACTGCGCCTCCCGCGAGATCTCGGCGACCTGCTCGGGAGACTCGACGTTCCGTGCGAACAGGATGATGCCGCCGAGGTCGAATTCCCTGGCGAGCGCGCGGAGATCGGCAGGGACGCTGTGCCCCGCGAATCCGGCAAGCGCGATCTGACCCGCATGCCGGCGTAGGTCCCGAATCGACATCGACGCATTATAAAAGATAGTGTTGATGCCGGCCGCGGCCTCGCCGCGCCCGCTCCTGATGGACAACCTCGCAATCGCGCGCGTGCTCGCAGAGATCGGTGACCTGCTCGAGATCAAGAACGAGAATCCGTTCAAGATTCGCGCGTATCGCAACGCATCGGAGACGGTCGCCCACCATCCCGATCGCATCGCGACACTCGCCCCTGCCGAACGACTGGCGCTGCCCGGCATCGGCAAGGATCTGGCGGCCAAGATTGGCGAGCTCGTGGACTCCGGCGTGATCGCGTATCACCAGGATCTTCTTCAGGAGTTTCCGCCGACCATCCTCGATCTCCTCCACCTCCAGGGCGTGGGCCCGAAGACGGTGGCGCTGCTTTATCACCAACTCGGCATCCGCACGCTCGACGATCTCGAGGCGGCCGGGCGCGAAGGACGCCTGCGAACGCTCAAGGGCATGGGCGCAAAGAAGGAAGCCCAGATCCTGCGCGCGCTCGAGGAGCGGACCAGGGTCGCCGGCCGGCGGCTGATCGCCGAGGCGTACGACACGGCGGCTTCGCTGGTGGCATCGCTTCGTGACGCGGCACCGTCAGCCGCGATCGCCATGGTCGGCAGCCTGCGTCGTGGCTGCGAGACCTGCGGCGACCTGGACATCCTGGCTGCCGGCGCACCCGACAGCCTCATGGACACCTTTACAAGTTACAAGCAGGTCGAGCGCGTGCTGGCGCACGGCGGAACCAAGTCAAGCGTCATGCTCTGGGGTGGATTCCAGGCGGATCTCCGGCTGGTGTCGGGCCGGAGCGCGGGGGCGGCGCTCCAGTATTTCACCGGATCGAAGGCTCACAACATCGTCCTGCGGGACCGAGCCATCCAGCGTGGCTTCAAGCTGAACGAGTACGGCTTGTATCGGGTGCCCGACGACACGCTCGTCGCCGGCGAGACCGAAGAAGGCATCTATGAAGCGCTTGGCCTCGCCTATGTGCCGCCGGAGCTTCGTGAGAACCGCGGAGAGATCGCGGCAGCCGAGGCCCGGACGCTTCCCCACCTCCTTACCCAACAGGACCTGCGCGGCGATCTCCACATGCACACGACCGCCACGGACGGCCGGGCGGACCCGTGGACGATGGCTCGCGCGGCGCGCGATACGGGTCTCGAATACATCGCCATCACTGATCACAGCAAGGCGCTGGCAATGGCCAACGGGCTCGACGAGCGCCGCGCGCTCGAGCATGCGCGTGCGATCCGCGAGCTGAACGGACGGCACGATCTCGACGGGCTGCGAGTCCTGGCCGGCATCGAGTGCGACATCCTGCCCGACGGCCGGCTCGATCTCGCTGCCGACTGCCTCGCGGAGCTCGATATCGTGATCGCCTCGATCCACTCCGGCTTCGACCAGGACGAAGCGCAAATGACCGACCGGCTGTTGCGGGCGATGGAATGTCCGTGGGTCGACATCCTCGCCCATCCGACCGGACGCCGGATTCTTCGGCGCGAACCATCCCGCGCGAAGATGGACGTCGTCTTTGAGGCGGCGGTGCGGCACGGTGTCGCGGTGGAGATCAACTGCCAGCCCGAACGGCTCGACATGGACGACATCCTGGCCAGGCGCGCCCATGATCGCGGCGTGGGCATCGTGATCGACACCGACGCGCACTCCCCGGCCGCCCTCGGCAACGTGCGCTGGGGCGTTACCGTCGCGCGCCGCGCCTGGCTGGAGTCCAAGGACGTGCTCAACACCCGGCCCTTCGACGCGTTCAACACGTCGCTGCGCCGCCACCGCCGCGCCGGAGCGGCCCGCTGATGGGCCGGCGCATCATCCTCAACGAAGTGCCCGGCGAGCGGCCGCCCGCGGAGGTCATCGCGGAAATCCGGCAGCTGTATTTCAAGACCACCGCCGGGACGATCGACCGCGACTTCGATCGCGCCATCGACCTGCTCAAGAGCATCCGGCTCCCGGAAGACCGTCAGCGTGCGACGGTCTTCATGGAGGGCCTGGCGGAGATGCGAAACGACTGGAAGAAGAAACGGGTGAAGCGCGCTACTTGAGGCTCTTCACGATGAACTTGCGGGCCGCCAGGCGCAGGGCTTCGGGAACGTTGCGGTCGACCGCCACCATTTTCATGTCGCGCTCGGTGATCCGCGGAAGGAGCTGCATCGAGATGGCGGGCGGCGTCTTCGGATTCTTGACCAGTCCGAGCATGACGCCGTAGTTCTTCAGCCAGGTGCGATTCATCGCGATCACACGCAGGACTTCCTCGCTCACGTTCGCCATCTTCGCGAACGACTCCACTTCCGCCTCGGTGAGCTTCGGGCTGCTCAGCACGGCGGAGGCCACGATCCTGTTCGGATCCCGAATCAACTGGGCGCGCTGTTCCCGCGTGCCTTTGAAGGCCAGCTTGACCTTCTTTTTGATCGGCAGCCCGGAGAGGAGCTTCGGGTCGGCCTTATCCGTGCTGCTCGAGCTCGTGCCCGCGTCTTCGTCTTCGTCCTCGTCTGCCTCGTCGTCATCCAGCAACGGCGCTGCCGCGTCGGCGGCTGGTTGCGATGCGGCACTGATGCCCATGTCCGCGAAGAACGCCTTCATCTCGGCAGGCGCGTCCGCGCGGGCCAGGAAGGCGCGCAGCGGTTCGCTGGGAATGGACTTGATGGTGGCGTTCACCGTCGCGGCGACTTCGCGGTCCGGGTCGTCCGAGAGCAGCAGCAGCAGCGCCAGCTGCTCATGCGCGGTGGCGGCAAGACCACCCTGCGCGGCCAGCACTTTCAGCTCGCGGGGCGTATCGTCGCGGCGGAACTGGTCGACAAAAGGAGAGCGGTAACCCGGATCCATAAGGACAGTGCAGCTACAGCCGTTCCACCGATCGCTCGGTATGAATTCGCGCTTCGCGGAACACGGTGCGCAGGCCGGCCAACAGAATCTGAAGCGCAGCGCCCGACCCGTCTTCGACCGGCTCGCGCGGCCAATCGGCGAACAGGCCAATCGCCGCGAACCCTGCCGCGCCGGCCGCAGCAACTTTCCCCACGTTATCGGCGGTAATCCCGCCAATCGCCAGAATCGGCATATCTACCGCCCGGACGGTCCGGGCGAGGGGCTCCAGCCCCAGCGTCACTCCCGCCGCAGGCTTGCTGGCGGTCGGAAAGATCGTTCCGAGAATCAGATAATCCACACCGGTCCCCGCGACTTCGATGGCCTCCCTCTCGCTGTGCACCGATCGTCCGATCAGAAAACCCGGGGGAACGATCGCTCTGACCTCTGCGGCAGGTGGCGAATCCGCACGCAGGTGCACCCCCGCCGCACCTGCCGCGAGCGCGATATCCACGCGGTCGTTGACAACGACGCTTGCGCACGTGCCTTCGACCGCGCCGACGATGTCGCGCGTCAGCGCCACGAGATGCCGGTCGTCGAGGCCGCGCTCCCGGACCTGAACGAGGTTTACGCCCGCGGTTGCGGCATCCCGAACCAGCCGAACGAGGTGGTCGTGGTTTCCAGGGGTTCCTCGGCTGCGTTGCCCCTCGGCTCGGTGCCGGTCGGTGACAAGGCAGAAGACCGGCCGCGAGAGCCCCGCCTTCATTGTGACGGCAGGGTCGGGCGCGACGGGAGATTCGGCGTCTCCCGGCGCGAGGCGAACGCGGCCCCCAGCTCCGCCAGACCCGCGAGCACCGTGACGAGGCCCACACCCGATACCGCGCCTCGCGCGTAGGGGCTGGCGACGATCCGTTCGATCACCGGCAGCGCGGAAGCGAAGAAGTTCCTGTCCCAGAACGCCGACCACGGCGCGACTATCAGGATCAGGCCTGCTTCGAGAAAGTAGGCAGCGAACAGCAGGCGTGTCGAGAAGGAAATGACTAGCCTCCGGTTTCAACCCGCGCGAGGCGCTCGACACGCTCCGCGACATCGCGATACGGCCCCGCGTCCGACTGCAGCTCGAGGAAGACGGCCAGCGCGCGCGACGTATCGCCGCTTTCTTCGACGAGCATTCCGAGATCGTAAAGCAACGCGTGCCCTTCATCCGGAGTCGGTGCCGGAGCCTCGGCGGCGCGCTCGAACCAATCGATTGCCTCCAGCGTCTCGCCGCGCTGCTGATGGACGCGGCCGAGGAGTGATGCGGCTTCGAACCTGAACCGGATGGCTTCGCTGGCGGCCCTCAGCGGCGCCACTGCCTCGTCCGGCATATTCATTTCCAGATACGTCCTCGCGAGCGCCATATGTTCGGCGGCCTGATCCTTGGGCGGCTCGGGGGCCGGCACAGGGTCAGGCTGAGGAGAAACCTCGGCCAGCAAGTCAGGAACATGCTCGGTCTGGTCCGTCGGCGGAGGTTCGAGCGACTCCGAAGCAGGTTCGACGCCAGAAACAGGCGCCACAGGATCTCCGACCGTGAATGGCGGAGGCAGAGGAAGGTCGCTGGCCTGCGGGGCCGCGATACTTTCGTCGAGACCAGTGAGCGCGGACTCGTCCGCGCTCGAAACGGCCGGCGCAAAGACATCCTTTACCGTGAACGGTTCCTGTCCGCTCAGCCGGACCGCGATCAACGAATCCGGGTCCGACACCTTCAGCATGATTAGCGCACGCCGGAACCGGTCGATGTGCGCCTGCTCCCAGGGTTCGCGGGCCACGAGATCTTCGGCTATCAGGCGGGCTTCAGCCGGCTGGCCGGTCGCGAGATACGCGTCCGCCAGTTCGGCCTGGGTCTCGTACATCGCGGCCTCGAGGCCTCCGTCCACGCAGACTTCGACGAGCTTGAGCAGCGCCGGAATCTGCCGCGGCACGCGGGTCACGAACTCTTTCAGCACGGCCGCACCGTCGGCGAATTCCGACTGCGCGACCGCCGCGTCTGCGGCCGCTTCGATCAGAACGAACGCAGCGTCGGGATTCGAGCCGGCCAGGGCCCAGGCCAGTTCGACCACGCGCTGTCGCTGGTCGCGGCCGCCCGCCAGAAGTGCAGGCAGAAGCTCACGCGCCGCGTCGGGACGGCCGGCCTTGAATTCCATCTCGACGAGCGGCATGAGCAGCGCCGGATCGTTCCCGGCGGTTTCACGATCGAGAAAGCGGCGGGCCGACTCGAAGTCCCCTGCGTTGACGGCCACCTTCGCCAGCGTGGCTCTGGCTTCCTGATCGTACGGATTCAGCTCGACCGACTCGCGAAGCGCGTCCAGCGCATCCTGGGGACGATCCTTTTCCAGCAGATCGTCGTGGATTGAGCGGAACCAGGCTGCAGCCTCCTCGGTGCGTCCCATCTCCGCCAGCATCCGCGCACCCGCCGTACGAGCATCGAAATCGGCCGGGTCGAGTGCCGCTCGTCGCACGAGGATCTCGGCGGCCCCCGCGCGATCGCCGCGGCTGTGGCGGCGCGCCTCGACCGCGTTCAGCTGCGCCTTGGCGTCAGCCAGGAGTCCCTGCTTCTGGGAGAGTTCCGCGAGATTCAGCTGCGCGCTTTCGTCGTCCGGCGTCAGCTTGAGGAGCTTTTTGTAGATGGCAGAGGCCTTCGGGTAGAAGCCCTCTTCCATGAAGTGTGCGGCGATGCGGGCATACTGACCAGCCGCGAGCTCGGGCTGGCCGGCGCGGACGTACAGATCGCCCAGCGAGTTCGCTGTCGTCCAGTCCCCGGGCTGATCTTCCACCACCCGCAGGTACTCGGCGATGGCGGCGTCGAGTTTGCCCTGGCGGACCAGCTTCTCCGCTTTCTTCAGCGTGTCTTCGCGATCGATGGGCACCTGGGTTACTCCACGAGCCGGGCAGCGCGGGCGGGAGATTCTGGCCGTTGCGGGCCTTACGGCTCCATCCTATCAAACAGAGTCGGCGGCCGAAACGAACGCCGGTGCACGTCCGAATACCCGAATCGCGCGACCGCATCGAGGTGGTCACGGGTCGCGTATCCCTTGTGCTTGTCGAAGCCGTAGCGTGGATCCCTCGCGTGCAGCTCCTGCATCATCCGGTCGCGCGTGACCTTCGCAATGATCGACGCCGCTGCGATCGCCGTACACCGCGAATCGCCGTGGATCACGGCCCGCTGCGCCATCAGCAGATCTGGAATCCGGAAGGCATCGACCAGCACACAGTCCGGCGAAGGCGCCAGCATGAGCACGGCACGCTGCATCGCCCGGAGCGACGCCTGGTGGATGTTGATGGAATCGATTTCCTCCGGCTGGGCGGCAGCCACCCCCCAGGCCACCGCGGCGCGGGTGATGCTGAGATACAGGCGCTCACGCTCGAGCGCGGTCACCGTCTTCGAGTCGCAGACGCGCGGCACGTAGCGATCGGGGTTGAGCACCACAGCCGCCGCGACTACCGGGCCCGCCAGACAGCCACGGCCGACTTCGTCCACGCCCGCGACATGGTTGAAGCCCATGCGCCGGAAGCTATTCTCCAGCGTCCTGAACGCCCGCACCTTCAC